>R15__coassemble_1459_pt1 | contig 11811 bp, 10 predicted proteins | sample R15__metabat2_low_PE_054 | metagenome-assembled genome bin R15 | reverse complement strand
AAATGTGGTCAAGGCGCTGGCGGGCGGGGAGTTCAGCGGAACAGTGGTAGGGGAGTCGGTGCCGGTGTTTCCGGTTATATAATTTGTATGCATGAGCGATAACCTGCACGAATCCAAAATACCTTACACGCCGAAAAAAAGCAGTCAGCCGTCGGAAAAGACCGATGTTTTTTCCGGCATCACTTCTGTCACGCTCAATAAAATAGGAATCCATACGCTTAAAAAACCTCTTTCCTTCAAATCCTTCTATGCCACAGAGGATAACCTGTACTGTATTGAAAGCGATGAACTCTCGCTGCACGGCTATGGAGAAACGTATCAGGAGGCACTTTGCGACCTTGCTGATGACCTTGACACATACGCCCGCCTTGTTTTTGCGTATCCGGATGACAAATGCTCTGCTAAATCCGTCGCCGACCGGAAAAAAGTCGAGGAATACGCGGACCTGAATGAAATTGCAGCGTATCTGAAAAAGCAGGACAACGACTGATGTCAACAACGGTGAAAGCGCGCGATTTTGAAAAAGCCGCATTGAAAAAAGGATTTACAGCCGACCGCGGCAAAGACCATATCGTTTTTACCTATGTGCGCGAGGATGGAAAAATTGAGCGGACGCTTCGTACAAAAATCAGTCACAATGCGGGAGATATTTCTTCATCAAATCTTTCCAAAATGAAACGCCAGCTCGGCTTTTCTACAATCGAAGAGTTTCAGGCATATATTTCCTGTACGCTCAATCTGGATGAGTACAGACATATGCTCAAAAATCAGGGACTGCTCTGAAATTTTTCCTGCCCAAACCCCTAACTATTTATTCTCACAACCCAATCATTAGATACACATGACACTTGAAGAAACCGCCGGACAAATCCGCACCATGGAAATACGCGGCGCCGGAAAAATCGCCCGCGAGGCAGCCGCAGCCCTGCGCGACCATGCTGAAACCCTGCCTGCATCCGACCTCGAAACCTTCGTCCACGAAATGAAAGTCGCAGCAGGCATCCTTTTAGCAACCCGGCCCACAGCCGTCTCACTCCCCAACGCCGTGCAGTTGATTATGCGCGAAGTCCTTGCATCGCAGACCGAAGAAGAAGCCCGCGACCGGCTTCGCGAGCGCGCAAACAAATTTATCTGGTCATCGCGCACCGCACTTGACCGCATTTCAGTTCTCGGCGCAAACCACATAAAAGACGGCGACGTCATTATGACGCACTGCAACTCCAAAGCCGTGCTGGGAAGCATCATCGAGGCAAAACGCCAGGGAAAAGAGATAGAGGTTATTGCAACCGAAGTCCGGCCCTGGAACCAGGGACGGCTTACTATCAAAACCCTGAATGACAATAAAATCCCGACTACGTATATTGTAGACTCCTGCGTGCGCACAATGATGAAAGAGACCGACCTTGTTATCGTCGGGGCTGACGCAATCACGGTCAACGGCGCCGTGGTAAACAAAATCGGCACCTCCCAGATAGCGCTTGCCGCGCATGAAGCAAGACGCAATGTAATTGTGGCAGCGGAGACCTTTAAGTTCGCCCCGCGCACTTTGCTTGGCGAATTCATTCAGATAGAAGAGCGCCCGTCTACAGAAGTCCTCCCCGCCGAAGAGGCGGCAAAGCTGCCGTATGTCAAGGTGCGCAATCCGGTTTTTGATGTGACGCCGCCTGAATATATTGACATGATAATCACCGAGGCGGGCGCTCTTCCGCCGCATCTTGCATACACCATTATGCGCGAGTATCTCGGCTGGGGCATTGAAGAACTGCAGAATCAGCTTACTTTAATGGGGGATGAATAAATGAACGACGTAACAGCAACCTATTACTTTAAACCAAAACCGGGAATTACCCCCGAATTCGCCGCCCGAGCTATCTGCGAGGAGCAGACAACCGGCACCTGGACGAAGCTTTCGACGGTGAATGACCGCACGGCCTATGTGCATGCGCTTGACGGCGTTGTAGCCGGGCTGGAGCCCGCGGCGGACGGCGACGCTGAAGGCGGCTGTATTGCCCGCCTGATTTATCCGAATGAGATTTTTGAGCCGGGTAATATCCCGCAGTATCTGTCGGTTATTGCCGGCAATCTCTTCGGTCTGGGCAAACTCGAGGCCGTGCGCCTGCTTGACATGGATATTCCTACAAATCTTGCCGGCTGCGGGCCGAAATTCGGAATCGAAGGAGTGCGGCGTCTGGTTGGAACTGATACCGTCAGAAGACCGCATGTGGGTACGATTATCAAGCCGAAGGTGGGGCTCAATGTCAAAGACACGGCTGAGGTCGCGTATGCGGCCGCACTGGGCGGGCTTGATTTGATAAAAGACGACGAGACGCTTACGAATCAGGCGTTTTGCCCGCTGTTGCCCCGGCTTGAAGCGGTCATGCAGGCGCTTGACAGGGCCGAGACGAAGACGGGCAAGAAGGTGCTCTATGCCGTAAACATCACAACCGGCGGAGATAAAATAATAGAGCTTGCCCATGCCGCGGTGAAAGCCGGGGCAAATATGCTGATGGTTGATGTGTTGACCGCCGGTTTTTCCGCGGTCCAGGCACTCGCAGAGGACCCCGCGGTCAATGTCCCGATTCATGTCCACCGGACAATGCACGGGGCTTTAACGCGCAATCCGGCCCACGGCATCGCGATGCGGCCGATTGCAAAGCTGGTGCGTTATTTCGGCGGCGACCAGCTGCATACCGGCACGGTTTCTGGCAAAATGGGCGGCAAAGCGGCCGAGGTCCTCGGCGACAATGAAGCGATTACCGGGGCTTACGGCGGGCTGCGCCCCACCTTCCCGGTCGCATCGGGCGGTTTGCATCCGGGCAAAGTTGCGGCCGAAGTCGCGGCGCTGGGCAATGAAATCGTGCTGCAGGCCGGCGGAGGGGTTCACGGTCACCCGGACGGGACCACAGCCGGGGCGATGTCTATGGTGCAGGCGGTCGAGGCGGCTTTTGCCGGCGTGCCGGCAAAAGAGTATGCCAAAACGCATGCTGAGCTGAGGAAGGCGATAGAGCTGTGGGGAGACAGCTGAAAGGACAGGGGATTTTATTTTTCTTCCTTTACCACCTTATTTTTACTCACAAACACCCCGTCCGCATTTTTCAGCACATCCTCATCAAACCCGCTGTTCGAAAACAGCCCGCAGATAACTTCACGCCCGCCGAATTCGGCACGGCATTTTTCAACAAGCTCCGCATACACCCGTGCACCGGTTTTTTTAGAACCCGCATGATACTTGCATTCCCCGGCAAAAATCCGGCCGTTTTCATCCAGCGCCGCGATATCGATTTCAGTCTCCTTTGACCAGTAGGAGCCCGCTTTCACCGGCGAAAAGGAAATAGCCCCCTCATCGCACAGATGCACAAAAATTTCCTTTGCGATGTCTTCGTACACAAAAGCAAGGAACCGCTGCACAAATCCTGCACGGATTTTTTCAAGCACCCCCTCATAGAGCCCGCGTTCCAGCTCGCCCCGGTTCGGATAAACAAACATAAACCAGAACAACATAAAGGAATCAGTAATATAATACAGTCCTCTGCGGCTTTTTTCCGGATAGAGCTCTGTTACCGGAACACGCCGTTCAAGGAGCCTTAATTCCTCCAGATTTTTCAGATACGGGCTTAAACTGTTTGCTTTCATCTCAAGCACCGATGCAAGGTCGGAAAGTTTGCGGTTGCCAAGGCTTACCGCTTTCAGAATCGAAAAGTAGGTAATGGTTTCCGAAACCTCCTTTTGCAGAAGGAAGACAGGTTCCTCGTACAGGTATCCGCCCGGATTTAAGACATGTTTTTTCAGATTCGCCCAGATGCTTTCTCTGTTGTCAAAAAACTCCAGATATTTCGGAACGCCCCCGGTTAAGGCATACAGTGTCACTATTTCGTCAAAGGATTTCCGGCCGGAAAAATACTTGAGATACTCATAGAATGTCAGCGGCTTTAATAAAATCTGACCGGTGCGCCTGCCAAATAAGGGACTTGCAGCGCTCAACGTGTGTTCGGTCATCATCCGGATATAAGAGCCGCATAAAATAACCATGACCGGATAGTTTGAGAGAATGCCGTCCCAGATTTTCTGAAACACCGATGCAAAGGCGGGATTAACTGAGGCCAGATTCTGGAATTCGTCAATGACCAGAATTTTTTTGCTGTCGGCCGCGTATTCGGCGAATATGCGAAACAGACTTTCCCAGTCGGGAAAGGCGGCAGAACGCAGATATTCGTGACCCGTAAACGCTGCAAGGCTGTCTGCAAAATTCTTTCGGTTTTCGGCTTCGGTTTCTTCGGTTGCAAAAAAGTACAGCGCGGATTTATCTTCGATGAACTTTTGTATCAGGGTGGTTTTTCCCACGCGGCGCCTTCCGTAAAGCACGACAAATCCATGGTCAAGATGGTAGTTGTCTTCAAGATTTTGCAGGTCTTTTTCTCTTCCGATAAAGTTCTCAATCATAAGGAACAATTTTTTATCTAATCCAAATTAGTCTAATTTGAATTAGATTAATTTTGATACATCAGTATTGGTCTTTGAAACGTATGAATATTGCGCACCGGCAAAAGAATCAGCAGATAAAAAAACCGTTCAAAAAAAATTAGCATTTGCCGGTGATTACTTCAATCATCGACTTTTTGACAATCTCAAGACCCTTCATTAAAAGTTCGTCAGGAATAGTCAGCGCCGGCATAATCTTTACCACACAGTCCTCTCTACCTGAAAGCTCCAGAATCAGACCATTCTCGAAACACCGCTTTCTGATATTAAACGCCGTCTTTTCAGGAAGAAGACCGCAGTCAACACCCTGCATCAGCCCCAGACCCCGATGGCTTAAACGCCCGTCAATTAACGGCAGATTGCGCTCGAAGAACTCCTCGATAATTTTACCTTTGCGCGCCGCCTCGGCTTCAAGATTGTCGCGGACCAAAAGCTCCAAAGCCGCCTTTCCTGCGACAAACGCCGGCTGGAATCCTCTGAAAGTGCCGTTGTGCTCGCCCGGGACCAATACATCATACTCCGGTTTTACCAGCGTAATGGCAGCAGGCATACCCATGCCGCCGATGGATTTTGCCATTACAACAATATCCGGCTTTATGCCGGCGCGCTCGAAACTGAAAAACGAGCCGCAGCGGCCGCAGCCGGACTGAATCTCATCGAGAATAAGAAGCATGTCATGGCGGTCGCACAGCGCTCTGATATCTTTGAGCCACTGCGCTGGAAGGACGTTAATGCCCCCCTCGCCCTGGACCGATTCAACAATAATGGCAGCCGGCTTGTCGACACCTGAGTGGTCATCATTTAAGAGCATCTCGATGTAGGCAATCGTGTCAAAGCCCGGCATCATGCAGGGGTGTGGAACGTGCGTGCAGTTGCCAAGAGCGATGCCGCAGGCCTCGCGGGCAAGCGATTCGGTGGTAACCGCCAAAGACCCCAGACTCATGCCGTGGAATCCACCCATAAGCGCCATGATATTAGACCGGTGCTTAACCTTGCGGGCGATTTTTAATGCCGCTTCAACCGCGTTGGTACCGGTCGGTCCCGGGAAAAGAATCTTGTAGTCAAAGCCGCGCGGAATGAGGATTTTCTGTTCCAGCGTCTCGATAAACTCCGCTTTTGCAGCGGAATACATATCAAGACCGTGAATCAGACCGTCGCCTGCGAAATATGCAATGACTTTTTCTTTTATGTAGTCATTGTTATGCCCGTAGTTTACAGCGCCGGCGCCGCAAAGAAAGTCAATATATTCCCTGCCGCTCTCTTCATAGAGGAGGGAGCCCTTTGCTTTGGTAAAGACTACCGGGTATTTTCTACAGTAAGACCGGACATTGCTTTCGTATGTTTCGAAAACCGTCGTTTCAGTTTTGCCAGTGTTGTTAATTTTCTGAACCATAGACCACACTCCGTCAGGGTTGTGAAATCTTACGTCTTGCGTGGTGTCTTTCCACTTGTGATAGTATCATTGACCGTGTCAATGCTTAAAGTTGTCCCTTTGGGGCGGGGGTGTTTTTAAGCAGAGTACGCTTGCGGGGGTTTGATAACAGTCAAGCGCCAATGTAATAGCAATGAGTATGAATCCCCTTCCGAAGATGCGCGAAGGCATTACAAAAGACGAGATGACATGGAACGAGCTGTTCTACTACTGTCTGCAGAAAAACTGCTGGCTTATTGCGGCAGGGGTTTTGTTTCTGGTCTTTTTCGTATACGGCATCTTTTCGGGGCTGATTGCAAATAATATCATGGGGATTTTTGTGCTGCTGCTGGTTGCAATCGGAATTGTGTATCTGATAGCTGCGTTTCCGGCGTCGATGATTTATGCTACAGTAACGCTGGCAAAACGAAAGAATGAGAGGAGTGAGGAGAAAGAGGAGTGAGGAGGTGGGGTGAAATCCGCCTCTTCGAAAGAAAGTATGTCTGGTAGTTGTTATTTGTCATCCGGGATTTCTCTCCCCGCTGCACGAACAGATACTATGGGTATCTGCAACTGCATTGCAGCAGGGCGGTGTCGTAAAGTTATGAAATTCACTGACATGGAATAACCTTGCAACTCCCCCCCTTCGGGTTTACAAGGCTGTATTTGTATGCTTTTATGATACTTGTTTCCTGGAGCAGTTACCGGCTGTTTAAAAAAACCGGTCGTGACAAGCGAGCCCGGAGATACGTTTTGCGTATCTGCTCTGCTTATCATACTATCATTGGATATGAAAAAATAAAAGATTATATGAGCTGAATTTCATACAAAATCTTTTATATCACTATCCGCAGTACTCTGTTCGATTTTCCAGACCGCTGCATTGGAGCTGCTCCAGACAGAAACCGTGATGCCGGTATCAGGCTCAAATGAGAGCCGTTGGAGATGGCGCGCGGCAGCGTGCGGTGAAATATGAAGCGCATCAGCTAAGGTGCGCGATTTCAGATAGGTACAGGCGTTTGCTCCAAGCTGCGTTTTCAGATAGGCTAAAACGGCGTTTTTGAGCTCACGTTCACTTTCTGTATCAGAACGTTTCTCACAAACGCGGCGCGGCTCTTTGCTCTGTTTGAGTTTTGCAGCGGCAAGCGCTTTTTCTACCCGAATGCGAAGCACCGAGGGACTGAAGGGTTTTCTGATATAATCTTCCGCGCCGGACAAAAGACCGGTCTCTTCATACTGACTGTCGGTTTCTCCGGTAATCAGAATTACCGGAATGGTTTTCGTTTCCGGAAAATCTTTCAGCCGGGAAAGAAAACTCAGTCCGTCTGTTCCCGGCAGATTGATGTCAAGAAGGATAAGCGACAGGGAAAGAACCCGGATGAGCGCAGCGGCCTCTTTTACTGAGGCGGCGCTCAGTACTTCATACTCGCTTTGCAAAGCGGATTCTGCCAGGACACGTGTCAGGGCATCGTCGTCGATAACCAGGATGCGTTTTTTATTTTTTACGTCAGTTTTCTCAGTCATGGGCATCTTTCTCCGAAAGGAAGGCTTTAATTGTTTCAAGCAGGGCTTTATAGTCAGCCATGGTTTTTTCATGGTGCTGCGCTATGTAGTCCCAGTTCTCTTCTTTGGCTGCATCTTCAAGTGCTTTGGCGCTTTCCGACAAGGCAATCGCGCCGATGGTCTTTGAAGCAGATTTAAGCCCGTGGATTTCGGTCCGGTAGTCACTAGCGTTTTTGTTCGCGAAATGTGATGCAAGCCTGCCAAGGCGCAAATCCTGAAGATAAGCCTGCAGGAATATGCGATACATTTCCGCATCACTGTCGGAATAGAGTTTTGCTGTTGCTTTGTCGATGCCGGCCGGGACCAAAAAGTCTGCGGTCTGTACGGTCTCAGACTGCGTTGAGCCGGAGACATTTTGCATAAGATATTTTTTCACCATGGATTCAAGTTCTCTGCTGCGCAGGGGTTTAGAGAGGAAATCGGTAAAGCCGAGCGCAATATAGCGCTCTTTGGCGCCGATTAATGCATTTGCCGTAATCATAAGCACCGGAACATTTTCTGCAAGGAGATGTTCCCCGCGTATTTTTTCGAGTGTTTCAATACCGGTAAGTCCGGGCATCCGGTCATCGAGAAGAATCAGGTCATAGCGGCGCTCTCTGATGCGCTCTATTGCTTCGTAGCCGTTTACCGCCGTATCGATTTGAATCTGCGTCTTTTTCAGGAATCCCTTGATAACTTCAAGATTTACCTGCACGTCGTCAACCGCAAGAATTACTGCATCAGGTCTGAGAAAAGACGGGGCATAGGTTTGGGCATCGGCCGCATTTGATACATACATGGTTTTCAGACCGTTTTCTGTAAGGCGGCTGCCAAACACAGTTTTTTCCGCTGCAAGTTTCTGGGGGAACACAGCGGTAAACACCGAGCCGGCACCCAGAGTACTTGCAACATGAATAGTGCCTCCCATCAGCTGCAGAATATTTTTCGTAATGGTAAGCCCGAGCCCGCTTCCTTCGATAGTTGCGTTTCTTTTTTCATCAAACCGGCGGAATGAATCAAACAGAACCGGAATGTCTTCTTCTCTGATACCGATGCCCGTGTCTTTTACGCTGATGGTGAGTTCCGCGACGCCGGGCCTTTGGACAACGCCGCGCACAATCATCAGAACTTCTCCTTCCGGCGTGTATTTGACCGCATTAGTCATAAGATTGGAAATAATCTGTCTGATTCTGACAACATCGCCGATGAAATGGTCCTGCATGGTTTTATCCGCATCCAGTCTGAGTCTGATGTTGTTTTCCGCTGCGCGCAAAGAAACCATGGAAAAGCAGTCGGCGATAACATCCGAGAGATAATACTCAACCGGTTCAAGCTCGACTTTGCCGCACTCGATTTTCGTCAGGTCAAGAATGTCATTGATGGTGGAAAGAAGCGAGGTACCGTAGCGGTGGATATTTTCCGCATACCGGGTGATTGCAGGAACCGTGTTTTCCCTCAGAATCAGCTCATTCATGCCTAAAACCGCGTTAATCGGCGTGCGTATTTCATGGCTCATGTTTGCAAGGAACGCGGATTTTGCCTCGTTTGCCTTGCGGGTTTCACTGACGACGGTTTCGAGTTCCTTTTCCCTGTCTTCCAGCTGCTTTGTCTGGCGGTCATAGGCATAGGTTTTCAGCCGGTAGTTGATACTGATTACCAGGGCAACAATGATGGTGCACTGGAACACATCCGCATAGGTTTCCAGTTCTGTTTTGTTCAAAACCACCAGTTCCGGGTGGAGGAAGGAGATCACCAGGCAGACGGTGAATGATACAATACCAAGAGCATAGAAGATATAGCGCTGATTGCCGCGGTATACCAGCGGACTTAAACTGATGCAGAGAATATACCACGGGATAACGCCGCCTACAATGCCGCCGTCACTGAAAAATATCAGCGGCAGGCAGACTACGTTAATCAGCACAAGGATAAGCAGTGCGGGAATCTGGATGGTTCCTTTGCTCAGCGAATAGATGATGGAAATTACGCCGAACAGCAGGACAAATACAATCAGCAGGTTCGGAAAACTGACAGGAAGCGTGATTGTGTTTCCAAACAGGGTTGTCGTGGTGTTGGTATCCACAAGAAGGGAACAGATAAGCGATATCACGCCGCCGATTACGCATACAATAATCGATGCCGTCAGTACGCGCTGGCGGATATCGATTGCATCATCATCCAGATAGGTTTTTATGAAATGCAGCGGTTTGAAATGCATAATGAGTGAGGCAAGAGGGGTTTGTTGTGTCATTTCAGTCAGGTTCCTTTATGCATACATACTTTTTGTCTTCATATCTCAGGTCAGCCTTACCCGCGCATTTCTGTTTCTGTTATCACTTCGAGCAGCGCATCGGCTATAACCGGGTCAAAGCGGGTTCCTTTTTCGTTTTGAATTTTACTGCAGATTGCCGCAGGTTCCAGCGGGCTTGTGCCATGCATCGGATGAGACATGGATTCATAGGCATTGGCTGCTGCTAAAATCCGGGCGGTTTCAGGAATGTTTTTCCCGCGGAGGCGGTCGGGAAAGCCGGTTCCGTCAAAACATTCGTGATGCGAGCGCGCACACGAAGCGAACTGTTCGAGATACGGCACGGATGAAAGGATTTTACAGCCGGTTTCCGTATGGTCGGCGGGTTTTTCCGCGCTGCCCGCGGTAAGTATTTTTCCTATGTCGTGAAGCACCGCGGCATAATAGATATTTTCTATTTCCGCGGGCGTTTTTTGCAGCCGCAGCGCGATGGCAGTAGCTGTGGCTGCTATTCGCCTGGTGCGCCCGGGGCTTTCTGTTTTCATGTCAAGAACCTGTACCAGGGCGTCTATTGTGCTGCGGGTAAGGTTTTCATACTGCAAAAGCCGCTGTTTTGCAAGAGCGGTCTGTTTTTTTACTTCTTTTTCCAGCTGCCTCCGGTAGCTGTCAAGTTCAAGAATGCGAAAGACGCGGCTGCAGAGAACGGAGTGAACAACCGGTTTTTTGATGAAATCCTGTGCGCCTGTCTGGATGCATTGTGTTTCGGTCTCGGGGTCGTCGTCGCAGGTGAGGAAAATGACAGGTATTTCACTTAACTGCGGCTCTTTTTTCATCCATGCAAAAAACTGAAAGCCGTTTTCTTTTGGCATCAGGATATCTAAAAGGATAAGGTCGGGTGTGGTCTGTGCAAGTTTTTCGCGTGCATCGGCTGCACTTTGCGCTTCAATGACGCGGCAGGTTTTTTCCAGCGCGATGCGGATTCTCAGGCGGTCAAGGGAACTGTCGTCGATGACAAGGATGGTTTTGGTATCGGTTGTTTCAATCATTTTTTTTCTCGGGGTTTTCTGTTTTTGTTTTCAATGCAATTAATGTCAGGGAACCAATGCCGCGGCACAAGGTTCTTTCCTGCATGGTTTCTTAGTATAACTCCGGGGGACAGGGGGATTTCCTCCGCGTTAAACTGTTTGTTACCTGATTATGTTGTTATTTTTTCCGTATATAGAGTGCGACTGTGCAAAGTGCAGCAAGTATTCCTGCAGCAGACAGCGGTGATTTGGGTATCGCTGTTGCACGCGGTGTTTCTTTCGAAGGCACCGGTGTTGCGGCAGGTGTATGTTTGAGTTCATCTAACGTTATGCCAACTACAGCAGCATTACTGTTTTCGACAATGGTCATATCTGTCATGTAGACAACGGCGAAAGGCGAAACACCGTCTGTAACTGCGCGATAGTAGCAGTATATGCTGTCGCTTTTCACGAAATAGGTGTCAAGCGGCGTCCACAGATAGCCGTTTTTATCGCCGTGATAGAGTATGACATCGCTTTCGCTAAAACCTTTCGCTGTCAGGTCACTGCGTTTCATTTTGAAGTTAACCGCGACAACTTTTCCCGGTTTGATGCCGGCATCAATCTTAAACCGTGCCTGGAACTGGATGTCTCCGCCGTCGCTTGCGGTAAGATACGGGGCATTTTTAATGCCTGCTGTCTGTATTCCGTCTTTCGTAGTATAAACAACAGCTGCTGCGGGAAGTCCTGTTGTATCATACGATACAGCAACATCGCCGGAAGAAGGCTCGCTGAATTCGACGGAAATTACTATCGGACTGGTATCAAAGCCGGCACCGTTTGCATTGCTGACGCTGCGCGGATACTGGGTGTAGTGACCGCTTCCGGTGTCATCAGAACCGCCGGACGAAGGGCGCGAAGTCGGTTTCGTGGTCGGTTTTTCAGTCGGGGCGGACGTCGGAGTGGACGTCGGAGTAGACGTCGGAGTGGACGTCGGAGTAGACGTCGGAGTGGACGTCGGAGTGGACGTCGGAGTGGACGTCGGAGTGCACGTCGGAGTGGACGTCGGAGTGGACGACGGAGTGGACGTCGGAGAGGACGTCGGAGTGGACATCGGAGTAGCAGTC
>R15__coassemble_1444_pt1 | contig 11886 bp, 14 predicted proteins | sample R15__metabat2_low_PE_054 | metagenome-assembled genome bin R15 | reverse complement strand
ACCTTTTCCCGCATATGTGCAGCCCCGCGCCCCTTGATTAACTCCTTCGCAGGAGAAACCTGGTCAGCGCCGTCAATCGCGATATCTAAAACAGGATGAAGCGAAAGCGTGGTAAGAGGAATACCGTATTCCTCAGCCCGCATAGCCGTCTGATTCGAGGTCGGCACACCTAAGATATGCAGGCCTTCGGATTTTATCCGCTCGCCTAAACGCTCCATAGCGAAAAAGACCGTGGAACCGGTGCCAAGCCCCACAATATCCCCGTCTTTAACCATATCTGCCGCGCGGTAACCCGCATCCTTTTTTGCATTTGCAACTGCATCAGTCATATGAAATAGATAGGGTGTGAAAAGGTAATAGACTTTTGTAATTCTTTTAACCACAGACAACCTATACTATAGATATATGGCAGTCAGATTTCTCTACCCCTGCTACTTCAACACAGCCCTGACCCGCAAAGAAGGACGCAGAGTATCCAAAGAACTCGCCTGGGACAACCCGAACCTCGCCCAGCTTGCACGCCTTGCAAAATCCCTCAATATCAACGTCATCGAAGAAGATGCGACCGCACGCTGCCCGAAACAGTGGCATGCAGCCCCCGGACGCCTCCGGGTTGAATACGACGGCTCAAAAGAAACCCTGATGCGCATGATAGCGGAGAAAATGCAGTAATGTACGATTTCCACACCCACACAACCATGTCAGACGGGGAATTAATCCCCACTGAATTAATACGGCGGATGGCAGTTGCCGGCTACACCGAAATGGCAATTACAGACCACACCGACTTTTCCAATGTCGAACAAATAATCGCCGCACAGAAAAAAGTGAAAAAATCCGCCGAACTCTACGGCATAACACTTTACACCGGCGTGGAACTCACCCACGTACCCCCGGTGCAGATAAATGAACTCGCCTGTGAAGCAAAACGCCTCGGCGCAGAAATTGTCGTCGTCCACGGCGAAACACTGACAGAGCCCGTCTGCCCCGGCACAAACTCAGCCGCGGTTTTATCGCCGTATGTCGACATTCTCGCCCATCCCGGACTTATCTCCGACATCGACTGTCAGATGGCAGCCAAAAACGGCGTGCGCCTGGAGATAACCTCGCGCAGCGGACACAACAAAACAAACGGTCATGTTTATCAGGCAGGTATGCGCGCGGGTGCATCTTTTGTCGTCGAGTCTGACATCCATTCACCCGACGATATTATAGATGAAAAAATGCGTTTTCTTGTCGCACGGGGCGCAGGGATGTCTGAAGCCGAGGCAAAAGAGGTTCTTTCGCTTAGCGCGGCAGACATTCTCCGCCGCTGAATCCTTTTCTTTTTTATTTGTATCTTGCGGGAAAACTATTTATAGAAGTATCACCGCATAATATATTGCATATATACTCTGCGATTTAATTGCGGACAGATACGAAGCGAGGCTTTTCATGAAACCGGCAGGGGAGGTAACATCTCATATCGGGCAGAGACTGCTCATTGTCAAAAGTGACGCGGGACAGCTGCCTCCTCTGTATGCAAAAGTTGCAGACGTTTGTGAAAAGCCGGTGGGAAAGATTGTCGACCTGTACGGAAGCGTTGCACATCCGTATGTAACTGTGCTTTGTGAAACCGATTCGGCAAAGATTTGCGAAGGGGACATACTTTATGTCATCCCCGAGCCGAAATCCGGCAAGCCGAATAAGTTTAAGAAAGTCTATAGGAAAAAAGAGACATGGAAACAGAAATAGAAAAACTCAGACAGCTGAGACAGCAGCGCGAAAAGATGAAGGAGCGGGCAGGTATTGCAGCTCCGGCAAAGGAAAAGGAAAAGCAGACTACCGGCGAAACCGGTGTTACGGTGTGCCCCGAATGCGGCAGCCGCCAGCTGGTTCATGACTACGAGCGTGCAGAACTGGTGTGCCAGAACTGCGGTCTTGTCTTGGATGATGATTTCATCGACCGGGGACCGGAATGGCGTGCGTTCGACCATGACCAGAGAATGAAACGCTCGCGTGTCGGTGCGCCGATGACCTTTACCATTCATGACAAAGGCCTTTCCACAATGATTGACTGGAGAAACCGCGATTCCTACGGCCGTGCGATTTCATCCAAGAACCGTGCACAACTGTACCGGCTGCGGAAATGGCAGCGGCGTATCCGGGTTTCCAATGCAACGGAGCGAAACCTTGCATTCGCACTGTCCGAACTGGACCGTATGGCATCGGCCCTGGGTCTCCCGAGAAACGTGCGTGAGACCGCGGCGGTTGTCTACCGTGATGCAGTGGATAAAAATCTCATCCGCGGAAGAAGTATCGAAGGTGTAGCGGCAGCCGCGCTTTATGCAGCGTGCCGTCAGTGCAATGTGCCGCGTACGCTTGATGAAATCGCAGAGGTTTCGCGTGTCTCGCGCAAGGAAATCGGCAGAACCTACCGGTTCATCTCCCGTGAACTCGGCTTAAAGCTGATGCCGACCTCGCCGGGCGATTATGTCCCGCGGTTCTGTTCCGGTCTCGGACTCAAAGGCGAGGTCCAGTCCCGTGCGATGGAGATTTTAAAGCAGGCGGGCGAGCGCGAACTTACCTCGGGCCGCGGTCCGACGGGAGTTGCTGCTGCGGCAATTTATATCTCTTCGATTCTTTCCGGCGAGCGGCGTACGCAGCGCGAGGTCGCTGATGTGGCGGGGGTAACGGAAGTTACTATCCGCAACCGGTACAAGGAACTTGCAGAACAGCTGGATATTGAAATTATCTTATAACTATACTTTTTTTGTCACCCCGGGAACAGATATTTATTCTCAAACATCTAATACTTGTATGCAGGTTACAAAATATAGTAAAAATACAAATATGTAACCCAACCGGAATAAGAAAAGGAGCACCATGAACAAACAGGAATTCGGACTGCGGGTAAAACAGGCAAGAAAACTTGCAGGATTAAGCCAGCAGGAACTGGCAGATAAAATCCATGTGGAAAAGATGACCATTTCCAAATATGAAACCGGAAAAACCTATCCGACCTCAACTCATTTGCTTGCTTTAAGCGGTGCACTCGGCGTTTCGCCGGAGTATTTCTTCCGCAGAATCCATATTGAACTTACTGCAGAACCGCTGTGCCGCATGGAAAAATCCGCACAGAAACTGAATGCAAAAGACAAAACCCGGATAATTTCCCAGACACAGGATTTTCTCGAAAAACGTGCCGACATATTTGACATTATGCAGATTGCCGGAGAGGAACCGAAAGCTCTTCGGCTTCGCCGGAGTATCAATCCAGCGCAGTTCCATGCGGAAATTGAAAAACTTGCAGAAGAAGTCAGGACAGAGTGGAAACTGGGCAGCGACCCTGTGGAAAATCTGATGTCGGTTGCGGAAAACAACGGGTTTACGATTTGTCTCGTTGACGGACCGGAACAGTTTGAAGCGGCAGTGTTTCATGATGAAAATGCGGGCACCGTAATCTGCCTGAAAAAAGGTGCGCCAAAAGAGCGCCAGCGCTTCAGTCTGGCGCATGAACTGGGGCATTGTTTTATTATTCCGGGAGAAAGACCGGAGGCGGAGGCAAATAATTTTGCAGCTGCCCTTCTCATTCCCCGCGACTCCCTGATTGCAGACACCGGCTCAAAACGGAAAAATATCGAGATTTCCGAACTGCTGATTCTGCGTGAAAAATACGGAGTGAGTGTGCCGGCTCTTTTAATCCGGATGAAAGAAACCGGCATCATTTCCGAACGCCTGCGTTTGGAAACACAGCGCCAGTATATTCTTTCGCGCGAGGGAAAGCGGCCGCATGAAGAGACATTTGCGTCAGAAGAGCCGAGGATGTTTAAGCTGCTTGTTATGCGCGGGGTTTCCGAGGGGATTATCACAGTAAACAAAGGGCGCGAACTGCTCGGGGATAAGTTCGTCTGTTTTTGGGCTGCATGAAAAAAGAGGACAGCATCTTAGTTGATATGAACGGGCTGATTTATTTAGCCCAGCTGTCTCTTCTCGAACAGTTTTTCAAAGAGTACAGTGAGGTATTCACCAGTGATTTTGTGCGCTTGCAGGAAATGCAGTCTCCTTCATGGGATGTGTGCAAAAAACTCGGACTGCAGGTTCTTGAAATGAGCCCTGTCGAGGTGGGCCTGAGTGCAAATCTGATGCAGGAGCATAAGAAACTGAGTTTTATTGATGCGGGGCTTATTGTTCTTTCACGCGGACGGGATATTCCAATACTGACAGAGGATGCTGCAATGCAGCGGGAGCTTGTCCGCGGGAAGGCAGCGTTTGTAACGCTTCCTGATGTTGTGTCACGTATGGAGATAAGCGGGCTGATTTCTTCAGCGGAGGCAGAGCAGTGTTTTATTCTTTTGCGGGATGTTTTGCTGAAAAAGCGCTATGATTATGCAGAGTATCTGGAAAAATACAGATAGATAACGCACCGCACACAAAATCAAAAGACCAAAATAAAAAAAGATTGTGACAGAAGACTTATGCTTCTGCTGCAAGGAATCCGTACTTGACCTGCAGAGCAGTCCAGTCATCGGATTTCTGGAGATTTGCAAGACCGGCGTTGAGTTTTGCGAGGAGCTCAGAGTTGCCCTTCTTGACAGCTACGGCGAATTCCTCTTCCGTGTCTTCAACGGTGCCGACGAATACAAGTTTGTCAGTGTGCTTGTTCACAAAGTCCTTGATACCTACATCATCAAAGATAACAAAGTCAACACGCTTGTTTAAGAGATCCTGCATGGAAAGTGCAAAGGTAGTGTACGTGTTCTTAATCTTGCCTTCCTTCATCATCTGGTCGTAAAGTTCCTGACCGAGATAGTCTGCAAGGCCCTCGTCTGCAGAACATCCTGCCTGAACACCGATGGTGTACTTTCCGGAGAAGAAGTCATCCATGGTTAAACCTGCATCCTTCTGACCTGCAACACCGATTGCAATCTTCCAGTACGGCTCTGTGAAGTCCATCTTTGCTTTGCGCTCTTCAGTGATGGAAAGACCGGACCAGATTAAGTCGCGGGTTCCCGTCTCAAGGTAGGTTGCCATTGCATCCCAGTCAATGTACTGGAACTCAAGCTCAAAGCCCTGGTCGTTTGCGACCCACTTTGCCGCCTCAATGTCAAAACCGGTCGGATTACCCTGTTCATCATCAAACGTGTAGGGAGAATAAACATCAATACCCATAACATACTTTGTTTTTCCATCGCCTGCAGAGGTGGTTGCAGTAGTGCAGCCTGCTGTGACAACGGCAAAGACAAGTAAGAGGGTGATAACTGCCCCAATAAATACTTTCTTAGTCATCTGTTAACAGTTTCTTTTGTAAGTATTTATATCAACCGGTTGGCAACCGGCCGGCACGGACAAAGAGACAGATACCGGAGAACTAACAGACAAAAACACAAAAACAGTGCGAGGGATGGGATTCGAACCCAAGAACTACTACTAGACTAGCCCCTCAAGCTAGCGCCGTTGACCTGGCTTGGCTACCCTCGCCTTTTGACCTATACATATTGACCTGCCAGGTTAATAAAGGTAGCGGAATTGCATCAGACAAGCGGCTCCGGCTGCCTGCCCATATCGATAACCGGCAGCTGCATGTTTTTGACCAGGATTGGCTCCTCAGATTCGAGCAAACGCGCCAGAACGACGCGTTTGCCCGCTTTTGACGTAGCAAACACCGGCACCCCGACGCCCCCCTGCACCAGGGCGCAAGTCCTTGCCGCCTCGCGCACATGCGCCGAAGCGCAGGCAAAAACCAAATCACATGCGCTCATCAGCCGGCGCGCGTCTGCAAGCGAAGCCACCCCCGTAGTGAGCACCGCGATTATCAGCACATCCGGAAACTGCGCGCGAACAGCCTCAGCCAGCTCATGCTGAAAGCCTGCTATTGTCACCGCTATTTTTCCAAACCCGTGCGCGCGGGCAAGCTGAATGCCCAAAACCGGGTCCAGCGGCGCCTTCTCCTTATCGACCACAAAACCCCCTGCCGCCTCAATTCGCTCAATAACCTCCGGATAAGGCACAGTTTCGACAAGCCCCGACATCTTTCCCCCGATGCCCTGAACAAGCTTTGCCGAAGGCACAACCACCGTACCCGCGCCGTCACAACAGATAACCGCCGCATCAATGAGGCGGGTGTCCAGCGCCGTCATTAAAAGCTCGGAGGCGCCAAACAGCACCATCGACTCCGTGCCCTCCACCTCGCGCTCACGCCTGCACATGCCAAAAGACGCAATGCGCCCCTCGATATTTTTTACCACATTTTCCGTGGTAACCGGATTTACCGGAACCGCAAACCGCTTTGCAAACGGACAAAACCTGATTTGCGGCTCGCCCGCCTCGACTATTTTTCCATCCTCGACAACAATGCGCGTCATTCCTATTGCTTCAATTACATGCCGGTCTTTCATGCTAAAGATATATCAAACCCGCGAGTATAAATAATTCCCGCGTCCACGTATTAGGCATGGGTAAAGTGTGGTTCTTTGATATCGATGCGGCAAGGGGGCTTGCCATACTTCTCATGATAGCCTACCACACAGTATTCTGCCTCTATTTCTTCGGCACGGACCTTGTTCCCTGGTTTGACCCCGTGACCATTTCCGGCGCGCCGATTTGCTTCATGTTTGTGTTTATTGCGGGCGTCTCCACCTCGCTGATGACCGCAAAAATACCAGACGCCCGGACCGCTGCAAAAAAACTCGGCCGGCGCGCGCTAAAGATTTTGCTCTGCGCCGCCCTGGTTACCTTCGTGACCTGGCTGGTGTATCCGGCGGGGTTTGTTATCTTCGGCGTGCTGCATTTAATCGGCGTCTCCGCCCTTTTAATGATTCCTTTCGTCATCGGAAAAATCCGGGCGCTTCCTGCTGCAATTGTCGGAGCGGCCTGCATTGCGCTTTCGTTTCTCCCGCTGCGCGGCCCCCTCTTTCTTCTTCCGCTCGGATTCGGGCCGGGAACGGTCGCCATGCTCGATTATGAGCCGCTCTTTCCGTGGTTTGGCGTGATTCTGCTCGGGTACGCGGCGGGGCTGGTGCTGTATAAGGGCGGAGCACGCTGCAAGGCACTTGCGGGGCTTGAAGGAAAAGGGCGGCTTTATCGGCCGCTGTGCTTTTTAGGGCGCCATTCTCTTATAATTTATCTGGTGCATGTGCCGGTGATTATTCTGGTGCTGATTTGCTTAGGGCTTGCGCATATAGGGTTTTAAGGACGGAGGATTTCTTTTTGTAACTGTCCACCCCCTGTTTTTATCATTTGCTATGAAAATGTCGTTTTTGAGTGACACATAATTCAATGTGTGTCAATATACTCATAAGTTACGGAGTAAGAGCAATCAGACATTTTCATGCATTGGGTGTGAAGCCTTTAGCCGCCCTAATACGCGATTTAGATGAAAAGGTTTTCTTCCCACTCAGCGGGAAGAATCTCATTTCATTGAGGGTGCGTGAGACGTAGTCTCATGTTGTTTTTTTTTGTTTTTGAGTGACGAATACTGCAAAGTATATTCCTTTCAGAAAACGAATACTAAGGTAATACTATGCCATCACTAAATCACTATGAGAATATAGTTGTCTTCAAAACTGATGATGAATCAATAAATATTGATGTAATATTTGAAAACGACACAGTATGGCTTACTCAGGACCAGATGAGTGCCCTCTTCCAGAAGGCAAAATCAACCATAAACTCGCATATTAATAACATTTTCGAAGAAAAAGAATTGGAAAAACGAGACTGTTTGAGAAAATTCGATTTTATCGAATTTTCTCACAAGCCGGAAAACTACTATAACCTTGATGTTATTATTTCTGTCGGATACCGGGTTAAATCGCGCAGAGGCACGGAATTTCGTAAATGGGCAACAAAACGACTGAATGAATATATCAGAAAGGGCTTTGTTCTTGATGACGAACGCCTGAAAAATCTCGGAGGAACCGGATACTGGAAAGAATTACTTGACCGGATTCGTGATATCCGTTCGTCAGAAAAAGTTCTTTACCGCCAGGTTCTGGATTTATATGCAACCAGTGTAGACTATGATCCGAAATCTGAAATGTCAGTTATGTTTTTCAGGATTGTACAGAATAAGTTACACTTTGCAGCCCACGGACACACAGCTGCAGAAATTATTTATGAACGTGCTGATGCAGAAAAACCGTTTATGGGACTTACATCTTTTTCAGGAGAATTGCCCGCATTGAAAGATATAACAATTGCAAAAAATTACTTGGATGCTGATGAACTGAAAATTCTCAACAATCTTGTTTCCGGTTATTTTGATTTGGCGGAAATTAATGCGATTGAACATCGCCCTATGTATATGGAGGATTATGTGAAACAACTGGACGCAATCCTTTCATCAGGGGGTCGCAAAATCCTTTCCGGTCCGGGAACAATCAGCCATCAGAAAGCAGTGGACAAAGCCGTTACAGAATATAGAAAATATCAAAATGAGCATTTAAGTCCGGTTGAAACAGCATATCTTGAAACAATCCGTGAACTTGGAGATGCCGCAAAAAAGAAGGCGCGCGAAGTAAAGAACAATTCTTCATCCAATTAAGATGGAGAAATGTACTGTTCAGTCTTCCCCGTCACGCTCTTTTTCCAGCTCGCGCTCAGCCTCATCGAGCATTTCCCGCGTAATTTTCAGAACCGTCCGCGACTTTGTCTTATTAATCGCCTCGGCAACCTCATACTCACGCTTATTGAACCCGTATGATGTAATGACCAGAAGATAACGCATATGCTCCGGTCCCGCCTGTCCAATGCCCTTGTGTTTTTCAGTATACTGACGATAAATATAATTTGCCGCCTCATCATCAGGATGCTCAAACCATTTTAACTCCTTACCGCAGAAACTGCAGAATCTCCCGTCCACCCGCGTAAAATGCCCGCACCCCGGACAGCAGCTGGTCCGCAGCTTTTCTTCTGCCGCCTCCTGCTTGAATTCACCTATCGAAGGAAGCGCGCGCTCCCCGGTCTTTCCGGTAAGCACATATTCACAGTCATACCAGTCAGAGATATCCTCGCTAAGCTGCGCATTTTTTTCCTCCCGCTCCTTCAAAACAAAATACTCAGACAAGGCATTGATAATCCATTTGTTCAGCGTTTTTTGCGCGCGCTCTGCAGATTCACTGCACTTTGCTTTCAGCTCGTCCGGAAGACGAAGAGTAAGAGCAGATACCATACCTATTCATTGGACGGCAAAATATAAAAAATGATGCATGTTGATTCACATAATTCAAAATGATTTCAAAAAATAATTTTGCCACCATTTTAGAGAAAAGTTTATTAATCTTAAAACCAAACATAATTATGGTGAGGTAAAACATGTTCAAAAACACTCCCAAAACAAAATTCTGCACCATGTGCGGAAGCTACAATGAAAAGACCGGAATGTGTCTCTCGAACAACCGGCCCGTTCGAGAAATCCCGGACTGCTGCAAGAGACACATTATCGAAGAACTGACTGCACACCCCCGTGCAGCAGGAAAAAAAGGAGGAACCTTCTATGGAACCTGAAAATACCACATTAGAAAAAGAAAAAACCGACAGCGCACCCGTAACCTTCCACCTTGGCGAAGATTTCTACGCTGTCGAAATTGAAGCCGTCTACGGAGATGCACTCGTCCCCGAATTCGGCCCCACCCCGCTTTCACGCACCTACGAACTGAAACGCGGTGAGAGAACAGTATGTACGAAAAACGACCCCGCCGACGGCACCCTTCTCCAGAAATCCGTCGCCGGACTCCAGGACTTCTTTAAAGCCGAACTCATACAGGAATTCGGCGGAAGCGAAGGACACTTCAACCACCTGCAGAGAACCACCAGCGTAAGCCAGGAAGTGCTTCCCCCGTGGGAGCGAATAAAATCCTGCCGGACATTGAACAAACAGTTCTTTACCTTTACCGACGACGGCAACGCCTTCCGCTTCCAGGCGGAATGCGGCGACTGGTTTGTGTATGACTCCGCGTCAGAGCAGTGGTATGTGTGGATGGAAAACCACTATGAGCCCGCGAACAAAAAAGAAATTCTTGCCGCACGGTTTGTGGGCCGCTCGGTTGCACCAGAAGAGCCGAACTGGATTGATCACGACGGCTGCGTACCGACTGAATTCTACCGGCATGTGAAACATTCCGGCAGTCTTGCCGGAGCAGTTGCGATGCTGAAATTCGCGGCTCCGGCGATGTCGGTGGATTTTTCCGAGAAGTCCAACACGGACCTGGTTGCATTCAAAAACGGGGTGCTCGATGCAAAGACCGGCAAAATCTATGAGCCGTGGGAATACCCGTCGCTGAAAAGCCAGTACCCTACGGTGTATATCCCGCAAACCTATACGCCGGGAAAGCGCTCGCAGGTGTGGGAAGATGAGCTGAAGCTGTTGATGACTGACGACAAGCTTGAGCCGGCTGTACGCGCAGCCCAGGCGGCTGAAAAGGCTGAGTATCTGAAATCGCTTATCGGCTATTCGCTCTACGGCGGCAACCCGGCGCGGAGGTTTGTGTTTTTCTTTGGTACGGGGAGAAACGGCAAGTCGGTTATTTCGGATGTGCTTGCAGAGGTCTACGGCGATGAGTTCGGCAGAGCTGCACTGTCGCAGATTTACAGCGGGAATGCGGACCGGCCGTCTCCTACGCTTGTGCAGGCGCTGCCAAAGCGGATTGCGGTCTTTCCGGAGGCGGACGGGGAGTCGGGGCGGCTGAGTTCGTCGGCCTTGAAAGACATTGCATCAGGCGAAAAGGAGACAATGCGGTTCAGGTTAATGCATCAGAACAACCGGAAGACGAAGCTGAATTGTCTGCCGGTTGCGGTGACGAATGTGCTGCCGGAGTTTGACCGGCCGCTTGGCAAGGCTGAGCTGGACAGAATTGATACGGTGGAGTTCTGTCATGAGTTCACACAGGATAATGCGGGTATTAAGGATGCGTTAATTGCAGAGGGCGATGCGATTTTTTCCACTGCGGTGGATTATCTGCTGAAGTATCTGAAAGAGGGGCAGCTTCCGCGTGCGCCGGTTTGTATGAAGGCTGAGCAGCTTGCGTTTTTAATCGGTTCGGATATGCTTTCGTTCCTGCGGGAAAATTATGAGCTGAAGGATGCAAAGTATTTCACGCCGCGGAGGGAGCTGGTGACGCGGTATCAGGAGTACTGTGAGGCGAACGGGGTTGAGTACCGGACGAAGAAGTCGCCAAACGGGCTGGTGCTTTCGGATCTGGAGGCGAGGAAGCTGTACGGAGCATGCAAGATGCTCGGGTATGAGGAGGGGATTGTCTCCGGCGGTGTAAGGGGGTTTAAGGGGATGCATCAGAAGTAGGGTTGGGTCAGGTCTGTTCTATAGCCATTTTGACTTTTCATTTTCTGTTTTGTTTTTGTGTTTTGTGTCGGGTTTTTTCTAAAGGGGGGCGGGTTGCTGCTAATGCTGCTGCTAATGCTGCTAATGCTGCTAATGCTGCTGCTAATGCTGCTAATGCTGCTAATGCTGCTAATGCTGCTAATGCTGCTAATGCTGCTGCTAATGCTGCTAATGAAAATTGGCTTATTTCGGCAAACGGGGCAAGATTTCGGGGGGAGTGCAGCGGTGCAGCATTTTAGGTATTTTTGCTTGTGTTGAGATTTTTGCTAGTACGACATACGTAAGACGGTGAACAGGTTAGCTGTTTTCATTGCTATTGTCTATTTCCCAATGTCCGCTGTATCCGCTGCCGACATAATGAACATTATGCATTTTACTGATACATCTCTGAATCGTTTTTCTGCTTATATTAAGGGCTGATGCCATGGTTTCAGTTGTTATCTTATTATCGGATTCAATCATGTCCAGTATTTTGCGTTCAATACCAGAACTTTCGGAGACTTCATGGGAGACTTCTTGAGGGACATCTTGAGGGACATCTTGAGGGACATCTTGAGGGACATCTTGAG
>R15__coassemble_1391_pt1 | contig 12286 bp, 8 predicted proteins | sample R15__metabat2_low_PE_054 | metagenome-assembled genome bin R15 | reverse complement strand
GCATCTTGCGCGTCTCCTCCGGCACGCCCTCAAAAGCCATGCGGGCGCGCCTGATAATCATCTGCATCGCACACCGGCATTTCTCCTCGGTTGCAGCAACAATTACGACTGCATCATCCTTACCGGCGCCAAGCGTCTCTTTGAGGACCTTAACCTCGTCGGCGGTTACGCCGTAGTTCGGCAGCTCGTCGGTGTGGAACAGACCGCCCACACCGCACTTCTTTGCGTAATCAGACATTTCCGAGCCAAGCCGCCGCCCCGGCTGGATTTCAAGACCAACCAGACCGTTGAAACCGTGCAGGACCGTTCCCAGAATAACTTTTGCCTTCTTTAACACATTCGATTTCGTGCCGGCAAAGACCTGCGTTACGTCATACACCTCGCCGTTGACAAGCGCATTGCGGGCCACTAATTCATCCCGGATGGCAAGAAGAGAGAGCTGTCTCTGCACCTCGCGCCGGACCACCTCGGCGATTAAATCAAGTTCCTGCACGCCCTTGATTTCCACACGGGCGCCGTCGGCGATGGAAACATTCACATCCTGACGGATGGTGCCAAGACCGCGCTTTACCCGCCCGGTTGAACGCAGCGTCATGCCGATGTACTGCGCAACATCGTGGACCTCTTCGGGTGTGTGCATGCACGGCGCCGTGGTGATTTCAATGAGCGGAATGCCGAGGCGGTCCACCGACCAGATGGTGCCTTCAACCCGCTGGCAGGCGTCTTCCTCGACCGCCACCGTCTCAATCCGGCAGGTATCGGCGACCGCGCCGTTGAGCGCCACAAGCGCCGTGCGCTGGAAGCCGCTTGTTGCCGAGCCGTCAACAATCATTTTGCGCATAGTGTGGACTTCCGCAAGAGGCGTCATTTTAAACATTTTGGCGATGGTGAGGACAATATCAAGCGCATCGCGGTTCAGCGGCGCGGGCGGTTCTTCATCGATTTCCACAAGACCGGTGGTGTCATACGTGTAGTAGGTAAACAGCCGGTCCTGCATGAGTTCCTCTTTTGCCGCCCGGTCGACATCACCCATCTCCGAGGCTGCAACCCGGAGATAGCGGTGTACCTCACCGGTGTGCTCGGCCGAGTCGCGAATTACCGTCGGCGAGTGACAGAACAGTTTTTCTTTGGTGTTCAACTGCTGGTGAATTTCAATACCGGCCTTAAGACCGAGGGCTTTGTAGTCTACCATTTTAGGCACCTCCAAAATCAAATTCGCCTTTCAGATTTTTCTGCATAAGGGCGGCAGCGCCTCCTTCAGGTGCGTTTGCAAGCACCCACATCAGTTTTACCAGGGCAACCTCCGGAAGCATGGAGCCGCCTTCAATAACGCCCGCGTTCAAGAGGTCGCGGCCCGTTTCATAGACGCGGTCGCAGACCGAGCCTGCCTGGCACTGGGAGGTCATGACAACCGTTGTGCCCGCGTCAGCGAGGGCTTTGATTTTCGGGATGCAGTCGGTGCCCACATGACCAAGTCCGGTGCCGGCGATAACAAGTCCCTTATATCCGGCGAATGCATCGAGAACCGCCGGGTTCATGCCCGGATAGTACTGCAGCAATCCGCAGTGCGGCTCAAGTTTATCATGGAGCGCAAGAGCATTGACCCCGCGGCGGACCGCATCAGAGGCAAGGTGTACCGCCCCTTCCGGATAGGTGACAGAACCCACCGGGGCTCTGCCGATGCTCTGGAAAGCGTCCCGGCGCGAGGTGTGGTTCTTTCGAACACGGGTTGCGCGGTGCAGGGAGCATGCCATGTCATCGGAGGTCGCATGCATACAGACCACAACCTCGCCGAGTTCGCTAATACCCGCCTTTGCAGAGCATATTGCATTCATGGCGTTATCTGACGAGGGGCGGTCAGCGCTTCTCTGTGCGCCGACGAAAATAACCGGGGCAGGGGTGTCAAGCATGAAAGAAAGTGCCGCCGCACTGTAGAGCATCGTGTCGGTGCCGTGGGTAATGATAATGCCTTTTGCCCCGGATTCAAGTTCAGCATAGACAGCGCGGGCAAGCTCCTGCCACATCACCGGGTTCATGTTTTCAGAGAGCACATTAAACGGCTGCAGGGTGTGATACTGCGCAATTTTTGCAAGTTCGGGGATGCTGCGTAAAATATCTTCGGCGGTGAATTTGGAAGACACTGCGCCGGTCCGGTAATCCACGGTGCTTGCAATCGTTCCGCCGGTCGAGATAATGGAAAGTTTTGGAAGACTTGCGTCCTGCGCGGGGGCAGCCGGTTTTTCTGCGGTCTGTGCCGCGGCGGAGGCTGCTGCCTCCCCTTCAACCTCGCGGAGCGTACAGAGATTTTCCGGCACGCAGATATTGTATCCGCTGGATAATTTTACGATGGCATTGCTGCCTGCTGCATTAATGTAAATGCCTTGTAAGGTGAGTCCTGCAAATGCGACGCTCACCGGGTCACTGTTTGAAAATGTCATGCTAATTCCTGTATTTTTGCTGCTATTTTTTCGTCTGCGTCTTCGAGTGCATCACGCAGGATGTCGGAAGTAACCTCGTCCTGCACCAGCTGAATATCGGCAACCTGAATCGCCTTTTTGACCAGTTTCGGATTCGGCGAGCCAAACGTCTTCTTCGCTTTCAGATTCTCGCGCGGGTTGAGCACTTTGTCAATCAGGCTTTGCGTCAGCCCTTTCTTTTTTAAAGACCCCGCCCCGACTTCTTTAGCCGCTTTTTCCAGTGTTTCAAGGTCAAGGCTGCCTAATTTAACCGCCCGGCCGACAATATTGTGCGATGTCCTGAAAGGAAGGTTGTATTCGCGCACCATGAAGTCGGCAAGTTCCGTTGCGGTCGTGTTGCCGGCTTTTGCCTGCTTTTTCATGGCTGCCTCGTCAAACTCCGCGGTGTCGACAATTTCTGCAAGAAGCGACAAAGATGCGCCGACTTGCGAAAAAGCACTCCAGAGATGCGGGTTTAAGTCCTGCAAATCCCGGTTGTAACTCATGGGCAGGGATTTGACAAGAGTAAGGCCTGAAGCCAGTTCGCCGCAGACGGCAGCGGATTTCGCCCGCATAATTTCAAGGGTGTCGGGGTTTTTCTTCTGGGGCATGATGCTCGAGGTCGAGCAGTAAGCGTCATTTAAAACAACGAAGTGCACCAGGGGACTTGACCAGAGGATGAGTTCCTCGCACATGCGGCTGACGTTTGTCATGAGAATGGAGAGGTCCGCAAGGCTTTCGAGAATGAAATCCCGGTTTGCAACGCCATCCATGGAGTTTTCCATGGGGCTCGCAAAGCCGAGGAGTTCTGCGGTATAGTCCCGGTCCAGATTAAAGCCGGTGCCTGCGAATGCGGCGCTTCCCAGCGGGCATTTGTTGAGGCGGGCGTAGGTGTCGAAGATGCGCGAGCTGTCGCGGGCGAAGAGGTTCTCATAGGAGAGAAGATAGTGCGCTAAGGTTGTCGGCTGCGCATGCTGAAGATGAGTAAAGCCCGGCATAAGGGTGTTGATGTGTTCTTCGGCCCGCGCTAAAAGCACGCGGCGCAGTTCAAAGGTGCCCGCTAAAGTCTGCAAAAGGAGTTCGCGGGTGCGCATTTTCAGGCAGGTCGCTACTTCGTCGTTGCGGGACCGGCCTAAATGCATGCGGCCGCCGGCGTCGGCGCCCGCGTCTTCTATAAGGCAGGCTTCGATTCCTGCATGGATGTCTTCGCGTGTTTCGTCGAAGGCGCCGTCCGGGACGCCGTTTTCAAGGTAGCCGTGCAGGACGGTTAGGAGTTTTTTTGCTGACGCAGAGTCTATTAACTGCTGTTTTTCAAGCATCAGGACGTGCGCCATGTCGACTTTGAGGTCGCAGACGGCTATCTCGCGGTCGGCACGCATGGAAGAAAGATAGTCTTCCACCAGAGCGCTTCGCTCGGCGTCAAGTCTGCCGCTTCGTATTTGATCTGTTGCCATGAGTTGTTAATACCACTATTATATATGCGCTGGTGAGATATGTAGTTCTCTGTTTGGAGGGCTGGTTAAAAATCACCGGTTTTGGTCAAACCGGAAAAAGAGAAAATGGATAGACGGTTATCCGAAATATGACTCGAAATCCGCGCCGTCAGCCCCGCGCGCCTCCCCTGCCTTCGAAAGCCGCGCAATATGCTTCAGCCGTGCAAGGTAAGGCACCTGCACCGCCGGAAGAAGTGCAGAAACAATCCGGTCAACCTCCGCCGGCGAATATTCCTTTACAACATCCTCTGTCTCCTTGGGAAACGCCTTTTTCATCAGAGAAAAAGACATAACCTCCTTTTGCAGCCCGGCGGGGACCTTGAGCAGCGCATCGTCGCCGAAGACAATTTTTGAAACCATCCGGGGCGCCGGTGCCGGCAGGAATGCTTCGAGCGCTTCAATATGGCCCGCATTCTGCTTCACCGGGTTGTAGAGTTTTGTCTTGTACCCGTTGTCATACGAAACATTCCACTGTTTCATCCCTGCAGCACCGGTAACAAGCCCGGAATAGTTTTTGCACTCAATGACATAGACGCCTGAAACATGCACCAGCAGGCAGTCGATTTCTGTATATTTCCCGCGGCCAAGCGGGACGTAGAGATTGGATAAAACTTTGTGATAACCCTTGATTTTATTGCTTTTCAGAAACGCTGCGACATCGTCTTCAAACTCCGCGCCCCTGGTATATGAAGTGAGGCGCAGATAACATGCCTTTGCCTCGGACTCTGACATTTTGGAAAGGTCTTTGATTTTAGGCCAGGCAATGCGGGAATCAAATTCGTCCAGACTGCTTTGTGTGTCTTCTTTCCAGAGGTCGGCATACGCCTCATAGCCTTCGGCGCAGACTGCATCGCCGCCGGCTTCCTTAGCTGAAGATGCTGCCGCGGTTTTTGCCTTCGGCTTCGGCTTCGGATTTGCCGGGCTTTTTTTCGCCGGGCTTGCGATTTTTGCCGCCTGCTTTGGTTTCTGTTTTGCATCCTCCTTTGCTTCCTGCTTCGCATCCGCTTTCGCCTGCGGTTTTGTCCCGTTTTTCTTTTTCACGGCGGATTTTGCGGGCTGTGCCCTCTTTTTCTTTTTGGCGCCCTTTTTTTTGCGCCCGGCGTATATATAAATAAAAAAGCCGGTGAGAAGCGCAAGAAGCGCTAAAACAAGGATTACCCAGAGCCAGATTATATCCATAACTTATTCATACCCCGTGCCGCGCAGATAATGTCCCGCGGTCACGCCGCCGGAGGAAATTTCTCTGATTTCCTCTTTGAGCGCTTTTGCATCCCCGCCCTCGAGTGCTTTGCGGTAGATTGCCGTCATTCTGCGGATATATTCAGGACTGCGGCCGCGTGCATCGATGGAAAAGACAAAAACACCGGCGGACGCCAGTTCTTTTACATACTGCACCAGACACGTTTCCGCGGAATTTAAAATATGCGTCCGGTGGCTCGCATCAGACCTGATGCGGAAAACGCGGCCGGTTTTATCCTTCAATGCCCATGCCTGATTGCAGGCACGGCAGCCCTGAGCCGTTGCCGGGATGCAGTTCTCTGATATCATGACTTCCAGATTTCCCTGAACAAGGACCTCGACGCGCGGCGGGTGCGCGTAACCGGCAAGCCCTGCCATCAGGCGGCGAATCTGCTTTCCGGAAAGCTCCGGCGAAAGACAAACCTGCCTGCAGAATCTGCCGGCGCGGTTTGCCGAGACGGCGTTTGTGATATTAAAGCCCGGACCGGCGAATTTTTCCACACCGCGGATGGAATCCGCCATCCCGGCATTGTCAATCATAACACCTTTCGCGGATGCGGGAATGGCAGCTATTTTTTTCTCGAATTCGTTTTCTGAGACAATTCGCGGGAGTTTATAGATTACGGGAATGTCATAGATTTCTTCTTTTCCCTCGAAGACGATCTGCTCAACGCCCGCGGAATACGCCGTTTTTGCACATACCACCGAATCGGTGTAGACCTGCAGAACCGGCGCAGTGCACGCCGCCGGTTTTGCCGGCGCCGGTACGGAAAATGCCCGGGCGCGGCGCTCCGGTTTTGCAAAAAGCCGCACCTCGCAGGCTTCTAAAAGCCTGCGGCGTGTATCGGCAACGGCGCCCTGCGGCATAAATTTCGTGCCGTCGTAGCCCATCTCAATCGAGCGCACAACAAATGGCGTCCCGCCGGTTTTGGAAATCTGCGCTTCAAGCTGTTCGCAGGAAAACGGCCGGTTTTTTGCCTCCATGAAGGGTATTTCCGATTTTGTGGAAATATCTCCGGCAGAAAGGACCAAAAAGCCGCCCTCGTCAACAGACGCGCTCACATCGAGCGGAATGCGCCCCTCCGGCGCTTTGGAAAGAAGCGCCGCGGCGCGCCGGTCGGTTTTCAGCCGGTGCGTTATCCAGAGTTCGGCGCCCTGGACCACATCTGCCGGCGCCGGAATTTTATAGGCGTCGCCTTCAGGGAAGATATACGGCTCTTTGTTCAGCGAAAGCCCTGATTCGCGCCCGGCAAACCGGAATACAATCCCGTCTCCCGTGTCCGGCACAGGACCTTCTATTTGTACAATCGCCTTGCCGCGCTTTTCATCAATGCCGGTAACCGTTCCGGCAAAAACGCCGCGGTTGTCCGGCTTTTTATAGTTCATGAACGCCGCGCCGCGATCTCCCATTAGATACCCCTTCGTAAAGCCGCGGTTGAACGCAAAAGCGAGGTCTTCCAAATCCTCCTTGCGCGGCTCGAATGTGCCATCAGCGACCGCATCAAGGGCGCGGCGGTAGATATTTGTGACCACCGCGACGTACTCCGGCGTCTTCATGCGGCCTTCGATTTTCAGCGCGGCAACGCCGGTTTCGCTGATTTCTTTAAGGTACGGATACAAACACAAATCCCGCGGCGATAAGACGTAATTTCCGTCTGTGGGAACCATGTCCCCGTCTGCAAGAAGCGTGTACTGCTTGCGGCAAGGCTGGGCGCACATGCCTCTGTTTCCGGAACGCCCGCCTATTACCGAGGAAAAGAGGCATTGACCAGAGTAGCAGTAGCAGATTGCCCCATGCACAAAAATCTCCAGTTCCACACCGCACTCAGCAGCTTGGGCCTGAATTGCTTTCAGATTTGCAAGACTCGTCTCGCGGGCGAGGACCACGCGGGAGATGCCCTGCGACGCCGCATAACGCATGCCTACGGCATTATGCAGCGTCATCTGGGTGCTTGCATGAACAGGCATATCAGGCGCAACCTCGCGGGCGGTTTCTAAAACGCCCGCGTCCTGTACGAGGACTGCGTCTACGCCCGCGTCTGAGAGGAAGGTGAGGTAGTCTGCCACCTCGGGAAGTTCATCATCGAAAACGATAGTATTTACCGTGACATAGACTTTGACGCCGTATCTGTGCGCAAATTCCACCGCGCGCGCGATATCAGCGTTGGAAAAATTCGCTTCATAGGCGCGCGCACCGAAGAATATTCCGCCGAGATAAACCGCGTCAGCGCCGGCAAAAACCGCCCCTATCAGGGCGTCAAACGAGCCGGCAGGCGCCAGCAGTTCCGGAATTTTTATTTTGGTCATAAGGCATGCTCCCTGTTCCAGTTCACTATCCAGTCTTCAATTACCTCAAGCGGCGCAAGCGTTTTGATTCCGGTGCCGGCGAAATGGGTTTTTGTCGTGTAATAGCCCGCTTCGTTCAGTCCATCGATGAGTTCGGTCATCTTCGGCGGGGAAAGGTGCAGTTTCTGTGCCAGGATGTGATAATCATAGAATGACGCAGTATCGGGCTCTATTTTCAGGAGAGATAGCATTTTTTCCATCTGCCGCGCGGTACCGAACTGCATGGAAGGCAGTGTTTCAAGCATGGCGTCGATAACCGCCCCGGTCTGCAGCGGTCCGACCCACATCGGGCCGATTGGCTGCAGTTCGGCGCCGCAGTGCGGACACACCGCTCCCTTCGGGAGCAGAGTGCCTTTCTGCTCAACCCGAAAGCGGCATTTGGAGCAGTGCATGACAAAACCGATGTTTTGCATAGTGTCTTCTGCGGCGGTGACGCGGCTGATTATTTTCACATGCGTTCTGTAATAGTGCGCGTTTGCAAAACTCAAGAGGGGCGTCATCCCGCGGTCATATTTAACGAGTTCCTTTGCCACGGCACCCATCATGATGCGAAGGCCCACTTCGGCATGGTACTCGGTATTGCGCGGCGTTGCAAAGTACCGGCGCCGTCCCGCGGCTAAGTGCGCGCCGCAGAGGGGCGCCGTATCAGTGGCGGTGACAAAAAGATACTGTTTTGCGGCGCGGGATGCGGCGTCTAAAAAGGGTGCCGGAGTGCCGAAGGGGTCCAAATCTATCGCGTCATAGCGCCCGGAGCACATAAGGCGGTTTGCGTCGTCGCAGGTCACGGTGATATCTTCATGCATGCGGGCCGCGTTTTCGCGGATGATGGAGACCGCGGTTTCATCACGGTCGTTTATGAACACCGGGATGTGGACTTCGTTTGCGATGCGAAGTCCGCGCACCCCGGTTGCGGCCATAGTATCCAGATATTCGACGGGTTGAATGACCTGCGCAAGAAGCACGGTCATGTCACGGTTGAATTCCATTCGGGTATTGTAAAAAACCGGTGCGGTCCCGGGGGGGAACTGGGCGTCCGCTTCCTGGACAGGCGCACGAAATACGGTGCTTCCTTCGGTTATTTCATGTAAATGCATATCTTACGGGCATGCAGGGATTCGAACCCTGGATCTTCAGCTTAGGAGGCTGATGCCATATCCTGGCTTGGCTACATGTCCACTGTTCTTTATTATTTGGCAGGCTGTGCTTATCTTTTTATCGAGATAGGAGGTTGGGTGAAGGAAGGAGGAGAAATGGAGGATGATGTTCAAAGCGGTGACTTTATATCATACGGAGTGCAATATTATAGAGCACAAGTCCCGGTAGGGTAGAGGATATCCTTGGAGCCTGCGGAGCTTCAGACTGGGGTTCGAATCCCCGTCGGGACGTAATACATTTTTTGTTTAATTCTCTTCAACCTGTTTCCTGTCTTTACCATGCTCATTCACCGTTGATATAAATCCAAGACGGCAAACCGTCACCGATTTTGTATATACGTTCTGTCTTTTTATCTCATGCAAACCAATAATATACTATGACAGCATCCAAAATTCTACTCTTAATAATTGACGGCGTCGGCGACCGGCCGTGTGAATGTCTCGGCGGAAAAACCCCGCTTCAGGCAGCAAACATCCCGAACCTTGACCGCATGGCAGCTGAAGGCATAACCGGTATAATGGACCCGATTGCACCGGGAATCCGCGCCGGCTCCGATACGTCGCACTTAAGTTTGCTCGGCTACCCCCCGCAGAACTACTACACCGGCCGCGGACCGCTGGAAGCAGCCGGCTGCGGCATCAAAATGCAGCCGGGCATGATAGGATTCAGAGCAAACTACGCGACCCTGGACGAAAACGGCCTTGTCTGTGACCGCCGCGCAGGACGGATTAATGATACAACAGAAATCTCCGCCGCGATTAAAAACGGCGTTGACCTCTCGAAATACGGCGTAACCATTGAATTCGAGCCGGGCACCGGACACCGCGCGGCGCTGGCTCTTAAAGGCAAAGGACTGTGCGCGGCGGTTTCCACCAATGACCCGAAAAAGACCGGCGTCGCACCTAAAATCATTGTCGCAGAAAATGAAAGCCCTGAAGCAAAGTTCACCGCAGAAGTTTGCAACGAATTTACGCGCCAGGCAGAGGAAATCCTTAAAAACCATCCGGTAAACAAGGCGCGAAAAGAGTCGGGCGCGCTTCCTGCAAACTGCGTCTTAATCCGCGGTGCCGGCGAAATGGGCGTCTTTGAGCCATTCGAGAAAAAACACGAACTCACCGGCAGCGTAGTCGCCGCAGCGGCGCTTATTGCAGGAATCGGAAGCTCCGTAGGCCTTGAGCGCATTCCAGTCCTTCCCACCACGCCGCTTGCAGAACAGGTGGCTCTTGTAAGCAAAGAACTCGAGCACAAGGACTTTGTGCTCTTCAACATCAAAAACGCTGACGAATACGGCCACGACGGCAAAGCGGAAGAGAAGAAGGCCTTCCTGGAAAAAATCGATGAAGCGGTTGCGCCGCTCCTTGATATACCCGACCTGCTGATTGCGGTTTGCGGCGACCACTCGACCCCGTGCACCATAAAAGAACACAGCGCCGACCCGGTGCCGTTGATTATCCACGGCGACGGGGTGCGTGTGGATGATGTAGCGAAATACGATGAACTCTCCTGCGCCAAGGGGGCAATGTGCCGCATCTGCGGGTCCGGTCTGATGGCAGTTCTTCTGGACCTCGTTGACAAAACGCATAAGTATGGTGCATAACATAGTATAAGTATAGAAAGATAGCCTTATGTCAGACAGGATAATAGTTGCTGAATCGGAAACGGAGGAGCAGTACCTTAGGATTCCCGATTTAACGCCGGAAGAAGAAAAGGAACTGGAAGAGCGCGCTAAAGAAAACGAAAACCCGAAATCAGCCGGGATAACTCCCGCACCAGCTCCAGCGGATGCCCCGACGCCCGCGCCGGAAGAAAAAACCCTTCCCGAAGAGGCGGAACCGCTGTTTACCGAAATTACCGCCGGCGAAGATGTTTTAAAGGAACTTGCCAGAATCGATGAAGAAACCGCATCCGTTGTCCTGTCTGCATCGGAAATATTCAATACCTGCGTTCTTCCTGAAAAAACCGAACTCCAGGAACACCTTATCAAAACCAAAAACGACGTCCTGATTGGCGACCATGCAACTATCGGCTACGGCATCTATGGAAATGACGTGGTTATCTGCGAACTGTGCGAACTCTTCGGTGACGTAGTCGCTGAAGGCGACCTGCGCATTGACAACTTCTGCGAGGTCCACGGGACCGTAATCTGCAACGGGGACGCATATCTCGGCGAGGGAGTGAAAATCCACGGAAAACTTACCGTCGGCGGCAATCTTGACATCGGCGACAAGGTTGAGATTGAAAAAGAGTTCAAAGCATACGGCGATATTGCAATCCGCAATCCGATGCCGGTTATTTTGTATCTCCTGCTCTATGTCATTACGATGCTGCATATTGAGGGCGAGGAAAAAACCAATAAAAAACTTGCCGAACTCGTTTCCGAGGCAAACACCACGCCTTTAGTGCTTCCGCCGAAGACAAACATGGACCTGGCGCAGTTTGCGGTGCCCACACCGATGGAAATCGGTGCAAACTGCCGTCTGCACGGAAATTTAAAAGCGCAGTCGGTGAAAATGCTCAAAGACACAACGCTGTTTGGAAGCATCCGCGCGGTCGACCGTATTAAAATCGGTCCGCGTGATGCAATTCACGGCGATGTTGCAGGCGCGCGGGTGCGTGTTGAGCGGGGCGCGGACATCCTTGGCGATGTAACCGGAAAAACAGTGTGGCTGCATGAAGATGCGCATGTTTCAGGGCTTATTCGTGCAGACGAGGGACTCACCATCGGGAGGTCGGAAACATGAAATCGGTTGCAGAAATGCTGGAACTTGACGCAGTCCGCTTTCTTGAACCGGATTATGCATCGCTCGTAAATCAGGGGGAGCCGGGGGTTATTATTGCGCAGTCGGCTTCGCAAATCAGCGATGCGCGGATGCTGATTGATGAAAAGCAAAACCCTGTAGTGCTTGCAGTCCGCTCAGGCGATGAGTGGGCTGCCACGGCGTGGGCTTTTCGCCCGCCGACGCAGGAGGAGATTGAACTGTTCCAGAAACTGGACGGCAATCTCTATCAGGAGCCGCGTTCGGATATCGATAATGCGCTGCGGACGCATTTCTCGCGCGAGATGCGAACACAGTATGCGCCCGCAGGCGAAGACCTGACTGAGGAGCGTATCAACAAAGTACGCTCGCTTCTTGCGGAGTATTTCGGGGAAAATCTGTCAGGTACGGCGATTGATGCCTGCGCGGGATCGGGTATCGGTTCCATGATTATGCGTGAACTGGGCGCGCGCCCTCTTGCGTATGACAATGACCCGGAACTTCTTTCGCTCGGTTTGTCTTTAGGGCGTCTGCGCGAAGAGGAGACAGAGTGGATTGACGGGCGCTCGGCTTCTGCCTATCTGCCGGATGCGGAATACGGTGTCGGGATAATGTTTGGGCAGATGTACAATTACACAAAGGATCTGTGGCAGCCGATTGTAGAAGAACTGGCAGGGATTACGCAGAAAACGCTTATTACGGTTGCAACCCGCGAGGAGGCCGAATGGGTCTGCGAGTGGGCGGCAGGTGTGGGGCGCAATCTTTCGATTTTTGAAAATGAACGTGACCCGATTTACGACCGGTGTGTCTGTTTCGGGTAAACAACCCAAACACTAAATAG
>R15__coassemble_1357_pt1 | contig 12520 bp, 10 predicted proteins | sample R15__metabat2_low_PE_054 | metagenome-assembled genome bin R15 | reverse complement strand
GAACCGACCGGTCAACTGCTACACCTCATTTCCCCCCCTGATAAACCCAAGCCTCTTTCTTTTCGCCCCGCTCCTCAACGTAAGCCTTGATCCTTTTCGCCCCCCTCAGCTACGTAAGCCGGTATCTTATTAGCCCCCCTCCGCTACGTAAGCCCGAAAGCGAACACCCGTGGCGGGGCCGGGGAGATAAGGAGGCTGATGCACCCGGGAGACAAAAGCGACAGAGACGATACCGGGTCCGGCGGCTGCATGCTGAAAAACAAAACATGCAAACCCCCGGGAAAATGAAAGACTCATCATTTGCAGAATCAAACAACAAACTAATGACAATAACAATTTTAAAAGTAATATTCCGGGATTATGCAGGTTCCGATCCTGTCACGCCCCCGGAGTGTTCCCATTATAGACCTTGGGTTACTATAATATAAGACGTGGAAGAATAAATAGTATTAGTGTTTAAAGAGAGGAGATAATTGCCCCTCCCCTCCCGGCAGCATACGTGAAACGAACAACTGCTAAAATAAAAAACACACCATTCATAATAAAGGAACACCAATAACTTATACCATACCTCACACCGGAATGAAAAAATGGCGAAACGAAAAGAATATACCGATGCTGAATTAAAAGAAATCGCCGTCAAAAAAGCACGCAATATCTGGAATGAACCGATAGAACACGCCTTTTGCATAGATTGCGAAGCAAATATACAACCCTCGCGCATCGGAACAGACGGTAGCGTCTACGTATCCGAAATACAGGCAAAAACAGCACGCTACGTAGTACATAACCACCCCCACCCCTGCAAAGAACCCTCAACATTTTCCGGAGCTGACGTCTATGCCCTGCTTCATTTCAGACTGAATGAAATAATTGTATGCAGCTATGGCACCATATTTTCCATGTCCAACAACGGCTGCAAACTTCCCGCCTCAGAAGTTGAAAAACAAATGGACAGTGAATTTCGAAAAATTGACCACAAATATCAGAAAAAATATTTGAACGAAGCCGCATCCGCATCCGACTCCAAATTAAAAGCAGCATATAAAGCATACCTGATAAGCATAGAACAGGAATACCGCATTTGGCTGAAAAACTATGCCCTTGAGAATAACTTAATCTACATGGAGGTCGAATAATATAGTATGACAGAAATGGTGATACTTGGCAACAGACCGCGTGCACTTTCCTTTGAAGAATTCAAAGAAAAAGTGTACATAATCAGAAAACAAAAGGAACCGGAAAAAAATACCCCTAAAGAATAACCGCGGTATTTCACTATTCTCCCGCTCTGATATCCTCCTGCACTGATATCCATCCCCTCCCCCTCCAGCAAACCATATCTTTCCATACAACCAACATAACACCCAATGACAACATACCTCGTAACCGGCGGAGCAGGCTTTATCGGCTCACATATAGCAGAAGAACTCATCAGACAAAACCACGACGTAATCGTCCTCGACGACATGACCGCAGGACGCGAAATAAACCTCCGCGCCAACCCCAAAGCTGAATTCATCCACGGCACCATAACCGACACATCCCTCCTCAATACCATCTGCAAAACAAACGACATCGACGGCATCTTCCACCTGGCCGCCGTTGCAAGCGTCAAAAAATCCGTCGAAAACCCCTCCCTCGTCCACGAAGTAAACGTCACCGGCACCTTAAACGTCCTCGAAGCCGCCCGGAAAAACAATGTCAGAAAAGTAGTCCTCTCAGCCTCCGCCGCCGCCTACGGCGACAACCCCGTCTTCCCCAAAAAAGAAAGCATGCTCCCCGAACCACTCTCCCCCTACGCCGTATCCAAAATCGCCGGAGAAATGTACTGCAAAGTCTTTGCAGAACTCTACGGCCTCAAAACCGTCTCCCTTCGCTACTTCAACGTCTTCGGCCCTCGTCAGGACCCGAATGGAGAATATGCAGCCGTCATTCCCAAATTCACCGAAAAAATCACCCGGGGCGAGAGTCCTACCGTCTTTGGCGACGGCTGCCAGACACGCGACTTTGTCTATGTCAAAGACGTAGCACAGGCAAACCTCAAGGCAATGGGTGTCACAGGCAGACCGGAAAACAAAGACGCCTGCGGCCTCTTTAACATCGGAACCGGCATCCAGACCTCGCTCAACGACCTTGCCGAAATGATAATGCAGGCCGCTTCAAAACGCGTTGCAATGCGCTATGAAGCAGCCCGCGAAGGAGATGTGCGCTATTCCGTGGCGGATATATCGCTTGCCCGCGAAGTGCTCGGCTATGCACCGGAATGGAACCTTGCAGAAGGGATAAAAGAAACGGTAAGGTATTTCCAGGGGCTGTAAGGGTATTGGATAGTCCCCTCTCTCCGCATCGCATCCTCAGATATTTAAAGTAGAACATACAATTACATTATAGTGATATTATGCGTACTTATACTGAAAAAGAGATACAGGATTTTTTTACAGAAATGAATATGATAAAAAAATCAACACCATATCTCCAAACCTATCTGCAACCGGTAGAAGAAGAAAGGTATGTATATACAGTTGGCAACAAATCAACCGTAAAACCAGAGTAAAATATGCCCGGACTCGGAGAAATAATACAGGAAATAGCCGAATCCAACAACAACTAGGATCTAATCCGGCGTAAATACCTCGATAATTTATCTAAATTAACCGGACGAAACGTCATTGCATATTATTCCGGCTGGCTGCAGTTCCCGCGATCGACAGACCTGGAAATATCTGACAATGACATGAACGGCTTTATGGAAACGGTCCATGGTCTGGACAGAACCAAAGGTCTTGATCTCCTTATTCACACACCCGGCGGAAGTATTTCTGCAGCAGAATCTATAGTTACCTGCCTGCATGACATGTTTCAGGGGAATTTGCGAGCTATAGTTCCACAGCTTGCCATGTCAGCAGGAACTATGATTGCATGTTCAACAAAAGAAATCCTGATGGGAAAAGAATCATCTCTGGGGCCGACAGATCCGCAGATAACAATCAGGACAACAACCGGTCCCCAATCAATACCTGCCTTGGCGGTTGGGGAAGAATTCAGCCAGGCAAGAGAAGAATGTCTAAGCTACCTTAATTAAATGAATTTATGGCATCCGATATTATCACAGTATCATCCCGGTTTGATAATTATGCTCCAGAATTCCGTTGCCTTATCAAAAGACTTTACCAGCAGGTGGCTTATGGAAAATATGTTTCAGGACAATCCCGATAGAAATGCAATCGTATCAAAAATCGTAGATTCTCTTTGTAATAATAAAGATAACAAAGAACACGGCCGACATCTTTCTGCAAAACAATGCCGTGAAATCGGATTAAAAATAGCAATGCTTGAAGATAATCAGAAGCTGCAGGACGCTGTTTTATCCGTTCACCACGCATATACCATGACGTTAAGTTCAACAAACGCTGTGAAGATTATTGAAAATCAAAACGGTTCTGCATTCATGATTCATGCAAATAAAGTGCAGTGAATTTGAGTAACCTTCATAAAATCAGAACATTGCCGCACTGACACTGCCAGTCTTATCTGATTGAAAATATTTGCTGTAATGGCATCCTGGGATATATATTGCATGGGTGCAATACCTCTCTCTCGAAACACTCAATACTCATCCCGACAAATACATAACACAAATATGTCCGAAAAACTGCAGTCCCTCAAAGAGTTCCTCAAACCCAAAAACTTCCCCAAAGACATAATCCTCATTCTTCTCTGGCTTGCAATCGCCGTAATAACCATATATTCCCCGGCGGTCAACGAAACATTCCTGCGCATCGTCTTTACCGTCCCCGTAATATTATTCATCCCCGGCTACGCCCTGATTGCAGCACTTTTCCCCCGCGCCCGCATCGAAGGAAAAGGCATCAACGGCATAGAACGCTTTGCCTTATCTGTTGGACTCTCCATAGCAGTTGTACCCCTTATCGGACTCGCGCTCAACTACACCCCCTTTGGCATCCGCCTCGACCCTGTTGTTATCTGCCTGGTCATATTCACCCTCATAATGGCGGTAATTACCCTCATCAGAAGAGGCATCACCGCGGCAGAAGAACGCTTCTATGTACCCTTTGAAAAAATATTCCCCTCCGTGAAAAACGCACTCTTTTCCAAAGAGCAGAAACCGGTTGAAAAAGTACTCTCCGTAATTCTCATCATCGCCATTATCATAGCTGCAGTAACAACCGTATATGTCATTGTAAACCCTAAAGACGGCGAGAAATTCACCGAATTCTACATCCTCGGCGCGGACAAAATGGCAGACAACTACCCGGCGAAGTTTGACGAAAACGCCGAACAGAGCGTCTATGTCGGTGTGAAAAACCATGAATACCGCGATGTAACCTACACAATGGATGTTTTGTTCCTCAACGCGGAGTGGGATGATGAGACAAGTTCCTCGAAGATAAACAAGGAAATGTCTTATGTGCGCGTCAGCATTCCGGTTGAAAACGCCGGCGAATATCTGGAACCGTTCAGCTTCACCATCTCGGACATATCCTACAACCGGGTTGAATTCCTGCTCTATGACGACACCAATGTCCCGGCCCAAGACGCCACTGCACAGGAAAAAATGGATGCGGCATACAGAGACCTCCATCTGTGGGTTACGGTGAACGAACACAAGTTCTTCACGCTGTTTGAGGTTACCTCGATTAATCCGGACGCCTCAGAGGAAACATCTGCAAAAGAGCTTGAAAATGTTGTCAGCGATACCGGATTGGAGGAAACTGAGGAAACCGCGGCAGCTGCGCAGGAGACAGAAACCTCTGCAGATGCCTGGAATGAATCCGCGGTGCAGATGACAAAATACACCGGCGGCATTCTTAACATGCCGACCACTCTTGCAACGATACAAAGCACAGGCATTGTCCGGCCGGTTGGCGGTACACCAACGTATCCGGAGAGTTCCTATACCTGGTACAATCCGGCAAAGGTTCTTGTGCACCTGTATAACCATGAGTATGCCGAGATGACCTATACGGTGGATGTGGTTCTTCTCCAGAACAAAGGAACAAGTATCGGCAAGACATGGACTCTTGACCGGTTCAGCATAACTGCAGCAGACGGCGCCGAGGTGAACGAGGTCTATGACTTTACGCTGTGGAAGGATGAGTATAATGAGGTTGCCTTCCTGCTGTATAAGGATGATGATACGGTTCCGGCGTTTGACGCGGGATATGCGGACAAGGCGGTATTGGCATCTTCGGAGAAGCGCATTGAGGTGATGTTTGGGTAATTCCCCGGGTGTCCCGGCATTCGCTCACCGCCGTATCCATGGAAAAATAACGGCCGGACAAAAGGAGAAGCGGCAGGGAGAGGAAAGAGGAACAAAAGACGCAGCCTTTTCCTTCTTCCCTTTTTTCTCCCTCCTTACCTCCCATCCTGCCTTCCCTCCTCCCGTCTTCTCTCCCCTCCTGTCTCGAAATACTCAATACTCATCCGGACAAATACATAGATAATCATGTCTGAAACCCTGCGGTCTTTCAAGGAGATGCTTCATCCGAAAAATTTCCCCAAAGACATAGCCCTTGTCCTCATCTGGCTGGTCCTCACGGTACTTGCCGTATATGTGCCGGTGGTCAGTGATTCATGTATCCGCATTATTTTCACCGTCCCGGTACTGTTGTTTATCCCGGGCTATGTGCTGACCGCAGCTTTGTTTCCCAACCGCCTTTCCGAAAAGAAAGGCATTGACGGCATAGAGCGCTTTGCTCTTTCGGTCGGTCTTTCGGTTGCCGTTGTTCCGCTCATCGGTCTTGTGCTTAATTACACGCCGTTTGGCATCCGTCTGGACCCGATTACTGTCTGTCTTGTTGTATTTACGCTTGTAATGGTGCTTATCACTCTTATCAGGAGAGCGTCTCTGCCACTAGAAAATCAGTTTTATGTGCCGTTTGAGAGGGTTGTTCCTGCGGTGAAAAACGAGCTGTTTGCCAAAGACGATAAAAAATTCGACCGGGTTCTTTCGGTTATTCTTATCGTTGTTATTGCGGCAGTTGTCATAACGGCGGTGTGTGTCATTGTGTTTCCAAGTGCCGGGGAAAAGTTCACGGAATTTTATATTCTGGGCACGGATAAAACGGCTGATAAATATCCGTCGCAGTTTAATGCAGGCAAGGAGCAGTTTGTCTGGATTGGGGTGGAAAATCATGAGGCGCGGGATGTAGGTTATACGATGGATGTTTTGTTTCTGAATGCTGCGTGGGATGATGAGTCGTCTTCGCTGAAGATTGATAAGGAGATGGCATACGCGCGTGTCTCGATTCCGGTTGAGGACGGGGGGGAGTATCTGGAGAAATACAGTTTTACGGTGCCGGATAAATCATACAACCGGGTTGAGTTTCTGCTGTACGGGGATGAGGGGGTACCGGATGAGGGGGCAGCGGCTGAGGAGAAGATGGATGCGGCGTATAGAGAGCTGCATTTGTGGGTGACGGTGAGTTAAGTTAGATTTTTCCTGCTGTTTGAGGTGAAATCGATACATCAGGAGTTGTCCAAAGTTCACTCTGTGAATCCGGTGATTTCGGAGACAAATATAGGCATGGTTTGTATATATTCCATGGCTATTATGAAATTATTAATAGTTTAAGAACAAATATTAATGCACTATAAATATGAACCGGATTTTCTGTAAATACGCAAAATATTATCTTCCCTGCATATTGATTTTGCTCTGGCTTGCAGCCATAGGGGCAATAACATTAACGCTGACTGGAAAACTGCATGAAGTCAGTGTCGTCTGGTTTCTTGCATTAACTTCAGCAATTGCGGCAACAGTATACTGTATTTTTGAAAAACATCATAAAAGAATTCAACCCTGTGAGAAAACTGCAGCTAACTCCTTCACCGAATCAAAAATACAGAATCAGACAGTTGCAGTGGATGATGAAGACAGATTCATCTTTAAAAAAATACCTGTGCGCCGTGTTGTAAAACTGATTGATATCATCTACTATTTCGGTCTTCTCTGTCTTTTGCTTATTGTGTTTTTCAGTGCAGCCCGTGATTTACCATATATCTTTGCAGTATCATTGCTTGCAGTAATTGCGGTTCTTCCTGTTTTTCTTTCAAACGCTCAGTCTGTAATATTCCATGCACTTGCAAAAATCATCATTCTTTTCTCTGTTGCCGTATTTTCTGTTTTCAAAGACTTTTATTGGATAGGACGCGACGTCTGGAAACATGCAGAATGGAACTACCTGATTGCGCAGGGGGGAGAACTGGTAAATAATATGGGTAAGGAATATTTCAATCCACTGCAGCATATTGCAGTTGCTGTATCAGATATATTTGCAAATGTTGATATTCGCACTGCAACATTACTCTGCCTCACCCTGCCTCTTGTTATCATTTTGCCGGTTGCTTTGTATATTGCAGCACGACAAATTGTAGGGCCGAAATATGCAGTTTTTGCACCGGTGATTGGATTATTTATCGGCCTTGCTCCGCACTGGGCAGCATATGCTGTAACTACATCTTATGCATTCATGCTTTTTGCATTGCTTCTTGTCCCGCTGGCAAAACTGCTGTTTCAACTACAGAACGACAGTAGAAAAATATGGGCCGTACTGTTTCTTCTCATAGTTCTGGCAGTTGCATTAACACATTTATTCTCATCATTTGTGCTGTTCCTGTTCCTTGGCGGTATCTTCCTTGCATTTCTGGTAATTGACTGCAAACAGAAAAAACCGGAACATGTAGACAATGCAATGCTTGCATTGTCCGGTATGGGTCTTCTTGCGTATTATGTATATACGACCAATGAAGAACTTGTTTTCAATGTATTTACAGCAGCATTTGAAAAACTTGGTTCTATTTTTTCAAACATAGGAAATATTTTTGGAATAAGTGCTGATGTTGCTAATGTCGCATCCGCAGCATCGCCTTTTGCAAAAACAGTAGACTTTAATGCGATTATTCAGTCCTGCTATACAGTAGTTGAAGAAAATGCTTTATCCAATATCATTGTTCCGGGATTGCGCTTCTGTGCAGTACTGATTCCATTTGCAGTAGCACTCTGTTTTGCTGCCAGATATTGTTTTTCAGAAAATACTACTGAGAAACAACGCAGGTTCTGGTATGTTTTGATTCCATCGGCAGTCGTTGAAATTCTCTTCCTTGCAGTCTATGCGGCTTACTACCCTATGGTTGCACGGCCGGAAGTCTATCTTTTCCCGGTAATTGGCATACTTCTCACCTGCATATTTGCATTTTATCTGAAAAATGCAGATGAATTGAAAACCTCCCGTGTAAAAGTAACCGGAATTACTCTTGCAGTACTGTTTGCAGTCGTTTTTTGCGGCACGCTTTCAGTGGGGTTAAGTGATGATTACATCGGTCCGTTCCTTGATTCAAATATTAATAAATCGCATACATATCAGGAAATCGACGGATTATATACAATCACCGGATATCTCCCGGAAAAAACAAAAACATTCATAGACAATGAAATGGAGGACGATACATTTGACTATGCAGTAATTACCAGTAATCTTTCAAATTTGTGGCATACCAATCTGCACAATTACAATCCGCAAACTGCTAACGGCTACCTGATTTTCAGAGATACACTGATAAACAGGGGTACAACATACATTTCCAAAGCAGGAACAAATGAATTAACCCAGGAAACAACCATGATTAATATCTCTGAAAAGTATCCGACGGTTCTCGATGCGATTAATCCAAGAATCTATTCAAACGGAGAATTAATACTCTGGAAGGTTTGATACAGACAACCCCTCTCTCTAATTATGAAACTTCCTTTTGTTAACCTGCTGATGCGCCTTGAGCCAATAAGAAGACAGAGTCTTATTTCATTTGGATTTAAGCTGCTGGTAACACTTTTCGGTTTCTTTTCGACAATATTTTTTTCCCGTGTGCTTGGAACGGAACTGATGGGGGTGTATTTCCTCTTCCTGACTTATTATTCCATATTCAACCTTGTAGGTGATGGAGGATTTGCGGTTGCAGCAATAAAACGCATATCTGAAGGGCATGACCAGAATGAATATATGACAGCATATGCAGTATTGCACTTGATTCTGACAATTGTATCCACTTTGATTCTTCTCATAGTTTCTCCGTATATTACCGAACTTACAAGATATGAACTTGTACCATGGATAATTGGTGCTCTTGCAGCAGCTGTTGTCTTTAACACAATATGTACAGGAGTCAGCGGTTTAAATCACCAGGGAATACGCAATATCTCAACCGGAGTATTTGATCTTGCACGAATTTTCGCATCAGTAATTCTTGTACTCCTTGGTTATTGCAAATACGGCATGATTGCCGGAGTGATTATCGGCATAATCTGTTCCGGACTTGTCTGTATCCGTTATTTTACCTTTAAACCAACCAGATTTTCAGGAAAACACATAAAATCTCTTCTTGGATTTAGTTTCTGGGCATTTTTCATTTCCAGCAGCAGTTTGATAATAAGTTACTCGGATACAATTTTCATTAACTACTTTTTGGATACATCCTCTGTCGGTATTTATCGCGTAGCTCTCAGATTTACAGAAGTCTCCACCTTTATTACGGCTGCAATTTTATCTACTCTCTCTCCGAAAATCAGTCGGTGGAGCGTAGAAGGTCTTATGGATAAAATAGGCGCCGTCATTTCCCGGGCATTCACCTTTGGTCTTATCCTTGCGGTTCCGGTAGCAATTGGCGGAATTTTCCTTGTTGACCGCCTTCTGTATTATTTTTATGGAGAAAATTTTGCGGCCGGGGCAACCGCGTGTATTATTCTGCTGATTTATCAGATTGTCTATGTATTTTATGCATTTATCGCGTGTGCTCTGTCAAATACCAATCATGTCCGCAAATCATTTTACGGCACTATAGTCGCGCTTGTCTTGAATATTGCCCTTAATTTCATTTTAATTCCGTATCTTGGCATAAACGGGGCTGCAGTGAGTTCAGTAATCAGTCTGATTGTAAACACATTGATTGTTGGTCTTCTTCTTCGCAAATATGTACCGTTTACTGTTGACATGCGCGCAATACTGCATATTGTAGCGGCATCTTGTGTTATGGGGCTGATTGTATTTGTGTATACCTGCTTTGTTCCGCTGACAAATGTTGTTGTAGTTCTTGTTCCTGTTTGTGTCGGAGCTGTTGTTTACTTTGTTATTCTGTTAAAACTAAACAAAGGAATCCGCAATGAAATTGCCGGTGTTGTAGAGAACTTTGGATTAAAATGGCCGAAATGGCTGTAAAAAAAAAACGATTTTCCCCATAAAATTATTTTAGTGAGGCAAGCACTCTGGAAAATCCTTCTTTTACCGGGACAACAGCAGACCATCCGAGTTTTTCTGCTGCACTGCAGTCCAGAAATGCCACTCTGTTCTTCAGGTAACCCTGATCATCCTCGGATATATTATATCTTATTTTGATGTTCTTTTCCGGTCTAAGTTGTGTACATATTTCTGCAAGTTCGCGTATACTTAGAATCTCCTTTGAACCAACATTATATACAAAATCATTTCCGTTCAATAAAACATACATTATTCCGCTTACTGCATCGGAAACATAGGTAAAGGCAAAACGCATTTTCCCGTCGCTTTTAAGAACAATATCCTCACCATGTGCTACATTCGTCAGGAAATCTCCCCAAACCCTTCCGTTATTAATATTCAGGTCAGAGCCGTACACATGCGTCAACCGAACTATTTTTGCCGGAATATGATACTGAGATGCATAGCAGGAACACATTGTCTCAGCAAGTCGTTTGCTTTCCGGATAGCAGGAACGGACTAATACAGGATTTACTACTCCATATTCATTTTCGGAAATAAACTCCGTATCAAAAACCGGTTCTCCGTAAATTTCACGTGATGACAGATAAAGAAAGCCTGAAATTGAATGTGTTCTGGCATATTCCAAAAGATTTTGAGTACCTGCGGTATTTGCAGAAATTGTACCGACCGGATCGCTTATAAAATATTTCGGACTTGCCTGACTTGCAGCATGGATAATAAAATCTGCCTTTAATTCTTTTGGAAGAGGGCAGATCACATCCTGAACCTGCAGCGTAAAATCCTCTCTTTCAAGAATTTTTCCGAAACGCTGCTCTGCTTTTGAACGATTACGAACAAGACCGGTTATTTTAATACCAAGGTTACGCTCGTCGTTTAAACAAAGCAGAGTAAAAACCAGATACGATCCGATAAGTCCGCTTGCCCCGGTAATCAGAACTGTTTTTCCAGAAAGTTTTTCCCAGTTAATTTTATCATCACGTACCACACGCCTGATATCATCTGAAATTATTGGATGTAGTCCTTCCATGTTACATACCGAAGATATCGTTACTCTCACGCAGGTCAACCAGCGCCTTAAAGATATAATAATCCTCAGGCGTGGTTATTTTGATGTTCGTTGTTTCGCACGGCACCATGTGCAGTGTTTTTCCCAGTTCCGTCATGAGGGAACATGTATCAATAGTTATTGTATACGGCATTGACTCACCCTTTGCATGTGCCTCATATAAATCTTTGAAATAAAAACTCTGGGGAGCTTTGGCAATATACATCGTGTTTCTGATTATTGTTTTGTCAGCATTTTCTCCGTCAACGCTTACAACTCCGGTTTCAGAAAATGGAACAACTGTCACTGCTGAACCGAATTCTTTTACAGCTGCAATATTGTCGGAAATTAGTTTTCCAGTAACAAGAGGTCTTACTGCATCATGCACCAAAACAATATCGTCATCTGCAGCAAATTCTTTCATATAACACAGGGCATTCATCTTGGATTCCTGCGTGTTTTTGCCGCCGGTTAATACTTTGCGTACTTTTTTGATATGGTATTTTTCAATAAGGGTTTCAAGATATCCTTCCCAGCCGGCAACACAGGGAATTATAATATCATCAATTTCCGGATGCCGGTCAAAGACTTCAAGGGTATAGATAATAATCGGTTAACAGTAAAGTTCCAGGAACTGCTTGGGTTTTCCCCTTGCATGCATCCGGATACCGGTCCCTCCTGCGAATATAAGTGCATGATTCATTTCTGTCTATAGTAAATATTGGTTTTACCGTTTATCTTTTTTTCTTAACTCACCGTTCGGAAAATATCAGTTCTTAATTCCAAGGAAATCCAGCAGCTTTTGACAACAGGTTCCTCCTTCATTAAGTCCGACAGCATTTCGCACCTGTTCTCTGTCACTGCCAAATGTATCATTACCTTCTGCAATATCAGTTACAAATTGGATGAAATCTTCATAAGTGTAAATATGATGACCTGGCATGTAATCAAGCGGATTATCCATAACAAATCCGCGTGATTCTTTATATTTATCAAAATCATCCAGTGTGTAACCAAGCGGTCGGTCAAGATAAAGATAATCAAATGAAACAGATGAATAGTCTGAAATCATTGCATCGAAATGATTGAAGATTTCATATAACTGTAATCCCACTGCTTCAATACTTTCATTGGATAGCATATGGATATGCGTCATATCTGAATGCATAACAGAATTGCCGACCTGCCGACTGTGGAG
>R15__coassemble_1284_pt1 | contig 13056 bp, 13 predicted proteins | sample R15__metabat2_low_PE_054 | metagenome-assembled genome bin R15 | reverse complement strand
TCAGCGTGTAATCTGCGTAATCTGCGTTTTTCGCGCGTAAGCGCTATTCAAAAAATAAGATCAGCCATCCAAGGTACGTGAATAGTTACTACTCTTTTTTCAAATGCGTGAATAGTTACAAAAAAAACAGGTTCGCAGAGTCTCACTCTGCGTTTTCTTCATTCCACTTTCTCATCTCGCGCTCGCGCAGTTCGCCGCGCTTGATTTTGCCCGAAAACGACTTCGGCAGCTCGGTCACGAACTCGACCAGACGCGGATATTTGTACGGCGCGGTCGTCTTCTTGACATAATCCTGAATATCCTTTACCAGCCTGTCAGACGGTTTGTAACCGTCATGGAGCACGATAAATGCCTTAATTACCATGCCGCGGATGGAATCGGGACTGCCTACTACAGCAGACTCCTTAACCGCCGGATGTTCCAAAAGCGTAGATTCCACCTCGAACGGGGAAATACGGTAGCCGGAGGACTTAATCACATCATCGTTTCTTCCGACAAACCAGTAATAGCCGTCCTCGTCAATGCGCGCCTTGTCACCGGTATAATACCAGCCGTTGCAGAACTGCTCGGCGTTTTCCTCAGGGTTGTCCAGATATTCGCGGATTAAACCTGCAGGTCTCGGGTTCAGGGAAATTGCAATCCGGCCGATTTCGCCTTTTGGCACCTCGTTTCCATCCTCGTCATGGAGCTGAATGTGCCAGCCGGGCATTGGTTTACCCATCGAGCCCTGTCTGATTTCCATTCCCGGAAGCGTTGCAATGCAGCAGCAGGTTTCTGTCTGACCGTAGCCCTCGCGAATCGTAATACCCGTTCCCTCCCGCCAGATTCTGATAACCTCCGGATTTAGAGGCTCGCCTGCGCTCGTACACGTGCGCAGTTCGTTAAACGAGAACTTTTTGATATCTGCGATAATGAGCATGCGATAAATGGTCGGCGGCGCGCAAAACGACGTGATGCCGTATTTTTCAATGAGCGGCAGAAGTTCGGTTGCAAGGAATTTGCGCCGATAATCATAGACAAAGATACAGGCGCCGCAAATCCACTGGCCGAAGATTTTACCCCAGCCGCATTTTGCCCAGCCGGTGTCGGAAACCGTAAAGTGCACGTCATGCTCTGTTAAATCATGCCAGAATTTTGCGGTAACTGTCTGACCTAAGGGATGCGCATAGTCATGCAGCACCATTTTCGGGTCCTTGGTGGTGCCGGAGGTGAAATAAATAAGCATCGGGTCGGTTGCAAGAACACGTTTTCCGGCGGTGCTGACGAGTTTTGTCGAAACCGGCGCCGGATAGAGCAGTTCATGCTGATAGCCGATCCACGGCGCTTTTAAGGGTGCATGGGGGTTGTCGTCTACAATCATGCGCATCTGTAAATGCGGGCAGTTTGAGGCTACCTCGTCGACTTTTTCCATGTTTTCCGAGTCGGTAATGACCATCTTGAAGTTGCCGACTTTCATCCGGTAGGCAATGTCTTTTACGGTAAGCATATGGGGCGCCGGGCTGTAGACCGCGCCGAGTTTCATAATGCCTAAAACTAATATCCACCATTCCGGAAGGCGCGGAAGCATGAGTAAAACGCGGTCTCCTTTCTGGATGCCGAATTTCATCAGGATGTTTGCGGCTTCGTTGGAGTGAATCATCATGTCCCAGAAGGTGAATTTCTTTTCTTCACCGGCCTGGTTGGTCCAGATCATTGCGAGGTGATTGCGGTCGCGTTTTGCCCAGGCGTCTATTACGTCGAATGCAAAGTTGTAGTGTTTGGGCACGTCTATGTGAAAGGTGCTGTAGGTTTCATCATAGTTGCCGATATTTCCTGCTGGTTCTGCCATTTTCAATACTGCTTACTATATTTGTTTTTAAAAGATTATAATATATCTCTGTGAAGGCAAAAAAGGAGGATTCAATCCTTACACATAGAGCCCTTCCGGCGCTCTGAGCGCGGCAGACTCGCGCCCTTTCTTCACTTCTGCCACAGCCGCTTCAAAATCAGCCTGTTTTACCCGGACGCGCCCGTCTTTGATGGTTTTCATACCGGCTTCGACCGCAACCGCCATTAATTCGGAGCCGTTCATGTTTTCCGTAATTTCTGCAATCCGCTCAAACGACACGGATTTGTCCAGATTCATCTTCTTGGTGTGAATCTTTAAAATCTCGCGCCGGCCTGCGGCATTAGGTATCGGGAACTCGACAATCCGGTCAAAGCGTCCCGGGCGCAGCAGTGCTGCGTCCAAAATATCAATCCGGTTTGTTGCAGCGATTATTTTGACATTGCCGCGGGCGTTAAAGCCGTCAAGTTCTGACAAGAGCTGCATTAAGGTCCTGTTTACCTCATGGTCGCCTGCTGAATAGGCGTCGATACTGCGCGAGGAGCCGATGGCGTCTATTTCGTCAATAAAGACGATGGTGGGAGATTTTTCCCGGGCAAGCGCAAATATCTCGCGGACCAGACGCGCCCCTTCGCCGATATACTTCTGCACCAGTTCCGAGCCGACTATGCGGATAAAAGCTGCTTTCGTCTCGTGTGCTACAGCTTTTGCAAGAAGCGTCTTGCCGGTTCCTGGCGGACCGTACAAAAGCACGCCTTTTGGCGGCTCGATACCGACTTTCGCAAAGAGTTCGGGGCGCGTCAGGGGGAGTTCAACCGCCTCGCGCAACAGTTCCTTCTGCGATTCCAGACCGCCGATGTCGGCATAGCTGACATCGGGGGCGGATTCAACTTCCATGCCGGCAACATCGGCGTCATATCTGCGCGGCAGAACCTCTACCAGGACAAAGGACTGAGGATGCAGGGCGCACTGGGCGCCGGGGATTAATTCAGACGGGCTAACATGTTCACTGACGCGGGAAAGAAATTTCGGACCGGTGGTGCTGTGCACAATTACGCGCCCCTCCCCGGCTAATGCCTCGATGGTGCCCATAACAAGCGGCGGATTTTTGTACTGGTCCAGTTCGTTCTTGAATTTGCGTGCGTCGCGCTTATAGAGCTCTTTTTCCGATTCACACGCCTGCAGCTGGAGGCGGAACTGCCGCAAGGTCTCGCGCAGTTCAAAGTTGCGTGTTTCAAGCGCAATATTGGTTTTGCGCAGCGCCGCGAGTTCTTCTGAAGAGATGAGAGGGGGATTTTCCATCGGTGACTGCGGAGTAAGGATATCTGATTTGTCAGGTTCTGCTGCCGGCATAATGAAAGGTATATTTCTTTGGAATGAATAAATAGGTTTTGAAAGAGTACTGCGGATTCGGATTAGAATAAGCCGGTAAACAAAATCCATCCGGCATACACAATGCATGCAAACAGCGTGACGACAATCCCAGGCTTGAGATATTCAATGAAACTAAACGATTCCCCCTCTTTTTCCGCATGCTGGAGCACGATAATGGTTGAGGCAGCCCCAAGAATGGTAAGCGTTCCGGCACAGGTTGTGCCCGCAACAGATGCCATATATATTGAAAGTTCTGCGCAGGCCTCGTTCAGTAGCGGAAGCGCCATTAAAATAAACGGCACATTGGATACAAACTGCGAAACAAGACAGCCTGCGCCAATCATAAGAGGAACAGATGTTACCAGCTCTGCGGGCAGAATTTCCTGAATGAACCCTGAATTCCACACGGCTGCCATAACGATGAACATCGAGACAAAGAACAGCAGCGTCGCGTAGTCAACTGCCTTTAACACCTCAAACCGGCGCCGGCTGCACAAAAGAACCGGAACCGCGCCGCAAACTGCAATCAGCATAAAGGGCAGTTCCAGATCGAAACAGGACAGTATGATGCGCAGCAGAATAAGGGCGCAGATAACTGCGATGGAGACTTTACAGACGCGCGCGAGTTTTTCATCACACGGCGCAGAAGGCGCCGGGTGTTCTACAGGCTCCCCGTCAAGTCCGCGCGCCATAAACCACCAGACAAAAAGAAGGCAAATGAGCGACGGAACGAGAAGATAAAGAGCAAAACTGCCGAATGCAAACGGCACCCCGCCGGAAAGCGCGACTAACAGATTCTGCGGATTGCCCACAGGGGTTGCGGCGCTTCCAAACGTCACCGCAAAACAAAGCGCAATCAGCAGTTTTTTTACCGGAATTGCATAGCGCTTTGCAAGATACAGCGCCACAGGCGTCCCTATAACAGCTGTTGTATCATTCATAAAAATTGCCGCGCTAAGTCCCGCAAGCAGAATAAAAATCAGCAGGACCTCTTTTTTCGTGCGCGCGCGAATAAATGCGCGCGATGCTGCCGCATCCAGAAGTCCTGATTTATCCAGCGCGGCGCCGACAATAAACATGCCGAATAAGAAAACGATGACATCAATGTTTATCGAAAAAAGCGCATCCAATGGCGAAATCGAAAAACTGACCAGCGCCGCCGCCGCGCCAAGTGTCATAATCAGCCAGACGGGAAGACGGAATTTCCCGATACGGCGCACAATAATCAGAATAAAAACAGCGCATAAAATCCAGACGGCTGCCGGAATCATTTGTTATTTCCGGACAAGCACAATCTCGATGGAGGAAATATTTGAAGGACCGTTATCTGATTCAACCGTATCGGTCCCGATGGATATTTTTTCTTTAACCGCATCAGTCAGAAACTGGCGGACGACAATTTCAACCGCATCGACCGCGCGAACTATCGATTTGCCGCGCGCTCTGACAATTACCTCCTTTTTGCCGCTGTTGAAAATCGTAACAATGGCAAGGACATAATTCATTACCGGTTTCGTGCCTACAAGTACTACTTTGTCGTCCATTGCAGAATCCTTAGAAGTATTTCATGGTGTGCAGAAGCTCTGCGTTCAGCACAGATGCGCCCGCAGCGCCTCTGATAGTATTGTGACCCATTGCAACAAATCTGATGCCTTCGCGGACGCGGCCGACGGAAACAGTCATACCGTTGCCCCGGTTTCTGTCAAGGCGCGGCTGGGGTCTGTTGTCGTCGGGTAAGTAAAGAACGGACTTTTCCGGCTGGGTGGGCAGACCTTTGAACGGCGGCTCAAACGTCTCGAATGCGTTAATAACCTCGCTTACCGGTGCTTTGATGTCAATCCAGACGTTTAATGTGTGGCCGTCAATTACCGGAACACGGTTGCAGGAAGGCGAAACGGTGAAAGGCGCGCCGGTAATTTTACCGTTTTCAAATTTGCCGAGGATTTTGTTTGCCTCGCGCGCCATTTTCTCCTCTTCGTTTCCAATGAACGGAATTACATTGTCGTAAATGCCGAATGCCGGAACACCGTCAAATCCGGCGCCGGAAATTGCCTGCAGCGTTGCAACATTGATGTTCGTGAAATTGAATTTCATCAGCGGGGCTAAAGCGGTTGCAAGCATAATGGTCGAGCAGTTCGGATTGGTTACAATAAATCCGTCGCGTCCCTTGTTCTTTTTCTGAATGTCGATGAGTTTGGCGTGTTCCGGGTTTACCTCGGCAATCATTAAGGGTACGTCTTCTTCCATTCTGTGGGATGCCGCATTGGAAAAAACGCCCACGCCTGCATCGGCAATGTCGGTTTCAAGCTGCAGCGCGAGGTCTGCAGGCATTGCGGAAAAGACAATGTCGCAGTCTTTTACCGCGTCGACATTAGTAGGGGATACTACAATGTCTCCGGCGGATTTCGGAAACGGAGAGTCTAATCTCCAGTTTACGGCTTCGCTGTAGTGTTTTCCGGCTGAACGTTCTGATGCGGTTAAGGTGGTTAAATTGAACCATGGGTGGTCAGCTAAGAGCTGAACAAAGCGCTGACCGACAGCACCGGTCGCTCCTAAAATACCTACATTTATCATTAATGAATATTAGGTTGTGAATGTATTTAAGAATAGTCTTATTGCTCACGCAGGACCGGGTCGCCAAAGCGGTTTATTTCACCCCGGCAGATGCGCGAGGAGGAAACCGGTTTGCCGTCATGGGCAAAGACGCACTGAATCCGGTGCAGAACTACAGGTTTTTTTCCCGCGGTAATGCGCTTTTCATTGATAAGTTCACCGGTTTTGGCTGTGTCATAGCTTACAATTAAAATATCGAAATCAATCTCAAGCGCGCTTCCAAACGGGTCGTTTAAGATTTCAAGCGTATAGGGTATGGAAAAATGCTGTTCTGCAATCCAGGATTCCAGTTCGCGCCTGCGCGTTTCGAAGGGAAGGACAACATGGGATTTGCGCGAGGCAAATGCATCAGATGAAAGGCCGATAATTACCTCGCCGTCTTTGCCCGCTTTTTCAAAAGCGGCTGCAAGAAGCGAAACATGGCCTGCATGCAGATAATCAAAGGTACCTCCCACCATTACTTTCATGCCTTATCTGTTGCATCTCAAGAGAAAAATAGATTGCGCAAAAGTGACAAACCCGTTAGGCATGCAGCTGGAAAAACTTGCGCCGGTATTTTCGATAGCAAAACTGGATTCTTTTGCGGGCGTTGATTTCACAAAGCCCTTTGTTTTTGCCGCGGCAACGGAGGCTGAATTCTCGCTCGTCTGCCCCGCGGAACTGATGCCGCCAAAGGCTCTCGCGCTCTCTGCCGGCTGGAAGGGCTTTCGCGTTGCAGGTGTGCTTGACTTTTCTCTTGTCGGCATTCTTGCAAAACTGTCCGCGGTCCTTGCCGGGGAAAAAATCGGCATTTTTGCCGTATCCACCTATACTACGGATTACATTTTTGTAAAAGAGGGGGAGTTTGCCCGTGCTCTTTCGGCGCTTGAAGCGGCCGGGTACAGCATCGTTTAGGAAAACTGTTTCCATACCTTTTTAATATATGTAAGCAGAATATATTGTATGAATTATAAATCAGCAGTACTGCTTGCAGCAGTTCTTTTTCTGATGTTTTTTGCAGCACCTGCAGCAGCAGATCTTGTTATTGTGCATACCAACGATGTGCATGCCAGATTTGCCGATAATATCGGCTATGACGGGCTTGCAGCATATATTGAAGAACAGCGCGCTGCCGGAAACGATGTACTTGTTTTTGACTCGGGCGACGCTTTCCAGGGTCAGAATGACGCCAATTTCTTTGAAGGCGAATCCAGCGTTACTCTTATGAATATGGTAGGATACAATGCCATGGTTCCCGGCACCCATGACTTTGATTTCGGCTATGAACGCACGCTTCAGTTAAACGACGAGGCGTCTTTTCCCATTTTAGCCGCAAATGTCATGTATGAAAAAACCGGCCGTCTGGTCTTTGAAGATGCGATAACCATTGATGCGGGCGGGAAAAAAATAGGCGTATTCGGTATTGCAACGCCGGAAATCCAGTTATACAGCCATCCGAAATATACCGAGGGGCTGAAATTTCTGACCGGCGATGAAATGTTTGCCTGCGCACAGGAGCAGGTGGACAAACTCAAAAGCGAGGGATGCGATTTAATTATCTGCCTTTCCTCGCTCGGCATCGATGACACTTCCAAAGGTATCCGCTCGATTGAGCTTGCGGAAAATGTCAACGGCATTGACCTGATTTTAGACGGGCACAGCCATACAGAACTTGAAAACGGTATGGCGGTAAACAACACGCTGATTGCCAATTCCGGATACTATCTCTATAATATCGGCGTAGTTAAGGAAACGAACGGAAAACTCGCGGCAGCGCTGGTTTCTGACTATACAAAAAAGAACGCGGATGTTACCAAAAAAATAGAGGAATATGTCAATGAGGTCAATGTCGCCTACGGCGAAGAAGTGGGTACCTCCGAGGTTCTTTTGAACGGTCAGGAAATTCCGGGCTCGCGCACGGAGGAAACCAACCTTGGCGACCTGATTTGCGACGCGCTTATCTGGAAGGCGCAGAAACTGAAGTATTCACCGGATATTGCTATAATTAACGGCGGTTCCATTCGTGCTTCCATTCAGCCGGGTGCGGTTACCATGCATGACATTGTCAATGTCCTTCCGTTTGGAAACATGCTGACGATTGTAGAAATCAAGGGCAGTCAGCTTTTACAGGCGCTTGAGATGAACACGGCAAAAACACCGGATGCAGAGGGTGGTTTCCCGCAGGTTTCCGGCATGGTGTATTATATTGACACCGCAAAACAGTATGTTGAGGGTGAAATCAACCGTGTTTCGATTGAGTCTGTGGGCGGCTACGCCTTTGACCCGGAGGCGACCTATACTGTGGTAACCAATGACTTTATTTCAGCCGGCGGCGACAAGTATTCACCGTTTGCAGGAGCAAAGACCACCAACCTCGGCAGGCTTCTTGATATGTGCGTGATTGAATACATCAGCGAGGCAATGGGACACACTATCAGCACGTATTATGAAAACCCCCAGGGTAGAATTGTTATCGCAAGCGGGGCGGTGGCGCCGGAAAACACCAATGTTGCTGCATCACCGGTGCCTGTCGCAGGAATTATTGCCGGTTTGTGCGCCGCGGTTTTTGCGGCAAGAAAGATGAGAAAATAAACTCTTTTTTTTGCAGGCATCTCTCCTGTTTTTTCCATCCGTCCGGTGACTGAAAAGACTCGTTTGCGTGCTTAAACGAAACACTCTTCCTTTTCCGGCGCAAACATTACTAATCAGATATGGATTTTTCCCGGGCACTTTTTCCGATACTGGTATTTTTAGGAGGCTGTGCCTTCGGCCCGTCTTCGTCTGTGATTAAGTTTGCCTACGGCGCGGGATTTTCTTCAGGCGATGTGGTCTGTGCCCAGTATTTCTTCGGCTGGATATTTTTATTTGTCCTGCTTTCGGGCTACACCGTATTTGTCCTGCGAAGAAAAGGCGCGGGCCTGAAAAAACCGGCGAAAAAAACGATTGCAGGCCTGGCTCTTGCGGGTGTTTTGACCGCGCTGGTCAGTGCAACGTATATTATCGCTTTGCAGACAATTCCGGCCTATGTGGCGGTGCTTCTGCTCTTTCAGTTCACCTGGATAGGAGTTATTATTCAGTCGATTGCAGAAAGGCGGCTTCCAGACCGCCGGACGGTTGCATCGGTCGCGGTACTCTTAGCCGGAACCGTTATTGCATCGGGCGTTATCGGCAAATCTCCTGACCTGGATTTGTTCGGCTGTCTGATTGGTTTTTCAACGGCGATATTTTACGCGCTGTATATGTTCCTGCTGGGCAGGGTGGGCACCGCTATGCATCCCTTAAACCGCAGTTTCCTTGTGATGACCTTTGCTTTGGTACTGCTCATTGTACTTTTCGGCCCGTCCTTATTTACCTCGGGTGTGCTCGGCGAGGGGCTCTGGCAGTACGGGCTGATTTTAGGCAGTCTTGGCTGTGCGGTGCCGATGTTTTTGTTTGCCATAGGCACCCCGCATATTTCAGCAGGGGCGGCTACCATTTTGTCTTCCTCGGAACTGCCGGCCTCTATTATCTGCGCGGTGCTGATGTTGGGTGAAGGGGTTTCCTGGACACAGTGGATTGGCGTGGTGCTGATATTTGCCGGCATTGCGCTTGCAAATGTGCGGGGAAAATCCAAAAAAAGTCTCCAATAAGGTTTAAGAGTGGGTGGTTTTCAGAAGGGAAAGCCACCAAAAAGTGTCTCACACAGACGTCAACAAATATATTCTATTTAGTCGACTGCAAGCTTGATGTCATCAGCTTTCAGGGTCTTGCGGCCTGCGTTTGCTGCGATGTTGTTTGCTTTCTTTGCAATCTTTGCGACGTATGCTTCAGTTGCTGCGATTAATGCTTCTGCTGCTTCATCGCCGATTCTCTCTACACCTGCTGCTTTTGCAAGGCGGATTAATGCTGCTTTCGGTAAGTCTGCCATAATAATTACCAATTAAGAATTGTTTCTAATACTATTTAAAGATATCTTCCAAAACGCAATATTCTCGCGCGATAGCCCTTGAGGCGCATTATTTCACAATTCATCCAAGATGTGCTGCCCGGTTTTTGAAAAACGAAAAATACAGCCCCGATTGAAAAACCGGCGCATAAAAATCAACATTTGTTTCTGCAAAGCTGAATCGTAAATTTGAGCGCTTCCACATACCCCGCCGAAGCGCGCGACGAATCCACGAAAATCGCCGGAATATTAGCCACAGGCGCCCCGTGACCAATTCCCGTGCCAAGAAACGTTAAGGTCCTGAAAATAAGGTTGCCTGAAATGCCGTCCGGGGCAATAATAACTCCGGCGTCTTTTACCGCATCCTCGATTAAAATCTCCCCGTGCACTGCGCCTTCCAGCATGCGTGCGGCTAAATCCGCTTCCTCGATGCTTTTATCCACATTCGGATGGCGCCCGATGTCTCCCAGGCGCCCGCCCGACAGAAACACCGTCTTTTCTGAAAGCCCGTACATTTTGGCAAACCGCCTGGCATCCTTTGCAAGCGCGGTTTTTTCTGCAACCGTCCAGCCTTCATCCACACCTACCGGCGCGAAAAAGAATTTTTCGCCGTGCGCCGACTCAAGCAGCGCAATCCGTTCAAGATGGTCCGCGCCAAACGCCGCTTTCAGATATTTCAGCGTGTCATTTGCCGCAAGCGTGCCCCGCACCGCACCTGCAATCGTTCCCTCTTTTAAGTCGTCGATTAACGCCTTGTGGGGCGCGCTGGATTGCACCACCTCGACATAAGGCGAAAGCGCCGCCTGCGCTGCATCTTCGATATCTGCTGCGCAGTAACAGCGGATAGTGATATCGTCTGACGCCGCCTGCTTTGCGCTATCAAGCACCTTGGCAAAATCCTTTGCACACCCGAGACCGATAATCATATATTCGTAATGCCCGAACTGTGGAAATTAAAGAGCGTGGTTTTCGCATCGCCTTTGGCAATAACCAGCGAATGGGAATCGTTTACGCGGCCAATCTGCTGACATGCCATCCCGGTTTTTCGAAACGCCCTGCATACTTTTTCCACGGCGTCGGGCTCCACTGTCAGAATAAACGCCATGCCCGGATACATTCTGACCCACTGCTCAAAAGGCACATTGACTGCATCCAGGTCGGGACGGGGAATCGCCGTTAAATCAACCTCGGCGCCCGCATTGCTTGCCTCCAGAAGCATCCCGAGTGTTCCAAGAATGCCCGGATTGGAAATATCCTTGCCTGCTGTCACAAGGTGATGTTCGGCAAGTTCTTTCATAACCGCAATCTGTTTGCGCAGCACCTCGGGCGTCTTCATCGTAACGCAGTCCCAGTTCATTTTTGCACTCGGATGCACCCTGCCGTTTAAATCCATGGCGCACAGGATGACATTGCCCGGCGCCGCCCTCGAGCTGTATATGATATTGTCTATGTCTGCAACGCCTAAAATCGAGACGTCAATGACATTATAAGGCGCATCAGGATGCAGATGTCCGCCGACTATTGGCACATCAAAAGCAACTGCGGCGTCATGCATGCCGGCACTAACCTGCGCCATGAGCGCATCCGAAGATGCTGAAAGCACATCGACCATGGCAACCGGCCTTCCTCCCATAGCTGCTATATCATGGACATTGACTAAAATCGCGCAGTAACCCGCCCAGTAGGGGTCTACATCCATTAACTGGTTCCATATTCCGTCGGCGGCCAAAAGCAGGGCAGTGTGTCCCTGCCGGATTACGGCCGCATCTTCGCCGTAGGCCGCAACCACATCGGGATTTTCAATTTCAAGGGCTTTTACCAGGCGGCCGATTGCCTGTTTTCTTTTTACCCCGTCGTATTGTTTTACTGCCTCGGCAACGCTTTCGGGTGTGTAGGTTTCTTCATATGACATTGGATATTCACCGGGACAAAAGATGCGGGGCATCCTCTGTCTGACTTATACCTATATATTCTCCCTCACATAAGATAATATCTCTGTTTTATTTCTCCCTACACAAACAAAACTGCCATCACAATAATCAGCGCCGTAGCCCCCACCAGGTCAATCGAACTGGTAACCACCGGTACTCCGAAATTGTCCGGGTCAAAACCCTTCCGGTAGGCAAATACGGCTGTATAATAGCCGAGCAGATTCATAACAAGAATCACAAACGCCCCTGCAATCAGCGAAAGCAGAAGCATCGGTACAAGCCCCGGACTTGCGATGTCAAAGGCCAGTGCCGCAAGATGGGTAAGCAGCCCCATGAGCGGCAGAATTATCGCTGCGTAAAGGAAATTCTCGCCGAAATGCTTCCATACGGTTTTCTGCGGGAAAATCTTCGCATCAACCAGACCCATGTGCATCTCGGTGCCGATGCGCGAGGTAAGGATGCCGCCGATTGAACCGCATCCGTTCATAAACGGCGAAATCAGAATCAGCACTGCGGCCGCGCTGATTAAACTCTCCAGCTTGTTGGTGTACAAAACACCGGCAAGAATGCCTAAAAGACATAACGGCACAAGAAGCGGCAGCCCTTCTTTGAGCACATCCTTCATCAGATGAGTGCCGCGGATACCGGTTACAAGCGCCCAGATAAAAAGGGCAAGAACCACAGCCCCCGCGATGCACAGCCCGATAAATGGCAGCTGCATGACTAAAAGCGCGGTTATCACCAGGGACGGCAGCGTCAGAATGTCGCCGAGCGTGGTTACCACCGGCGCCCCTATCATATCCAGATTCCAGTTCGCCCGGTAGCAGATAAGACTGATTAAAACACCTGCAAGGGTTACTAAAATCCCGGAAACCGTTCCTGCAATTACCGAAATGACGAGCATTTCAAACATTGCGATGACCTCGGTTCCGGAAACGATGCAGATAAATTTGCCAAACAGGGCAAGCACCGCAGATATTGCAACCGTTAAAATAATCGCCGAACGCAGATTGTCGCCCAGATCTGTTCCGCGCGCCAGACTTTTTTCAAAGGAACCGATGTGCATGGATGAAGAAAGCCGCGAGGTAAGAATGCCTGCAATAGCCCCGCGCATATTAATTGACGGGGTTACTAACACCATTAGACCGGGGATGAGAACTAAAATATCACTTACCGAACCGAGATAGATTCCTGCGATAAAGGAAAGCGTAACGCTTAACAGAAGCGTGCAAAGGCCGGTAAAAAATTCATCGTGCGAATGAAGGAGGTTTTGGACTACTGCCAGGGTCATCGAAATTTACCTCCTCAATACACATAATAGTTACTTATTGGACGTAATAAGGTATCAATTCTTTGTTAATGAATGGGAAAATAAAAAAATAGGGTGTGATTGTTTGAATCAGGCTTCA
>R15__coassemble_1274_pt1 | contig 13124 bp, 15 predicted proteins | sample R15__metabat2_low_PE_054 | metagenome-assembled genome bin R15 | reverse complement strand
TCAGCGTGCTCAACAACAGTTTTGTTGCGGCGCTGCAAAGCGCCGGTGTTCCAGCCGTCTGCTTTCACCCGTTTGAAGCCGCCCTTGCCGGAGGCGGGCGGCTTGTCTTTTGCGGGCTTGAGCAGATACGCGCCCTGCTGTCTGTAGGTCTTGTTCCGGTACTGCACGGCGACGTGGTAATGGATTTGGAGCGCGGCGCCTGTATTGTTTCCGGCGACCAGATTGTGCCCTTCCTTGCAAAGGCTCTTTGCGCCGCGGATGTCGGCATTGTCACCGAAACCGGCGGCGTGCTTGCAGACGGGGCGATTGTTCCCAAAATCACCCGCGAAACAGTCGCCGCGCTGGACTTCAGCACCCAATCCGGCGGCGCCGATGTCACCGGCGGCATGAAAGGAAAAATCGATGAACTCCTGCTCCTTGCGGATGCAGGTATTCCGTCGCATATTTTTGCGCCGGAATACGTAACAAACTATCTGGAAAAAATTGCATATCCGGGAACCACAGTACAATGACAGAACTCACTTCATCACGAAAACTTGACCACCTCCGCTTAGCAAGAGACGCTGACGTCACCTTCGGTGATGCGGGATTTGATGACATTATCTTAAAACACAATGCCCTGCCGGAGTGCTCGCTGGATGAAATCGATACGAGTGCCGGACTTTTCGACCGGAGATTTTCCCTGCCGCTGTTTATTGAAGCGATAACCGGCGGGCATCCGGATACCAGGGAAGTGAACCGTGTTTTAGCCGCCGCCGCGGAAAAATATACTATTCCGATGGGTGTCGGCTCGCAGCGCGCGGCGCTGGAAAACCCGGCGCTTGCCGACAGTTTTACTATCGTCCGTGATACCGCTCCCCATGCATTCCTTTGCGCCAATCTGGGCGCAGTACAGCTTGTGCAGCATGGAATGGAATGGGTTGACCAGGCGGTTGAGATGATTGAAGCAGACGCGGTCTGCATTCACTTAAACTTCCTCCAGGAAGCGCTTCAGCCCGAAGGAGACCATGACGCGCGCGGGGTGCTTTCTGCCGTCGCTGAAGCCTGCCGCGAATCAAAGGTGCCTGTTATTGTCAAAGAGACGGGCTGTGGAATTTCAGATGATGTCATTGACAAATTTATTACTGACACACAGGAGTTTGCACAATACCCGTCTGCATTTGACATAGGCGGCTTTGGCGGCACTTCCTGGGCAAAAATCGAAGGTCTGCGCGCTGCCGGTGATAAAACGCTTGAGTCCGCTTCCCGGACGTTCCTGAACTGGGGCATTCCGACCGTGGTCAGCATTTTTGAGGTAGCTAACAGTACACTTTGTCCGGTGATCGCATCAGGCGGTCTTATGTCCGGACTTGACATAGCAAAAGCCCTCGCAATCGGGGCGGATTTTACCGGTATGGCGTTGCGTCTGGTAAAACCTGCACTTAGCGGCGAGGCGGCATTGAACGACACCATTGAACAACTCCGGCGGGAACTCAAAACTGCAATGTTTCTCACCGGCAGTAAGAACATAACTGCTTTGCAGGATGCAGCATATTATGTAACAGGGCGCGTCAGGGAAATGACGCGCAGATAATTTACAGGTTTCATATGATAGACATAGAAGTTATAGCCGTAGGCGGATACAATGAAGTCGGCCGGAACATGACCGCAGTCCGCGTAGGCAAGGAAATCGTCATATTTGATATCGGATTATATCTTGACCCGATAGCAGGCGACAACAATATCGACATGGAAAACATGCACTCGCTTGATTTAATCAAGATGGGTGCAATCCCGGACGACACCGTGATGAATTCGGTGGAGGGCATTGTCAAGGCAATTGTTTGTACGCACGGACACCTTGACCATATCGGTGCAATCCAGAAGCTTGCCCACCGGTACAACTGTCCGATTATCTCGACACCTTACACCAACGAGTTAATCAAGCAGCAGATTGAAAGCGAGCGCAAGTTCACTGTGCTGAACAAGACGTTTGCTCTTAAAGCCGGCGGCAAATACACCATCTCACAGAATCTGACGCTGGAATTTGTCAGGGTCCAGCACTCGATTATTGACTCGGTAATTGCTGTTTTGCACACGCCGGCGGGCGCTGTCGTTTATGCAAACGACTTTAAATTCGATATGACACCGGTTATCGGCGAGGCGCCTGATGTCGCACGTCTTCGCGCCATCGGAAAGCAGGGTGTTAAGCTCTTAATCGTGGAATCGATTAACATGGATGACAGAGGCTATGCGCCGTCTGAGCAGGTGGCGCGCCTGCGGGTACGCGATGCGATTATGCGCTGCGAGGATGATAAGAATGCGGTGATTGTATCAACGTTTGCGTCCCAGATTGCGCGTATCAAGACTATTACCGAGTGTGCCCGCGAGATTGACAGAATCCCGGTTCTTTTGGGCCGCAGCATGGAACGCTACAACACGACGGCGGAAATCTTAAAGCAGGTCGCGTTCCCGCAGGGGACAAGCATTTATGGTAACAGAAAAACAACCGACCGGCTTCTCCGCCGCGTGGCAAAGGAAGGCCGCGAAAAGTTCCTGCTTATTGCAACCGGTCACCAGGGCGAGCCGGGGTCCATGCTTAGCCGCCTGGCCTTAGGAGATACGCCGTACCGGATTGAAAAGGGCGACAAGATTATGTTCTCGGCAAATATTATTCCAAACCCGATTAACTTTGCCCAGCGGGCGAATGTCGACCGGCTGTTAGTGAAACAGGGCGCGCGTCTTTTCGACGGGCTGCATGTCTCGGGTCACGCATATTATCAGGATCACTATGATTTGCTTTCCATGCTGAATCCGGAGCACATTGTCCCGTCGCACGGTCCGTTCAATATGAAAGGCGGTTATGTTTCGCTTGCGTCCGAGTTCGGCTATGTCCTGAACAAGGATGTGCACATTCTGCAAAACGGCGACCGGCTGGTTCTGCCGAAGTGAGTGTTGAGTCATGGATTTAGCTGAATATCTCAAAGGCGTCGCTTTCAAAGTGAACTGTGAGGCGGAGGAGTACAGCCTTGCCCGCGACACGGTGATGCAGAAGGCTTCTGCTCACCTGCTGACTGCAGGGGGCAAGCGCCTTCGCCCGGCGCTGGTTCTTTTAGCTGCCGAAGCTGTGCGTGCCGGGGCTGCGGAGGAGGTTTTCCCGGCAGCGCTTGCGCTTGAGTGGACGCACACGTTCACGTTAGTGCATGACGACATCATGGACAAAGATGAGATGCGCCGGGGTACGCCAACGGTGCACACTGAATTTGGTGAGCCGACCGCGATTTTAGCCGGGGATGTCCTGGCTGCAAAGGGTTTTGAGTATCTCTGCAAGTCAGACGCCCCGGCAGAGGCGAAGGTCAAAGCAGTCCAGATGCTTTCGCATACGGTCAGCGAACTCTGCGAAGGGCAGCAGGAGGATATTTCGTTTGAGTCGCGCGGCGATGTCACAATGGATGAGTACCTTTCCATGGTGCGGAAAAAGACCGGGGTCTTATATGCGGCGGCTGCCGGCATCGGCGGCATTTTAGCGGGGGCAGACCCGCGCCAGACCGCGGCGCTGTACACGCTCGGCTTAAACATCGGCATAGCGTTCCAGATGCAGGACGACCTTCTTGACCTGACGGCGCCGACGGAGGTTCTTGGCAAGCCGCAGGGCTCTGACCTGCGCGAAAACAAGCAGAGCGCGGTTGCGATTGCAGCCCGGGAGGCGGGTGTTGACCTGGCGCGGTTCCACAAGGCGGAGCTTTGTGCAGAGGAAATCGCGGAGGCGATTTCCCTGCTGGAAAGCGCCGGCGTGCTGGAAAAAATCCGGGCGTATTCGAAGAAGATTATCGACGATGCAAAGGCGGGTCTTGCATGCCTCGCAGACAGCGAGGCAAAGACGCTCATCTGCGAGATGGCTGATTACTTTATCGCACGCAATTACTAAACTGATGCCCGAAGAAAAAAAACTCATCAAAGCCGTGCCGGTTCAGGTGACGTACAAAGATGAAATCCTTCCCTGTTTCGTCTTTTTCTCTCCGCGCCGGTCGCGCCAGCTTGAGATAAAACAAAACGGCGATGTCATTGTGCGGATGCCTGATTATGCCGATATGGAAAATGTCAGGGATTTCGTTACGGAGAAGGGCGACTGGATTTTAAAGCACCGCAAGGTCTTTGTTGCCCGCACAATGCCAAAGCGCCGGTATGAAACAGGCGACACCATGCCTTTTTTCGGCAGGGAGCTTACCATTGAGCGAAAGACGGGGGCTGCCCGCGCGCAGATTGCAGGCGATGTTTTAGAGATTTATCTGCCGGAAGGCTTTGAAGGCGATGAGGCTTCGGACCTCGCGCGCGATGTGGTCATTCTTTTGTACCGGCGGCTCGGGTTAAAGGTGCTGGATGCGTTTGTGGAAAAATATGCGGCGCTTGAGGGCGTGGAAAAGCCGCCGGTCAGAATCAAGCTGCAGGAGAAGAGGTGGGGCAGCTGCACACCGAAAAACGGGATTACGATTAATGCCCGGGTGCTTTTAGCGCCGAAGATTGTGGCTGAGTATCTGGTGGCGCATGAGGTGGTTCACCTTCGCTTGCGGCATCATCAGGCAAGTTACTGGGATGAGGTGGGCCGAGTAATGCCGGAGTATAAGGAGGCGGAGCGGCTGCTTAAAGAGGAAGGGTGGGGGTATATTTTTTAAGAGTTGGCGGGAATATTAAAAATCCTTCTTCTCCGCAAAGAATTCCTCAATTACATCCTCGAAATCTTCCGGATGGTTCATTACCGCAAGCGTATCCAGACTGCCTACCATGTCATACAGACTGCGTCCCGCGGTAAGCCCCAGTTCCGGAATCGGTTTAGGGAGAATGATATGCATAGGGATGCGCTTTCCGTATGCCTCATTGAAAACCCAGCCGTCTTTTTTCATGTAGTAATATGCCGCACCGTGCATATCATTGATTTCGCCGTACTCGCTTGCAAAATCGGTTGAAACAAGATTTGCCATAACCAGTTCCTCTTTTGCCGGGTTAATTGTTACATGACCGTAGCCCGGCGGAATCAAAACAACATCCCCGGTGCGCGCCGGAAGAATTATGACATCAGTGTGGTCGCGCTTTTGCAAAAGATAATAGGCGTACCCTGATAAAACTTCATAGACCTCCGGATACGGCACCCCGTTTTTATTGCACGGGTGGTAATGCCCCTTCGTTTTCACATATTCGCCGTTGATAATTCCCGGCGGAATGCGTGTTATATCATAGCGCAGGTGGTGTTTTTGCAGCCACAGGCGGTCGCCGTGGGTTTTATACAGGTCGCGGTACATGAAATACAGTTCCGTCTCCGGATTCTGATTTGACGGGCGCACTGCTAACACATTTTCCATATCTGCTGCGGTTCTTGAGGATGGCTCAGGCAGCCCTTCGGGCCAGTACTTTAACATTAGCGTAATTATTTGTCCTTCTTTCTATAAGGGTATGTTTGTTGGATGCCGCTTCTTATTTTTCGCCAATCGTAAAATAATCATCCAGCGGCCGCGCTGAAGTTGGAACATATCCGCCGGTCTTCGGCTGACCTTTGAATTCTATCATGCCTGCTTTTTTCAGACCGGCAAGGGCGCGCGCGAGCGCTTCAGGACTCATCGCAAGCGTTTGGGCAAGTTCCGCTCTGCGGATTCCGGGACGCGCGGCAATTTGCGCATACACCGGATTGGAAGGCACCGCTTCATCTTTGTCGATAAGGAAAACACGGCATTTGGTCTGCGCCGGCTTTTCCTCTGCAAGGGGCTGTTTTGTGCGGCCGGAAACCGAGATTACATATTTGTCGGACGACTCAAGCGCCTGCAGCAGACATCCTTCCGTTTCCGCAACACATTCTGCAATAAAGACGGAAAATCTGTCCAGCGCAATGCGCCCTGCATCAAGAAGCGCGCGGTACTGCGGGAGTTTTGCTTTTGGAATCGAGACCGGCGGATAGCCGTTTTGCACCAGGACAAGATTCTGCAAAAACTGCGCCGTCTCAAGAGTGCCGGCGGAAAACGGATAAATAAATGCAAATTTATGGTGGACAGCTGCTGCAAACATAACCGGATGGAGCGGTTCTCCCCCGCTGTTATAAAACCGGATAACACCTTCTATCAAAGGCGGGATGACCTCGGGCATCGGAATTGGATAGCGGCTGCTCCCGATATAAATACGCTTGCTGCGAAGCTGCCCTGCATTTTCAGCGTCCGGGAAAAGTTCCCGGTGAATCTGCAGAATTTTTTCCAGAGATAGTTCCGGTTCTGCAGCGGTTTCAAACAAAAGCCGGAGCTGTTTTTCACGTTCCGGATTGAATGAAGCTGCATACGCTTCTCTGCATAGCTCGTTATAAAAAGCGGTTTCGTCCTCTTCCGGCATGCGATACCTTGCAATCTGCATCTTCAGGGTATCACAGAGCTCGAAAGGGGACGACATATTCTTTATATTTATATGCTTTCTTATTACTTAAGGAGTTTGAAACAATACGCACTATTTATTATAATTGAGCAGTTACCAAGAAAAGAAAATCTGAAAAAGGGTATGGGTTATTGGAGAGCCGAAATACTTCGATTACTCTTCAACAACGATACGGACCGGGGTAGGAAGCTTCTGTCCTGCGTGGGATAAAGCGTCCTTTGCGAGGTCAACATACTGGGGGTTGGTCCAGACGGTGAAAACCTTCTGTCTCGGGGAGACACGTGCTGCAGTTCCGACAGCCTTGCCGAATGCAAGTCTCATACCTTCAGAGACACGGTCTGCACCTGCACCGGTTGCCTGTTTGTGCTCACGTAAGACGTGGTGCGGGTAGGTCCGGATCTTTAAGTGGAAGTTGTTCTTGCCGACACTGTTCATCAGGCGTCTGTTCATATTGATACGTGCTGCTTCCATTGCAGTGTGGCGGATCTGACATCCCTCAAGTGCTTCGAGGTGAATTGCTACCGGGAAATCTGCGGAGAGGTTGCCCATATCAAACTGTACGACCTTAAGGCCGGGTACACCACCCATGTACTCGCGGCGGCAGTATGCCTTCTTTGCGAGGTGGTTGTACATTCGTGCTGGTTTTCTTACCATGTTTTAATGCTCCTGGCTCTCTAAATGTGCAATTAAGGTTAGCGCCCAACCATATTAAATGTTCTGTTTCCCGTTCTGCAGTTTCTCAATTTCGGCAAGCACTTCCTTGCGGATTTTTGCAAACTCAACCGACGTCCTGTCGCGCGGGCGCGGGATGTTTACCTCGTAAATCTGATGGACTTTTCCCGGACGGGGCGATAAAATCAGGATTCTGTCCGAAAGGAAAACAGCCTCGTCAACACTGTGCGTGACAAAAAGAATCGTCTTTTTCGTGGAGTTCCAGATGTCAAGGAGCTGAATCTGCATTTTATTGCGCGTCTGCGCGTCCAGCGCGCCGAACGGCTCGTCCATTAACATAACAGCCGGGTCCGAGGCAAGCGCGCGCGCAACCGCCGCGCGCTGGCGCATGCCGCCGGAAAGCTCATACGGGTAACTGTTTGCAAACTCGGTCAGCCCCACCAGGTCAAGGCGTTTCTGCACCTCGACTTTGCGCTGCTCTTTGGGCATCCCCATCATTTCCAGACCGAAACCGACGTTTTCTTCAATCGTGCGCCAGGGATAGAGCGAATACTCCTGGAAGACCATGGTCATTTTCGGTGACGGGCCGTCAACGATTTTTCCGTCGATTTCGACTTTACCCTCAGTCGGTACATCCAGTCCGCCAATCATGCGCAAAAGCGTGGTCTTGCCGCAGCCCGACGGACCTAAAAGGCACACAAATTCCCCGTCATAGATTTCGAGGTTGATGTCGTCAAGCGCCTTCACATCGCCTTTTTTGGTATGGAAGGTTTTGCCGACATGTTCTGCTTTTACCCAGACTTTACCCCAGTCGGTCATTTGTCAAGCACCTCCCAGGCGAACTTCTTTTTCTGTACAATCTTAAATATCTGGTCCATAAGAATTCCGATAATACCGATACAGACCATGCCGGCGATGGATAAACTCAGCTGGCTGTAGGTTGAAAAGGATTCATAAATCATGTGGCCGAGACCCGTGCTTGAGCCCGGCATCATTTCCGCTGCGACAACCGACATCCAGGCAATGCCGAAACCGACGCGGAGCCCGCTCCAGATAGCAGGCGCCGCTGCCGGAAGAATGACTTTTGTCATTACCTGCCGGCCGTTTGCCTGATAGATTTTTGCGGTTTCAAGCCAGCTTTTTCTCACGCGCTTGACACCGTCAATCGTGCTTACAAGAATCGGGAAGATGCATCCAAGAACGATAATAAAAATAATGGACGACATGCCGATGCCAAACCAGGCAAGTGCCAGCGGAATCCAGGCAAGAGGCGGAATCGGCCGCAGAATCTGAATCAGCCCGTCGCAGAACTCTTCGCATTTCGGATGACTGCCCAGAACAATGCCCACAGGCACCGCAATCACACAGGCGATAATGAAACCAAGCGCAACGCGCTCGATACTGACAATCGCATTTCCAACAATGCTTCCCATGCTGAAAATATTGTCAAACGGCGTCAGAAACCAGGTGAAGACGGCGTCGACCGTTGGAAGAATGAATGCATTATCTATAATGAGCGCTGCAACTTCCCAGAGGCCGAGAAGCGCCAGAGGAAGTATAAGCTTTATGTACCATTTCATATTCAACTATCCTGCATATACATTTTAAATCAATCGGTAATAAGGTTTTCAAAAAAATAGGGATGTTTTCAGGTCTCAGACCGACTTTACTTTGTACTCGATGTTCGCCGATTCAAGCGCGGACTTCAGCTGCACATCCTGAATGGAGTTGGTCTGCGGAATGGCAACAACCAGGTTCTTGCCGGAGGCGGAAGCCTCTTTTGCCCAGGCAACAAATTCATCCCAGTTGTTTGCCGGCGCGTCTTTGGAAACAACAAGACCGGATCCCTCCGTCATAATCGGCGCGAGAATTTTAAGTCCGGTCTGGGTGTCAATCGAGGAAAGGAACGGCGGCGTTCCTGCAACGGCAAACTGAATGGAGTTTGACTGCAGCATGGTCATAAGGTAAGGTCCTCCGTTACCCTGGACAAGTTTTACATTGCAGACTTTTTCGCCGTTGACATAGAGTTCAGCCTTGTCAACCGCGCCGGCTTTCTCTGATACCGGTTTGAGGTATGCATTATAATTGTCTTTGAAGTACTGCCAGTTCTTAATCAGAACAAAGAGCGGCGCGTCATGGTCGGACAAGAGATAGCCGATTTCGATTTCACCGGACGTAGGCGTCGGGAACGCGGATTTTTCATCCAGAATCTTCTTTGCCGCGGTATACGGGGTGAAATCATAGATGAGTTCTTCCGTCTCCTCTTTGGAGGTTGATTTCAGATTCTTGACAATTGCGCCAAGGTCCCGCTGGATGCCGAGGAATTCATAGTTGCTGTTCTTCCAGGTGTCGGTGACCTCGGTTGAGAACTTGATGGTCGGAAGAGATGCTTTGAGAATGTCAACGCCTTTCACGGTTTTTCCGCCGTACTCGGGGTCGGTGTTTCCGTACATCCAGTCAGCAACGTAGACTGCTGCATCGTCAGGGTTTTCAGTAATGTAGTCGTTTGCAGCAAGCATTAAGCCGGTCAGAGTCGTTGCAAGGTCTTCATTTTCCAGACCCTGTTTGTTTGCGCCGAAGACACAGCAGGTGTGTTCGGCCCAGGAACCGCCGTCAGCTCTTGGCATGTCCTGGGAATAGGAGACTACTTTTCCGATGCCGGAAACAGTGCTTGCAGCAACAAACGGCTGCCAGTTCACCATGGCATCAACGGTTCCAAGCGATAAGGAACTTATCTGCTGGGCTGCAGGAATCTGTACAACATCAACTGCTGCGACATAGCCTGTGGTTCCGGTATCGGAAACACAGCCTGCAGTCAGCACTGCCGCAAGGCAGAAAACCACTGCGGCGGTAAGCATAAGAAACTTTTTCTGCATAAATAGTAGTGTGCGTGCAGGGTATATTAATGAATTGTAATGTGAACGAAATAAATTAATCAAATTATTATGCAAAAGAGATTGGATTATACACTACGTCAGATACATCTGGAGGTTTTGTATGCAAAACGAAACAAACCATTCGCGCGCGCCTGTGCAAATAACTAAACATCCAAACATCCAATCAATAAGGAGTTATGCTGACATTTATAGGACTTGGGCTGCACGACCAGTTTGATGTATCTCTCAGGGGCGATGCGGCAATCCGCGCTGCCGATACGGTTTTTCTGGAGATGTACACATCCATGCTTACCGGATGCTCCTTTGAAAAACTCGGGGAATTTTACGGCAAAAAAATTATCCCTCTCTACCGCGAGGATGTTGAAATTCATTCAGATAAGATAATTGACGCGGCGAAAGCGGGAAATGCGGTGTTTCTCACCGCCGGCGATTCCATGGTTGCAACAACGCACTCTGACATCAGAATCCGCTGCGCTGAAGCGGGTGTTGAAACAAAAATCATTCACGGTGCTTCTATTACTACCGCGGTCTGCGGCCTTTCCGGTCTGCAGAACTATAGGTTTGGCAAATCCGTTTCCGTTCCGTTCCCGTATGGAAAATGGTTCCCGATGACGCCGATTGAAGTAATCTCCGCAAATCTTTCCCAGAATCTGCACACCCTTGTCTTTCTGGATATCCAGAAAGACAAAGAGCGCTATATGAAAATTGCCGAGGCAGTTGCATTACTCGAAGAACAGTGCGCCCGCGCAAACAAATCCATTCCGCTGTATGTGGGCATCGCGCGCGCGGGTTCGCCCGAACCGGTTGTGCATGCCGGCAGCGCGGATGAGATGAAATCGTTTGATTTCGGCGGTCCGCTGCATATTTTAATTGTGCCGGCAGAACTGCATGACATTGAACGCGAATATCTGGAAAAATTCGCCGGCTTATGAAGATAGAAGAATATCTTGACTGGTTTAAGGCAGACAGCGCCTGTGTGTCCTCAGCGATGCCCCCGGGAAGCATTTTGTGCCGCAACGCGGGCGAAATTCTGGAAATGGTGTGCAGTTACGCCTCGGACGCGCTTGTCTTTTATGAACGCGGCGATCTGGTAAACGCATTTGCCGCTGCGTCCTACGGCTACGGCTGGATGGATGCAGGACTTGACCAGGGCTATCTTGCCGGGCGTGAACCTGCGCCGATTCCAACGCTGGAAGGCGCGCTTGCCGAGGGGCTTTTCGCGCATCTCGAAGAAAAAACCGCGCGCTATCACCGTATGCTCGCCGAAGCGCTCGCCGGCATACAAATCGCGCCTGATGCGGGCTCGGTTTTGTATTTGGCGGCGGAAAAAATCACCCGGCTTGCCGACCGGCATTTGCAGGCAGGCGGGCTCCTGATTGATTCAGACAAAGTAAACGCCCTTTCCATCATTTCCTACGGCTACGGCTGGCTTGACTGCGGTGTGCGCTCAGGGCTGTTTCAGATAACCGGAAACAGACATCTGTTTACCATTTGAACAAAACTACCATTAGATACAAAAACCAACATTACACACATGGCAGAAGAAGAAAAAAGAAAAGGACCGGGGCTTATGTACATCATATTAATGATAGTAGCCGCCGGATGCATAATTTACGGCGTTTACGGGCTTGTTACCGGTTTATATTAGAGTAGGGAATCGGGTCGTCAATCCCCAAATCCTCAAACGCCTTCAGCCGCGAAAGACAGCTTGAACAAACCCCGCACGCGCATTCATTTTCCGCATAACAGGACCAGGTGTCTTCATACGGGACATTGAGTTCCAGCCCTTTTTTCAGGATTTCCGTCTTGTTCATGCGCACAAACGGCGTCAGAAGTTCGATTGGTTTTTCCGTCTGCGTGCCTATGTTAATGGCATTTTGCATTGCCTCGATAAACTGCGGTGTGCAGTCGGGATACCCCGTATGGTCGCCGGACTGAACCCCGATAAATACCGCATCCCCGCCGCGCGCTTCGCAAAACGAAGCCGCGATGGAAATTAAATTGCCGTTTCTGAAAGGAACATAGGTATTTGGCTGGTCCACTTTTCCGAGTTTTCCAGGCTCTACTGCGATACTGAAATCCGTCAGACTGCTTGCCCCGAATTTCGTAAAATAATCCAGATTGATTTCTATAAAATCCGCTGCCTGCAGATGCGCGGCAATTTTTTTTGCGCATTCCAGTTCCTTTTTTTCCGTGCGCTGGCCGTAGTTCACATGCAGAGCTAAAATTTCATAGCCCATTTCGCGCGCGACATAGGCAAGGGTAGTTGAATCCATACCTCCCGAGAGGAGACATACCGCTTTTTTCATTGAATTCCCTCCAGTTTATGCAGCTGAATCTGAAATCTGACCGGCAGACGCTCTTTAATTATTGTATCAACAAGCCATTTTGTATCTGTGCCGTAAACAGGCGTAATCACAATTTCTGCAAGGCAGTTTCGATGCGCGGCCAAAACCTCGACCATATAGAAATAATCCGCTTCATCGCCGATAACAAATTTTACCGAGTCCGTTGCGCGCAGCGTATCTAAAAGCGCAAGGTCGGACACAACGCCCGATGAGGGGCATTTTACATCCATGCAAATTGACGCAAACGGCTTGCATTCCTCAAAGGAAATTGTGCCGTTTGTTTCTATATCAACTGCAATCCCCGCGCGGGAAAGAATTTCAAGAAGCGGCTGCAGGGCAGCTTTTTGCAAAAGCGGCTCTCCTCCGGTGATACAGACATATTTCAGCCCCGAATTCGCAATTTCAGCCACGATTTCATCAACGCTTTTTTCCGCGCCCGCCTCAAAAGAATACGCTGTATCACACCAGGCGCAGCGCAGATTACAGCCGGAAAGCCGCAAAAAGAAGCACGGTTTGCCCTGATTTATTCCCTCGCCCTGCAGGCTTGCAAAGGTTTCGGTGACTTTCATTGCCCGACCTCGGCGAAACTGCCTTCCGACTCCCAGACGCGGATTTTTACGACTTTTGCATCCAGATTGTTTTCTTTTGCAAAAATATTGAGCCGGTCTCGTATGTCTTCTGCTATTAACTCGCTTGTCGGGTCTCCGTTGGTTAAAACCGGCTGCTGAAACGGCGCGACTGCTAAAACCATCGGGTCGTCTTTATTGAGAATTATCTGGTGGTCATAGATATCGACAATCTGTTTTATGCTGTTAAAATC
>R15__coassemble_1262_pt1 | contig 13257 bp, 10 predicted proteins | sample R15__metabat2_low_PE_054 | metagenome-assembled genome bin R15 | reverse complement strand
GGCGACTGCCTCCCCCGCCACCCCCGGCGTTTGCCTCCCTGCCCTGCTTGCAGGACTTGCGGCTGGTGCTGCAGTCCTTCGCAGGCAGTAACCGATTATTTAATGAGGATAGGAAATAAACTAATTACCATGTATAAACGGATACTTCTTATCCTTCTCACAGTCATTTTTCTCTTCGCAGGTGCGGCATCAGGCTCTGCCGTACTGACCATTGTCGTTCAGGATGCAAGCAATAACTACGCCCCGCTTGCCGATGCAGGCGTTGAACTTGCCGAATCCTTTGGAAACCACATAGGTCAGCTTACCACCGATTCTGCAGGCAAAGTCCAGTTCAGTGCTGAAACCGGCACAACCTATGCAGTTACTGTGGAAAAAACCGGCTATGTTACCCAGACCGTGGAAAAAACCGTCTCTTCCGGCGAAACCGAGGCACTGGCATTCGTCTATCTTGCGCGGGAAACGCCGCTTACCGTCATTGTAAAAGATACCGACGGCAGTCTTGTTCCCAATGCACAGATATACATCGACAATGTCTGTGTGGGGACAACAGATGCAAGCGGGTATGCGCAGATTTCGGTAACCCGTGATAAATCCTATGCATTTGCCGTAAAACACCCGTCCTATGAGGATTTTAATGATACCATCACGGTCGGTTCGGAACCGTCTGAAACCATTTATCTCATTAAAAAAGATGTGGCGCCGTATTTCTTTGTAACGGACACGAACGCAAATAAAGTCGGCGGCGCGACAGTAAGCATTTCGGGAACCGCCGCTGCAGTTACCAATTCTGAAGGCATCGCAGCGCTTCCTTCGTCCTCCTACAGCGGCACCTATCCGGTAAACGTTTCCAAAGACGGGTATGAAGCCTGGTCCGGCGATATTACCATAACGTCCGGAAAAACCGAATATGACATCGTTTTAACACCGCTCGTCTATTCAGTAACGGTCAGCGTCACCTCAGGATTATCGCCTGTTTCCGGCGCGAAAGTGTATATTGACGAGAAACTGGTCGCCTATTCGGCAGCAGACGGAAAAGCAGAGGCTCTTGGTACTTACAGCGCAGGAACGCACGTTCTTTTGGTTTCGGCGGAAGGATTTGCCCCCATCGAGCAGATGATTACGGTAAATGCATTAAATACGGCATTCACGGTTGACTTGTCAAAAACCACCATTCCGGTTACGATTGTGGTAAAAGAAGGCGACACGCCTGTTGCAAATGCCGCCATCTGCATCGACGGCGTTACGGCAGGCGTCACCAATGAAGCGGGCATTTTTGCCGCATCCTATGATATCGGCAAAACCATACAGATTACCGCGGTAAAAGACGGCTATTCCTGTAATCCGGTCTCCTATACAACGGTAAACGGGGAAAACACTGTTTCTGTTGTGGTAAGCCCGGATGTGCCGGTTATTGTAATCGCACTTGCCGCGCTTGCGGTGATTGTGGTTGTTCTTGCCGCTATTTTGGTTGTGACTGCGGTGAAAAAGCGCACATCAAAGCCAAAATCAAAGAAGAAGGGAAAATCCGGCGGTAAAAACAGTTTCAGCAGGGACTTCCTCTGATTTTTCACCTCTTTTTTCCTGCTTCATTTTATGAAACCTTTTATGAAGCATTATATGTTCATAAATTGAAATAATATAGCAATCTGTATGAGGGTATTACTGATTGGTCTTGGCGGCGCGGGCTGCCGCATTGCAGAAACAATCATGCTTCATGATGTTGAAAGCGGTGTTCGAAGCGTACGCTCTTATATTTTCGACTGCGACCGCGCGTATATTAACAGTATTACCTCATACGACTATGCGCACAAAATTGTTTTAACGCCGATTGATCCGGTTAAATCGAATAACGATCGCGGAACGGACTTTGATGTGAGTCATCTCGCGGACTGTTTCCAGGATGCAAGCGTCGACGAAGTCGACGCGGTATTTGTCTGCGCCGGTCTTGGCGGGCGCATGGCGGAGCTCGTTCCCGAATTCCTGCGCCAGTTAACCGAATCCTCGCCTGATCCGGTTTTTACTATTCTCACGCTTCCGGGGAGAAACGAAGGCGCGCGCGTTTCTGCGCGCGCCTATGAGACGCTTGTCCAGATTCGCAAGGTATCCAGCGCGAATCTTTTGTTTGACAATGAAACCTGGATGCAGCATCTGGAGGAGTCGGGGCATAAAATCGGCGCAAGTACGCCGATTCAAAGCTATTACGGGCAGTTAAACGACCTTTTGTCGCGCCAGATAAGTCTGCTTCTTCGGGCCGGTGAATTCGGCGAAACGGGCGTTGATTCAGCCGAGGTCGTCCTTGATGCGGGCGAGGTGTTGAACACTCTTTCCGGCATGGACCTTGTTGCAATCGGTTATGCGCTGGAAAAGCTCCCCGTTGTCAAAAACAGTTTTTTCCGCAAGGCGAAGATGGAAAAATATCTTCTTGACGAAGGTCACCAGCGCACGGCAAGAATTGTCGAACTTGCCAAGCGCGCGGTGTATGAAGATATTTCGGTCCCCTGCGACCTTACGTCGGCAAACAAGGCGCTTGTGTTAATTGCGGGCCCGTCAAGCGAGCTTTCGATGAAAGGATTCCAGACGGTGCGCAAATGGATTGATAGAAGCATCAAGGGTCTTGAGATGCGCGCGGGGGATTATCCGGTTCAGTCAACGCGCTATGTCGGGGTAATCATTGTTCTTGCTGGCATTGAAAATGTGCCGCGGATTACCGAGTTGCAGGAAATCAGCCTGAGTTACAAGACGGAGCAGTACAAGTCCTACGGGGAGGAGATTGACGCATCCGATATTCCGCTGCTTGGCGGGATTACTGTTGCAAAAGACGAGACGATTTTCGAGGCGGATTTAATCGCGCCGGTACAGCCGCTTTCGACGATTGAAGACGAGCCGGAGAAGTACTTCGAAGAGGAAAGCGCGGATGTTTTCGATGAGGTGCCGCGCGCTGCCCCGGCTCCGTCGCCTTCCCCGGCGTATGCCGCAGCGCCTGCCCCCGCCGCCGCCGATGATGATTTGTTCGGTGATATTGCGCCCGCTTCCAAGCCGCCGCAAAACCCGCCGTATGCGGGCGCATCTGCGATGGACGATTTCTGGGAAATTCCGGCGGCAGCGCCGAAAGAGCAGCCTGCATACCAGCCGCCCGCATATCAGCCCCCGGCATACCAGCAGCCCTCTCCGGCATATCAGCAGCCTGCTTACCAGCCGCCCTCTCCGGCATATCAGCCCCCGGCTTACCAGCCGCCTGCGTCTGGTGATTTCTTCACCGATCCGGTGGATTATGCCGCATCCGCGCCAAACCCCGCGGCAGAACCGGCGCCGGCGCAAGCCCCCCGCAAAAAAGACCGGCAGATTGTTCTTCCCGGTGCAAAAAAGGCTGAAAAGACCGAAACAACCATCAATCTGCCGAAACGGGAGAAAAAAGTCGACAATGTCTTAGTAGGCATGGCAGATATAGGCGGCAACGACAAACCGAAAGAAACCGACAGCATGGATATTTCCGGGCTTGGAAGCCGCAAACGCCCGAAAGAAACAGAGTATTCCGGCGTTTTGGAAGGCTCGGTCAAAACAGCCGGCACCGGACAGCGCCCTAAGGAAACTGACGGCTTTATCCGCCTTGGCGGCGCGCAGCGCCCTAAGGAAACTGACGGCTTTATCCGCCTTGGCGGCGCACAGCGCCCTAAGGAAACTGACGGATTCATCCGGATGTCGGAATTAAAGCGACCCAAGGAAACCGACGGTTTTGTCAAAGTCGGCGGCGCGCAGCGCCCCAGGGAAACGGACGGCAGCATTCGCGCGGGCTCACCTCAGCGCCCCAATGACTCCTCGCGCCCGATACGGGTAACTACCATTCCTCTGCCGAAAAACCTCGGCGCCGACGAACTGAAAGTAAAAGCCGCTCCGGTAAAAAAGAAGGATGATTATTGAATAATATCCCGGTTTACGTTTTTTCCATGGATATGAACAGGACATCCCTCCTCTTCATGCCCGCCGTTTTTTATCACCCATTCAAGAAGCGGCACCAGAAGCGCGTGCAGTTCTGTTCCCGCTCCGGTAAGCGTGTAGCGTACGGTAGGCGGTTTTGTATCCAGAATTTCCCGCGTAATCAGATTTTGTGCTTCCAGGTCTTTGAGCGTTGAGGAAAGGGTTTTTGAACTGACGTCGCACAGCGTTTTTTTCAGCTCGTTAAAGCCCATGGAACCGGTATTTCCGATAACCGCAATCACCATCAGCGACCATTTTTTACTTATCGTATCCATTATCCCGTGCAGGGGACAAAAACATATTTCATGCGGTTTCTCCAAAGTAATCACCTCACTTTTCAGTAACTTTTTGTTTTAATATAATATAAAGCAAACACTAAGTAACCAAAGGAAACCTATGCACATCGAAAAAGAACATATTCACAGTATTTTGCGGATAGCTGTATCTGCAGTTTTGTTTGTCTGTGCGGTTTTAATGTGCGATGAAACCGCACGCATCATTCTTTTTATTGCTGCATATGCCGCCGCCAGCTATGCCGTTTTGTTTGAAGCCGTCTGCAACATAGCACACGGCCGCATTTTTGATGAAAATTTCCTGATGGCGGCAGCCTCGCTTGGCGCTCTTTTGCTTGGTGAATTTCCCGAAGCGGTTGCGGTAATGCTTTTTTATCAAATTGGCGAACTGTTTGAAGATATGGCTGTCGAGCGCTCGCGCCGCTCAATTTCCGCTCTTCTGGAACTTGTTCCGCAAAAAGCGCATGTTTTGCAAAACGGAGAGGTTGTTGAAGCCGCGCCGGCTGACGTTTCTGTCGGCGAAGAACTGCTTGTGCGCCCGGGGGAAAGAGTCCCGCTTGACGGAATTGTTCTTGAAGGCTCATCAGAGCTTGACACCTCGGCTCTTACCGGCGAATCACTTACCCGGCCGGTCGGCGCGGGCGATGAAATTCTCAGCGGCTCTGTGAACGGTTTCGGTCTTCTGCGCATCAGAGCGGCAAAAGCGTATCAGGACTCTGCGGTCGCAAAAATCATTGAACTGGTGGAAAAAGCATCCGCCCGCAAGGCAAAGGTGGAGCATTTCATTACCCGGTTTGCACGCATTTACACACCTTCAGTAATCAGCGCCGCCGTTTTTCTTGCTCTAATTCCGCCGCTTGTACTTGGCGGCGGATGGCCAGAGTGGACTAGTCGCGCTCTTATTTTCCTTGTTGTATCCTGCCCTTGCGCGCTGGTAATTTCCGTTCCGTTAAGCTTTTTTGCCGGCATCGGCGCCGCTTCACGGCGGGGAATTCTTGTTAAGGGAAGCACTTTTCTTGAAGTTCTTTCCCGGGCAAAAACGGTTGTTTTTGACAAAACCGGAACGCTTACCTGCGGAAAATCAGGTGTCGCGGCAGAACCGGGGGTTCTTGCAGCCGCTGCGTATGCCGAGGCACAAAGCTCGCATCCGGCGGCGGCTGCCATCCGCGCCGCGTTCGGTGAAAAAATCGATTATTCGCGCATATCTTCTGTTTCAGAACGGCCCGGTCTGGGGGTGTCGGCGGTCGTTGATTCCCAGCCGGTACTGGCCGGTTCGCGCCGGCTTCTTGCAAGCAGCGGGATTGCTGTGCCGGAAATTGCGGACGGCGATGTCTTTATTGCAAAATCCGGGCGGTTTCTCGGAACAATTACCTTATCTGACGCCGTAAAACCGGACGCGCATGAAACAGCGGCCGCGCTTAAAGTACTCGGTGTATCCCGGCTTGTTATGCTTACCGGCGACCGCGAGACGGCCGCAGAGCGCACGGCAAAAGCCGCGGGCATTGCTGAATTCCGCGCGGGGCTTTTGCCTGAGGAGAAAGTTTCGGCGCTGGAAGAACTGTTTGCAGGTACTGCGGGGAGCCTGGTCTATGTCGGGGACGGCATAAATGATGCCCCCGTCCTGGCGCGTGCGGACTGCGGCATTGCCATGGGAGCGCTTGGCTCTGATGCGGCGATTGAATCTGCCGATGTTGTTATCATGGATGACTCCCTGACCAAAATTGCCGATGCACTTACCATCGCAAAACGGACGATGCGCACCGTAAAGGCAAACATTGTGTTTGCGCTCGGCGTCAAGGCAGCGGTGCTTGTTTTAGCTGTATTCGGGGCGGCAAACATGTGGCTTGCGGTTTTTGCCGATGTTGGCGTCAGTGTGCTTTGCATCCTGAATGCCATGCGGCTTCTTCGGGTGCGCATCTGACTTTTTTATTAGTCTGAAACAACATATATTTTTCAAACAACTAACGAAAAGGTATACACATGTTTTACCAGCGCATATTCGAAACCGATATTTCTGTTGCCATCTCTGAAGAACTGAAACGCCGCGGCATGTCGGTGCACCAGCTTGCAGCCGCCTGTGAAATCAGCCCGGTAACGCTGTATAAAATCGTAAACGGCGAGCGCTCGCCTTCGTTTGCCACCGTGAAAAAAATCGCCGGGGTATTTTATCCGCGGATGGCAGGCGGCTTTATTGCCGTCATCGCCGCAAAATTCCTGCTCGAAGACATTGAAGGAACGAAGATTACGATAAACGGAAGCGACTACCGCATTCAGGGATATCCGGCAAACTCCCTGGAAGACTGCCTTGCTGCCGCCGCCCGCGCACGTGACGAAGGGGCGTCAGGCATCGTATGCGCCCCGGTTCTTGCCTCGCTTATTGAAAAAATCGTCGATATCCCGGTTGCTATTATGAAACCCGAGATGTCGGCGGTGGAAAATGCAGTACATGTTATTGCAAAACGGTTGTGAGAGAGCCGGGACACATATATAACGAACTATTAATAGCATCAAAGCCAAATAAAATGTATCTATCATACGCCCGATGCCTATGCAAAAACCACCCCTGATACTAACCGCAAGCCTCCTTCTTATCGCACTGACGCTTTGCGCCGGCTGCATAAGTCTGTACAGTGCACCGGAGACCGAAATCCTCACCGGCACCTGGCAGGACCCGAACGGCGAATACACCTACGTATACATGGCGAGCGGACAGGGCTATATCAGCGCGGCAAATATTTGCATCCCGTTTGTGTGGGTTGAGCACGGCAAAGACACCTGGCGCGACTACTACTTTGACAGTTGCACGCTTTCCGGCAATACCCTTATCTATAACCACGGCGCCTACACCTACGCCTACGAAGGGCCGGAAACTCTGACAGGCGGCCGCTGGACAGAGGTTGACGACCCTGACTACTGGATGGAATTCTATGAAGACGGCACGGCCGTTACCTCCGACATCGGCGAAAAACACCCTATGCGGTGGATAGAAGGCAAAGCCCCGGGGCATTATATTATCTATTTCCAGAATCTGAAAAAGACCGGTGAGAACACCTATGTGCAGGAAGCAACCGGCCTTACCTTTATGAAAAACGGCAATATCCTGGAATCGGAAGAATACAAAAGCAGCAGCGACGGCGCACCGGTCTACTGCGAAATAACCCTCGGAGACGACGGATTTGCAGCAATTGCCGAGTACGGCGTCAGAAATGATAAAGACTACAGTACGCAGTTTGCTGCCTGGAGAGAAGTGTTTAACGACGGCAGTATCTCGTTATCTCTTGCCTGCAGTGAAAAAGTCATGCAGGAAGACGGCACGCTGCGGGATGCGGTATCCGGCATCATTCTGAAGAAAGTTTCAGACGCCGCGCCGGAACCGGCACTGGATACATATGTCAAAATGTGAGGTGAAGTCATGAAAGAAAAAAGCAGTGTACGCAAGCCCGGCAGGTTTTTGTTTCTTGTCTGCATTCTTCTGGTTATAGCAACGCTTATCTTTGGCTCGATTTCCACCGTAACGACACTCTCGGACAATCTGCGCAAAGAACATCTCAATTCATTCGAGGCAACTGTTGACCAGAGTGCACAGACATTAAGCATCACTGTCAGTTCAACCAAAGAGTATGCGCGCCTTTTATCCCGGGCGTTTGAGACGGATTATAAGCCGGGCACAGACCTGACATCCTATGCCGCTTCACGTGTTGATGATGCAAATCTCTTAAACGGCATTATAATCTGTATTGATTCGGCAGGAAATATCTATTCAACCGCGAGCACCCACACTGGTACCTGGAAAAATACGGAGATGCTCGCATCTTCTGAAAAGGAAACGGTCTTAATAGATTATCTTACCAATCCGCCGGACTCGAAATATCTGCTGGTTTTCGAAAGACTGGAAGAGCCGGTTAAGGCGAAGTATCATGACAGAACCGTGGATATCACCCATGTCGGAGTCGGGCGGTCAATTCCGTATATCAACAGTATCTATACGGCAACGTTTCCGGTTTCAGCTGATACCTTCCTGCTTTCAACGGATGGAACGCAGCTGTCGGCGGTGTATGGTCTTGGCACCGGTGTAAAGGGGGACGTGTTTTTATCCGGAGACTACAGCGGTATGGAAATCGCGGATGCGGATGCGCAGGCTATTGCCGAAAGCGTGGAGATGGATGCGTCGGCAAGCTGTCTGTTTTCGGTCGATGGAAAGGAATATGCGGTGTTTATGTCGCGTGTGCCGGGTCTTGATGCATGGGCGGTTGTTATTGTAAAGCCTGCCGATCTTGATGCGGCTTTGCAGAGTTCCATCGGCAATCTGTTCGGGCTTATGATTCTGTTCGTGATTTTGGTTGCGGCGGTGGGTGTGTTTCTTACGTACTTTGTCGTGCGGTCGCGCCGCGACCGTGCGGTTATTGCGGAACAGGCTCTCCAGAATCAGTATCTTTTGCATGCGTCGCGTGCGAAGTCGGTGTTTTTGTTTAACATGAGTCATGATGTCAGAACGCCGATGAATGCAATTTTGGGGTATACGAATATTGCGCTCAAAAATATTGATGATAAGGAAAAGGTTGAGGATGCGCTGGAAAAGACGCGGAAGTCGGGGACGGTTCTTTTGTCGCTTCTCAACAATATTTTGGATGTAAGTCGTGTTGAGTCGGGCAAGGCAACGGTGGCTGAGGACAAGGGTGATTTCCTGCTGTCGTTTGTCAATATTCAGCATGAGCTTAAAATGCTTGCATCGGAGCGGTATGTTGCGCTTTCGTTTGAATTCGGGCGGTACACGGACAGGTATGTCATTTGTGATTTTGAGCGGTGCAACCGGGTGCTGGAAAATATTATTTCCAATGCTCTTATGTTTACGAGTCCGGGGGGCTGGGTGAAGGTGTTTGCGGAGCAGCTTGACCGGTATGAGGGGGGTAAGGGTGTTTACCGGTATACGGTGGAGGATAATGGTATCGGTATGAGCGAGGAGTTCCAGGAGCATATGTATGAGGAGTTTACGCGCGAACAGGCGTCGACGCTTCCAGCCACGGAGGGTACGGGGCTTGGTCTTTCGATTGCGAAGGCGTTTGTGGATTTGATGGGGGGTAAGATTACGTGTCTTTCGAAACAGGGTATCGGTACGAAGTTTACGGTTGATTTGCCGTTTGTAATTCAAAAGGGTGAGGAGTTTGTTGTGCCGAAGGAGGAGGAGGTATCACATGAGGGTGATACATCGGCTCTTGCAGGCAAGCGGGTGTTAGTTGTCGAGGATGATGAGATGAACCGTGAGATTGCGGTTGATATTTTGTCGGATGCGGGTATGGAAGTTGAGTCGGCTGAGGACGGCTCTCTTGCGGTGTGGATGCTGAAGACGAAGGGGCCAACGTATTATGATTTCGTTTTGATGGATATTCAGATGCCGGTTATGGACGGGTATGAGGCGACGCGGATGATTCGGCGGATGAGCGGGTTTGAGCGGCTGCCGATTATTGCGGTGTCGGCGAATGCGTTTGAGGAGGATAAGGCGGCGTCGTTTGCGGCGGGGATGGATGATCATGTGCCCAAGCCGATTGATGTGCAGCTGCTGATGCAGACGATGGTGAAGTATTTTAGGTGAGGAGAGTTTCTTTTTTTTTTGCGGTTCATTCTTCCCCTGCATACCCCCTCTCACTCAATAGAGATTTATACCTTACACGCCGAATACATACATAATGTTTGAAGGACTGAAAAAACTGCTCGGCATCTCCGGCAAAAAGAAGAAAAAAGACGAGCAGACAGAAGAAACTACCCCTGAAGCACCAAAAACAACAACCCCGCTTCAGATAGAAGAACCAGGCGCGCAAGCCCAAACCGCAGTGCAAGCCCAAACCGAAGCCGAGCCAGCCGCAGAACCCGCAGCAAAGCCCGAACCGGAACAAAAAACAACACCTGAACCGGAAGCACAGGAAGACACCTCAGGCGACACCCTCATCGACAAACCTGAAAAAGAAGCATATGCCGAAATAGAGGAAGAAGAAGACGAAGACACCGCCGAAAAGAAAAAAACCGGCGGCATCCTCGGCAAACTCAAATCCATCTTCGTCGACCACGAAGTCACCTTAAACGAGAAAAAAGTCGACGACGCACTCTTTGATCTTCAGATGGTCCTCCTTGAAGCAGACGTCGCCTTCCCCGTCGCAGAAGCCATCACCGCCAGCATGAAAGAAGAACTCGCCGGACAGAAAAAGAAAATCTCCGCAAGCACCGGCGACGTCGTAGAAGAAGCCCTAAAACACGCCATCGAAAAAGTCCTCGGCGAAGGATTTGACCTCGTCTCCTACATTAAAACCCATGAAAAACCCGTCAAAATAATCTTTACCGGCGTAAACGGCACCGGAAAAACCACCTCCGTTTCCAAAACAGCACACTACCTCAAAAATCAGGGCATCTCCGTCGTCTGCGGCGCCGCAGACACCTTCAGAGCAGGCGCCATAGACCAGCTGCGCGTCCACTGCGAAAGAGTTGGCGTCAAACTCATCGCCCACCAGGAAGGCTCCGACCCCTCATCAGTCCTCTACGACACCATCGAATACGCAAAAGCTCATGGCATAGACGTAGTCTTAGGCGACACCGCCGGCAGATTCCACAACAAACAAAACCTCATGAACCAGCTTGACAAAATCAAACGCGTTGCAAAACCCGACCTCGTCTTCTACGTAGACGAAGCCGTCGCCGGAAACGACGCCGTCATCCGCGCCGAAGAATTTGAAAAGACCGTGTCTACCGACGGCGTTATCCTGACCAAAGTCGACATGGACCCCAAAGGCGGCGCTGCAATCTCGATTGCATATACTATTGGCAAACCCCTCGTCTTCATTGGCGTGGGACAGGGCTACGACGACATGAAACCCTTCACCTCCTCTCTTATCATCGATGAAATCTTCGGAGGAGATGAGTAATGGGCGGACTGGACAACCTCTCCACATCCTTAAAGGATGCGATGAAAAAACTCGCCGGCAAGACCGTTATCGACCGAAATGCTGTCGACGAACTCGTGCGCGATCTCCAGCGGGCACTGCTTTCATCTGACGTCAACGTCAAACTCGTCATGCAGCTTTCCCAGTCGATAAAAAGCCGTGCGCTTTCCGAAGACATGCCCAAAGGCACCAATGCCCGCGAACATGTGCTGCGCATTGTATACGACGAACTGGTTAAACTGGTCGGCAAAAAGTCCGAATTCGAGCTGAAACCGCAGAAAATCCTGATGGCAGGACTCCAGGGTTCCGGAAAGACCACGACCACCGGCAAACTCTGCCGCTACTTTCAGCGTAAGGGATTAAAAGTCGGCGCAATCGGCGCGGATAACTTCAGACCGGGCGCATACGCACAGCTTTCCACGCTCTGCAAAAAGATTAACGTCCCCTGCTACGGCGATGCAGAGGAAAAGGACGCGGTGAAAATCGTCCGGGACGGTCTTGCAGCGCTGAAGGATGTTGAGGTCGTTATTGTTGATACGGCAGGCCGCCATGCGCTCGAAGACGACCTGATTGACGAAATCATGCAGATTAACGCGTTTCTCAAGCCGGATCACCGCTGGCTCGTTATTGATGCGGCAATCGGTCAGGCGGCACGCGACCAGGCGCACCGGTTCCATGAGGCAATCGGCATTGATGGCGTAATTGTTACCAAAATGGATGGTACGGCAAAAGGAGGCGGCGCAATGTCGGCTGTTGCCGAAACAGAGTCAGGAATCGTCTTTATCGGTAACGGGGAAACCATCGAGGACCTGGAAAAGTTCGAGGCAAACGGATTTATCTCCCGGCTTCTCGGGATGGGCGACCTCAAGGCCCTTGTCGAGAAGGCGGAGGAAAACATCAATGCCGAAGATGTCGATGTCAATGCGATGCTTCGGGGCAAGTTCACCCTGAATGACATGTACAAGCAGCTTGAAGCGGTGCAGAAAATGGGCCCCTTAAAGCATGTCATGTCCATGCTGCCGCTTGGCAATTTGAAGGTTTCCGACGACGCGCTTGACGGCACGTCGGATAAAATGAAGCGGTTCAGAATTATCATGGATTCCATGACGCCGCAGGAACTCGACGAACCGGGCATTATCAACACGTCGCGCATGATCCGGGTGGCAAAGGGTTCGGGGACGTCGGTTGAAGAAGTCCGCGACCTCTTAAAATACCATAAGACCATGCAGAAGATGCTCAAGAGTTTCAAGGGAAACCGTATGGCGATGGGCAAGATGATGAAACAGATGCAGAAAGGAGGAATGGGCGGTTTGGGCCCGATGTAATGGAGATTCAGATTTACGGAAAACCGGTGCTTCGGGCGGTTGGCGCCCCTGTTGCAGAAATTACGGACGAGTTGCGCGCAACACTTGATGCGATGGTTCCTATGATGAGAAATGCGCACGGTGTAGGTCTCGCGGCGCCGCAGGTCGGCATTTCGCAGCGTTTTTTTGTGATGAATGCGGGTGACGGCGTGCGCAAAGTCATTAATCCTGAAATCCTGAGCGCCGGCACTGCGATGGCTGAGATGGAAGAAGGGTGCCTTTCGGTGCCGGGGATTCATAAAAAAGTACGGCGCCCGCGGCGGATTTTGGTTCGCTACACCAATGAGTCTGGCGCCGTTGTCGAGGAGGAGTTAAAGGATTTTACCGCACGTGTGTTTCAGCATGAGTTTGATCACTTAGACGGGGTTCTTTTCATCGACCGGACAACGCCGATAACGCAGAAGCTGATTGCAAAGCAGCTTGAGGCGCTTGCGGTGAAAGGGGGCGAATCATGAGGATTTTATTCATGGGGACGCCTGCATATGCCCTGCCGACTTTGGAGCGGCTGATTGCAGAACACGACGTCGTGGGCGTGGTAACGCGGGCGGATAAGCCGTCGGGGCGGGGGCACAAGCTTACGCCGTCGCCGGTAAAAGTCTGTGCCGCGGCGCATAATATCCCGGTTTTCCAGCCGGAGGATATGGCGGACTCGGCGCTTTTTGAGTTGCTTTCCGCACTTAAGCCGGATATTTCGGT
>R15__coassemble_1255_pt1 | contig 13372 bp, 18 predicted proteins | sample R15__metabat2_low_PE_054 | metagenome-assembled genome bin R15 | reverse complement strand
TTGTTTGTGGCGCGCTCGATTTTCTGATAGATTGCATCAATTTGCCAGTCGACGATAATGCCCTGTACAAATTTGTCGCGCACCAGTTTGAGATTTTCCGCGCCCGAGGTTACGATGCCAAGGACAGCCGAGCGCGGGTCTTCATGTTTCCATAAATCATAGTCGCAGACAACGCGCGCCATTTCCAGGGCATCGGCATTGTCCGGGGTAAATGCGCGCGCAAGGACTCCTGTTGCGCAGCGGGAATTGTCGACAACAAGTTTTTCGACAAACGGTTCTATCAGGGCTTTTTCTTCATCAAGCCATTTATGGTGGTCAAACCACTGAATCTTCCATCCGGCGGCGTATGCTTTTTTAATCTGAGTCTCGATGCCTTTCTGGTAGCCGAGGTCGGATAAAATTAGTGTGTCGCCCTTGCCGTTACAGGAGGCAATCTGCCCCAACAGCCAGGAGAATTTGCCGACGGAGCCGAAAAAGGTCATGATGCCCTCGCCGAATTTTATCCGGCATATTGCATCGCAGCCTGCCGCGTCAAGGTCATTGTGGGTTAAGTGGACTATTTGTGTTGTCCGGTTGACGATTTTTTCCTGGAGGCGGGATTTATCACTGGGGGAATTTTTCTCAGACACAGTATTCTGCTATTATATTGGTTGCCGGGTAAAATATGTATTTGGATATGCGCCGAGCGCCGGATTCATTCAGAATAGTATAAATACTACGCGCACCAATATAGATATCGCAAAGTTGCACTTTGTATGCCCTTATAGCTCAGTAGGGAGAGCGACAGACTGAAGATCTGTATGTCGCCGGTTCAATTCCGGCTGAGGGCATAAGGTTCTGTTTTCCCAATGCCCTGATTTAGTAGATTTCTGTATCCGGATACATACCCTCACAGCTTACCGCACCTCATTTTTCCCGCCATGATAATACAGAATATTTATTTATGTGCCTGCCGTATTATTAATTGTAAAAAAATACATACGGGGTTTTGCTCATGAAACATACCGCACGATACAAAATACTCATCTCAGGCATACTCCTTTCCGTTTTTCTTGCAGTCATTGCAAGCGCCGGCTGCGTTTCAACGCAGGGCGCGCAGGACGCGCCAAACGGCGACACAGTCACCATACAGGATGTATTTGGACGCACCTTGCAGATACCTGCACATCCGCAAAACATTGCAACAGCCGGAACCGCCAGCGCACGCTTTTTAACCTATCTTGATGCCGCCGATACAATCACCTCGGTAGACTTCGGCGAAACACGCCCCCAGCGCCTTACCTACGACCCGAGACCCTTTGCCCTTGCCAACCGCAATTTTACCACGCTTCCGGCGGTTACCACCGAAACCGGTGCGGTAAACCCCGAAGTGCTCCTGTCCTTAAACCCCGACCTTCTGGTATTGAGCACGGAATCTGCCGCCGGAATCGCCGAAGCGGATAAAATCACCGAAAAAACCGGCATCCCCGTTGTCCTGATTGACGAAACAGCCAATCTTGGCGCGCACCGCTCTTTGTTCGATGCAAACATACACCTGCTTGCAAAGATACTCGGCAAAGAAGACCGCGCAAAAGAACTGCTTGCATATATCGACGATACGCTTGCAGACCTTGCCGCCCGCACAAAAGACGTTCCTGCATCAGAGATTCCTTCTGTTTACATCGGAGGCGTTGCCTATTCCGGTGCGCACGGCCTTACCTATACCGAGCCCAACTACCCGCCGTTTGCCTATCTTGGCATAGACAATATTGCAAAAACCAGTGACAAAACAACTACGCTTGCCGTAGAGATATCCAAAGAAAAACTCCTCGAATGGGACCCGGATGTAATTTTTATCGACGCGGCAACGCTTCGCTGCTTTGCGGACAAAAACGCATTCGAATCGCTGAAAGGAGACGACCTGTACAGCGGACTTAAAGCCGTGAAAAACAATGCTGTCTATGTTACGATTCCTTACATCTGGAGCGGCATCAATCATGAGTCATCCCTTGCAAACGCCTATTTCATCGGCTATGTCCTGTTCCCGAAGCAGTTTGCCGACATTGACCCGGTGAAAAAAGCCGATGAAATCTATCAGCAGTTCGTTTCCAAACCGGTGTTTGGCGAACTGAACAGTTTCCTGAACAACCTTGGATTTACCCGGTATAATCTGAAACAATGAACAAAGCAGACAGAGAATGGAAAAAGCGCTATTCACTTACCCGCAGCTGCGCCGGAGTACCGACCAGCGCCGAGGTTTTTTCGCATAAGGAAACCGCAGATAAAATGCTTTCCGTTCTCTGCCGCAGCAAACATCACCGCTCCAAAGACCAGCTTGCATCGCTTCATTTTGCAAAAGGAAGCTCGGTTCTTGATATCGGTGCAGGACCGGGCACTCTGGCCGTGCCCCTTGCGGGGCAGGGCCATGAGGTAACCGTTGTCGAGCCCTCGAATGTGATGCTTGATGCAATGAAGGTCTATCAGCAATTCTGCGGTATTGAAGCGGAGATTCCTGTTATCTGCGAAACACTGGAAAATGTAGAGACCAAAGCGTGCGCAAAATACGATTATGTACTCTCCTCTTTTTCCATGGATGTGCCCGACCTTCTAAAATCCCTGCTCAAAATGAACGCCCTTTGCAGAAAACAGGTCCATATTTTCTGGTTCTGGAAAAATCCCTTCTGGTCGCAGATGGAAGAGGATTTATGGAGCGTAATCCACCCCGAAGAAGCGGTTGCGCACGGAACCGGAGACCTTATTCTCCAATGCCTGCGCGAAGAAAAGATTGCAGCCCGGCACGAACTCTTTCCCCTGCCGGGAAACACGGTGTTTCATACCATCGAAGAGGCTGTTTTGAAATACCGCCCGCGCCTTGGGATAACAAAGCCGGAGCATGAACATCTTCTTAAAAGTTACCTTGCAAGCCGTCTTATCCGGGATGCGCAGGGATTTTATCGGGTTCCCGATACCGGCGGCTATGCACATATCTGGTGGGATGCGGTGAAGATATGAAAGAGAGTCAGCAAATGCAAAATACTTTGGACTCCCGGTACAAAAAGTATACCGGCAGAAAAAAGGCGCTCATTCTCGGCGGCATTGTCGCACTCGTTGTCGTGTTCCTTCTTTCCATCTCTGTCGGAGCGGTTTTTATCCCGCTTCCGGACGTTTTAGCCACCATTTTCAGCGGTCCGGGCGGCGGCGGAATGTATGATAAAATCCTCTGGAATATTCGCATTCCCCAGGCGCTTACGGCGATTGCGGCAGGAATCGGTCTTGCGGCGGCAGGTGTTGCCATGCAGTCGGTTCTGCGCAATCCGCTTGCATCGCCGTTTACGCTTGGATTATCCAATGCCGCCGCCTTCGGCGCCGCCGTGGGCATTCTGATTTTCGGCGCGGGCGCTACCGGAAGCAGCATTGCAAACGCTGTTACGGTAAACAACCCTTACCTTACCACTATATGCGCTTTTGTCTTTTCGATGCTAACCGCCGGCGTTATTCTACTCATTGCAAAAATCCGCTCGGCAAGCCCCGAAACCATGATTTTAGCCGGCGTTGCGGTGAGTTCTTTATTTTCCGCCGGGCTGATGGCAATTCAGTATTTCGTAGACGACACACGGCTTGCATCCATAGTCTACTGGCAGTTCGGCGACGCAGGGCGCGCCGACTGGCTGGAACTCGGCATAATCGCCGCGGTTGTTGCGGTATGCACCATTTACTTTATCTGGAAGCGCTGGGATTATAATGCCGTCGATGCCGGCGAGGAAACCGCACAGGGCCTTGGCGTCAATGTCAGCCGGACCAGAATTGCAGGCATGATTGCAGCATCGCTCATCAGCGCGACGATTGTGGCATTTCTCGGCATAATAGGCTTTGTCGGGCTGGTGTGCCCCCACATGATGCGAAGAATTGTCGGCGACGACCACCGGTTTTTAATCCCGGCAACTGTTGTCTGCGGCGCGCTTCTGCTTCTTTTGGCCGATACCGTTGCGCGGGTGATTATTGCGCCTGAAGTCCTGCCGGTTGCCGTTTTAACGTCATTTTTAGGTGCCCCGGTCTTTATTTATCTGATTATCAAGCGGAGGAGAGCATGACAGGAGAGCATCAAAAGGATGGGGAACTGCACGAGCATATGCATTACCATCAGGAGGGTTTTTCCCATTCGCATCCGCATTCGCATGAACACGGTCACGAACATCACGGAGAGGAGGTTCCCCGCGCGGTGCTTGCAATCAGCGGGGTGAGTTTTTCCTACCGGTCGGCAAAGGTGCTGGATACCATTAATCTGAGCGTGGGGCCGGGCGAGATTCTTGCCATTCTCGGGCCCAACGGGGTGGGAAAGTCCACGCTTCTCAAGTGCATCAACCGGATTTTAAAGCCGGAAACCGGCTCAGTAGTCCTGGCAGGATACAAGGACCTTGCAAAGATGCCGGGACAGGAGATTGCAAAGCATATCGGTTACGTGGCGCAACGGTGCGAGTCTTCGCGCATGACAGTGTTTGATTCGGTGCTTCTTGGAAGGCGACCGCATATTTCCTGGAAACTGCAGGAGTCTGATTATGCAATAGTTTCGGATGCGCTGGAAAAATTCGGTCTGGCTGACATGCAGCTGCGCTATATCGATGAGCTTTCCGGCGGGGAACTGCAAAGAGTCTGTGTCTGCCGGGCGATTGTGCAGGAGCCTTCGGTTCTTTTGCTGGATGAGCCGACGAGTGCCTTGGACTTAGCGCGCCAGATTGAGATTTTACAGCTTATCCGCCATATTGCCGACCGGCATACGTGTACCGCGGTTCTCACCATGCATGATTTAAATCTGGCTCTGCGCTTTGCAGATGTCTTTGTGTTTATGTCGGGGGGCAAAATCTATGAGGTATGCGATAAATCCGGGGTAACGGCGGAGTTAATCGAGGCGGTCTACGGGATTGCGGTTGAGGTGGTTTATCATAACGGGATTCCGCTGGTTGTGCCGAAGATGTGAGGGAAAAACAAACCAGAAACAAAAAGTAAAAAAGAAAAAAGAAGTGATTTACTCCACAATCTGCGAATCCGCAAACCTGTCCTCAGCCGCAAGCAGAAACTCATCGCTCTGCGATAACGCATGCTTTGCACAGATATCAATGCACTGTCCGCAGAAAATGCAGTTGCCCACATAAATCCGGATACGCTTCTGCGGCTTTTCGCCTTCGGCTGCCGGATGCACCACCGGCTCGATTGCATGCGAGGGGCAGACTTTCTGACACAGTCCGCAGCCGTTGCAGACCGCCCGGTCATACAAAAGCTTGCCGCGCTGGCCTTTGGGCGACTCCACCGGCGCTGTAATTTCCGCTCTTCCCTCGGCGACATCGCCAAGGAATCCGGTAATCGTTTTCGGCAGATATTTTGCCGGGAACTGATTGGTAACCGGCTTTTTAAACGCCTGTGCAATAACCTCTAAAAACATCGGAAGCATTTAGAGCACCCCCATGAGATACGCATCCAAAAGGAACAAAAGCAGCGCTGCAAGCGCCAGGCCGCCGAAAATGAACCAGTAGAGTTTTACCACCTGCGTGATTCTGAAGCGGGCCATCGCTGTTCTGATAAGCGTTACCGAAATAACCATAACCACAATCACCTTTACAATAAAGAAGATGATATCAACGAGCACCGCAAGCGCACCGGAAAGACCGAATACAGGCGACAGATTCCACGGAAGAAGCAGCGCCACGCCGAAGGCAAGAATTGCAACCGTTTTTACCGCCTGCGCAAGCGAAAACATGCCGAGGTTTCTGCCTGAATACTCCACTAAAATACCGCCGGCAAGTTCCGTTTCCGCTTCCGGCGCATCAAACGGAACCTTGGACAGTTCTCCGGGTGTAATCCAGGCAAAAAGGAGTAAAAGCACCACAATGCCTGCAATGCCCGCAGGTCCAACGACATCCCAGATGCCGGTTTCCATTAAAGAAACCATGCTGAAAGGCTCCGCGACGCCGGCGACTGAAAGCCGCCAGGCGAGTAAGATAACGACCGCGGCGAGCGGCAGCTCATAGGCAATCATCGAGACCATTTCACGTTGGGCGCCGACCGCTGCGTACGGCGAGCCCGAGGCAAAACCGCCGATTACGAGGCACAGCGACGGAATAATGAGCAGATAGAGCACTAATATCATGTCGCCCGCCTCCCCGAGCACCGGCGCAAGCGAGCCAAACGGCAGATAAAGCAGAATGGCGATAGCCGATGCAAGCGCCAAAACCGGCATCAGATTAAAGAGCCAGGATACCGCGGCTTTCGGCACAACATTCTGTTTGCCGAAGAGTTTTACTATGTCAACAAACGGCTGCGTCAGATGCGGGCCGATTCTTGCCTGCATGTGCGCGCAGATTTTGCGGTCAAGACCTGCAAGCCACAGCCCGAAGACAAGGGCGCACAGACCGAGAGCCACTGTGCCGCCCACGGCGCCTAAAATCTCATTCATGCAAGCATCCTCCGTGTCTTAAGATAAGACATTTTCGAAAGCTGCTCCTTGGTATAAATGCTGGTCTTGCCTTCGGTCGTTACCGCAACTCTGTCTGTGCAGGAAAGACACGGGTCCACCGAGGCGACCACAATCGGGATGTCTGCCAGCTGGACGCCTTTTAAAATCACCGGCCAGACATGGAGATTGCTGTAGGAGGAAGCCTTTACCTTCCAGGCAACGGGCGCCTCTGCATTGTCGAGTGCGACATAATGCAGCGCCTCTCCGCGGGGTGCCTCATGGCGGCCCACGGCTTCGCCGGAGGCCTTTTTGCAGAGATTCAGGATTTTTGCGACCTTCTCCTCATAGAGCACCGGTCCGGCCGGCATATTTGCAAGACAGGTCTCGATGATTTCAATCGACTGCGCAACCTCGAAGATACGGGTGACAATTCTGTCATACGTGTCCCCGTCCGCCTCTTTTCCATATGCCTGCGGCAGGACTGGCTTAATATCCAGGTCGCCGTAGGCGCAGTAGGGATAATCGACGCGCAAATCCGCCGGCAGGCCCGAGGCGCGCGCCGTCGGGCCGACCGTCGAATACGCCGCCGCCGTTTCGCGAGTTAATATACCGGTGCCTTTGCAGCGGGCTTTGATTACCGCGTCTTCAAGGAAAAGTTTCTGCAGTTTGCCGAACAAATCCTTGTAGGTGTCAAGGCATTTGCGGATTTTGGGAATCATATCATCGGTGATATCGCGGCGCACACCGCCAATCTGGATAATATCATAATTTACCCTGTTTCCGGTGATTAACTCAATGCAGTCAAGAGCATCTTCGCGCACGCGCCAGGCAAGGTAGAACAGGGAATCGAATCCCAGTTCATGCGCCGCAACGCCGGCCCAGAGCAAATGCGACTGAATCCGCTCGAATTCGGCGATGATTGTCCTGACATAATCGGCACGTTCCGGCGCATTGATTTCTGCTATCTGCTCGACGGCGCGGGCAAAGCACAGCGAATGCGTAACCCCGCAGATACCGCAGATTCTGTCGGTTAAATGCACAATCTGCACCGGATTTCTCTGCAGACCCATCCACTCAATGCCGCGGTGGGTGCATCCCGGCGTGAAATCGGCGCTGATTACCTCTTCGCCGACGACGGTGAGCTCAATGTGCACCGGCTCTTTTAATGCCGGGTGAATCGGCCCTACCGGGACTTTATATGGGGCATATCCGGCCATTTATGCGCCCTCCTCTTTTTTCGCCGCATCCGCAGGAGCGGGCGCCGCTTCGGCAACCGGAGCCGGTTTCGGCTCCGGTGCCGGAATCGGCGCCGGCGGCCTGTTTTCCGGACGGCCGCATGCCCAGAGATTTTTCACCATGGTATCGGGAATGCGCTTTTCGTCTTTTCTCAGCGGATAGACGTCATTTGGGAAATCCGCCGGCAGGAAGAAGTTGTGCTCTGCAGGCGCCAGACCTTCGATGGTGATACCTAAGTACTCGGTCTTTTCCCGCTCGGTAAACGCCGTCCCCTCCATTAAATCGGTAATCGTCGGCAGAACCGGGTTTGCTTTTGGTAAATCCAGCGAGAAGATAACCATGGTCTCCGAGTCCTCAACGCCGCCGTAAAGGGAGAAATTGTACTGGACTCTGAGATTTTTGTCTTTTGCGCCCTTATCGTAGCCTGAAATACAGGAAAGATGCGGATAGGAAATTTTCATCAGCGATTCCGCCGCCTTATGCACAGCGGCGGCTGAAATTGTAATCCAGACATTTCTGTTCTCCTTTTTCTTCACGCCTTCCGTGCGTATCTGAATCCGGGACTCGAGCATATCCCTGCCGAGTTCTTTTGAAATGAACTCGACAATCTGCTCCGGGGTTAAACATTCACTCATTTTTCCGCCTCCTTTTCTGCAGCCGCCGCCTGCAGCCGCTCTAATTTTGCAATCGCCGTTACCACACCGTTGATAATCGCCTCCGGCCGCGGGGCGCATCCCGGCACATAGACGTCCACCGGAATAATCTGGTCTACAGGACCTGCGAGGTTGTACGAGGTGGAAAAGACCCCGCCTGACTGCGCGCAGGTGCCGATTGCCATGACTACCTTCGGCGAGGGCATCTGCGCGTAGACGCGGCGAAGCCGGTCCGCCATCTGGGAGGTTACCGGTCCAGTTACCAGCAAAACGTCTGCGTGGCGCGGAGAACCGACCAGTTTCACGCCGAAACGCTCGGGGTCATATCGCGGCGTAATGGTAGCCACAATTTCGATATCGCAGCCGTTGCAGGAACCTGCGTTAAAGTGGAATACCCACAGGGATTTGTTCAGTGCGTTCATAGAAGAATCACCACCACGAATACAATAACCAGTCCTATAAGGAACCAGCCCACATAGTCATTTAAGATACCGGTGTGCAATGGCACCAGTCTGTCATAGTAGCCTTTCAGCGCGTGCGTGAAGCCGTAGTAGAGGTTTCCGCCGCGGACGTGACCTTCCGCCGCTTTTGGCTCGTCGTTACCTGAAAGATACGGTTTGGTCTGTTCTGACTCCTTTTCATAATCTTTCCTGCCGCACCGGAGAATGAGCCAGGAAAGAAGCAGGGCGACTGCAATTACAATCAGCCAGATGAGCGGATTCCAGAATCCGAACCCGGTGTTTAGTACTAAACTCATAATCCCCCTCCAAATACTGCAGATATATACGATGTTGTGTCAATCAGGGCATTTGCCGCCGGACTTACCACTGTGTCAAGGAAGAAGTCCGGGAAGAGTCCCAGGCCGATGACAAATATTGTCAGAATGACCATTGCTGCAATCATTAATTTCGGCGCCTCTTTTACTTCGGCATACTCGTCCTGTTTCGGTCCGAGGAAGAGCGAGTGGAACACTTTCATGAAGGATGCAAGGGTTAAGATACTGACCACCATTGCGATGATTGAAAGAACCGGGCTGAATGCAAATACGGATTCATATAACATCAGTTTGCTTGCAAATCCGTTGAACGGCGGAATGCCGGCGATGGCGAATGCTCCAATGAGGAAGAAGACCGCGGTCCATTTCATGTTGTGACCAAGGCCGCCCATTTTGTTCAGGCTCCATACGCCGGTCCGAAGAATCACTGCGCCGACTGCAAGGAACAGCAGTCCCTTGTACATTGCATGGTTAAAGATATGGAAGATACCTCCTTCCAATGCCGTGACACCGAAGGCGTCCAGTGCCCCGGTGTCGCCCAGGACTGCAACGCAGACGCCGACGCCTAAAAGCATGTAGCCGGTCTGGGAGACCGCGTGATAGGCAAGCAGGCGTTTTACGTCTTTTTGCGGCAGTGCCATGGTAACGCCGATGACCATTGAAAGAAGACCGAGGATAATAATAACCCAGCCCACCGTCAGGGTGTTAAATACGCCGTTATAGACGGTAAATAAGATTCTGAATATGCCGTAGAGGCCGGCCTGGCTTGCAACAATCATCAGGGCGGTTGCGCCTGAGGGCGCAACCGAGTAGGCGTCCGGCGTTGCAAAGTGGAACGGGACGGAACCCGCCTTCATTGCAAGCGAGCAGATGAATAAGACCAGTGCGGTGATTGTCAGGGCATTGGGGGCAATCTGGCTTGCAATGACTGCCATGTTGAGTGAGTTATACTGGGAATAGAGAATGCCGATACCGAATAAGACCATCAGACCGCCGATAGTGTTTACAATCGCGTATTTTATGGCGCCTTCGACTGCAATGCCGCCTTTTCTGTGGTATGCCACCATTGCCGCGGCGGAAAGCGAGTTGATTTCCAGGAAGACAAAGAAGTTGAACAGGTCGCCCGTTGCAACCATGCCGAAGATTCCCGTCGTTAAGAGCAGGAACAGGGCAAAGAATTCCGGTTTGCCGGAGCGGGTCTTCTGGGATGCGATTAAATAAAGCGCCGCAGAAACACTCACTACAGCCGCAGAAAGCAGCATAAAGGCGCCGAATGCATCAATGGTGAATAAGATGCGTATCGGAATTCCGGCCGAATCTGCGACCGCTGTCGCCCCTGCCGGAAGACCGAAGGTATAGACAATTATGCCGCCGGTAAGCACTTTTACCGCGGTCGCGACCGCGGTCGCCGCCGCGGCAAACACGGCAAGAATAATCCACGGTTTCATCAGTTTCGGCAGGAGTCTGCCGCACAGGGGCGGCAGGAATGCGCCAAAGAGCGGCACGGCGATAAGCAGTGCCGGCAGGTTGTCTAAAATGAAGCTCATTTCTTCAGCCTCCGCATTTTATCCGACTGCAGCGTGCCGTATTTCTTGTAAATAACCATGATAAAGGATAAGAGCAGTGCTGTTGTTGCAACACCGATAACGATGTTGGTGAGCGTCAGTGCCTGGACCGTTGGCAAAACCATGGCGTCCGTCGGCGCATTTACCCAGATTGGGGCAATGCCGCCTTCGCGGTAGCCAAGCGATACGAGGAACAGGTTCACGGCGCCTTCAATGATGCCCAACCCCATGACCATTTTAATCATGTTCTTCTTCAAAAGAACAATTGCAAATCCGACGCCGATAAGCAAAGCGACGGCGATTAAGGGTATTGCCATCATTTCTCCGCCCTCCGCTGTTTTTTGCCTTTTTTCGCCGTGCGGGCCGCGGCAGCCGCCGCCGCTGCTGCAGCGGCGTCGTCTTCTGCCTGTGTTGTTTCGCGCAGGCCTTTAAACATATAGAGGATGATAACCGACATTGCGCCGAATACCTCGATACCTACTGCAAAGTTCAGAACCGGAATCATGCCGCCGGTCCAGAGGTCGCCGACTGTGCTTCCTGCTGCAAGGAAATTGCCAAACAGCCCGCCGCTTCCGGCAAGCCAGTTGACTAAAAGGCCTCCGCCGCAGACGGCTGCCGCAATCGCGGTGCAGATGAATAAAATTAGTCCCGCGGATTCAATGAGCTTGATGTTTTTGACCTCGGGGAGCATTTCTTCTCCATCATGGAGTGCAAATGCCGCGACAAGCAGGGCCACACCGGTTGCCGCAACAGCCCCGCCCTGGAATCCTCCGCCGGGCGATAAATGACCGTGCATTACTACATAGAAGCCGAATATGATGATGAAAGGAACAAGCAGTCTTGCTGCTGTTTTTGCTATTAATCCGGAAGACATTACTTAATCCTCCTGAAAAGCATCACTATGCCAAGTACCGCAACAAACAGAACCGTGGCTTCGCCAAGCGTATCAAAACCACGGTAATCGAAGACGATAGCAGTAACCGCGTTGGCAGAGCCTGTCTCCTCCTGCGTGTTTGCATTGTAATGGTCATCTGTTGTCGAAGACCGGGGTTCGCCAAACGTAAGCCCGAATGCCGGCAGGAGCACAATAAGGAATACGGCGACAATCAGTATAATGGCAAGGGGTTTTGCAATGGACACCGAGTCTTTTGTTTTATCCATTTTATCCATTATTCATCGCCCTCCGTGCGTTTCGTGCCTTTAATTGCAATCAGCAGAATGGCGGTCGAAAGCCCTGCGCCGATGGATGCTTCTGCTATTGCTACATCGGGTGCCTGCAGGATGAAAAATTCCAGCGCCATCAGGAAACTGAACGCCGCAAAGGAAATGGCGGCCGCTATCATGTCTTTGAGCCAGAATACGGCGGCGGCTGTCACCACAGCTGCTGCAAGAAATGCAATATGCAGCACGACTAAGAGTATGTCCATCATGGCTTATCCTCCTCAAGTGTGTCCACCGCCGCCCCTTCGGGCTTTAAGCCGGATTTATGGGCCGAGCGCGCGATAACATGCGTCGACGTAGTCGACGCGATGAATACAAGCAGCGCCGCAAAGGCGATATGGAATATAAAGCTGAAATAGCCGCCGTTTGAGGCGGTTTCGCCTACGGCATACACAATGGCGCCGGCTGCTGCAAAGAGAAATCCGAGCCCGCCGACAAGACCGGCAGCATGGGTTCTGGTATAGAAGTCCGGGAAGCGGAACAGCCCTATTACGCCGAGAAGACAAAATACTGCGGAAAGCGCCAGGAGAATCAGTACTGCAATTTCAATGCCGGTCATTTCAGATCACCCGCGAGATATTTTGCAACATACATTGTTCCGACAAAGGAGATGATTGCATAAATGACGGCAACATCGACAAATATCGGCTGTGCGAAGGCAATCGACAGCAAAATCATGCCGATGACTACTAAAATGTTAATCACATCCAGGGCAAGCATTCTGTCCGGATTGGTTTTTGCCGTCAGAAGGCGGATAATGCATACAATAATCAGCACGGCAAAGAAAACCGCGCCGCCGATGAAAATTTCTTCCATCATTGCGTCACCTTCTTCAGCCATTTGGCAAGACTGATTTTTGCAAAGACTTTGTCTTCGGCGACAATCTTTTCAGGGTTTTCGCCGGCGTCAAGGGCGTGAACATACAAAGACCGGTCTTTTTCATCGCAGTCAACTACAATCGTTCCCGGCTGGTAGGTAATGGTTGCGGAAAGCAGCAGTGTGCCGGCATTGTTTTTCATCGGTGCGACTACTTTGAAAAGCGCCGGGCGGATGTTTCTGCCGGTTATCACCGACCATGCGACCTTACAGTTTGCAATTACAAATTCCACGAGGAATAAGGGGATGTAGACAATCGCAAACAGCCAGCGTCTCGGGTTAAAGAAGCGTGCGGCCGAGTCCGGTATAATTTTGCGGCATAAAAAGCCGGTAAGAACGGCAAGCACAACTCCGGTGACAAGTTCCGGCACAGACCAGAGCAGTACGGTGCTTGATTCAATTGCCGAACCGGCGGATAAAACGAGATATGCGATAAAGGCAGCTAAAGCTCCCATACATCCTGCAGCGAGCCTGCTCATATGTCGTCACCCATGGTCCAGTAATGAATGAGTGTTTTTTTGCGGTACAGATACATAGTTTGTTCCTTTCTCTTCGTTTATAGAGAGATAAGTTAATTATATGAGTTACATGTTTATAAAGGGGTAGGATAGCCTATGGG
>R15__coassemble_1236_pt1 | contig 13615 bp, 19 predicted proteins | sample R15__metabat2_low_PE_054 | metagenome-assembled genome bin R15 | reverse complement strand
GAATAATACCTGAAAAAAAAATAATTCCCGTAAAGGAACTTAAATCTCAGCTTCGAAATCTTCGAAGGTAAGAGAAGAAACAATGCCCTTCTGCTTTAAAAGTTCCTTGGTTAACAGGAAGTAAACCATAGACAGAGCCTTGCGACCCTTGTTGTTGGTCGGAATAACAAGATCAACATTGTTGGTCTGGTTGTTGATATCACACAGTGCAATTACCGGAATGCCGCACTGAACAGCCTCGGTAATGACCTGGGAATCTCCAATCGGGTCGGTGACAATAACGACTTCCGGCTCAACATACTTCGGAAGCTTCGGGTTGGTTAAAGTACCCGGGATAAATCTGCCAACGTGAGAGAGTGCACCGATAGTGTCTGCGAACTTCTGTGCAGGGTACTGACCGTACTGACGGGAGGTAACAACGAAAATCTTCGGGGCCTCATAGCGTGCAAGGAACTTTGCAACCTGCTTGATGCGCTCGTCAGTCTTTCTGATATCAATGATATACAGACCGTCAGAACGGACACGGTAGATGAAGTCCTTCATGTCGTTGTCTTTCTGCTGGGTACCGATGTGGACACCTGCTGCAAGATATTCTTCTACAGATACTAATGGTTCATTTAATTCAATTCCAAGTTCATTGTCGGCCATTTTAGAAATGCTCCTCAATTCTTATAAGTTCATTTAATTTGGCGATACGCTCGCCGCCCACAACACCGCTCTTTAAGAAACAGCAGTTGAAAGCCGTGCCTAAATGAGCAATAGTGTTGTCGGTTGTCTCACCTGAGCGGTGACTCATAACAGCCTCATATCCGTAGTCATGTGCAAGGGAAATGGTGGCTGCAGTGTCGGTCAGGGTGCCAATCTGGTTCGGCTTGATTAAGATACAGTTTCCTGCACCTGCTTCAATACCCATTTCCAGACGCTCTACGTTGGTAACGAAAAGATCATCGCCGCAGATTAAGGTGTCACGTGCTGAAACATCCTCGGTCATATCTGCAAATGCATCGAAATCTTCCTCCTGAATCGGGTCCTCGACATAAATCAGGTTGTACTTGTCGATTAAATCTGCGATATAGGCTATCTGATCTTCCGTGCTGCGCTCTGCATCCTTGTAGATGTACTTCTGCTTTTCGGCATTCCACATCTCGGACGCTGCGACATCAAGACCCATCCGGACCTCAACGCCTGTCTCATCCATGACCTTGGTCACAGCTTCATTGACAACATCGAATGCCTCTAAGTCGGAGATGTGCGGGGCCCATGCACCCTCGTCGCCCTTGCCGCAGCCCTTGCCGCGCGCGACAAGAATTTTCTTGATTTCCTTGTGGACCGCTGCGTTGGTAAAGATGGCCTCGCGCGCGTCGCTGGAACCGACAGGAACAATCAGGAATTCCTGGATATCGGTTGCATCCACAGCGTGCGCGCCGCCGCCGATAACGTTTCCAAGCGGGTACGGCGTTTCTTTATGCTGGAAAATGCCGTTGCCGCCGAGATACTCGAAGAGTTCGAGGTCAAGCGCGGACGCGGCTGCTTTAGCATTTGCAAGAGAAAGCGCAACCGCAACGTTTGCGCCAACTTTGGATAAGTTTTTGGTGCCGTCGATTTCACGGATGGTCTCATCAAAGCCCATCTGGTCGCAGGAGTCAAGCTCGATTAATTTCGGGATGAGATTTACCTGCGCGTCTGCGATTGCATCCTCGCACGGGCGCACCTTTGCCTCATAGATACCGGTAGAAGCACCGCTTGGTGCACACGCGCGGCCGAATCCGCCGGAAGCGGTGGTAATTTCCGCTTCAACGGTTTCGTTGCCGCGCGAATCAAGAATTCTGCGTAAATAGATATTGGAAATTTCAGTCATGTTACAGTACCTCAACTTTGTTGCTGAAGACGCGTTTTACCGTAATTGGAACACGGTCTGCAGCAAATTCCTCTAAAGCAATCTCAAGAGGGTCGATTTTTGCAGTTTTGACGAGAACCGGAGCTCCCATCGAAACCTGCAAAGCACGTGCGCCGACAATTCTGGCGCGTTCATATCTGGTATAGTTAGTCAAAGAAATCACTTCCGTAAATAACAGAGAAAAAATGGGGATGCTGAGATTCGAACTCAGGTCACTACGTCCCGAACGTAATAGGATGGTCCAGGCTACCCTACATCCCCTCTAGATTCTCATGCCTCACGTGTATGGGTACAATTCATCTACGACCACTTTGTGGCTCAGAAGCATTCTTCTGCAGCAGTAACGGTCTAATCCCATTGAATCCAGAATTTCTTTCGGATCCTCACCTGCAGCTTTACGCTGTTGGAATTCCTCAAAGTACGGGGAGATCACTTTCCCGCATGTGAAGCATCGAACTGGTATCATTAGTTGTCTCTCTAAGTTTATAAAGGTTGCGAATGGTTGTGTCCGATATCGGACACAACACGTTGCGCACGTATTCGTACTGCTGTTCTTAACGGTAGGATTTCTGGAAGCGCCCGCGTGCACCGTGGCAGTGCGGCTTCTTCATTTCCTTCTGACGGGAATCGTTGATTAACAGAGTTCTGTCGTAGGACAGGTACACTTCCTTAATCTTCGGGTCGTTGGTCCATGCAAGGATGCCGCGGCCGATTGCGGTGCGGATTGCCTCTGCCTGACCCATGACACCGCCGCCCTGGACGGAAATTTCGATGTCAGCGTTGTCGATTGCTCCCGGAGCGAGTGCAATTGCCTCGGAAATCTTCATTCTGATGATTTCGTTGGAGTAGACCTCTAACGGGACAGAGTTGATTCTGACACGTCCCTTGCCTTCTTTGAAGGTTGCTCTTGCGATTGCGGTCTTTCTCTTTCCACTGGTGTTTACAACATTCATTTTAACTCACCTTAGAATTTTGCTCCAAGAGTTGTGCTGATGTCTTCAAGAGTAACGTAGCGCGCGGAAGATAACCGGTCGCGGTGTGCTGCCTCAAGGACTTCTGCCTCTGCATCTTTCAGTTCGTACGGAACGCCTACATATGCTTTTACACGGCGGAAAGCTGCTGCTCCCGGCCGGGTTTTGTACGGAAGCATGCCGCGGATTGTGCGTTTGACAATCTGGTCCGGGCGTCTCGGATAGAACGGACCCCCTTCAACAGATCCTCTTACACGGCGGGTACGGAATTCACCGATAACCATGCCGCGGTGACCGGAAACAATTGCCTTCTCGGCATTGATAATGGCAATCTCCTCGCCTGCCTGAACACGGGTTGCAACAATACTGGATAATCTTCCAAGGAGAAGATTTTCTGCGTTAATAACTGTTACCATATCTCTTCACCTCAGAATTCTTACCTTGCTTCCTTTCGGATTTGCTGCTACCAGTTCTTCAATGGACATGCAGGTTCCTTTTGCTTCAGTAATCTTTTCGCGCGCTGCATCAGAGAAGTTTAAGGCTGCGACCTTGACTGCGGTACCGATGGTGCCTGCTGCCAGGACTTTGCCCGGGATAATGACAATCTCGTTCTCTTTTGCGTAGCGGTTGATTTTACCGACGTTCACTTCTGCGTGGTTCTTGCTGGAAGTCTCAAGTCTTCCTGCAATCTCCTTCCAGATGTTTGCCTCGTTTTCTCTGGATGCTTTTTTCAGCATCATAATTAAGGATTCGAGGCGCGGATTAGTTTTATTCATTTACAGTCCCTCCTGTAATGCTTCAATCATGTCTGCGGATACTGATTTAATATGCAGCAGAGCTCTTTCGATGATTTCCTTGACTGGAAGAGAACCGTCGGATTCCACAACAAAGATGAACTTTGAAGTATCGGAGCCGATAGTGATTGCGGGCTCTTCATTTCCGGTGTTAATGCATGCATTCATGCAGATTCTACACATGGAACAGTCTTTTTCCTTGCTTTCCCCGTTTACATTGCGGACAGCCACTTTGCCGTTTGCAATCTCAAGAACATCTCTCGGACATTCGTCAATGCATTTGCCGCATCCGTCGCAGGATTCTGCGATGGTGATGACCGGATATTCACAATATCCGCATGCTAAAGTCGGCTGCCATTTGGCGTGTTCTTTTCCGTAGTTAACCTCTGCGGTTGCCTCGAGAACAATCTTCTGGCCTTCCCAGAGTTTAATAATCGGGATGTTGCTTTGAACCGGTACTGCTTTCTCGTCCATTGATACAAGGTCACCGGAGGTAACCATCTTCGGACCTTCAACACTTAACGTGAATGTAACCTGGCATGCAGGACATCCTGCACCGCCGCAGTCACATTCTGATCTGGGCTTGTAGGTGGACAAATCAGTCTTAAGAGGTATAAGACCAAGTCTGTGTGCAAGCATTTCATCAAAGATAACGCTTGTGTTGTCGTAGATTTTGACATCCTCTATTGCGAGGGTCGGGACTTCACCAATCATCGACCGGCGAAGTGCGTTTGCGAAAGCAGTTGTGGCTCCGTGAATGGTAAAACGTGCTACAGAGTCATCAAGCCTGCTGAATACCAGATCCATTCAGACTCTCCTGCCTCTCCTTCCGCCTTTCATTCTGATAGAATCGTGCGGAACGGGGGTTACATCTTCAATTCTTCCGATTTTGATACCGGCACGGGATAAGGCGCGGATTGCTGCCTGTGCTCCCGGTCCCGGGTTCCGCTGGCGTGCGTTTCCGGGGCCCTTGACTCTGATATGGAGGCCGGTAATTCCCTTGTCTTTTGCTGCAGTTGCAATGTTGATTGCCATCTGCATTGCTGCGTACGGGGAGGATTCGTTTCTTGCCTGCTTGACAACCATTCCACCAGTGGACTTGCAAATGGTCTCTGCACCGGATAAATCAGTGACGGTGATAATGGTGTTGTTGAAGGTTGCGTAAATGTGGGCAATTCCCCACTTTTCTGCTGCTTCTGCCATGTTTAGGACCTCTGGTTCATGATACGCTTGCGCTCGCCGTTTGCTTCATCTGCAAAGGAGGAGGTTGCGTAGTAGGTAATCTTGGCTTCATCTGCAACGGTGACCATGTAGCTTGGAACGCTGACACGCTGACCTGCAATTGCAATGTGGCCGTGAGTGATTAACTGGCGTGCCTGTTTCGGGCTGCGTGCAAGGCCTTTTCTGTAGACAACAGTCTGCAGGCGGCGCTCGAGAATGTCTTCAACTTTTAAGGATAAGACATCATCCATTGCTGCGTTTGCTCCGATAAGGCCAAAGCGCTGAAGGGTGCCTAAAAGTTCGTCGCGGCGTGCGACGGTCTTTTCGGTTTCACCGACTGCGGAAATCATTGCAAGAACTTCTCTTGCTCCAGACCGGTGCTTTTTCAGAACTTCGGTTGCTTTCCAGATTTCACGTTTGTTTCTCAGACCGTAGGTGATTGCGATAACACGTTCGGTTTCAATTCTCGATTTCTCGAACCGGCGCTGCGGTGAGGAATACGTTTTGGTGTTCTTTCCCGGATATCCCATTTACATCACCTTAGTGGTCTGCCTTCCTTTTGGAAACACCGACAATCTTACCGAATCTGCCGGTGGATTTCGTACACTGTCCGCGAACCTTAAGGCCGTTTTCGTGGCGGATGCCTCTGTAACAGCGCATCTTCTTGAGGAGGTTAAGGTCGTCTTCTTTCGCAAGGGAGAGGTCGCTGCCGTAGAGGTGTTTCTGTTCTCCAGAGTACACATCTACCGGGCGGTTTACCATCCATTTTGGCACGGTGGACGGGTATGCAACAACTTCCTTTTCGAGTGCTGCTACCTGTGCGTCATCTAAGAGACCCATAGTTGCGTGGGTGTCGACACCTGCGCGGCGGGAGATGACGAGTGCGGCGTGGAGGCCAATGCCCTTGATACCGGTAAGTGCTAACTGTACCGGCTGGGTACCGTCCAGATCAGTGTTAATGATCCGCACAAAATATTTTAATTCTGACTCTTCTGCCATGTTTTTCTGCCTCTCATTTGAGAGTTGTGTGCCCGCGTTTTCATAGGGAGGAAAACGTGAAGCGGTTTGGTTTTGCGAAAATTTAGCGCAGACGGAGGGATTTGAACCCTCGAGTCCTTTTGGGACACAGGTTTAGCAAACCTGCGCCATACCAGGCTTGGCTACATCTGCTAAATTAACTCCGCATCGTCCTCTGATTTCTCAGAGGTTTGACACTCGCAGTATCATAAATACTGCTCCACTAATCTGAGTGCGGTATATTATATGCAGTCTGAGGTTATAATACTTGTCCTTGTTTTGCGGTCCGGAAGAGGAATTTTCAAGGATTCCGGAGTATTGGACACTTCCTGTTCGCGGATGCCGGCGGGTGTCTGCGCACCTCATTTCTCCCGCGTCAATACCCAACACTGATAAGGGATGAGGTACCATATAATAGGGAATTCGTATGGCTATTGAAAAAGGTACATATATTAAGCTCAACTACACCGGCGCAGTCAACGGCGTTGCTTTTGACACCACCGATGCAGAAACCGCAAAGAAGGCAAACATTTTCCGTGAGCAGACCGCTTACGGCCCGGCAATTGTCAAAGTCGGCGCAGGTCATGTTCTTCCGGGTGTCGATGACGACCTCGCAGGAAAGGAAATCGGCAAGGAATACAAGCTTACTCTCCCGCCGGAGAAGGCATTCGGTCCGCACAAGTCTGAAGAAGTCAAGGCAGTTGACAAGAAGGCGTTCCAGAACAAGCCGGAGGTTTTAGATGAAGTCACTCTTGACGGCAGGAAGGGTATGGTTGTCAACAAGATTGGAAACCGTTACCTCGTTGATTTCAACCACCCGCTCGCAGGTCAGACTGTTGAGTACACATATACAATTGAGGGCGTTGTCGAGGACGGCTGCGAAAAACTCGCAGGCACCATCAAGCTCTTCACCGGCCGCGAAATGAAGGTTGCAGCAACCAAGACCGCTGTTACCATCGAGGTCCCGGCAATGATTGCCATGTACAACCAGAACTGGTTCATGACTCAGTATATGATCAACCAGGAGGCATTTGAAATCTTCCCGGATGTAAAGACGGTAAAGTTCTGTGAGTCTTTCCCGCGCCCGAAGGCACAGGAAGAGGCACAAGCTGCACCTGCAGAAGAAAAGACTGAATAACTATATTCTTTTTTTCTTACTATGCTCGCGGATTTCTTTGATGCGGAAAAAGAAATTTGCATGTTATGCGCTCGTCATTGTCATATCCCGTCCGGCGCGCGGGGGTTTTGCCGTGTGCGCGAGAATGCGCGCGGGGCGCTTATCGCAAAGACCTATGGTAAAATTACCGCTGCGGCGTTTGACCCGGTGGAAAAAAAGCCGCTGTATCACTTCCTGCCCGGGACAGAGACGTTTTCTTTAAGCAGTTTCGGCTGTAATTTCACCTGCCGTCACTGCCAGAATTATGAACTCTCGCAGATTGATTCTGCCCCGCGCGCGCCCCGGATTGAGCCTGAAGAAGCCGTCCACGCCGCTATTGACAATGGTGCGCAGAGTATTTCATTTACGTACAATGAGCCGACGGTTTCGTATGAGTTTGTTTATGATGTGTGCAGAATCGCGCATGCGCACAATATGAAAACGGCACTTATCACGAACGGATATATAGAAGCAGCTCCGCTGGAAAAACTTGCGCCGTACCTGGATGCAATCCGTATTGACCTGAAGGCGTTTTCCGATGATTTCTATCAGACGGTTTGCGGCGGCGCGCATCTGAAACCGGTGCTGAGCACCGCCGGGCGCGCGAAAGCTCTTGGCATCCACACCGAACTGGTTACCCTTCTGATTCCGGGCTTAAATGACTCCGCGGATGAAATTGCTGCGATGCTTGCGTGGGAATTGGAAAAGTTGGGACCTGCCGTACCACATCATTTTACGGCGTTTTCTCCGATGTATAAAATGACCGACCGCGCGCGCACGCCTTTGTCAACGGTTGATGCAGCGTTTCGCGCCGCAAAAGATGCGGGGCTGTATTATCCGTATGTCGGTAACGTCAGTCACGCCGAAGGGTCAAAAACGTACTGTCCCGGCTGCGGCGAACTGCTTGCTATACGCGCGGGCTATGTCTGCAAAACACCGGGAATAGCCGAAGGCGGCATTTGCAGAAAATGCGGATGGAAAATAGAGGGAGTATTTTTGTAATCTTTAGCCGCGCACCGTTTTAATCAGTTCGCCGAGCACCGGCTCAAAAATAACCCCGTACCAGTGCTTTTCATCAAAAATCGTCTCCTTAATGCACCGCACCGTAAAATCAGCCGCAACAACCGCCGACTCAAACGTTGACTTCCCGTTCATCAGCGCGCCGACAAACGAAGAAGCATACACATCGCCTGTTCCATGGCAGTCCATGGAATATTTGATATGACTGTAATACTGTTTTTCTCCGTTTTCAACCACCAGCACTCCTGTCATGCCTTTTTTGTAGCTGACACCCGTTAAGACAATTGTTTTTGCACCAGAATTCTGCAGCGCGCGGACAAGTTCATCGACATATGCCTCATCATAGGATTCCCGGTATTCAATACCTGTAAGCAGACACGCCTCGGTAATATTGGGGATGATTATATCTGATACTGAAATGAGATTTTTCATCGCATTTACATAAACCTCATCGAAGGCCGGATACAATTCGCCGTTGTCAGCCATTGCCGGGTCTACGATGCGAAGCCCTCCGGCATCCACCATTTCCTCAAAAATGGTTTTGACATGCGCGACCTGGCGCGGGCTGCCTAAATAGCCTGTATACACCGCGCTGAAACTGATGCCCTCGGACTTCCAGTGCTGAATAATTGCCGGAAAATCATCCGTTAAATCCCGGCAGGTAAACCCGGTAAAACCCGACGTATGCGTAGATAAAACCGCAGAGGGCAAAATGACCGTTTCAAGACCACAGGCAGAAAGAATCGGCAGTGCAACCGTAAGCGAGCACTGACCGAAACAGGAAATATCCTGGATAGTAAGGACTCTTTTATATTCCATAGTGAACGCGGGATATATATTGGCATGACATGCTATTATAGATTCCCAGTTATTTTGGCATCTCAATCACAAAGCCTAAAGTCTTACAGGACAGAATGAATATACATGAGTATGAATACTAGAAACCCGGGCATTGCCAACTTCGGCATCACCGTTATTCAGTCAAGACACTCTGTGCGTAAATTCACCGACGACGAAATTCCCCCGGAGTTTGTAAGAAAAGCCCTTGAGTGCGCGTCCCGCGCGCCAACTGCAAGAAACCACCAGCCGTGGATTTTTGTAACCATTAAAAACAAAGAGACTTTAGCAAAGATTGCAGAACTTGCACCAAACGGAAAATTCATCGCAGGCGCAGCGCTCGGCATTCTTGTCTTCAGCGAGGCAGACTGGGAGTATGCAGTCGAAGACTGCAGCGCGGCAACCGAAAATCTTATGCTCGCCCTCCACGCATACGGCTACGGTTCCTGCTGGATTGCAGGAAACGGCAAGCCCTATGCCGATGACGTGCGCAAATTAGTTAATGTACCTGAAAGCTACAGGCTCATTTCCATTGTTGCAGCGGGCAATGCCGATGTCGGCGGCGTCTCGCTTGCCGAAAAGAAAAACCTCGGCGACCTCGTATTCGAGGAAACCTACAAATAATTTTTTATGCTGTTCTTTTTTCATCTCTTTGTCGGACTTGCCATAGGCTGTCTGCTCGCCGTTCTGCTCAAAAACAAATGGGCAGTGCTTTTTACCGGAATAGGCGGAGTGATTTGCGATCTGGTGGATAAACCTCTTGGCCATATTTTCCTTTCTGGCTCCATTAACGACGGCAGAATTTTTTCCCACACGCTGCTTGTTTTTCTGATTCTTCTCATCCTCGGAGTTGTGCTTTGGAAACTGAACCGCCGGCGGATTTTTTTCCTGTGCCTGAGCATAGGTGTGATTTTGCATCAGTTAGGCGATGAAATGTGGTCGATTCCGCAAAACTGGTTCTGGCCGTTTTTCGGTCCGTTTTGCGAATCTACTGCAATATGGCCGGCCATACCTGAGTGGTTCATTATCATCGCGCAGACAGCAGTAATTATCGTTGCCATAGGCGTGGGCGTTTACTGCGCGGCGGTTGTCTGGAAACTGCTGCATGCAAGAATTGCAAAACTCCCGTGCTACATTTTGAGCGCGGCAGGTTTTCTTATTCCCGCAGCAGCATTTTGGTATCTCATCTGGCATGTGTTTCTTGCAGGTCCGTGGGCAGATTATTTCGGCACGATGCTGCAGCACGAACTGCTCACGGTTTCTGAGTATGTTTGCAGCGCGGGCTCGGTACTGCTGATTCTTCTTGTCGTCGCATTTCCGTTTACGTTTTCATCCGCCCTGCGGGAAAAAACGCTTATGGTTTACGGCATTTTCTGTATGGCAGCCGCCGTGATAAGCGCTGTGCTTTTGCTCTTTGGCATTCAGGTTGAGATGGGCTACGGCTCAACTGCCGCGCTGGTCCTGTCGTTTGCAGGGCTGATTGTCTCCGGCGGGATTCTGACCGGGCTGCGCAAAAAGATTGCTGCGGTGATGGAGTAATCTCTTTTTTTATCCTCGGCAAATGCCCGGTTGAAAATAATTGAAACAGATGCGAAAGAAAAACCTGCTGTAGAGGGAAGGGCTATGGAGTTATGCCATTGAATGGCAACGCCCTTCCCTCCCTCAACAGTAAAACTGGTGCTATTGGGTTATTGTATTTATCCGTGGTGTGTAATGATGATGAACTACTTTGTACTTGACTGGAACGAACTGTTTCCCGCTTACATAATCCAGTCGAACGAACCGCCGCTGCGTGCAGTTGCGGACGGAGCGGATGACTGGGAGGATACGGAAGACTGAGAAGATCTCTGGACCTCGACATGGCTCGGGCGGTTGACGCTGAATGCCTCTTCAACCTGCGGCTCGTAGCCGACAGTTGCCTTTGCACCGCCGACAGAGTGACCGCCTAAGACCTGCGGGGACTGGATGCCCGTCATAATTGCCATGACAGAAACCTTGCCCTCGAAGTCCTTTCTTACACGTGCGCCCCAGATAACATCTGCGTGGGGGTCAAGCTCGTAAGTAAGCTGCTGGGCAATCTCTTCTGCATCATGCAGAGTTAAGTCGTTGCCGCCGGTAATGTGAATCAGGCCGCCGGTTGCGCCTCTGAAGTCAATGTCCAAGAGAGGGTGTGCAAGACAGTCGCGGATGACAGACTCAGCCTTGTTCTGCTGCTTGGACTCACCGACTAACATAACTGCAAGACCGCCTTTGCTCATGATTGCTCTGACATCTGCGTAGTCGATGTTGATTAAGGACGGCTCGGTGATGGTCTCGGAGATACCCTTGACGGTTTCTGCAATGATCTGGTCCATGACAGAGAATGCCTGACCGAGCGGGAGGTTCGGCACAAAGTTCTTCAGTCTGTTGTTGTCGAGAACGATAACAGAATCTGCAGCCTGGCGCATTGCCTCAAGACCTTCTTCAGCTTTGAGCATTCTGGCTCTTTCGACCTGGAACGGATAGGAAACCATAGCAACAACAATTGCGCCGTGCTCTTTTGCAATCTGGGCAACAACCGGTGCAGAACCGGTACCGGTTCCACCGCCCATACCTGCGGTAACGAAGACAAGGTCAGCATCTTTGAGAATTTCTTCTAACGTCGGGCGGGCCATTTCAGCAGCTCTGCGACCTACATCCGGGAAACCTCCGGCACCAAGACCGCGGGTTAAGGATTTTCCGATTAAGACACGCTTGTCAGCCTGAATCATGTCAAGGTGCTGCTTATCAGTGTTGATAGCAATCGTCTCGGAGCCTGCAACCTTCATGTTGTGCAGTCTGTTGATTGTGTTGTTTCCGGCACCGCCGCAGCCGACAATGACAATTCTCGGTTGTCCGAGCATATCATCGTCGTCAACGATGGAAGTCTTCTGCATTCCTTTTTCGAGTTCGGCGTTCTTGAGCGCCTCGTTAATGATACTCTGCATTTTGTAAACACCCCAATGTTTTTTCTGGTTAGATTCTTACGTCGAATGTTGATATAGAATCATTTTCGCGGATAACTCTGTCTCCCCTGGCAGACAGGAAATCCCTTACAGCATAGCGGACGGCTTCGGAAACTGTCGGGAATTCACCGGTCTCAACAAATTTCTCAAGCATATCAATCTGCTGCTGAGGTAATCGAATTGTTATGCGATCCATAATATCTCCATTATGACAAGCGTCAGCCTTTTGTCTGACAATTGTCTGACACATGTTAGACGTTAGGCGGACATCCAGTTTTGGACAGGATATACTTGGACGTGTAGGTATTTAAACATATCGTCATGACACCGCGATAAAATCAAAAAATCCCCCGCTGACACGCCAAAACCGGGAGGCTATTTATGTGATGAACACAAATCAATACGGTAGGAAAATGCGGCTTACAAGTCAAATGCAGGCGCAAATTGCGGAAATGAGATGTCCGGCCCGGGGCAGACCCGCCGCGGTGCGCGCACAAAAAAGCGCGGCGGCACACCACCGGTTTGAGCACCTCGAGGGGGCGGGTATGTGCATCGAATCCGCAAAAATATGCGCCCCTAAACAAATTAAAGCGGTAAATCTTTGCGCGCGCAATTATTATGCGCAATCGAAGCGGGGTGCATCATGCTTGCCTTAATTCTTGCAGGAGGCGAGGGTACGCGCCTCAAACTCGGCGAAAAAGCGCTTGTCCCGGTTGCAGGAAAAGCAATGGCAGCCCGCGTCGTAGATGCATTTTTGGATGCGCGCATCGACCCCGTCCTCGTTACCTCGCATAAAACACCGTTCACCAAAAACTGGTGCCGCGCAAACGGCGTGGATTTTATAGATACCGCGGGCGCCGGCTATCTGGAAGACCTGCGCGAGGCGGTTGTCATGTCCGGCGAAGACGGACCTCTGTTTACCGCGGCCTGTGACATACCGTGTCTTACCGGCGCCATTATACGAAAAGTGCTTGAAGCCTATGCGGCATCAGGCAAGGAAGCGTGCTCTACCTGGGTTCCGGTAACACTTTGCGAGCACTACGGCACAAAACCACGATATATAGAAACAATTGACTCAATCCCCGCCGCGCCGTGTGCCCTCAATATATTTTTTGGCTCGCGCGTCGAAGACGAACAAAGCGAACTCACCCTGCTCCTGCATGAACCCGGGCTTGCATTCAATGTGAATACGCGCGAAGAACTCGAAAAACTCGAACGACTGCTGGAATCAGGCGCGTTTTAGTCCGGCGCTGCAAAATGTGCGGGTTGAAAACCCCGCGTTACATGCCTGCTTTTACCACGTACCGCGTTTTTGGGCATCATAACCTGCCGGCATCTTAAGCGTTGTTTTGCAGAATGCCGGTGCTTTACGTATTTTTTACGGCGTCCTGCGAAACGATGCCCTTCAAAAAATCCATAGACATGCCGCGATATTTTTCCAGTTTTATATTGACTTTTGTATAGTCAATATCCGGCAATACATCCAGCATCGTTTCCGAACAGATATACAGCCGGTCACTGATGCCAAGCCGGTCCAGGATATCCTTTTGCCTGATGCTTCGTTCATCATTGTCTTCAACAAACACCAGGAACTGTTTCTCAAATATCATTGAAAAAATCGTGCCATGGAAACCGTCTGTGATAACAAAATCCGCATGCTCATAAGAGCAATAGAATGTGCAGCAGTTTGTTCTCTAAATTCACCGCCTGAAAGAATC
>R15__coassemble_1213_pt1 | contig 13835 bp, 12 predicted proteins | sample R15__metabat2_low_PE_054 | metagenome-assembled genome bin R15 | reverse complement strand
CTGCAGGAGATTTTTTCTGCAGACAAGATACAGCCAGAGCGCCGCCCCTATAATAACAGACGGGAGGATAAATGCAGTCGACGGGAGAGTAGGCAATGTGATTGTCTGCTCTGCAAATTCGCTGGCCAGTGCGCGCAAAAAATCCAATGTAGTATACGGTATGGAAAGAATAAACGTAACCGATACCGCCGAAATCAGAAACAGTGCCTTTACCAGAAAATTATCCGGAGAATATTTTTTTGCAGGGATGCTCTCTGCTGCAGCAGTACCCTTTTCTGCAGGTTCAGTACGCTTTTTCAGATGAGACAAATGATACATTTTTCCGCGGAAGGTGTTTATTATTAATTTAACGTAACTGGCTAATAGATGTTTTCCTTTCTCTTCTTAGTCTGCCTTGGATGCGCCCGGACGTTTTCTGAATGCAAAAACCGTCACCAGTAAAAAGGAAACCGGCACACCGATAAGTATGGCAAGAATATAGGCAATAGCCTGATGCCAGCCGAGAATATTGATGAACAGCGCTACAAATGCAATCTGAATCAGGAAATTGGGAATGTAAGACAGGACGAACTTTCCAAATGTTGCCGGATGAAGTTTTTCAGCAAATATCAGTTTTGCCGTGAATGCATAAGTTACAAACAGACTGAGGGCATAGCCGAACACGTAAGCTATTGTTGGATGAATTATCAAAGATATAAGAAGGGAAGTGATAAAATTTGCAAGACACCCCATGGCGCCGCAGAAATTAAACATCAGGAAATGCCGGGAGAAAAACAGCATTTTCATCTTTTTAAGCGTTGAAGGGCGGTACTCATTCCAGGGTACAAGTTTGTCTTTAGAAACAATATAAGCCTCTTTTGCAATCTTTGCAAGGGGCTCATCAGACAACGAATCCGAATAAAATTTCTCAACGGCAGCATCCGGCAAAACCGCACGCAGCCGCACAACCTTTTCCTCTCCCTTGCAGTTTTCACCGCAAAACCTCCCCGTCTTTTCGTCCACACGTGATGCAATCAGAAAAACCCCGAGTTTTTCTGCTGCCGGCGCAAGCAGAAATTCCGGCGATGCGGAAATGATAATGTCAGACTCTTTTTTTGTCTTCAGATACCATTTATTTATTTTTCCAAAATGCGTTTCCCAAAACGCTGCTATTTCTTTTTCTGCATCGGGCAGGTACGTAAGAAAATAAAACAGCCTCTCCTTGAAACCCGTCAGGGTGATGCGGCCGAAACAATACTTTGCATAAGCAAAGCAGAGGCCCGGGAGGGTAAACAGTATTTTTTTATGCCGCTTTATGCAAAAGAGGAAAAAGTCAATGGAGCTGTCCCCGTCATAGATTGTTTTGTCAAAGTCATATACATCCATACCGGCTTACAACCACCCGTATATTATCAGGAACATGAGAAGGGCAAAGGCGATATTCAAAACAAGCAGCGGTTTGTCTTTCACTATTGCGCGAAGCGGTTCCTGATGGCCCTGCATTTCTGTTAACTGATAACGTAATGCAAGAATGATAGTGAACGGCACCGTCCAGATAATGTTCGGACCGTATTTTGCAATGGTAATATCATTAATACACCACAGTGCATAACACACAAGCGCCATGCCAAGACACAGCATCATGCTTTTGTCGACATACTCTTTGGTGTATCCTTTCAAAGAGGTGCGGGTTTCTGCAGATTTTTCCTCATAGCGTATCTCGGACCCTCTTTTAAACAGACTGAGATAGAGGGAAAGTGCAAATGCTATGATAAACAGCCACCGGGAAATCCAGGCGTCTATGAGTGCTACACCGAAGAGAACGCGCAGGAAAAAGCCGGCTGCAATTATGCATACATCCACCAGAGGGATTTTTTTGAGTTTTGCAGAGTACCAGAGATTCAGAACAAAATATACGGCAAGAATCAGCCATGCATAGATATTTGCCCCGAATCCGATTATACCTATGCCGATAGATGCGAGGAAAATACACACGGCAAAAATGACTGCGGAGCGGATTGAAACACGCCCCGATGCAATCGGTCTGTTGCATTTGGTCTTGTGTTTTCTGTCGTTTTCCACATCAAGAATGTCATTTAAGATATAGATAACCGCTGAAAAACCGTAAAAAGTGATGCATCCGACAATTGTTATAAAGAGTAAATTCCAGTCAAACAATGCTCCGCTGAAAAACAGCGGGGCAAAGATTACGATATTTTTTGCCATCTGCGGCAGACGTATAAGCTTAATATACGGATTCATCAGCAGATCTCCTCAAGAATATGCCGGCGTGTTTTAAAACGGCTCCAGATTCCGGTTTCGGATTCGTTCAGACACCAGATACCGGACTGCATCAGAAATTCTGAACGTGGTTTGCAAACTGAAAGTGACATATTCCCTTATATACAATATGTACGAAAAAGGTAATAGGAATTTCTATTTATTAATGCTTTGTGCAAGTGTCTGTCTAAAAACCTTCCCTGTTTTCGAGACTAAAAATTCCAATACTATATCTCTAAGTAACACCAATATATTACCCGCATGTCACAAGAGGAACTACCAAAGACATATGACTTTGCCGCCGTCGAAAAACGCTGGCTTGAGCAGTGGAACGACGCGGACTTCTATTTCGATACCGAATCGAAAAAACCACAATACATTATCGACACCCCTCCGCCGTATCCGACCGGTAAACTCCACATCGGACACGCGCTCAACTGGGTGTACATGGATATTATCGCCCGCTACAAGAGAATGACCGGCTTTAACGTCATGTTCCCGCAGGGCTGGGACTGCCACGGCCTTCCGACCGAGGTGAAAGTCGAAGAAACCCACCACATCACCAAAAACGACGTTTCCCGTGAAGAGTTCCGCAGAATGTGCCGTGAACTCACTGAGGAAAACATCGTCAAAATGCGCCAGTCGCTGCGCACCATGGGATTTTCGGTAGACTGGTCCAACGAATACATCACCATGATGCCGTACTACTATGGCAAAACCCAGCTTTCGTTCCTTCGAATGCTCAAAGCAGGCTACATTTACCAGGCCGAACACCCGGTAAACTTCTGCACCCGCTGCGAAACCGCAATTGCATTCGCCGAAGTCAGCTACGAAGAACAGGACTCGTTCCTCAACTTCTTCAACTTTGACGGACTGGAAATTGCAACCTCCCGGCCGGAGCTGCTCGGAGCCTGTGTTGCAGTAGCCGTTCATCCTGATGACGACAGATACAAGACAATCGTGGGCAAAACCCTTAAAGTTCCTCTCTTTGGTCACGAAGTCAAGATTATCGCCGATGACCAGGTTGACCCTTCGTTTGGTTCCGGTGCAGTAATGATTTGTACCTTCGGAGACAAGACCGATGTATTCTGGTGGAAGAAATACAACCTCCCGCTCAGAAAGGCAATCACGCCGAAAGGCACCATGACTGCCATCTGCGGCAAATACGAAGGATTAACCACCAAAGAATGCCGTGCGGCGGTAATTGCTGATATGAAGGCGGAAGGCATCCTTTACAGACAGGAACCGCTGCACCACTCTGTAGGCTGCTGCTGGAGATGCAAGACGCCGATTGAGATTTTATCCGAACGCCAGTGGTTCGTTAAAGTAAAGGGAGATGAAATTATCAAAGCCGCCCGTGAAATCAAGTGGTACCCCGAGCACATGCTGCAGCGCCTGGAAAACTGGGCGGAGCAGATGGAATGGGACTGGTGCATTTCCCGCCAGCGGCTGTTTGCAACGCCGATTCCGGTCTGGTTCTGCGACAAATGCGGTGAAATGATTTTACCGGACGAAGCAGACCTCCCGATTGACCCAACCATTGACAAACCCAGACACGCCTGCCCGAAATGCGGCAGCACTTCCTTCACCGGTGAAACGGATGTTCTGGATACCTGGATGGATTCATCTATTACTGACCTCCATGTAACAGGCTGGGACGGAAGCGGCAAGCCGCCTCTGTTTCCGGCGCAGCTCAGACCGCAGGGTCACGACATTATCCGGACCTGGGCATTCTATACCATCTTAAGAAGCATGGCCCTTGTCGGCGAAAAACCGTGGGACGGCATCTTAATCAACGGCATGGTCTTGGGCGAGGACGGATTCAAGATGTCCAAGTCGAGGGGAAACGTTATCGGACCTGAAGATGTGATGGGCCCGTATGGCGTCGATGCTCTGCGCCAGTGGGCGGCTGCAGGCTCTTCCACCGGTCAGGATATTCTGTTCAACTGGAACGATGTCATTGCTGCATCCCGGTTCCAGACCAAGATGTGGAACATTGTCAGATTCTCCCTCATGCAGATTCAGAAAGACTCGCCGGTTCCGGAAACGAACGAGCCCTCCACCCTTATCGACAAATGGATGCTTGCAAACCTTTCCAACACCATCCGCGACGTGACCGGGGCGATGGAGGCGTATCTCTTCGACAAGGGATTAAAGATTATCAGAGACTTCTCCTGGAACGTGCTTGCAGACGAGTACCTTGAATTTGTCAAAGGCAGACTTTACAGCGAAGATGCATCAAGAGCCGGCGCGGTTTACACGCTGAAAACCGTCGTCAATGCTCTCTGTATCATGCTTTCGCCCTACATTCCGTTCTTCGCACAGGAATGTTATCACCATTTATCAGGCGGGAAGAGAATCATTGACCAGCAGTGGATTGATTTCAAATATGAAAATGACCTGGCAATCGCCGACGGCGATTTAGTGGTGAACATTGTCGGAGTTCTTCGCAAGTACAAGCATGACGCGGGGCTTGCACTCAATGCCCCGCTTGGCGAGGTCACTGTGTACACACCGGGCCGCGTTATCGATGACGGCGGCGACTTGGGCAGAACGGTTAACGCAACGGTACACTGGAAGGCGGAAGAGCCGGCTCTTATCAAAAATGTCGGCGAGGTTGTCTTCAACAAGGGTATTGTGGGCAAAACCTTCCGCGGCAAGGCCGGCGCCTTCATGAACGCGGTCAAAGCCCTGCCTGATGCAGACAAGGTTAACCCGCCGGCAACTGTTCTCGTCGACGGTGAAGAACTCGCAGTTCCCGAGGGCTGCTGGACAACATCCTATGTTTACTCCGTTTCCGGTGAGGCAGTGGATGTAATTATGGTTGACGATGTTACCATTACGGTACACCGCGGCTGATTTTTTTTATTTTATCCCTTTTTTGTTCCGGAAGAGTGACCCGATTAAAAGAGCCGCCGCAAGCATGAAAGCAACTGCTCCTATAGTAAGGTACATGCCGGTGTAAGCGGGAATAAGAGCAAGCACTGCCGCTGTTACCAGTGTTGCGCAGAACTGACCTCCGTAAGTGCAGGCCGACATTCCGCCCATTATTCGCCCGCGAATTGAAGACGGCGTTACCTCGGAAAGCCAGCGCGTTGCAACCGGCGTTCCAAGACCGATGCCAAAACCGATACAGGATGTGCCAACTGCGACAATAAAAGGATTCAGGGCGTTTGCAATTAAAATCAGCCCGGTTGCCTGGAACAAAAACATTACTCCGAGCATTTGCAGATGGGAAAATACGGTAGCAAGTTTGCCGTAGACAATCCCCGCAATTGCGGTAAATAAACCCACAATTCCTACAATTATGCCGATTTCAGCAGTCGACACCCCGTCCATATCCGCAAGCAGATACGGCGTTTTTGTGGTCATCGAATACAAAAACACCTGACATAACAGGACCGCGAGATAGACCAGCAGAATAACACCAATCATTTTGCCGCGTGAGGAAGAATACGCCGCTTTCGCACCTGCATCAGCCTGATGCGCCGGTTTTTTCGCCCTCTTCGGCTCTTTTAAGGCAATCAGAATTAACGGGATACTTATCAGCGTGATAAAGTAGACCAGAAACGGGGCACGCCAGGAAAAACCTGCAAGGAACCCGCAGATAATCGAAAGCGCCGTTCCGCCTGCCCCGAGTGCCGCCGCATAATAGCCCAGATATTTTGCAAGTTTGCTTCCCGTAAAATATTCAGTAAGCAGCGTTGCCGTCACCGGCATAATTCCGGCCATGCCGATGCCTGAAATCAGCCGGAAGACAAGAATTGCATAGATATCGTTTAAGAAAAATCCCATGCCGCCGCATACGGCAAATACGGCTGTCGAGACAACCAGCGTTTTTATCCGTCCGCATTTATCTGATACTGCGCCGAGGAAAAAGCCGGCCGCGGCTGTTCCAAGCGGCGGAAGTGTGATTAAAAGTGAAACTACAGCGGCTGAGGCATCGGGAAAGGCTTCGCTGATTAAAGGGAGGGCAGATGCAATCGCGCCTCCGCCCAAAAGCGCCGGGGCTGCGGCAAGAAGGAGGACAAAGAGGGTTTTTCTCGTCGGGACAAATTCATTTTCCGGCATTTCTCTTTACTAATTGGTGCCGGTGCAACTTATAGCAACCGGTCTGCAAATCTTTATCTTTTTGCAAATCAACATACTTGTATGTCTGTTCAAACCCGCGACTCCGGGATTGTGTACTGCCCGACTCATGACGAACTCAGAAAAGGCTATGCAAATCTCCCGAACGAAGTAAAAGCCTATTACATACTTTCAGCCGCCTGCGGGGCACGTGCCTCGCAGTTTTGTGCTGTTTTTGGAAGCGACCCCGCATTGCGCGACATCTGCCGCATTAAAAAAGGCACGTATCCCGGCATGGAATCCGATGTTGTCATTATTGATACGCCGGAATTCAGCAAAGGAAACGCCCGCATGGACTGTTTCTGCTTTCCGCCGAAGCTTGAAAAAGCGGTCAGAAACTTTACCCTTTCCTGCGGAAAGGATTATTATCTGAAAACAATACGCTTTGGGCAGGAAGAGGGTTTTTCCATAAACGCATCATGTCTTCGGGAATGGAATTATACCGTCCTCTTTCTTGAAACCGCCTCCCGCACAAAACAGATTGCAGAAGACGTTATCAGCGGTAAATATACAAAACAAATCCGTGCCGAGGTAAATATTGTGCAGGGAAATATTGCTGTATCGCAGATTAATCAGGTTCTTGACCATGAGGAACGGGTAAAAAGAGCGGTTGTTACCTACTCCAGAGCCGCGAAGGTAATTTTTGAGGAACTGCAGGTACCTGATTTTATTCTGCAGGGAAATGTCGCGTATGAAAAAGACAAAATGACGCCCAAAGAGCGAAAATCCCGTGAAAAACAGGTTATCGAATATCTTCAGGCAAAAAAAGAGAACGGGGAGCATATGTACACTCACCGGTGGATTAAAAACGAAACCGGTGTTACTTCACGCGAACTGAACAGAATCATCGCTGAAAACGGGCTCGAACGGGGAAATGCGGGGGGAAGATCAAAAGGCATGGCAAAACCCCGCAGGACATAAAGGGGTGAGAGCCCCCTTCACTCGTTTAATGCTTCCATCGCGTTTCGGGCGTAAATATCGTCATATACGAAGACAATATCTACTGAAACCGAAACCTCGACATCGTCCGGCTGAATATATTTGCGCGGCGGATTTACTGAGCAGATTTCATTTATTCTGGGTACTGGCATATTCCATTCTTCATTTATTTTGGAATATCCTTCCCAGTCGCATGAAATATCAATCGACTTTGTACCGAGAAGAAGTATCCCAAGCGGTTCTGCCGCGCATTCCGCGTCAAACCGGGCTGCAAGAACAGCTGTTTGCACGGCTTTTGCACGCGCCTGCTGTTTTGCCTCGTCCGAGAGGAAATATCTCACCCCGTACATTTCGCTGGCACCCGATTTTACCGCCAGGTCAATAACATCCGAAATCTCGGAAATTCTGGGGGAAACAACATCTAAAGTGGTGGAAACAGTTGTAATCAGCTGACCTTTTCTCCATCTGCCGTATGCCTCATATGCCCTGTACTGGTTGACATAAATCTCATCACAAGTGACCTTGTCATCTTCTTTTGCCCATATGTTTAAAGCGGCAAGAAGTTTTTCCGTTTCACCGGCGACCATTTCATATGCAGTTTCTTTTTTACTTTCCTCATGTTCAATGCGAAACGAAATCGAAAACATATCCGGCTTTCCCTTTGCATTGCCTTTGCCTGAGGCATGGAGTTCAGCGTACTTTTTTTCGCGCTTTGCGCTTCTTGTGTAGTCCGGGACAAATTCTGTCATACATTATAGTTGGCGCCGCATCTATAAAAATATTATCTAATGCTAAGTTAACATACTTAGCATTATGAGCAATCCGTAAATGCTATTAGCCTTCACGCCCAATGCATAAGCATGATAAAACGGCTGCGCAGTATTGTACATATTGTTCCCCTTTCAGGAAGTGAAAAGCGCGCAGCATCCGTTTATGAAACCAGTGCAGCGGACCGTGTTCATCTTATTGTCCGCAAAAAATCCGCCGCATGGAAAAATTTCTGCGAGCTCCTTGCAGAAAAAAATATTGCGGCAGAAACAACCGTCTGCGACCTTTCCAACCCTATAGAATTTTTATCCTGTATAACCAGTCTGATTGCAGCAGAAAACCCTGCCTACAACAGCGTTTATGTAAATATCGCGGCAGCAGGCCCCATGTGCGCAGGAATAAGCTCTCTTGCTGCCATGGCGCAAAAAGCAGCCGTGTATTCGGTTGAATCCGGCGAAATTGTACTGCTTCCTGAAATGGATGTTGTTTTGCCCGAAGAACAGGAAACAGAAGTGCTTGGTGAACTTGTTTTTGCCGAAGACGCCGGTGAATCGCTTTCCGCAACAGATATCAGCGGTATTCTGGAGCATGAGGATGAAGAGGATGATGAGTTGGACGAATGCGGAAAAATCACCATCTGCGCCTGCCGGCCTATGTCCCTGATGCAGACGGACTGTGTCGCTGAAGAAAGCAGGATACTTTATCCTGCAAAGCATCCGTCAGACGAACAGAAACAAAAGCGCGCCGTCCAGAGCCGCAATCTGATGAAAGTCTCTTCCTTTATGCGCAGAATGGAGGAGAAAGGCTATGTTGAAAAGAAAAAGGAAGGGCGCAAAATGCTCTACCGCGTGACTGAAAAAGGCAGATATGCATATTATCTGACCGGAAAAAAGAATAATTGAGGTTACTTATGTCTACAAGATGTTATATCGGCGTGCGAAATCACGATGAATCAGCAACATTTATTTACTGCCATTGTGACGGCTACCCGCAGGGAGTCGGTCAGACCTTGCTGAATTTTTACCCAGACCGTGCAAAAGTGAATCAGTTAATCGGTCTTGGCGATTTGTTTTCGCTTGGCACGTCTATTGAAAACTGCGATGCAGATGTTAGAGACGGAGGTGAAGACTGGGCGGATAATCTGCCTGTCACCATCGGAGGCGCGCGCCACCCGGAGCGTTATGCGCTTGATATTGAATGGCGCTATATCTTTGAACTGGATGATACCTGGTCATGCTCGGAAGAATGCAGCGGATGCAGTCAGCCATTGACGTGGAGTGTTATTGAAGATGACTGGCAGCACAAACACTGAAGTAGAGAATTGCAGACAATATAGAGGTACACATGCAAACACTTTATGGCCGATGCGATGAATTAAAAGCCCGGATTGACAAATACCGGCCGTTTCCGAAAGAAACGCTTGCTTCCATGCGGGATTATTACCGGATAGGACTTACTTATGCAAGCAATGCACTTGAAGGAAACAGTCTGACGATTTCAGAAGTAAAAGTCGTTATCGAAGACGGATTAACCATCAATGGCAAACCGCTTCGTGAAATGTATGAAACCATCGGGCATGCAAAAGCGTATGAATATCTGTATCAGATTGCCGGTAAAAATCCGCTGACTCTGGACCATATTCTGATGCTTCACCGCCTGTTCTATCAGAATATTGATTCCGCGCATGCGGGTGTTTTTCGCAAAAAAGCAGTATTTATCAGCGGAAGCAGCTATCCGGTCTGTTCTCCAAAGGATCTTTCCAGCCGGATGAAAACTTTTGTCGCATGGTTTAATAAGACGGAAGGAACTATTCATCCGGTGGAATTTGCCGCGCTAGTCCATCAGAAATTTGTCTTTATCCATCCGTTTATTGACGGGAACGGGCGTGTTTCACGGTTATTAATGAATCTCGCCCTTCTGCGCAGCGGATTTACTATTGCTGTCATTTCTCCGGTTCTGCGCCAAGAATATAATGCCTGTCTTGAACGTGCGCATGAAAATCCGGAGGATTTCTGTCTGTTTATTGCCCGGTCGGTAATTGAAACGGAAAAAGAGCTTCTGCGGCTTATTGAAGGCAGCGTGTCGGAATTCCCCGGGATAGAATATACAGTTTCAAAGGACATATCCGGTGATGGAATCAGCGGGGCGACTCCTGGGGCTGAAGATAGAATAAATGACGGTGGTGATAGATTAAGTGATAGAATAAATAAGGCTGGTGATAGAATAAATGACAGGTTACAGCAGATTTATTCTATCATAACAGAGCATCCGGGCATTAATGCAAACGGCATTTCGGAGCTTTGCAACAAGAGCATTGCCACAATAAACCGTGATATTGCAAAATTAAAGGGTGCGGGCAAAATAGAATTCCGCGGTGCAAAAAAGAACGGCGGGTACTATTCCGTGATAGAATAAACTGATAGAATATCTGTCCCTGCACAAAACATACCTTTATATTCTTACACGTCGAATACTATATGTTCTTCTGCAAGGGAACAAATTCTTAAGGGAATCCCGGTGGGATTCCCGTTTTTCGTATTCTTAACCCAGCATTTGCGGGCCAGTAGCTTAGTGGTGGAGCGCCCGGCTCATAACCGGGTGGTCGCGGGTTCGAACCCCTCCTGGCCCATCAGCTGTTCCTGTATCATCTTCTATATGTTCATCCAGTTTTTGCGACTACTTATCAACAGGGTTTTAATCTCAGACGACCATTATATAATGGAACTAGTCCGGGCGGTCTGGCATCGCCTGTTATCCGAAGTTGTCAATATGCGGAGGACGAAACCCGAAGACGGCTGCGGCAGTCTTTTTGAAAGCGTGAAATACCGACGTTGATACCTTGTCCTGTAAGGTCGATGGCGCAGAAGGTGTATTCCGGAGGGAATGCATCTCTGCTTGTTGTGGGCACCGGTTCAGGCCCGGAAGGGAGCAGACCTACCGTAAACATACGGCGCCTACAGGGTCGCGGGGTGGAGAAGGGTTTTGCGAAAGAGATCAGGCATGTGCTTCCTACCGAGGGTGTGTTCCATCCTCTGTTATTATGTCAAAAGTAACTATTATCGGCGCAACCGGACAGGTTGGCTCTTACATCGCTCATGCTGTATCACAGTTTCCCCATGTAGATGAAATGTGTCTTTTCGGCAGACCAGGAAATGAAAAATATCTCGACGGCCTTGCCCATGATATGATAGACTCGTTTGCCGCGCGCGGCACTAATACCCGGATTACCATTGGTGTCGACCCGAAAGATCTGCGCGGTTCTGATATCATTGTTATGACCGCCGGCATTCCAAGAAAGGATGGACAGACCAGACTTGATCTCGCCCTTGAGAATGCCCGTATTGTCAAGCATTATGCTGAAATGATCGGTCGCCAGGCGCATAGCGCCCTTCTGCTTGTATTAAGCAATCCGGTGGATGTTATGACCACGGTTGCTCTTAAATACTCTGGACTCATGCCCCACCGCGTTTTCGGCCTTGGCACGCATCTTGATTCGATGCGGCTGAAATCGCTTCTTGCCGACTTTTTCAATGTGCATGTGAGCGAAGTGCACACCAGAATTATCGGCGAACACGGCGATTCCATGGTTCCGTTATGGTCGGCAACCACCATCGGAGGCATCCAGATTGACAATCTTGTGGGCATTGCAAAAATTCCGCGTGAGGAGTTCATGGAACGGGTGAAGACCAGTGGTTCGTATATTATCCGCGCAAAAGGTTCGACGGTATACGGCCCCGGCGATGCAGCGGCAAATCTGATTAAGACGATTGCAGAGGATGAAAACCGGCTTCTTACGGTTTCGACCAGAATCAACCGGGAGCGTTTCGGCGCAGACGGTATCTGTATCAGTATCCCGGCGCGCATTACGCGTGAGGGCGTGTTCCCGGTAGAGGTTGTGATGTCTGATGAGGAAACCGAGGCGTTTCAGCGTTCTGTTGCGGTGATTCAGAAGGTAACCGGGGACGTTTTCGCGGTTTTGGACGCGGAATAAAAATAGTATTTTTCTTTTTTACGCATCCAGAAGCGTTCTTGATACAATCCATTCGCCGTGCGCTTCGCGCGTGGTGCCTACAATCAGCCATTTCTGGGTGCCGTGTTCCTCTACAACCCCGCAGGCTTCGATAGTTTCTCCGGTAAAAGCCTGCCCCGTGTACGTGTGCGTAAAGGACATGACATAGTCTATTTCCTCATGCTCCACCTTGTAGATTCCCGGCGAATCAAACGCAAGCGAAGCGTCGGTTACTTTTGCCTCAATCGTGAGTTTGTGCGTTTTTTTGCCAAGCGTAATCGGCGGAACCGAATGGAGATTGTCGTAACCCCGGGAGTAGAGCAGGTCGAAATACGTTCCTTCGAACTCGCCGCGGTTGAATTTGCGCGCTTCATGGGCTACGAAGTCGTCGAATGAAATATCGGGCTGTCGTTTGGTGTAGACCTTCTGCCACATCTCGTCGCTCATCGAAGGAATTTTGCCTTTTGCGACCAGCTGCATCAGTTTTTCGCGCGCGCTAAACCATGTGCTCCCGTACACGACCATATCGATATCGGATGCCGCGTTTTCCAGGCCCGCTACAAGCGACCCTGTTGCACCAAACGAGCCAGCCGGCAGGTCTAATAAGGAAAAAAGGCGAGCTGCGCGCTCATTGCGTGCTGCAATCGCCGGGGCCTGTTCTTCGGGCTTTAATACCTGTACAATGTCGGAAAGCGGCACCCGGTGCACTAAATCAAGGTACTCCGGCTTATGCTCTTTGACCCAGGCAAACGCGTCAGCGAAGTCGTATTTTTTGTAACGCAGCCCGTTTAGGCGCGAAACACGGTCGCCGTCCTCTGTCGGCACATAGCGCAGAATGCATTCTGCGCGTTCCTGATTTTCATAGCCGCTTGTTGCATATATGCAGTTGTCGGCCGTCATTACAAAATCCCGCAGGCGAATAGGTTTCATTACTAATACATTGTCCTGCCCGGTATAAAAGAAATAGGATTGATGTTTGTGTACAAATTAGGTGGTAAAACAGATTCTTGGGATGCTGGACCTGTTCCGTTGCAGAACAGGTCCGGTGATGATGTATGAAAGAAAGTCTTATGCTTTGCTGCTGCTGTGCCTTTTTATTTTATTGTCGCACAAGTTTTCAGGTAATCTTGTGCACTACTATCTATGTTGATAATATATTAAATAGTTTCTTGACTTGATAAAATAATTCAGTTATCCCGGGTATCTGGTCACGCCGGCGGAAATTACTTTCCGCCGTCTTTTGCCTGCTTTAAGGCCAGCTTAAGCGCGCGGTCGTAGGATTCCAGTTCCTCTTTGCTTTTGCCCGCAAATACCATTTCGGGGCGCGACATCAGCGCATGGAACTGCACAAAGCGTGCGTTTTCATCAGCCGCCCTTCGGTGAACCGTTTCATCATGCAGCGGAGTTCCGCACGCACTGCAAAATCGCGCTCCTTCTGTCATTTGCGCCCCGCATATGGGGCAGCGCGTCCCGTAAACAAATGCATGGATTGCATTGCGTGCAAAATCAGTTGTTTTTACACCCTGTTCCTCGGAAATTTTATTCATCTCTTCGTAAAAGTCACCGCTCATACGAAATGTGAGCTGAACGGAAGTTGTTTTGAGTCCTGCCATACTTACATATTGTATGCGCGATCGTATATATTTTCCTGTATTAAAAACCAAATGGCATTAAAATCCTGAATTTTAAAAACATTTGTTTTTAAAATATGGAAAAATATATATTAGTGTTA
>R15__coassemble_1203_pt1 | contig 13944 bp, 14 predicted proteins | sample R15__metabat2_low_PE_054 | metagenome-assembled genome bin R15 | reverse complement strand
TTGCACGAATAGCCAATCTCCGCATACGTCACCGGCTTGATAAACGTGTTCATAATCGAACCAAGCACCGCAAGCCCCGCCACAGCGACATAAAACAGCATCGGCAAACCTGTTGCCGCCATGAATTTAGGCGTCCCCGCGATGAAAACCGAAAGACCGACTGCAAACAGCACAACCCCGTCCACATACTTATCCACAATCCAGTCGATAATCGCCCCGAAATCACTCTTCTTGTTATTCAGCCGCGCAACAGAGCCGTCTGTTAAATCAAGAATGCCCGAAACCGCAAGCAGAATGCTGCCGATAAGAAACGCCCCGCAGAAATAGCAGAACGCAGCACCCAGCCCGAACAGAAACGAAAGAAACGTAATCTGGTTCGGCGTAATGCCTGTTTTTGCCGCCAGCCGGACAAACGGATTGAGCCAGCCGGTTAGTTTATGCCGTATAGAGGTAATATTCATGCCCCGCACTTCCTGAAATTATTTTATTGATAGAATGCTAATATAGTATATTATCTTCAACATATATCAAAGGAAAGGTAAACCGCCTATGCAAAAACCCCATGTCTTAATGATATCAGAAATAACCGCCGACGGCAAACTGACGCTTGGAAAAGGCATATCCAGCAAAATACTGATGAAACACATGTCGCATGAAGCAGAAATCCTGCTCCATGAAACACGCGCGGAGTATGACGCCATCATGGTCGGCTCATCCACCATCCGCATCGACAACTCCTTTTTAACCGTGCGGCTCGTCCCCGGGAAAAGCCCGCTTCGGGTAATCCCGAACAGCCGCGCGGATTTGCCGCTGGACTCAAACGTCTTTGACACGAGCGCCGCGGCAACCGTTCTTGCAGTAAGCCGCGAAGCGCCCAAAGAGCGCATTGAGGCGTTTCAAAAGAAAGGCGTCACCGTGGTCGAGTGCGGCGAAAAACAGGTGGATTTTGTGCTGCTCATGGACATACTCTGCCGCGACTTCGGCGTGAAAAAACTCATCATCGAAGGGGGTCCGACCTTAAACTGGCACATGCTCCAGCATAAACTCGTTGACGAAATCCGCCTTATCCACATGCCTTTTATTGTTGGGGGTGCGGATACGCCGTCTCTTGTCGGCGGAATGCCTATCTGCTCGGAAAATGACATGATTAAACTTGACTTACAGAAAACACAGATGTACGGCGCAAACCTGGTGACCGAATACTATGTCCTCTACTAACCGTTTCTCTGCAAAGCGCGGCCGCAGCGCGGCAGGAGGGCGCGCATGCTGATTAAAACACCTTCCAGGCTGCATATTGTCTTAATCGACTTAAACGGCTCCTATAAAAGAGTAGACGGGGGCGCGGGACTTACCCTTGCAGAACCGGCCTTCATTCTGGAGTCGGAGCCGGCCGACCGCGGCATTTCGATAGAGTTTGCGCCGGGCGTCACCGACGCTGTTCAGAAAGCCGCCGCAGAGAAAAAAGTTCTATCCGGCGCGCAGAATATGGCAGCGCATCTGGGCCTTGAAGAAGGATTCCATTTTACTGTGCATCAGACCTATCCGGCCCATTCGGGGCTCGGGTCCGGGACGCAAATGGCGCTTGCCGCCGGAAAGCTGGTGAGCGAGTCGGCCGGAAGGCATTTTTCGAGTTATGAGCTTGCCTGCATTGTAGGGCGCGGGGGGACGTCTGGTATCGGCACGTATGCCTTTGATATGGGCGGCTTTATTATAGACGGCGGCCATTCTCTTAAAGAGAAAGCAACGTTTCGCCCCTCTTCGGCATCTGATGCAAAGCCCCCGGTGCTTTTGGGGCGGTATGCGTTCCCGGAGGACTGGGAGGTTCTTTTGGCCGTGCCGCATCAGGGAACCTGCTACAGCGGAAAAGAGGAGCTCAATATCTTCCGGGATTACTGCCCGCTGCCGAAGGCTGAAGTGGAGCAGATGTCGCACATCGTGTTTATGAACATGGTTCCGTTTGTCATCGAGCATGACCTGGAGGGATTCAGTTATGCGCTGGATATGATTCAGACGACCGCGTTCAACAAGCTGGAACTGCAGCTTCAGCCCCCGGCGGTAACAAAACTGATGAATGACATGCGGGCCGCCGGTGCTTACGGCGTGGGTCTTTCCTCGCTCGGGCCCAGTGTCTTTACGGTCTTTGACAAGGACAACCGGGATATTGTGCAGGCGACTAAAGACCTTTTGGGCGACGACGGCGAGGTAATCGTTACAAAGGCGCAGAATCACGGGGCGGTTCTCTGGTGAAAAGATGACGCGGCCGCAGATTCTTTTGGTCAATGATGACGGGGTAAACTCCGGGGGGCTGTGGGCCGCCTATGATGCCATGTCCGCATTCGCGGATGTAACCGTGGTCTCGCCCGCGGTCCAGCAGAGCGGGGTGGGGCGGTCGATTTCGATTTTCGAGCCGCTTCGGATGAATAAGGTCACGGCGGGAGGCCGCGAGGCGTATGTGGTTTCCGGCCGGCCGACTGACTGTGCGATTTTAGGCATTCACGGTCTGAAAAAACCGTTCGACCTTGCGGTATCGGGGGTAAATCTCGGGGAAAATATCACGTTTGAGTCGGTCACCACCTCGGGCACCATCGGTGCTGCGATGGAGGCGGCCAACCAGGGGGTGCCTTCGATTGCTTTTTCCATGGAGATGCACTCCGACGGGGAAAAGTTCACCGACCCGCGGGAGCATGTAATTGATTTCAGTCAGGTAAAAGAGGTTGTGTCAACTGTTGTGCGGTATTTCTTAACGCATCCGTTCCCCAAAAACACGCATCTCATTAATGTCAATATCCCGGGGAAAAAAATCAAGGGGTACCGGGTAACGCATCTTGGCGCGCGGTTTTTTGATACAACGGTGGAGGAGCGCATCGACCCGCGGGGAAAGCCGTACTACTGGATTTGCGGCGCGGAAAATCCGGTGTGTGATGCAAAGTCCGACGTAGTCGCGCTGCGGGAGGGGTATGTGTCTGTTACGCCGCTTACTATGGATAACTGCGAGCACGGGTCGCTGGAAGAGCTTGCGGCGATGGCGGATAGTCTGGGCAGTGCGGTGTCGCCCTGAGCGGAAAAAAATTACTCTTTTCTCATCCAAAACACCGCAAGGCCGAGTCCTGCAAGGAGCCCGAATACCGGTAGAGGGGATGCGGCAGCCGCTGTCGTCTGTTCTACTGGGACAGTTTCAGTATATTCCGGTGTGGGAACCGGCGTCGGTGTTGGTGTAGCTGTCGGTGTCGGTGTTGGTGTTGATGTCGGTGTTGGTGTTTTAACCGGTGTCTGCGTCTTAACCGGCGTCGGCGTCACGGTTTTAATCAGAACCGGGTCCATCTTATACGTCTGCGAAACATAGGAAGAACCTGACATCTGCTCATTGTAGGATGAACTCTTCAAAAACTGGTCCGGCACACTTCCCCCGATGAACGAAGACCGGTCGAAGAGCACGCGTACATCCCATTCGCCCTTTTTCACCCCTGCCTCGCGCAGATTTTCCACTGTAAACACGTAACTCCCGTCCGCCTGTTTCTGCAGACCGGTGCTGGTGCCGACCGCTGTGTTCAGATTGCCGAAAAAGGTGCTGGAACCGCCGTCAGGTGTTTCAAACACAAGCGCCTTGGGCGGAAGCTGGGAGATGTAAGGCGTCACCTTGAATACAAGCCCCTGGTCCAGTGAAACCCCGTGCGAATTTGCAAGCTCGGAACCGGAAACATCGTAAATCTGGATATTGATTCTTGCATCCGGTTTGCTCACCCGGTAGGTCTGCGTCTTTGCACCGGCAATGCTTTTTGAATAATCGCCCGGTACAAAATTGGTCGTTGCAAAATAGACCATATTGCCGCTTCCTGAAAGCGTAATATCTGTTTGACCGTCATTGTTAATCATTGCAAGCACATCGCCCGCATGCAGTTCGCTGTTGTACTCTGCTATGTTGGTGTAAGGAAAAATTATGTAGGAATTTGCACATGCCGCGCCGCACAGCGCCGCGGCACACAAAAGCACTGCCGCGCACATAAGAACTGCTTTCACTTTCATACAGAAATATTGGTCGACAAAAGATAAAATGTTACGGATAACTGCGAATAAAATGGAAACAAAGCCTGCCCAAAAGAAGACAGAATAGAGGATTAAAACCGTAAAAACGAAAGGGATTAAGAAATTTACATCTTTAAGCCGCTGGAGGGACTTGAACCCTCGGCCTGCTGATTACGAATCAGCCGCTATACCGCTAAGCCACAACGGCATTATTGCCTTACTTAATTGACCGTACGAAAATAAATAAGTTATGAGTAACCCTGCAGGGCAAAACTCTCGCCGTCCTTCTTCTCCCCGTGCGCGATGGACCCGAACTTCGCCTCGTAATCCGAGACGCTTTTCTCGAGCGCGGCAAGAAGCTTTTTGGCATGCTGCGGCGAAATAGAGACAATCGCCTTTGCTTTCGCCTGATTTACTGAAGGGAGCTGATGTAAAAACAGCATGGTAAACTCGTCATCCTTGAACGCAATTTGAATCATGTTACTATACACCGGGTCAAGTGTCGGCGGAATCTGGACATTGATTTCATTGTTTTTCATAAGTATTATAAGGTTGGCGGCAAATTTATGTTTATAGTTTCTATATGTCAGACATACCTATTTCCATATCGGATATTGTAACATGCAGTATCTGCCCGATGCAAGTCTATCTTGCCAAATCAGAGGAAGAATACCCCGAAAAACTTTCCTACACCGTAGCCAAGCAGATCTCCTATCACCTGGGCGCGCGCCTGGATGAAGAAGAAATTCTCGAGGAACTTAAGCTTGTCGCGCCGGAGCAAATAGAAGAGGCAAAGCCCATCTTAAAAGAGCTCTTAATTCAGTGCGGAAAGCACAAATGGCGCGCGGCAGAGGAAAACGACTGTCTTGTCAGATCAGACAAATACAATATATTCGGGCGCGTCGACCGCCGGTTTGCCGAGGGATTTGCCATCATCAAAGCGGGGCGCGCGCCGGAGCGGGGGGTATATTTTGCAAATCGTGTGCAGGCAACCTGCTATGCGATATGCCTGAATGAGCTCTTCGGCAAAAACATGCATCCGAGCGTGGAATATCTCGGAAGCGGCGAAACGCGCAACCTTTCGATTACGGCGTCAGACAAACGCACCTTCCTGGAACTGTTAAAAACCATGGAAAAAATCCAGCGCGGCGAAATTCCGCTTACCAAGCGGGGCGCCGCCTGTGAAAACTGCCGCTTTAAAGACACCTGCGCGGGTTCTGACCAGCCGAAATCGCTCCTTGATAAACTGAGGGGCTGATTTCTTTGACCACGGAACTGGAAGAGGATATCCTGGAAAGTATGCTCGCCGCCGGCGAAGACGGCGTGGCCGAGTCGGAACTGAAGCTGGAGCACCGCGCGGATGCAGGTGACAAAAAGAAGGCATTCACTCACCTTGCGCGCGAGGGCTATATCGCGGCGTGCGCGCGCGGGTGGAAACTGATAGAAAAAGGGCGGCGCAAGGCGGAGTCGATTGCGCGCAAACACGCTGTGCTGGAAAGTTTCCTGACGGAGATTCTTGGCAAGAATCCGGATGCGGCTACCAAAGAGGCCTCCGTTCTGGAACACAGTATAACGACTGAGACAATCAACCGGATTCATTCGATGCTCGGGCAAAAAGCAACCGGCCATGAAAAACTCACCGCGCAGAATCCGGTAATCTGTCTGGACGAGTGCCCGGAAGGCTCGCTTTTGCATGTGTCTATGATTAAGGAGTTTGCAAAACACTCGCGGCTGATTGATATGGGTATTATCCCGGGCGAGCTCATCGAATTAAAGCGCAAACTCTCCAACAAATCAGTGGTTATCAGGGTAAAGGGCTGCGATATTGCATTAAGTCCGGAGATTGCCTCCAATATCATGGTTGAGCGGTGCAATCAGAAATGATTCCAACCGCGGTTCTGATAGGCAATCCAAGTGTGGGCAAGTCGCTGATTTTCAATCAGCTGACAGGGCTTGGTGTCGATGTAAGCAATTATCCGGGGACTACAGTCGGTCTGCAGAAAGGACATGTCCATTTTGGCAACAGCGAGTTTGATTTAATCGATTTGCCGGGCATTTATTCGCTTTCCGGTCATACGCCGGAAGAGTCGATGGTGCGGGAGTATCTGGTAAATGAAAATCCTGATTTGATTGTAGTCGTGTTGGACGCGCACCACCTGGAGCGCAATCTCTATCTCCTTTTGCAGGCGTCTGATATTGGAAAGCCGCTTTTAGTCGTCTTAAATATGGCAGACGAGGCAAAAAGTTCCGGCATTGTTATTGATACGGAGAAACTTACGGAGATTTTCGGCGCGCCGGTGATTGAAACCGTGGGTACCGAGGGCAAAAACCTGGATAAAATTGCAGAAATAATTCTTTCCGGCACGGTAAATGCGCCCAATTTTGTCTCCCGGTTCGAGGGGCATATTGAAGCGGCGGTGCACAATCTGCAGAAATTCCACGGTATTTCCGCCGCCGAGGCGCTGTTTGCTTTGCAGGGGATTCGCGTCGGCAACGTCGATGAGGAGATTTTTGAAACAACGTCGGTTCTTGCCGATGAAATCGAAAAGCATCATGTGATGAGCCCGGAGCAGATTATCGCGGCAAATCACCACAACCGGGCAAAAGAAATCGCCGCCTCGGTGATTTCGGAGGCGCCGCCGAAAATGCGCCGGGATTTTGATTCGCTTCTGACACGGGTGTTTCCGGGCATTCCGATTCTGATTCTCATAATGGCGGCGATTCTTGCCTTTGTCTTTATTGTGGGCGGATTTTTAGAGGAGGCTATCACTACTCTTCTTGAAACGTATTTATTGGAGCCGTTTCAGTCGCTCAATCTCTATCCGCTGGTGGAAAATCTCGGCGAGTCGGTAATCTTGGCGGTTATTTCCGGTCTCGGGATTGCATTTCCCTACGTATTCCTGTTCTACATTTTCATCTCGATTCTGGAGGACACAGGATATTTAACGCGCGCGGCGTTTCTCGCCGACCGGCTTATGCATAAAATGGGGCTGCACGGGCAGGGTTTTATTCCGCTGGTGCTTTCGTTCGGCTGCAGTGTGCCGGCTGTTATGAGTGTGCGGCTTTTGCCCACAAAGCGCGAGCGTTTTATCGCATCGATTCTGGTCACCATGCTTCCGTGTTCGGCGCGAACTGTTGTTATTTCGGGGGTTGCGGCTTCGTTTATCGGTTTCGGGGCGGCGTTTTCTATTTACGGCATTGTCTTTTTGCTGGTGTTTGTGATTGGCTGTCTGCTTTCCAGAATCACGCCGGGCGAGCAGTACGGCATGATTTTAGAGATGGCTGAAATTCGGCGCCCGCAGGTGAAATATGTGGTGAAAAAGGCGTGGATGCGGGTAAAGGAGTTCCTGTTTATTGCGATGCCGCTTATTTTGGTAAGCAGTGTTGCGCTGGGATTATGCGAGTATCTTGGCTGGGTAGAGATTTTCGAGTCGTTTATTGACCCGGTTTCCATGGCGGTCCTTGGTCTGCCGGGTTTTGCTTTCACGGCGCTTCTATTTGGTATTCTGCGAAAAGAGATGGTTATTTCGGCGCTTGCAGATTTAGGGGGCAGTGTTGATTTCGGCAGTATTCTTTCGATGCCGCAGTTGTATATTTTCGTGCTGGTGTGCGTGCTGTTTATTCCGTGTATCTCTACGATTGCGGTGTTAATTCGTGAAACCGGGGTGAAAAGAGGGCTTATTGTCGCGCTGTTTACGGTGTGTCTCGGGCTTGTGTGTGGTGCTTTGCTGCATCTAATATTCGGGCTGTTTTGAAGGGGGGTTTTTACTCCCTCAGAGTTTTTTCACTGCGGCAAGATTTTCTCTGTGTGATTTTTCCTTCGGGTTAATCTTCATTGCTGTTCGAAACGCCGTTTCCGCGCTTTCCTTATCGCCTAAATACGCGTGGGCCGCGCCTTTTAAGCTCCATGCCCTGTCATCACCGGCGTACAGGGACACATAGCGCTCTGCAGCTCTAAGCGCGTTTGCAAATTCCTGTGCCTGGAGATAAACCGAGGCTTTTGTCTGCAGAACGCGCGGCTCTTCTGTGAGGTTCACCTCTTCCAGAAAGCGTGCGGCCTCCTTTGCTTTTCCAAGCAGAACCAGCGCACCTGCCTTGTGCAGATATCCCGGAACCGATGCAGAATCATAGCGGAGCGCGGTTTCGGCTTCGCCGAGCGCCTCCTCCGCCTTTTTTGCCATAAGGAGATATCCTGCCTTATTTGCGTGAACCGGCGCCGAATAAGGATTAATGGCTAAAGCTTTGTCAGCCGCCTCCAGCGCCCCGGCGGTTTTTCCGGAAAGGGCATAAAGGCGTGCAAGTTCTGCATAAAAGCGGTAGTCTTTGGAAAACCGATTCGCGCAGGCTGCAAAGCAGCCTGCTGCGGCGTCCAAATGCCCGGTTTTTTCATACAGAGACCCGATGTTAAACCAGACATCTGCCGCGTCTTTTGAGGTGTCGTCTTTGGGATAAAAACGCACCGCCTGCTCATAACAGTAGATTGCGTCACTGTATGCCTCTTTTTCCATCCTGGCTGCCGCTTCACGGCACCAGCACTTCGGGTCGTTTGGGTCGCTGACTGAAATTACGCTCTGCTTTCTTGCGCCCATCTATTTTTTCTCCCATTTCAGGAGCTCTGCAAGGCTTCCAAGCGTCCCCCCGCGGCGGATTTCCTCTCTGATGCGGATTTCTGTTTTGTGCACCTCGACCGCGCGCCGGGCTATTTCATACGCTCGCTCGCGCGCAATTACGACAACACCGGAAAGGTCGCCGATAATCCAGTCGCCCGGGCGCACTTCCTGGCCGCAGCAGGAAATCTCCGCGTTTATTTCGCCGAAACCTTTCGGTTCGTAGGCATTCGGCTGGACCGCTTTGGCATAGACCGGGATGTCAAGGGTAATGATGTCATCCCAGTCGCGGACCGCGCCGTCGATAATAATTCCCGCGACTCCGCGGTTTTGGGCGGACCGCGTGGCAAGTTCGCCCCAGGGCGCGACATCGGTCTTTCCGTCATTATTGATGACTAACACATCACCTTCGCCGCAGACATCGATTGCCTGCACGGGTTTGGACCAGTCCCCGCCGAACGTTTGCACGGTCACCGCTTTCCCGATGAGTTTTTTCGGTACGTGTGATACGGCAAGCCCGCACATCGCGCCCTTTCTATACATGGCGTCGGTGACGTTCGGTGCGGAAACCTGGCTTAAGAGGGCGCGGATTTCTTCATCAACGGATTTGCGCATGGACGGCACTGCAGCAGGGTTATCGATAGCAACGCGGATTTCGCCTGCCGCGGCTTTTACATCGGCGGCTTTGATTATCGAGGCGCCGCATATTATAATGTCTGCTCCCGCTTTTGCGGCGCCCGGCGCTGTATTTTTATTCAAGCCGCCTGCCGCGGCGACTTTTATACCAAGGCCGCCGATACGCGCAAGCAGGTCGAGGGGGTCGCGCCCTTCCATCTGCTGGTCGATTCCCACATGCGCATTGATTATATGAACGCCCAAGGCTGCAAGTTCTCTGGCGCGCTTTTCGGGGTCGGCGACATTCATCATATCGGCCATTAATTCTACACCGTAGAGATTTGCGCCGCGCACCGCATCTGAAATGACTGCATCATCGGCAGTGCCTAAAATGCAGACCACATCGGCGCCCGCTTTTGCGGCGATTTCCACCTCAAGTGCGCCGGTGTCGGATGTTTTTAAATCAGCAACAATTTTATTTTTCGGAAACTTTGCCCGAAGCGCGCGTACCACGTGCATGCCTTCCGATTTAATCAGGGGCGTTCCGGCTTCAATCCAGTCCGCGCCCCCGCTTACCGCTTCTTCTGCGATTTGCAGGGCGCGCTTTTCTTCGGTGAGGTCAAGGGCAACCTGCAGTATTGGTTTATGCATACTAATAGATTTGAATGAAAAGTGTATATTGGTTGTGGTACTACATTGTATAATGAATATTGTCCCGCTTGTTGTACTGTGCCTTGTAATCCTGTTCTATCTGTTTCTGATATGTCCGAAACTGTCGCGCAAGGCGGAGATGATTGCGTTTTCAAAGCAGTTTATTGCACATCGGGGGTTGTGGGGCAAGGGGGCTGCGGAAAACACGCTGCCCGCGTTTAAAAACGCGGTGAAAGCGGGTTACGGAATTGAACTTGATGTGCGGTTAACCAGAGACGGAGAGGTTGTTGTGTTCCATGACGATACACTTTTGCGTGCGGCGGGCATTGACCGCAGAATTGAGGAGATGACTTTTGCCGAGCTCGAGCGTGTGCGGATTTTTGAAGAATGCGCGGCGGTTCCGAAATTCTCCGCGGTGCTTGCAGAAATTCAGGGTAAAGTTCCCGTGATTGTGGAACTTAAGCCGCAAAAAAATACCAAAGAGCTGTGCGCTAAAACCGCGGCGCTGCTTGATTTGTATCGCGGGGCGTTTTGTATCGAGTCGTTTTCTCCGGCCGCGGTTTTCTGGTTCAGGCTGCACCGGAAACATTTTCTGCGCGGGATTTTAACCACGTCGTTTTTTGCAGAGAAGGTGCAGGTGAATTTTTTTGCAAAACTTATTCAGGAAAATCTTTTGTCAAATTTCCTTACCTATCCGGATTTTATTGCATGTGATGTGCGTCATAAAAAACAGGTAAGTCAGTTTATCTGCCGGTATCTTTTTGCGCCGGCTGTTGTTTTCTGGACGGTGCAGGATGAAAAAACGCTGAAAGAGTCTCTCGATACCGGAGATATTTTCATATTTGATTCGTTTGTCCCGGAAACTAAGCCGCCGAAGATGGTGGTAAAACCAACGCGCAATATGAAACTGGATTAGGCGCGCGAGGCTTATCTCACAGGTCCTGTGCCGAGGTAAAGCCGGTGTTTTGTCCCCGTTCGAGTGCGCGCAGGAGTTCTCCGGCATCGGCGGCGGTGTCTGCCCGCGCAAAAATGCGTACTTTTTTCAGTTGTATTTTGTTTCCGCACTGGCAGGTTTTGGTCTCATAAGAGAGGTCTGCGACCATTTTTCGATGGCATCTGGGGCAGCCGACTATTGCAAATCCATTCATTTCGGGTAAGTAGTTGGATAGTATTCTGATATGTATTTTGCGTCTTTTTTCGATGCATCAAACCGGCACGTTTATATTCTCATACATCATTCTAATTAAAGCAGTCATTCCCGACTTATCTCAGACGGTAGAGAGCTCGGCTGTAGTTAGTTTATCCTGCGGGATTTCCTTGTAGGAACCGAGATGTCCCCGGTTCGATTCCGGGAGTCGGGACCATTTTAGAATGACTCTGACACTTGAATGTCCAAGTAGTGTAGTGGCCTATCATGCAGCCCTGTCACGGCTGCGACTCGGATTCGAATTCCGACTTGGACGTTCTTTTGTTTTGTTTTTTTGTAACTTTATTCAGTTGAAAAAATAGAGTTATTTTTCCAGGATTTCCCAGTGGCCGCCCCGGTTTGCTCCGACACGTGCGATTTTACCCTCGTTTTTCAGCGTTTTAAGAATCTGATTCACCCGGGATACACTTAAAGCTGCAAGATCTGCAATTTCCTGTGCTTTCAGCGTCGGGTTTTCCAAAAGAAGCTGCAGGATGTATTCAGTTGAACTGGAACTGTTTTTCCCGGGAACTCTCTGACCGGATAACGGATATGCAAAAGGAATCGTAACTGTTATGTGGTTTTCTGCGATGTCAAAAACCTCTCTGCCGTATTTTGCGGTGATTTTCGGCACTCCGTGCCCGGTTTGTTCAACATACTGGAGCTGCCCCATGATTTTCTGCAACTGTATATTTACCGGATGGCTGACACCTGCAAAAAAATCTTCGGGCGGATAATCTGCTGGCAGTCCCCCCGTCGAAATCACCTCAATTCTGTCGTCAAACATGTAAACTGCAGGAGGTATGCGAAGATTCCATTTGGTATGCAGACATGCGTTTGTCCATGCTTCATTGAAGCATGCCGCGTCAAAGAGGGGCTGTTCATCGCGCGTCAGATTTTTTCCAACGGTGATACGGGTTTCATTCAGGGAGGTTACATATTCGTATGCCTGCTGCATGGCAAGGAGCATGCATTTGTAACCGTATTCGTTTCTGATACGTATCTCCTGTTTGTCCTGTCCGCTGAATCGGACTACTTTGATGGAGCAGTTGTTTTCATCTGCTAATAGTTCTGCAAGGCAGTTGTATTTTCCGGACGGTGTAAGCAGACCGGTATTTTTTGCAAAGGTTGTTTCATCGATGGTTAACCCTTGAGCAAGATAGAGACCTTTCAGTTGTTTGAAGGTGAGGTCCTGGTTCGGCGATTCCATCGATACAGTCAGTTCGCCGCAGTTCTGAAACAGCAGTTCACGTAGCTGGTGGGGTTCGAGTTTGCGGTTTTCGTTTCCTGCTCTGATGAGGTATTCTCCTTTTGCACTGTAGGGTTTGTTTGTTCCTTCGACTTCTACGGATATTACGAGTTTTCCGTCATAGTTCTGTATTTCGATAACTGGAATTACAGAGGGTTTTATTCCGGCTGCAATTGCCTGAGATATGGAGGTTATGGTTTTATTGCCGACAGTATGTCCGATTACTTCTCCTTTGTCATTTACACCGAAGAGCACTTTGCCTTTTCCGTGTTTGTTCAGCATTGCAGCAAGGGCTTCCAGAGCACGCTGAAGCTGTCCGGTTGTTTCTTTAAATTCTATGTGTTCGGTTTCAATTCCAAGATTCATGGTTTTTCCAGGTATTTTTTGAAGCGGTTTTCGGCGGCACCGGTACTTTTATTCTGTAGTTGTACTGCAGTTTATTCTATAGTTTTATTCTATGCTATATTTATAGTTTTCCTGTAGTTATTCTGCAGTTTATGTTGCAGTTTATTCTACAGTTTATTCTACAGTTTATTCTGTAGCCCTGCTTAGCCTCGCCAAAATCCTCGTCTCAAAACCACTTTTCATCAAACGTCCTGCACAGCGCTTCAAGCTCTTCCCGCCCCAGAAGCCCTGCTTTCCACTCTTTTGGAATCGCCTCCGCGCCGTATAAAATCCCTGCAAGACCGCCTGCGACAGCTGCTGTTGTATCGGTGTCCTCACCTAAATTTACCGCATGCAGCACCGTTGCTTCAAACGACTCCTGTGTCAGCAAAACCCACAGCGCCGCCTCCAGTGTATCCACCGCAAAGCCCCCGCTCCTGATTCCAACCTCGCCGATATTTCCCAGAATGCGGTTAAAAATACGCGTGAAGTACTGATACCACGGCCGGAACTCGGGATTTTCATGATAATACCGCGCGGCGGCGGACGCCCCTTCCTCCACCGCCCAGACCTTGTCCTCGCCGTCAAGGAGCTTGACTGCAACGCAGGCATAAATGCCGCAGGTCATTTTGCTTATTGGATGCGCGTGCGTAAGCGCGGAATAGGTATGAATGAGGTCAAACGCCGCCGGCGTTTTTACCGCATCAGAGCCGTATTTTGCATAAGCGGCGTAAACTGCGGGCAGAATCCGCATAAGAGAACCGTTACCGTTATCCCGCTCGGTTGTGCCCGGTCTGTGGTTTTGTATCGCAGAACACGTTGTGTTTCCGACATCAAACATATCGCCGTCCGGGGTGTATTTTCCCTCATGGAACCATGCGGCGAATTTGTTCATGCAGTCTTCCGGATCAATCCCTCCTGCAAGGCTGTCGAGCGTTGCAAGCGTCAGACTGGTATCATCAGACCAGGTCCCGGCCGGCTTGTCCCATGTTCCAAAGCCGCGCATAGAGGTAACGGGATTTTCTTTCAGCCGGCTGCGGGAAAGAAATTCCACGGGGACGCCTAAAGCGTCACCTACAGCAAGCCCCAGTATGCCGGATAAACAGGATTGTTTCATGTATGTAAATAGGAGAGGCTAACTATTTAGTGTTTGGGTTGTTTACCCGAAACAGACCCACCGGTCGTAAATCGGGTCACGTTCATTTTCAAAAATCGAAAGATTGCGCCCC
>R15__coassemble_1179_pt1 | contig 14212 bp, 8 predicted proteins | sample R15__metabat2_low_PE_054 | metagenome-assembled genome bin R15 | reverse complement strand
CACCTAACTTTTTCTATTCACTGAATGAGATAGGCTCAACTGTCAAATTCAGGTTGAAATGTAAAAACTTTTCATTTTGAAAAGTTTTTGCATGTGCATGTGGAAAAAGTTTGCAGTCTTGGTTGAGAACCGCGGTAAAAATTTATACAGCCGGCAGTGAAAAATCCAGCCGGATTTTATCAAGCATTGTTTCTCGTTTGAAAAACATACTCATGTACAAAGGAAGATAGAGAATTTTTCCGTCCCTGCAGACATTCCCAATACAGAAAACGATGGCATTGTCCAGTTTAAACTCTTCAACTTCAAGGAGATTGTTCAAAGCATTGTGTTTTGTATAATCTTTGCCGGATTTAATCTCAACCGGAAGCAACGTCCCTTTCTGCTGCACAACAAAATCCACTTCGCCGATGGATTTGCGGTCATAATAATAGAGAGCAAATCCGGCAGCCTGCAGGCTCTGCGCAAAGAGGTTTTCCAGAATACTTCCTTCATTGATCTCCAGCGCGCCGTTTACAATTTTGTACTGTGTATCTCCCCCGCACATGGCACACAAAAGACCTGTGTCGCAGAGATAAAATTTGAAAAGGCTGCGTTTCAGATTGATTTCCACAGGCTCTTTAACCTCGGTCAGATTCCAGCAGGGAAGAGCCACACCTGCATCGCTTAACCAGTTGAAACAGCTTTCATATCGTTCGATGCGCGCGGTTTTGGCAAGGTCGGAGAGCATGAACCGTTTGTTTTTGTTGTTTAATTCGGCCGGCATGGCGTCAAATATGCGGGTTACTTTTGCGGCATCGCTGCCGGCATATTTTGTGATGTCTTTTTTGTAGAGTTTGAGAATGGATGTCTGTATTTCAGAAACCCGCGCCATGTCGCGTGATTTTACGTATTCCTGGACACAGGCGGGCATTCCCCCGATTATGATGTAGTAGGTGAAGAGTTTGAGCATCTGTTCGTGGATGCAGGGGTCCACGGGTTTTTCTGTATCGTAGGATTTTTTCAGAAGGGCAAATGTTTCTTCGCTTACGCCGGAGGCGAGGGCGAATTCTTCAAAGTCCATGGGGTACATTGTCTGTATGTCTTCATATCCTACGGCATATGAGGTTATTTCTCCGTAATTGATGCCAAGGAGCGAGCCGGATTCGATGTAGTCAAATCTGCCGTCGTCGACGAGGAATTTGATTGCGGTGCGTATCTGGGCACATTCCTGGATTTCATCGAAGAAGATGAGGGTTTTTCCGGGTATCAGTTTCTGTTTCAGGAAGAGAGTGAGGCGGGCGATTATTTCGTCTGCCGAGAGGTCGCCTTCGAATATTTCTTTTGCGGAGGGGGTGGTGATGAAGTTTATTTCGGCGAAGTTTTTGCCGTAGTGTGTTTTTGCAAATTCTCTGATGAGGGTGGTTTTTCCTATCTGGCGTGCTCCGTCAATCAGGAGGGCGCGTTTTGGTGTGGTGTTGTACCAGGTTTCGAGGTGTCGTGTAAAGGTCCGGTAGAGCATGGTGTATTTTGTCCTTATCATATATTGGAAGTGAGATGATATATAGATTACTGCGACGTTTTTCTTCATTTTTCAGGGGTGTGTTGCGACGTTTTTCTTCATTTTTCAGGGGTTGTCTGCGACGTTTTTCTTTATTTTTCGAGGATTGTCTGCGACGTTTTTCTCACATTCGCGGTTGCGGTGTTTTGCTGATGTCTGTGTGTCGTCGGGGCAGCTGTTTTGATTTGCAGACGGGCTTGTTACTGCTGCATGTGTTCAATTGTGACAATGATTGTGACAATTGCTGCAGTGAATCATGCAATTTTTTTTAACTGCCAAATTGAAGTTGAATCGGGAATCGGAACAAAATCCGAAAAATGAAATCATGCAAAGAGCCCTGCTTCTCCCCCGCCCCTCTTCGCCGCATTTTTCCACCCCGCGCCAAAACTATCTTATATCTCTCGCGCTAAATAGTTACATACGTATATGTACAAGCAAAAAGATGACGGCGCTTCGGATATTATTGCTTTTATCCTGATTTTATTTATAGTAGTAGTCGCTGTCGCTATGTGGATGCTTGTTATCATCCCGAGCCAGGGAACTGAAGCGGAAAACGACCATAATGACAAGGTGTTAATGGAATTTGCGGATTTCAAGGAAGGAATTGACCAGTTATGGCTGAATAATCTGGCAGGGTATTCCAATTCACACATGATTTCGCTTGCCCCAAGCGAGCGGACGAGTCTGTCTACGCTGATGTATCTTGCGCCGACGCTGGGGTCGGGGTCGCTTAAAATAGAGAAAGGGACGAAGATTACCTTGTATGATACATACAGGCTGCGAAAGAATGTGGATGGCAAAGTAACATGGAGTACGTATCCGTGTGATACAGATGGGGAGAATATTAATTCAGACCTCAGCAGCGGGAAAAAGTATGAATTTTATCTGCTTAGAATAACGTTTACAACAGATAATGTGTATGCACCCAATTATACGATTTTATATGAAGGCGGTGCGGTGTGGTATGCCGATGCAGAGGGCAATACCTATCAGCTTCTTTCTCCTGTTGTTGACCCGGAAAAATCCAACAAGAAGAATTATTATCTGATAGCAACTGATGTTTCCAATCCTGGCAACGTTAATACAACGCTGACTCTTGGTAATCTGCCGGTTGTGTTAACATACACGTATCTGGGAAAACTCAAGACAACATATTCGGATTATCATGTAGATGGGTCAGGAGATGTTATCGTGCCCAGGCAACGGAATTATTTAGAATTCTATAATCCGGAGGTTGAAGAACACACGCATGATGATGATAAGGGCAATGATCTTCGTTCTGACAATGAAAAGGCTTTGGATCAGGATCTCAAAAAATACTGGGAAGAGTATTTAAACGCGGCGAAAGCAGTGTCATTTGATAATAGCAGTCCAAGTGACTCGAACCTCGGTGCATTTTTATCGGTTCTGCAGTATGATGTTTCTCTGGCGGATGATGTTTCTTTGGAGGGATTGGATGCAGAAGAATAATGACAGTGCAGCAACCGAGGTTGTCAGTTTCATGATTATTATGGCAACTGTTATGCTCTGTGTGGTTCTGTGGATGTTTATTGCAATGCCTATTCATGCGGAAAACAAGGAGATTACGCATAATGATGAGGTGGAACTGGATATGGCGGACCTCAAATATACGCTTGACACACTCATGGTTTCAGATATGCAGGGGGTACGGAGGTCATGTATTGTGGCTCTCGGTCCGATGGGGGATAAGGATAAGGTCTCCATTCTGCCGGATTTGTCCGGTTTGCAGTCGTACGGGAGTATTGTTATAGAAAAGGGCGAGTCTCTTAGTACTTCCAGCAATGTTTTGAAGATTACATATAATTCTGCAAATATGTATGCGACCAATGTTGCTTATCAGTATGACGGGGGAAAATTGACAGATATTGTTCATGAAAAAATGCTGCTGAAACGGGTTGGTATGGTTGGTATAAGCGACAGCAATGAATATATCGCAGCTGTGCCTTCAACATTTTCCACTCAGACGCTGGGTGGCAATGAATTTGCTGTTGTTATTTTCCGGCTGGAGCGGGTTGAGGATTTGAGCAATGGGAGCAAGGCGTGTGTGTTTTCCGTAGATCTGGAGGGTAGTTTCAATGGATAATGTGTATGTTGTGAATAAATCCGGTGAGGATAAAGAGAGCGGTGTTTCTGTCGTTGTCGGTTTTGTTATGGTTCTGGCAATTATTGCAATTGTTATTGCTATCTGGGCAGTTCTTGGTGTTCCGGGTCAGATTACAGAGGCAAAGTACATTCATTCGCTGGAGCTTGAAAATAAGATGGGTGATTTACAGACTTCTTTGTATTCGCTTTATCAGAGTAACACCGATATGAATGTTGGAACGCGGACTGCTGCAAGTAATCTGATGTATTCTCTAATTCTTCCGGTTGGTTCGTCTTACGGTGTTGGTATACTTGAATTAGAGAATGATGTGGGTTCTTTTTCCTATGGCGGAGAGCCTGTTTGCAGTGTTGATCGTCTTTCAGTAACAATCGGGTCATCGGAAATCGGTCTCGAGGGGGGCGGGGTTTTCCGGCGTGACGGGGATACTGCCTACTGGGTTATTTCTCCGTATTTTGACAGTGGGGACAGTTCTCTGATAATTCCAAGATTTTCAGGATCTTCTCTGTCTGTGGGTTCAAACGGCAATCTTGCGTTAGATGTCTGGCTCACGGATAAGCCTGTTCAGAAATATTCTACCGCAGTGAAAACATATTCTCCGGATATGGCATGGACTTATACTGCCAATGAAGCCTGGGATGCGGCGCTCTGGTATCAGTTCTTCTATGAGGAGTCGAAAAAGGAGCGTTATGTGACGCAGGTCGGTTCCTATCTGGCTGGAAAGACTGAAGTGAGTGGAATATATATGCGTTATGAAATCAAGAGTCCGCAGTTTGGAATCCGTCTGACGCCGAAAGAGGACTGATATGGATAATTTTATTGCGAATTCGCGTTTATCTGAGCTGCCTGGGTGCAATACGGTCAGCGAAAGTGTTACCTTTGAGGTGAAGCGTGCAACCGGGCAAAATGGAATCGGAGCTATACCTGAGGATTTTTACCGGACTTATTCGGCTTTTGCCCAATACGCTCGGTGGAACTGTTGTTCTCGGGCTTATTGAAAAAAAAACTGGCTAACGGTGGTGTTATTAGTGACTGCAGGAACAGGACTTTACAAAGTATGTTCAGGCATATCGGTTACGGGGAAGGAGGGGTTCGGGGTTTCTGCAATTTATAAAAAATGGACTCGGGAAGTTGGTGTTATGCCTGAAATTTTTGTAGGTGGTGGGCCGTTGACTACTACTTTGGTATTAAAGACGGGTGATGATTTTGTTTCTTCCAGTGGAGCCGGGGGACTTAAGGGGGAAGCTGACGGGCTTAAGGGGGAAGCTGAAATCAGTAGAGGCAGACTTTTGTATGTGTTGTCTGTACCAACACGGGAGAAAATAGCTGCCCTTGGTAAACGCAGCAGTCCTGAAACTATGCTGTCTCTTATCCGGGAGATTTGTGCAAACCGTGATTCAACTCTTGGTGAACTTGCTTTACTGCTCAATAGAAAAAGTGAGAAGAAACTGTATGAGCGTTATGTTTCCCGCCTGGTATCCGAGGGAAAACTGATGCAGACAGTTTCCGGAAAACCCACATCTCCCAATCAGAAATATCGTGCAAAACTAAAGGATTTGGAATTATCCGGCAGTTGAGCTGTATAATTTCTCTTCATATTTTTCCCGGGCGGGCCGGGTGCACTTTTATCCGTAACATTCATTACCTTTCAGGTAAATATAATTCAATATTATGAAAGAATCAGATGCAGGTGCAGCCAGTGTAATAGGCACTATATTATTACTGGCTCTTGTTGTTACGGCAGCTGTTATTGTCAGCGTTGTTGTCGTTAATGCGGTGACTGAAGCTTCATATAACGGTCCGCAGACGTCGCTTCAGGTTTCCGAGACGAAAACCAAGATGTATAACACAGGCGGCGAAACGGTGGAATGGGCAACAACCAGAATATATATGGACGAGGGGGAAATAACCGATTACTGCTGGCAGACTGATTATCCGGTGGATGACCCTAAAAATGTAGGTAAAAGTCTTAAAAAAGCCGGTACGTGGAATTCCGGACAGGTTCTGCATTTGTATGATTCAGCAGGGGATGCGGTAAATGCAGATTATGTAGCAATTATCGCAACTGACGGTACCAAAGATTTCCTGCTGTACAAGGGTAAATTATACGGCTCTACCAAGCCGGATACGCCGGTATCTGAGAAATATTTCTGGATTTATTATGATAAAAATGATACAGCCGCAACCGGCAGCACTTCTTCTACTAAAATTCATGTGGGGTCTTCGGGTTCTATCAACAGTTGCGGATTTGCTCTTACTAAAGGCGGTCAGAACTACCAGTTCCAGGGTTGGTCGGTTTCTCCGGATTCAACTGTTGTATCATATAATCCCGGTCAGAGTTATTATGCCGGTTCCGAGGGAAGTATGACATTATATGCCGTGTGGAAAGTTGAAGAAGCTGAAAAGAAGTATAAGGTGACATATGATGCCAACGGGGCTTCGGGAACCTGTCCGACGGATTCAGCTGAATATTCCAAGGGTGCGACGGTTAGCGTCAAATCCGCGAGCGGTTTAACAAAAGGCAGTGATGAATTTGGCGGCTGGGTTTCTTCGGCTGACGGAAAAACATACAATACTGATGACGCAGATGCATCGAATGATTCATTCACGATTACTCAGGATGTAACATTAACTGCACAGTGGATTGCAAGATACACGGTGACGTATAAAGCCGATGACGCAGATAATCCTGATAAGTGTCCGACAGACAGCAATAGTCCGTATGTATATGATGCAGATGTCACTGTTCTTGCCGATGATGCTTCCGGGACTGCTCTGGTCAGGGATGGTTACAAATTCGCCGGCTGGGTTTCTTCCGTGGATGATGTAGTGTATAAAGCCGGTGATACATTTAAGATATTCAAGGATGTCGTGTTAACTGCTAAATGGGAATCGGATGCAGTAACAACCATTACGCTGAGAGTGGAAAAAGAAGGTGCGACACAGATTAATTCAGCTGAGGTAACTGCAGCAGGTACCAAGACTGCCAAAATCAAGGAAGGTGACAATGTGGTTACCGGCGAATCCGGCGGTGATTTTGAGCATCTGAAGTTTGTGGATATTGCAAATTATTATTATTCAACCGTATATCGCGTTGACGGGTATTACACCGAGCCGTACGGCGGGGGTGTTCAGGTTCTGGATAAAAACGGTCAGCTGATTGTTTCGGATGATACAAAGAACAGTAAATTTGTTGATGCGGACGGCAAATGGTGTTACAGCACTGAGCATGAGGGCGCAACTACGCTTGATTTGTATGTGAAATGGGTGTACAATGTCAGGTTCTATGCGATTCTGCTTGATAACAGTGTAGAAAATTATGCTGATAATATTCTGCATCCGTATGTGGATAAGACGTATGTCTATGGTGTTGCCGAGTCTTTGATAGATCCGTATGATTATATTAATTACAGGTCTTCAGACGGCACTACCTACAAACATTTCTACCGCTACGGCGGGGAGACGATTCGCGGAAATACGGTGTACAACAGTTATTTCTGCGGTTGGATGGCTACCGGTGCGGTAAAAACCCATATTCCATTCGGCGAAACCCATACATGGGGCCCTGCATCTACAGCGGCTGACACTACATATGGTACCGGCAAATGGGATCAGATTCCTCCGTATCCTCAGGTTGATTTGTCTTCATATGGTGTCGGGTCTTTAGCACCGGCAAGCAGTTCGGTATATGCAGCATCTACCGAGAATGCAACTGTCAGCGGCAAGAGGGGATATGTTGTTGATGGTGCTTTGGGTGTTTCTTTGTATGCATACTGGATGCGCGCCGATCTTAACTGGTATTCTTCGTATGCCAACCGTGCAAAGCTTACGGTGAATTATTATATGAGTGATGCGAATGTTGCCAAGTATAATATTGAGAGTCCGCAGGTACGGCAGTATTTTATATTCAAGGTTGACGGGCAGGTAGACAAGATGTATGCACCGGAATGGGCAACTGATATTACGTGGTATGAGAAGACGACGTCGGGCGGTACGACTACCTATACAGAGTATTTTACTCAGTCTGATGCTGACGGGAAGTATCATTCAGGTATTCAGTCTGCTTTAAGTTCGTACAAGGGCACGGATAATTCGCTGGTGATAAATCTATATGACAGTCCGGATACTTCGTCTGCTTCGGAGAGTACGTTTACTATCAATTTCAATCCGAACGGCGGAACATTAGATGGAAGTACGGCAACTAAAAGTTATACTACGGATTCTTCGGGCAAGTTAAAGTCTTATCCGACGAGTGATCCGGTAAGGTCAGGTTATACATTTGGCGGGTGGGAATATTATCCGGAGGGCAGTTCCAAGTCTACGGTGATTACTACGCGCAATCTGAAGAATGCTCAGTTCACCAGTTCGGTAACGCTGACGGCTAAGTGGACCAGGTCGGGAGGCAGGTAACGAAAATCCCGTTTTTCCCTTTTTTTACCTCACGCATTTTTCCTTCCCGGATTTTTCCCGCTCCGCGCGCGCTCTGAAAAAAAAATCGCCTGTACGTTAATTATTGCCGCAGATTTTTTTGCCTGTTTGAACAGGGATTCCATAAACTGCTGTGTTTCGGGTGTGTAATGGTATCTGAAGAAATTTTGTCGCGGCTGTGTGATATTGCAGAACAGGCGGGAAATATTCCCGGGTAGTTGATTCTATTGATTTTGATGAGTTTATCAGTCGTCTGCTTTACCGTGCTGCTGTCATCAGATTTTTTGAGATTATCGGGGAGGCTTCCAAAAGAATTCCGGATGAGTTCAGGGAACAATATCCGGATATTCCGTGGCGTGAATTTGCCGGGTTCAGGGATGTGCTGATTCATCAGTATCCGAAAATAAATCTGCGTCTTGTCTGGAATTATGCAAACAGTGAGATTGGTGAGTTGTATCCGGTGATAATGAAATTAATCGGGGAGCTGGAGCCGGAGTAGTTCCGGTTGTCATGTTCGTTTGTGTGCCGGTGTGCCGGTTTTGTCTTTTTTTCCCGGATGTGGGAGGGAACCCAGAGGGAACTTCGGGAACTTGCAGGGAACTTGAGGGAACTTGAGGGAACCTGGGGCGGTTGATGTTCCCTGAAATCAGGGAACTTCGGGAACTTGCAGGGAACTTGGAAGGGAACTTCAATTCGTCTGTATTTTCCTTCTTTTTCTGATTTGACATGGTTTTTCGAGGGGTAGGGAACTTAGGGAACTTGTTTTGCAAAAATTCCCTACGCGAGAAAATTGTTAAAAGAAGCTCAATTTGCGGGTATTTTCTATATGGATTATAATTTGTAGAGGTTTTGGAAAAGAAGTTCCCTAAGTTCCCTTGAGTTCTCCGGGGTCTCCGGTGCTTGTGTGCCGGGGCGGGGGTGCAGCCGGGTATTACAGATTTTTCTTTTCCTCATGCAAATTATTTTATAGTATGGGTGTGTATATTTAGTCTATGTATTATAAGAAGTCTGATGCCGGTGTGTCTCCGGTGGTCGGGGCGATTTTGGTTATCGCTTTGATCATGGTTCTTGCCGCAGTTGTGGTTCCGGTTGCCATAAATACGTTTACGGATTTTGCGGTGCAGGAAAAAAAGACGGTGGGTGTCACGGTAAATATTAATGACAGTATTCTTACGGCAAATATTGTCAACGGCAAAGATAAGGATGAGCTTTCTGAATATGAGATTCTTATTCTGAATGAGGATGGCACTGTCCAGAATGAGACGGGGAAATCTTCTATCGATTCTCATTCTGCAAAGGCAGAGGTTCGTGTCTTTGATCCGGGTACGGCGTCGCGGGTAAATATTGTGGGTACGTTTGTTGACGGGCGGTCTGAGGTTATCTTTTCGGGGCTTATTAAGCCGGGGTATGTGGTTGTTCAGACGGATGGCGTGTTAGTTATCTTCCATGATACAGACGGCTCGGTTCTTCTGCAAACCTATATGAATCCGGGTGAGAAGATTTCTTATACGCGGACAAAGACTGACTCTGATAACAGACAATATCGCGTCTCCGGGTGGAAATATGAGGGCGATGACGATTCTAATAAAGTGACCCATGTCCCGAGTGATTTGGCCGCCGGGTCTGAGTTGCATTTATATGCAATCTGGAAAGAGGTAACCAGTACGGGGGTTGTTGTGCAGTATTATCTGCAGAATATTAATGATGACAGTTATCAGCTTGTGAGCACGGATTATACTACGTTTGCTTCTACAACCCGGAGTACATTTGATACGAATTCAGTCGGTGTGTCAAGTGATGCGAATGCTCCGGTCACATGGGTGGATGGCAAGCCGGTTGGGTTTGCGATGCCGTCAAAGGGTTGGGGCAGTGATGTTACGGTGGGCGGCAATACGCTGCCTGCTTATGATGTCAAGTTTGCAAGGGAGAAATATACTGTTTCGTATGTGATTGAAGGAACCGGCCCTGATGCGACTCTGCCTGCGGATAAGGAGTATAAGTATGAATCTTATGTCAAGGTAATTGATAATCTCGCGGATGCTGAAAAAGACGGGAAAACATATCATTTCGCGGGCTGGTCTGTGCATAAGAAAGGGGATGCGGATACCAGTATTTCTGTCAGAGAGCAGGAGTTTGTGATGCCTGCCTTTGATGTGGTTGTTTCGGGCAGCTGGACGACAAATCCTGTTGTTACGTTTGATGCGGCAGGAGGGGAATTTGCCGATGCGGACGGCGGGGGCAGCGAGGTAATAAAGATTGCGGACGATGAAAAGAAGGTCGAGGTTCCGGCAGATCCGGAGCGTGAGGGTTATACGTTTGAGAAGTGGGTTCGTCTTGATGATGAGAATAATGAATTGGATGTCACTGTTACTGACGACGGCAAGATCGAAAACGTAACTGAATCTTATACGGTGCATGCGAAGTGGAGTGCCAGCGGGTACAAGGTGACGTTTAGTGTTGCGTATTACAATATAGGCGAGACGCTTGCATTTGCTGATTTTGATTATGATTCAGCTGCTGAGCCGACGGTAAATTCGGGTGCGGGCAGTGTAAAGGACGGCAGCAGTACTTCTGTTGTTACGGTTGAGAATGTTGCGTATGGCACTTTGATTACGGTTAACGGTGAGAATACGTCAGAGATTACCATAGGTGAGGATACGTATACTGCGGTTGTTTCTTCTGCGTATACCGAGGAGACCGGCCGGTTTGGACGGTGGACTATTGACGGCGGGCTGCTTACCGGTGATTCGGTTGACGGTGATTTGACGATTACTGCTGTGTTCCTGGTAAGAAGCGATCCTGACGGTGAGCGTGTGGTTGCTTTGAATAATATGAATGCCAAGACGGAGAGTAATCCGACTGAGATTACGGTGACGGCTGCCGGCACTCTTAAGGATTCTGCGAATGAGAAGATTACCACTCTTCCGACGAGGACTGGATATACATTCGGCGGGTATTGGACTGAGGAGAATGGAGGCGGCACACAGCATTATGATGAGGGAGGGAACTGGCTGGGTACAGCAATTGCCGCGGATATTAGTACTTTGTATGCAAAGTGGACTGCGAAGGGATATACGTTTAAGTATGCCAAGAATACGGATTCTACAACCAGTGTTACAATTCAACCTCTTTCCGAACAAGTAGAATTTACCATTGATGAACCAAAGAATCATGCGAAACTGACGGCTGCCGGCAGTGAGCACTGGTGGTATGTTACCAAGGGTGAGGATAAACAAGTAACAGGTTATACATACACTTCTTCAAAAGGCGGTGGTACAAAGTATACGTTAACGGTTACGGGACCTGGCAGCGGTGATGGATATGACTGGGACAAGACGACAAGTGGGTCGGGGATGAATAAAACTACAACCTATACTTACAAAGGTCCCGGCATGGGTACATATAAACTTACTAATATCAAAGAGCAGTCCGGTTGGGGAGGGTCTGGAGGGTCTGGAGGGCAGACGACATACACCCGCACGGAAACAACAGTGACAATCTCATCCTCTGTCAAATATTATTTCCTCGGCTGGTCAACATCAAATAGTGACGACGCCCACGTAGACTTCACCAATGGTATGTATTTTACCCTGGATGAAAGCAATCTGGCAGATTACTTCCCGGAAAGCACCGAATGCCAGCTTTACGGAAAATGGAAAGAATATTACGGCACAGTTACCTTTAACAGCAACGGCGGTACCTTTGCTGAAACCGATTCAAACGCAAATTATCAAATAATCATAGAAACCACTCCGCAAACTTCATCCCCAGTTACCGGCTATCTCCCTGCCTATCTGCCGAAACCGTCGAAGGATGACACCGCTGGAAACCCCATGATCTTTATGGGATGGGGAACTGCAACAGACGGCAGCAACCTGGTAAGTGCCGGTCCAAAGACAAACACAAATCGGGAAATTTCACTTACCGGAAGCGGAACAAATTATGGAACAACCCTCTATGCATTATGGAACCAGGACTGGACATTCGATGCAACGTTTAAACCGAACGGAGGCACATTCGAAGACGGCACAAGTGCTGACAAACAGTTCACCGGACTGAAAGCCACCGACACAATAGATGTACCACAGCTCAATGACAGAACCGGTTATGTGTTCTGCGGCTGGCAGAAGAGCGGCGGCTCTGCTATTGTTATTGATAAAGATACCGTGTCTGTCAGCGGAAGTCAGATAAGCAGCAACAGCGGTGATACCTCGGTTACCCTGGAGGCTGTCTGGAAGGAGAAGGTTACCGTTACCTTCCATAGAAACGCTGATACTGATGCTTCGTATACGCAGGACTTTGTTTCCGGAGAAGCACAGCAGCTGAATGCAAACACCTTCGCTGCACCGACCGGCAAATCTTTTGCCGGATGGGCAACAGAAGCAGCAGGCTCAGTGGTTTACAATGATGAACAGAAGATTACAATCACCAGCGATACAGATCTTTATGCTGTCTGGTCATCCGGATACAGATTGTATCTGAAAGCAAGTACCAGTGTTTCGGAAACTGATACCGGGAAATATGTGTCTGCGGATAAGGACTTTAAACTCGGCGATTATATTGCCTGTCCGTTTACCGGTTTCACCAGTACAAACGAGGCAATTTACGGATGGAAAGCAAAGGATGGAAATACTTATGACTGGACAGATACTATTACACAGGATAACCTGAGTTCTATTGCAGATGGTGATAAGATAGTGCTTACGGCGCAGTGGACGTATAAACTTACCAATGTTACTTTCAAATTTGGCAATATTGGTGGAAGTGCAACTAATGGATGGATAGTGCCTTATGCCGATTATACCTATGCAGGCACTATATCGGACTACAAGAAACATACAATTGCCGGTTGTGAAGTGAGATACTTAATATCACAGGATAATAAAAACACATGGACGGAAATTGTAGACTGGAAAGAAGACAGAGCTGCTATTAAAGCACAGGAAGAACTTTGGGGAGATAAAACTAAAAACACAGAAAACACTAAAGGAAATACATTTGATATGAATGGTACTTATACATCACGCGGATTAATGGTTGTTAATTCAACTGATTACAGCACGTATTATGATGGTGAATACACTGCTAATACTAAGAAAGTAGCCAGATATCCACCGGTTATTCAGTGGAACAGTGCGACTAAATTAACGTATCCGAACAAGCAGTGGAATTATGATTATTATCCGGTAACGGATTCGGCTGATACAACTGTTAATTTCAACAATGCAGCATATATCAGATGTGAATACACAGTCACACTTACAGATGGAACCGAGTTCTTTAATGTTGCTCTGGCATACAGTACTTCATCAAGTGTGACCGATAAGACCTCCTCTCTGACAACAACCGAAAAAGCAGGACCGGTTACAGCTGTTAATTCTTAAACATCATCCATTTTTATCTAATAGCAACGCTCTCCATATACGAAATATAGAAATGTTTTTGAAAAATATTCGGTAAATTTGTTCTGCAAACATTAAATGAAAGTTGGAGTTGGTGTGAGAATACATTCAATCTCTCACATGCAAAGGAAACTGATGTATAGTCAGACATTTGGTATGCAGCAGTGAATGTAACAGGGAAGATGCAGGGCAATACAGGGAAGTACAGGGCAGATGAAAGAGAAAAAACAGGGCAGTACAGGGTAATACAGGACATTAGCCAGGGAAAATGGAATCGCCGGAATTTTTCTCCGTTTCCTGATTTGACATGATTTCCTTCGAGTCAGGGTAATAGGGAAGTAAAATTACAAAACTTCCCTGCGCGAGAAAAAATGAAAAAGAAGCTCAAATTACGCGTATTTCCTATTCTGATTATACTTTTGCAAAGTTTTGTAAATCTTCTTCCCTGTTACCCTGCCCCGGTCTGTCACAAGAGAAAAAGCGATGCGGGGCCCGGGGAAAATGCGGCTGCGGTGAGGGAGGGACACGGGGAAAATGAAGCTGCAAGGAGAATTGGGGCTCCGGGCGGATTCACGGCTGAAAAGAGCCGGGTGGATTTTTTCGTGAGGCAGATACATGAAGCCGGTTAAATCTCCGGCTGTCTGACCTCCATCTTTCAAAACTACTTGAACACAAACAACGAATACTACTGCACAATGGCAAAACCAATAGAAATAGGACTTG
>R15__coassemble_1163_pt1 | contig 14352 bp, 7 predicted proteins | sample R15__metabat2_low_PE_054 | metagenome-assembled genome bin R15 | reverse complement strand
AGAAATCATTGAATGTGATGCAACTGTTAAGTTCGGGCTGCATCTTTTTTCATCTCCTTATCCAGAATTCTGTCCACTCCTTTTGAAACAAAGTAGAAGACCCCCTCTGCAACAGCAATAATAAGCGCAACCGCGATAATATCCTCAACCGGCAGCGCCACCAGGCCGAAGAACCATGGCAAAAACAAAGCCGCTGCAATAAAACCTGCAATGCTGAACAGATACACAAACACCCGGTATTTGCTCATCGGAGAACTGATGCGCCGAAGAATCATGAACCCGACTGTTGCAAGAACTATAGTCGCGCACGTAGCAAGAACTGACGGGTTTGCATGGTCCCAGGCGCCGTAGAGTGCCATAACCGTTATCGAAAGAGAACTGGTAATTCCGGCGGGAAGCGCTTTCAGCAGCACATTTTTGATAAATTTACCCTTGATTCTTGCTTTGTTTGGCTCGACCGCCAGAAGCAGACCGGGAAGGCCTATGGTAAAGACACTTACAATCATAATTTGCGACGGCTGCAGCGGATAGGTAAAGCAGAGAATCAGCGCCATCAGTGAAAGAATCAGGGAGAACGTGTTCTTGGAGAGGAAAAGAATTGCCGAGCGCTGGAGATTGTTGATTGCGCGCCGGCCTTCCAAAACAACATCAGGCATGCAGGAGAAATCAGAATCCAGCAAAACGACCTGGGATGCCTGACAGGCGGCATCGCTGCCTGATGCCATGGCAATACTGCAGTCGGCATCTTTCATGGCAAGGATGTCATTAACGCCGTCGCCGGTCATGGCAACGGTATGACCTGCTTTTTTCAGGGCAAGAACCAGACTTCTTTTCTGTGCCGGTGTTACTCTGCCAAATACGGTGTATGCGGTCGCGGCTTTTTCAATATCCTCCTCAGAGACAAGTGTTGTCGCGTCCACATACTTTTCTGCGCCTTCAATACCGGCCCGGCGGGCGACTTCTGATACAGTAACAGGATTGTCACCGGAAATGACCTTGATTGCTACGCCCTGGCTGTAAAAATAGGAAAATGTCTCGACTGCATTTTCCCGCAGGGCGTTATTGAGCATCACTGCGGCAATTGCGGTTTTTTCCGTGTCGGATTCTTTTGCAAGAACAAGCACCCGCTCGCCTTTTTTTATATTCTCAAGCGTTGCCGCGCTGAATTTTGCAAGTGCATCGCCGCTTAAGAGAAATTCCGGCGCTCCAAGATAGAGTGTTTCATCCGCGTAGCGGATGAATCCGTATTTTGTCGACGAGGAAAAGGCAGTGACTTCAAGCGGTGCAAGCGCAGGCGCGGCGTTTTCGCCCGTGCCCGTTGCATCAGCATAATATTCTTTCAATGCCTGCATCGTGCTGTTGCTGTCAACCGCATCGGATACATAGGTCTTGAGTTTATCTGCCGCGCCGGCGGTAAATTCCATGACGGAGGCTATTTGCATTTTCGGCTGGGTAATGGTGCCGGTTTTATCCACGCACAATATATCGACACGGGCAAGCGACTCGATGCTTTTCATTTCATGGAGCAGAACTCTGCGTTTTGCAAGCCGGACGGTGCCGACGGCAAGTACGACTGACATCAGAAGATAGAGGCCTTCGGGAATCATTGCGGTTATTGCGCCGGCGACTGAAAACACGCTGTTTGCATAGGTGTTTGCCTGCGCGACGAAGGAGTTGATGAAAAGCAGTATGCCCACCGGCAGAATGATTATGCCTATCCATTTCAGCAGGTTGTTTACTGAAACGGTCATTTCTGACTGTTCGCTGCGTTTCATCTTTTTTGCTTCTACCGAGAGTTTTGCGGCATAGGATTCGCTGCCTACTTTTTCCAGTATGGCGGTGCAGGTTCCGGCAGCTATCCAGCTTCCTGAAAAGAGTTCGTCGCCGGGCTGTTTTTTGATTTCGCGTTCTTCTCCGGTAAGAAGTGATTCATTGACAGCGACTGTGCCGGTGCAGATGCGGGCGTCTGCGGGTATTGTGTTTCCTGCGTTTAAGATGATGAGGTCGTCTTTTACCAGGTCGGCGGAGGGGATTGTTGCTGTTACTCCGTCGCGGATGACGGTTGTTTTCGGTGCGTTGAGGATAATCATTTTGTCAAGAACACGTTTTGCGCGCAGTTCCTGTACGATGCCGATTATGGTGTTTGCGATAACGACGAGGAGAAAGGAGAGTTGGAAGATAAAAGACCAGTCTTTTCCATCGAAGGCGGTGCAGACGAAGACGCCGAGGACGGCGAAGATGAGGTTGAAGTAGGTGAAGATGTTGGTGACAAATATCTGAAAGACGCTTTTGCTTACTTTGATGCTGGTATCGTTGCCAAGGCCGCTGTTTTTTCTTTCGCGGACTTGCGGCGCGGTAAGGCCGGTCGCGGGTGTTTGATGGCGGGTCATTTTCTTTGCAATAGTGTTGGTGTTTTTAAAAGATATCTCTGCGGGTTTTATTGCGGTGGCGCAGGCTTACGCAAAAATACCACTGGAGAAAACTGATTGAGAATCAGTTTTCTCCAGTAGCAAAAAAGTATTTCATTCCCCTTTCTTTCCCAGCCCGCACTTGCCGCCCGAACCGTCGCCCTTGCCGCAGCAGCCGCAGTCAAACCCGCTTTGCACATCCTTACCCAGCAGACCTACCGCATCCGCGCGGCACCGCTGACAATGCCGCATCTGCCGCACAAACGGCGCACAGCGCTCATGCATCTTCGCCTTCTCCTCAGCCGTCGGCGGCACAATATCCTTGAACTTGTACTGCGGAATCAGTGGAATGATATTGAAATTGAAGACACCGATTTCGCCCACAACCTTTGCAATCTCCGGAATATGCTCGTCATTTACGCCCGGGACATAAACCGTATTGATTTTAACCAGCATCTTGCGCTTCACCGCCTCGCGGATGCCACGCATCTGATGGTCGAGCAGAATCTCCGCCGCCTCTCGCCCGTGATATTTTTTGCCCTCATACTCGATGAACGAATAAATTTTCTCACCAATCGCCGGATCGACTGCATTTAACGTCACCGTCAGATTTCTGACATCGTATTTTGTCAGTTCATCGATTTTGTCCGGCAGAAGAAGACCGTTTGTGCTGATGCACAGAATCGTATCCGGATACTTTTCATGCACCAGTCTCAGCGTCTCAAAGGTTTGCGGATTTGCAAGCGGGTCGCCCGGCCCTGCAATACCGACTACTTTAATGTGCTTCATCTTGTCAACGACTTCATCAATGCGCTCCATAGCCATGTCCGGCGTAAGGACAATGCTCGTGACACCGGGGCGCGACTCGTTTACGCAGTCAAAATCACGCACACAGTAGTTGCACTGAATATTGCATTTCGGCGCAACAGCAACGTGACAGCGGCCGAAGGTGTGTTTTGCCTTCAGACTGTAGCACGGATGTTCATTTATGCGGCGCAGCGTTTCTGCATCATAGGGAAGATCCTGCGGGTTTGGTTCACTCATGATGATTATGTATTTGTCGCGCAGGGTATTTAAGAGAGAGTATCGGGGCATAAGAATCAGCTCTGTTTTCATTTGTATCTCTTTCGTTCATCCGTATCCCTTCGCTCACTCATAGAGAGAAGATTTTATACTCATACAACTATACATATATCATCTATAATCAGGAGAAGAAATGGACTTAGCAGGATTATTCAATAAAGCAGACAAGCAGCAGAACCCGTGGGTGCCCAAGGCGGAAGCCGCCTATGAAAAAGGACTCTACCATGAAGCAGTCTCGCACTACACCAAAGCCGTTGAAACCGAGCCAAACAACGTCATATCCTGGCTCAACCTCGGCAGCTGCCTGCGCATGGTGCAAAACTTTGGCCGTGCGGCCGAAGCATATACCAAAGTCGTTGAACTCGACCCCGAAAACCCCGCAGGATGGATGAATCTGTCTCTTCTGCTCGGTGACGCCGGCAAATACGAAGAAGCAGCCGCAGCCGTAAGCCATGTAATTCTTCCCGACTCCGAAGCCTATCTTAAGGAGCGCAAATGCGAATGGCTTACCAGATGCGGCAAATACAAAGAAGCGGCCTCTGTTGCCGAACATTTAATCTCCATCTTCCCTGAAAACATCCAGTATAAAGTCCAGTACGCCGGCCTTTTAATGAGAAGCGGCTCCTATAGCGATGCCAAAAAACTCTATGACGAACTTGCCGCAGAAGACGAGAAAAATAAATCCGTATATCTTGCAAACGCAGGATTCTGCGCCGAAATGACCGGCGATGCAGATGCAGCCGTACAATGCTACTGCGGGCTTTCTGAAGACGATGCAACAGGCTGGTACCGCCGCGCTGTCATCGAAGAATCCCGCTGCAACTTCAAGGAGGCAGCCACAGCCTACAACATGGTCCAGTTCGCCTCTTCGAATACCGATGACCCGACGGTTGTCATGCGCCGCGCCTTCTGTCTTTTGTGGAGCGGCGAAGGGCGCGAGGCGGCCGTCCAGCTGGAAAAACTAATCGCCAAAGGCTATGCCTCGCCGGAACTCTGGTACGCGCTTGGAAGTATTTCCTATCTGAACGGCTCGCTTAAGCGCGCGGTGGAGTGCTTTGATGAATACATGCACCTTGCCGGCTCGGTAAACGCTGTTCAGTATCTGAAAGGCGCGACAGCCTCCTCGGTCTGGTATATGAAAGGATGTGCCGAGTATCAACTCGGACGCTATGCCGACACGATAAAAAGTCTGAAACAGTACTCCCGCGCCAACGGCGCCGCGCCGGCAAAAATGAAGTGGTTTACCGACGAGGGCGACTTTGACCTTTTCGATGCGGAAACGCCCAAAGCGGACAAACCGCTTGAAATCGGCGCGATTAACGAGCCGCTTGAAGCGCTGCAGGCCCAGGCATATCTCGCCCTCGGGCGGTTTGCCGATGCAGACAAATCGGCGCGTGCGGTCCTTGACAATGCACCAGAGCGCATGGATTTGGAAATGGTGCATGCCCGCGCCATGGCGGGCCTGGGCCGGTTCGCTCCCGCGGCAGACTCGGCGGCGCGTGTTTTGGACGCCGACCCAGAAAACGCCGCGGCCCTTCTGGAACTCGCCGAAGCGCGCACGGCCTTGGGCCAGTACAGCGAAGCCGATGCCGCCTGGAAAAAACTCCTCGAGCTTGAGCCGGAAAATGCGCGGGCCCAGGTCCAAAGCGTCAAATCCTCGATGGCAAACTGCGAATTCGACCGTGCAAAAGAGGCGGCTGAATCCCTATTGGGCGGCGCAATGCCGGCCGACATCAGCTTAACGCTTGCAGCGGCCGCGGCCGCGGCATCTGCCGCTAAATACGACGAAGCCGCCGCCCACTACCGCGAGGCTGCCTCCATTATCCCGCAGGTACCCGAATGCTGGATGGGGCTTGGCGCCGCCCTTGAAATGCAGGGCGAATACCCTGACGCGGCGCAGGCTTATGCAAAAGCCGCCGAGCTTTTGCCTGGCTCGGCCGCGGTCCTGCTTCCTTTAGCCCGCACACTCGAAAACGCCGGCGACAAACGCCAGGCGCTTTCAGTCTACCTCAACGTTGTAAACACCGCGCCGCAGACACCCGGCGCCGCTGCCGCCACCGAAAAACTTGCCTTTGACCTCGGCGAATTCGGCGTTGCGGCCGATGCGGCGGGAGTTGCAGCCGCAAACGGCGACTCATCCTTTGACGTCGCCCTGACCGGCGGAAAAGCCTGTGCCGCGGTCGACCGCCTTGAAGATGCGGCCGCTTATTACCAGACGGCGCAGAAAATCCGTCCGGACAGCACCGAAGTGCTGCTTCTTTTGGGACAGGCCGACCTTGACAAAGGCGCCTATGACGAGGCCCTCCAGTGCGCCGGCATTATCTTAAACAGTGAGGAAGATAACGTCCGCGCTCTGTTTATCAAAGGTGCGGCATCGGAAAACACCGCCCGGTTTGCCGAAGCGGCAAAGACCTACAGCAGAATCATCGAACTGGAGCCGGAAAACACCAAGGCGATGCTTTCTCTTGCAAACGTCTATCTCCAGATGCAGAAGTACGACGATGTTTTAACCGTCTACGGCCGGTATCTTGACATTGAGCCGGTGAATACCGACATCATCCGCAAATCCACCGACATTTACATCTTAAAAGGCGATTACGAGGAGGCGCTTGCGGGATACGGTCTGCTTCTTGAAGTAAATCCGGATGATGTAGTAACCCTGCGGCGCAAAGCCGAGGCACAGAGTTATCTCGGCGATTACGCGGCATCGGCTGCGACCTGCGCCGAAGTGCTTGCAAAGCGCCCGGACGATCTTGCCATGCGCACCATGTATGCGCGTGCGCTTGCAAATTCCGGGCGGACGGAAGACGCGCTGCGCGAGTATGCGGAAATTACCTTAAAAGAGCCCGAAAATGCCGATGCGCTCTTCGGCTATGCCGATATGATGTCGCGTCTCGGCCGCTATCCGGAGGCAATCCGCTACTTTGGCAAAGTTGTTGAGACATATCCGCGCAACAGTCTTGCGTATCTGGAAAAGGCGCTTTGTTCGCTTAAAGTCGGCGACCCGAAGGCAACGCTTGCCGAATTTACGCAGGCTGCGCAGGCCGACCCGAAAAATCCGTATGTCCTCTCCGGTCTCGGCTTCATGCATCTTGCAACGGGCCATCCAAACGAGGCGCATCAGTTCTTTGACCGCGCGGATGCGCTCGGATGCACGGATATTGACCTCGACTACTGCCGCGGTCTTGTTCAGCTGCAGATGTGCCGCTTTGACCTCGCAAACCGCTCGGCGGACAAGGTCATTGAAAAGAAGCCGGAGCATGCTGCCGCCTGGCATCTCAAGGCAAAGGCAATGGAAGGTTCCGGTGACTTAAAGCAGGCGATTGCCTGCTTTAAAAAGATTGACGAGCTTGAAAATGCGGCCGCCGAAGAAAGCGAGCCCGAAGGGCTCTTTTCCAAAAATGACGGGGAAAAGGAAGAGACTCCTGCGGCGAAGAAGTATGAAGACGCGGACAGTTTCGATCCGGAGTCGTTTGGCGAGGAGCCGTCAACACATGACCGTCACGGCGACCATGCGATAAACGGATTTGTTTTCTGATGCAGATTCAGATTCTGTGCGTCGGCAAAATCAAGGATGCGTGGATAGCAGAAGGCATTGCGGAGTTTGATAAGCGTCTGCGCCCGTATGCGAAGGTGTTTGTGACGGAACTTGCCGAGGTGCGCATTCCTGAAAGAGCAGGCGATGCAGATGAGGCCGCCGTAAAGAAAAAAGAGGGCGAAGCGATTCTTGCGGCCCGCAAATCCGGATTTCTGTTTGCGGTGCTGGACCCGCGCGGGACACCTGTTTCCAGTGAAGAGTTTGCAAAATGCATCGGCGATGCGCAGATTGCGGGCCGGGCGGGGATTGCTTTTGTCATTGGCGGGCCGCTTGGCTTGTCTGAAGAGGTGATTTCGGCGGCGGACAAGCGGATTTCTTTTTCAAGGATGACGTTTACTCATACCATGTGCCGGCTGATTTTATTCGAGCAGGTCTATCGTGGCTACAGGATTTTATCCGGCGAGCCGTATCACAAATAAGGGTGCTGTTTTTTGGATGTGTGTGTGGGGGGACATTTCCCACATACGTTTTTCAGCGGAATGCTTAGAATTCCGTTTCCCTAGGTTCAATGGGGCGAAAATTTTGGAGAAGAATGTGTGGGGGACTTGGATACAGTTTTACAGCCAGGTCCCCTATACATCCCGGATTTGTATCAAAATATAATTGAGCGCGCGAACCGGAAACAAGAGAAATAACAAAAGAAACGGGCCTGGAGGGATTCGAACCCCCGGCATTCGGGTTAGAAGCCCGACGCTATATCCTGGCTAAGCCACAAGCCCCTAAAAGGTGCTCTATACTATATGCTTTACTAAGAGATAAACTCTGCGGATGTTTGCGCCCAAAGCCTTCCCCGCCCGTCGACAAATAATTAATCTCAGATAGCAAATCTATATGCATATGCAGGAATACGAAGTAAAACGCGGCACCACCAAAGAACTTGAAGACCGTATCAACGCCGGATTTGCCGACATCTTCGGCGTCAAGCCGGATATAAAAGACGGACACTGGACAATCTGCTACGGCAGCATGAAAAAACTTGAAGTCTGGTGCGGCGACAAAAACAAATCCCTGATGGTCGATACCCAAACCGACAGCACTGTTCTTTCCCTGCCGGATGCGCAGGCAGACAAAATTATTCTTGACACCAACAAAAAATTCCGTCAGTTCCTTGACCTCACCACCTGCTTCACAACCAAGGAGCGCGTTAAGCGCGCTAAGAAGGCAGCGGAAAAATCCGAATAAAATCACCCTTTTTTCCGGCAGATGACCGGCAACTATATATTGTCATACAGCAATTATTAATTAAGACAGTTTACGGAGGTGAACTGCCGAGAAACGTGATTAGTCTGTTAGGGTCGTACTCAAAAAATATGTAACGCATTCGAACGCCTGTTTTCTATTATTATCTATTATCATTGTGTTTTACCTGTTAATCCACCCTGTATTCATTCTGTGTCCGCTCGATTTTTTCAGGTGTCATGCAACTTGTTTATCAACAAGCAGGACAAATAGTAAGTACAATGACTGTGGACGAAGAGATAGAACAGCATCTGAATTATGCAGAAGAGCTGATTCGTGAGGCGGAATCACTTTATTCGGGCGGAAACACGGAAAACGCCGCGGAAAAACTGCATGATGCAGCAGATGAGTTAAGCCGTGCGGGCATTAACTTAAGTTCCGGCATCCCGAAAGAGACGCTTGAAAAGTGCGACAGCATGCCGGTAAAAATTCTGCGGCGTGTGGCAGAGGAGGCTGAGCTGATGCCCGATTTCAATGCCGCATTTGCGGCGTATGCGCCGGAAATGGAGGTGTCCATGCCGGATGCAAAAATTTCTGCGTCAGAGCTTCCTGTGGTTTTGCATTCGGTCTATTCCGCCGAGCCTGAAAAGGAAGGCAATGTTTCCGCCCTGAAAACATTAATCGATTTAGTTACCGGGCAGCGCCGGATTACAGATTTTATTTTCGGCGACAACGGCATTTATTCCTCGCTTGCAGACACAGTTTCTCCGTATCTTATTGCAGGCGCCTCGTATGTTACCCGCGACCCGCAAAAGGCGATGGAGTACGAGGATTCTATCCCTGCGGTAATTAACGGTCCGGTAAAGCATCTTGCCCAGCTTATGCTTGCACTGGTCACCTCGGCGTTTTTTGCCGGACTGCTGGTTCTTTTAGTGAAGCGGTTCGTTACGCATAAGAAAGGCAATGCGGGCTTTGCCGCGGGCATGATTTCATTAATTGCGACAAATTTCCCGCTTTTGGTAAGCGGGCTTCGCGAGGCGTCCACCGAGCTGCGCAATATCAAAAATATCGCCTTTTCGTAAAGAGGGCGGGCTCTTTTCTTTTTTGGAAATATAACAATTTAAAAAAAACAGATGTGGTTGAACCCTTCCGGCTTTACTCAACCACAATCGCCGGTTTAAACGGCAGAGCGGAACGCGCCTTCGGATGAGCGCTTCCCTCGGCAGAGACAATCTCCACATCCAGGTTGAATTCCTTTCTGATGAAATCAATTGCCTCATTGAAGACAGGCACCTCATCGATGCCTTCCGCAATAGCTGCTGCAAGCTCCGGGGAAAGCGAGTGCACCAGTTTAATCGTTGCCTGGGTGGCATCGGTTGCATCCTTGCCTTTGGCGCGCAGCTCCGGCACCGCCATTACAGATTTCATAACTGTGCGCTTGTCTTCAGCCGTTGCAACAAGCCTGAAGACCTCCTTCTTCCACTCCGGCGCAACAAAGAGCGTAATCTTCTTTGCCTGAATCTGGACCAGCTTCAGGATAGACTGGATGTCTTCCAAGGTTCTCTGCAGAAGCTCCTCGGAGATTTCGACCGACTTGTTCAGCTTCGAACGGCCGCAGGCCGGCCAGGGCGCAAAGGAAACAAGACCTTCGTGGCCCGTCTCCTTCCAGAGAGCCTCGGCGGTGTAAGGAATAACCGGCGCCAGAAGCCGAATCCACTGGGACATGATTTCCTTTAAGACCGCACCGGGCGCCGCGCCTGAAAGCCGGCGCCGGTACCAGGCAAGGTCGGAGACCACACCGTTGTATGCCTCCTGAAGCGCCTGGCGCGTCTGGAAGTTTTCAAGACACTTGGTTGTTGCAGAAATTCTTCTCTGCATGCGCGAGACAAGCCATGCGTCAATCGGCGTCTCGCCGGTCGCATTTTCAGCGTCGAGGACAAGACCCCACATGCGCTCAATCTGCTTTTTGACCGAGAGAACAAGCTCGTTTCTCCAGTCAAAGTCCTGCCACGGCTCGGCGCTGCCAACAAGGAACATACGCACCGTATCCGCACCGAACTCATTTGCCGCGTCCTCGAGCAGGAAGACATTTCCTTTGGAAGAAGACATTTTCATACCGTTCAAGAGACCCATGCCGAAAACAACCATTCCCTTCGGCTGCAGCTCGTCCGGGAAAATTGCCCGGTGGTGGAACATCTGGAAGGTAAGGTGGTTGGAAATCAGGTCCTTTGCACTGAACCGGTAGTCATACGGATACCAGTAGAGGAATTCGGCGCGCAGGTCTTTCACCGTTGCCTCATCCACCGGAAGTTCTGCAGGGTTTCCTTTTCCAAGGAAGATGTAGTCAAAGACCGCAGGCGTGAGTTTTTCCGGTGCAATTGCCTTCAGCTTGTAGGAAACCGTGTAGTACGCCATGTAGATGGTCGAATCCGAAAGCGGCTCAAAGAGCCACTTGTTGTCCCACGGCACATGGGTTCCAAGACCTACGCGGCGGGAACAGGGCCACTCTTTGAGCCAGTCGATGGTTCTCTCAAATTCCGCTCTGACCTCAGGCGGAACAAGAGATACATTTGGCATGACCTCGTGAATCTGTTTCTTCCACTCCTGGTCGCCGTAGTTGATAAACCACTGGTCGTCGAGGATTCTGACGTAAACACGGTTGCCGCATCTGCAGATTACGCGCTTTGCGCTCATCTCATGGTACATTATCGAGCCGCGCTTTTCGACGAACTCTTTAGTTACATCCTCGCGGGCCTGGCGGACGGCTTTTCCGGCGTGTTCGCCGCAGCGGTCGTTTAATTTGCCCTTGGAGAACTCCGCGGTGTAGAGTTCCTGCGTGAGTTCATCCATGCGGGGGTCATCCTGATTTGGAATCTTGTATTTTTCCACAATGTCTTTAGCAGGAATTTCGCCGTAACCCGGGGTGCTGACTAAAGATATTGGCTTAATATCGGTGTATTTGCCCTTTTCCTGCAGGTCGCGCAGTGCGATGTAGTCAAACGGCGCGTGGGCGGGAACCGACATGACAAGGCCGGATGCCATATCGGGATCTACGAAGGATGCGGGCAGAATCTGCACATCGGCGCCGGTATAGGGGTTCTTTGCGTACTGGTCGACCAGTTCGCTTCCCCTGATTTTGCCGAGCTCTTTTACCTCATGCTTTTGCATCGCAAGTTTTTTGGCAGATTCGGAGGAGATAATCCATTTTTCGCCGTCGACCTCGGCTTTTATGTATTCGACATCAGGGTTTGCCCAGAGGTTCGTGACACCGAAGATGGTTTCAGGCCTCAGCGTTGCGCACGGAATAATGTACTCGCCGAAAGCGAACTTGATGAATACATAGTGCATGATTTCAGCGGAATCGCCTTCCAGAAGGTCGTGGTCACCTACCGGCTGGTCGCAGTTCGGGCAGTATCTTACCGGATACTCGCCTTTCTGGACTTTTCCCTGCGCATAAATGTGGGAGTACTGCCATTCGATGAATTTGGAGTACTGCGGGTCGATGGTGATAAAGCGGCGTCTCCAGTCGATAGATAAACCGAGCTGCTTCATGACGCGCTGATATTCGTCGGCGAAATAATTGACAATGACAATCGGGTCGGTGAACTTTTCCAGCGTCGCCTCCGGCACGCGGTAAAGCCCGCCGTAAAGTTTCATCGTCTTTTCATCTTTTTTGGCGATACGCTTTGCAATACCTAAAACAGGCGCGCCGGTGACGTGGAATGCCATCGGGAAAAGGACCTGCTTTCCTCTCATTCTCCAGAAGCGGGCGACCACATCAGGAATGATATAGGTTCTGCCGTGTCCCACGTGCATTGCGCCCGAAGGGTAGGGGAATGCCACGTTTACGTACAGTTTGTCTTTTTCCGGGTTCGGATTCGATTCAAATGCCGGTGTCCATTCTTCGCGGATTGCCGGTTCAATTTCACTCATTACGAGATTTTTTGCCATATTGTATTTCACCTTAGTCGACCGGGCGGATTTTCAGTTCTTCGCCTGCGCCGTATCTTTTTATCATTTCCGATGCGATGCTTGAGTTTCTTGCGAGATGGATTTCACCTGCTTCGTCCACGGTGGCGGTGAAGAGATATTCCTTTCCGGAGAAGAGGTCAACGATTTTTCCCTTGTGCTCCGGGCAGATAATGGAAATCTGCTTTTTCTCGCTTCTGATTTTCAGGTTTCCCGGACCGCTGCGGGGCGCCTGAACCTCTTTTAGGGTCTCCCTCCCCGGATGGTCCGATAGCGGGCGAACATCGATTCCGATGCCGACTTTGCTGACAACGGAGGCGATATTCTTGCCTGCTTTGCCGATTGCGGCAGGAACATCGATATCTTCAATGTATACGGCGGCTTTGGTGTCGGAAATCATGCGCACAATAATTTCGCCGTCGGTAAAGCGCGCCATTTCGTTCTGGATTTCCTTTTCAAGCACAACCCAGGCCGGATTGTCTTCGGTGACCTCGTAGGTGGGCATGGAGTGAATCGGCGATGCATTGCGCGGTTCTTCGACTTCGTCTGCCGCCGGTTCGGATTTTACCGGTGCGGGCGCCGGAGTGGGGGAGGGTGCTGCTGCAGGGGCAGGTGCTGCTTTTGCCGGGCCCGGGGTGTATGCAGGCGTATATGCCGGCGCTGCCGGTTTTACCGGCGTCTGCCTGACCGGTTCGGGTTTTACCGGCTCGGCTTTCACCGGCTCGACTCTGACAAGTCCCGATGCAGGCGTGACCATGACTTCGCCCTCGTATCTGAAGGCCTCGGCTGCAACCGACTGGGTGAGCACGTTTGTTAAGCGTACAATAGGCCTGACCTGCGGGTCGCCGAGCTGCTCAAGGGCTTTGGGCACGCCAAAGCCGGTGGAGATGTTGTAGATTTCGGAAATGTCGCCTGTTTTGACAAAGACCATGGTTGAAACAATCTGCGGAATGAGATTTAAGTCAACGAGGCTGGAAAGGCGAATCAGGGCGTCAAGTGCGGATTTGGCGTGCAGACCGCCGATTACCTTGATACCGGACAGGCGCAGGTCCGCGTAGACTGCAAGCTCTTCCGAGCGGCGCATTTCGTCGAAAACCACGTAGTCCGGGCGCAGAAGGGTAAGGACCTCGCCGGTTGCGGCAATACTGCCGTCCAGGGCTGTATACTGCGTGATTTTGTCCGGAACCATGAGATCGCGCGGGGATTCGATGGTTTTTACAATGTAGTTTTCGCTGGAAAGGTATGTTGCAATGTTCTGCTCTAAGGTGGATTTGCCTGAACCCGGAGTTCCGACGATTAACATGCCTCCTTTGTCGGATTTCAGCCGGTCTTTTAACGCGGCTGCGAAATTGTAGGATTCAAAGGAAACCTCGCGCGTCGGGCGCACAATGGTGATTTCTATGCCGTCGGAAAAAGGCGGGCGGGTTGTGGTAATGCGCATTGAACCTATCTGGCTTACGGTGACGCCGGGCAGTTCCACTTCGACAAATCCGTCCGGGTGGCGCTTTGCGCGCTCTAAACATTCCTGACTGATTGCGCGCAGTTCGTATTCGGAGGCAGGTGTCTCGCGTATCTGAACGAGGCGGGATTCGCGGATGGTTCCCTTGCGTGCGCAGGGTGCAACGCGTTCTTTTAAGTAGACTGCGAAGGTGTTTTCATCGAAGAATTCGTCAATTAAGAGCGGGGCGAAGTTGTCGCCGGTTTCGGGCTTTAAGAAGACGACTTCGAGGCCTTTTGCCTTGGCTACCTGTGCTTGAACGTAGTCGGAGGTTAAAAAGACTGCATTGTTTTCTATCGCAACCGCGCGTATCATGGAGTCGATTTCTCCTCCGCCGGCGAGTTTGACCTGTTCGAGTTTCGGGCGTTCGCCTACGTGTTTTAAGGTTATGATATGCTGTTTTTCCAGTTCACAAAGCTTCTGGAGTTCGACGAGTCCCGAAAAACCTGTTTCCCGTCCCTGATTGGCCTGAGCTTCGAGTTCTGCGAAGACCGCCTCAGGTATAATTATCGTTGCGTCACGGTATTCACCTTTCTCGATAAGGGTGGTGACGCGGCCGTCGATGACGACGCTGGTATCTGGTACAAGTATCATGATATTTTTACCATATATTATGG
>R15__coassemble_1138_pt1 | contig 14620 bp, 15 predicted proteins | sample R15__metabat2_low_PE_054 | metagenome-assembled genome bin R15 | reverse complement strand
TCCCAATGATTTGTTTGAGGATTTCTTCTATTCGCTTTGTCAGCATGCGGGTATTACGGCTCATGTTATCTTTAGCGGGGTAAATGACCATCACAAGTGCGAGGCGATATTCAAGGCGTTCGGGATTGCGCTTGGGCTTGCGCTGAAGGTGGAGAAGGGAGGCAGAGAGATTAGGAGTACGAAAGGGGTGCTGTAAAAAAAAAGGGTTTTTGAAATCTTTGTATCTCTCTTTTTTCTTTATTTTTTTATCGGGTGTTCACACAGAGAGCAGCCTCCCCGCCACCTTATCCCGCAGCTTCACCAGCCCCTCCTCGCTCTTGCACCCCAGAAGCATTACCTTCCCGTTCATAAAAATATTCGCCGAACCATCCTTCGACCGCCAGATAAGCCCCGGAAACACCTCCGGCTCATACTCCGCGTCCTCATCCCGCAGCGCAGCAATAATCTTCATTAGATTCAGCGACCGCCCCAGCTCCTCATATGCTACAATATTTTTCACCGACGGCGCCTCAAAAAGCGACGCATCAAGCAGCGGCGCAAGAATAGCAACAATCTCCTTCCACAACCCCTCAATCAAATCAAACGACTTGATACCCGTAATAATATACTTGCCCGTGCGGTAAATAGTCAGTTTTGCAGACGAAAGCGTCACATATCCGCCCGGATACTTCCCCGGATTATACAGATATACATCACCTAAAACCGACAAATCAGCAAGACTAACCGCCTGACCGAACGAACCTGAAGCAACAATATTTACAATATGCATAAATACAATATTATAGTACCTCCTTACTAAAGGAAGTTTTGATTAAAACCTGCTGCGGGACACAGACTCAAATGAGAAAACGTTGCATGACATCCTCAAAACCCGTGCCCCGCATACAAATATTGAACCTCAACCAACATAAAACCAACTGACAGCCCCGCCCGCGCGCAAAACCCGCGCGCACACAAACAACAAACTACATCATAGTATAAAACAAATATACTACGCATATGTTTGAAGGAGTTATTCCCGCATTAATTACACCGTTCAATAACGACGCATCCCAATCCGTCGACGTAAACGGCCTCCGAAACACAATCGAACACGTAATAAAAGGCGGCGTCCACGGCGTCCTTGCCTGCGGCTCCACCGGCGAATCCGCCACCATGACACACGCCGAACACATCCGCGTCGTCGAAGAAACCGTATCCGCCACCAGCAACCGCGTCGCAGCAATCGCCGGCACCGGCTCCAACAACACCGAAGAAGCAGTTTTCATGACCCGCGCCGCAAAAATGTCCGGCGCAGACGGCGTCCTGTTAATCAGCCCGTACTATAACAAACCAAACCGCTCCGGCCTCCTTAAACACTACAAACTCGTTGCAGACGTAGGACTCCCCGTCATTGTTTACAACATCCCCGGCAGAACCGGACAGAACCTTTCCGCAGACCTCATCATCGAAATGGTCAAAACCATCCCCAACATCGTCGCCGTGAAAGAAGCATCCGGCAACATTGACCAGATGATGGCAATAATCGATGGAACGCAGGACCTTGAACGCGACTACCCCTTCATTCTCACCTGCGGCGACGACTCCCTTACCCTCCCGGTCTTATCCGTCGGCGGAAAAGGCGTAATCTCCGTTACTGCAAACATCGAACCTGAACGCGTAGTCTCCATGTACAACATGTTCATGAACAACGACCGCCTCGGTGCAATGAAGATGCACTACGAATTACTGGAACTCTCCAAAGCACTCTTCATGGAAGTAAATCCCGTACCGGTCAAAATGGCAGCCCAGATACGCGGCCTTGTCAACTACGGCGGCGTGCGCTTACCCTTAGACACCATGGGCCCGGAAAATTCCGCAAAACTCAAGGAGGTGCTCTCGCACTATGACTAAAGTTATAGTCTGCGGCGCACTCGGCCGGATGGGGACCATAATCTCCGGCATGATCCGCGAAAACCCTGAGCTTGAATTCGCCGGCGGCGTTGACATCAGAGAAGGCACCTCCTTTGGAAAACCCGTCGTGCCCTCCGACAAACTTGCCGCATTCATCGACGAAGTAAAGCCGGATGTAATGATTGACTTCACGATTGCAGCAGCCACCATGATAAATGCAAAAATCGCCGCGGCAAAAGGCGTAAACCTGGTCATCGGCACCACCGGATTCACTCCTGAACAGGACGCGGAACTCCTTGACGCCTGCAAAAACGTTGCCATGGTAAAAACCACCAACTTCTCTGTCGGCGTCAACATCTTCTGGGAACTGGTGCGCGAAGCGGCGAAAAAACTCGGCGACTATGATATCGAAGTCATCGAAGCCCACCACAGAAACAAAAAAGACGCGCCCTCAGGCACCGCAAAGACCATCCTTAAAATCCTCGAAGAGGAGACCGGCAAGACCGAAGAGATGTACGGCCGCTGCGGCATGACCGAAAGAAAAGACGAAATCGGCGTCCATGTAATCAGGGGCGGCGACGTAGTCGGCGACCACAAAGTCCAGTTCCACCAGAACTTTGAGACCATCGAACTCTCCCACAGAGCCTACGACCGCTCAGTCTTTGCCCGCGGCGCAGTCCGCGCTGCTGCATGGGTGCCTTCTGCAAAGCCCGGCGTGTACACCATGAAAGAGGTTTTACACCTCTGAAGCGGGTGTCAGCGGCGAAACATATATGCACGCATACGACCAATATATAGGGTAATCTAAAAAAGAGGTATAACAATGCCAGCAAAAGTAGACAAAAACAAGTGTACCGGCTGCACGACCTGTGTAGATATCTGCCCGTCTGCAGCAATCCAGATTGGCGACGATGACAAAGCAAAAGTAGACAAAGACACCTGCGTTGACTGCGAAAGCTGCATCGACGAGTGCCCGGAATCTGCTCTTACCATGGAATAACTTTATTCCATATTTTTTTCATTTCGTTTTCATTTTAGTTTCATTTTATATTCCGTTCAATAACAACTCTTATCTTATTCCAGCACAAACGTATTATATACCAGAGATATCTCTGATACATTTCAGGAGTAAACTAAATTATGAAGAAAGGACTTATCGCAATTGCAGCAGTTCTGCTCATCCTCGCGGTTGTTGCAGCCGCGGGATGCACCAGCACCACTGCAACAGACCAGCCTGCAGCCGGCGACAAACCGGTTCTTGTCATGGCAACCAACGCCGAATTCCAGCCGTACGAGTACTATGACAACGGAAAGATTGTCGGTATCGACGCGGAAATGATGGAAGCGGTCGCAAACGAACTCGGCATGACCTTAAAGATTGAGGACATGAAGTTCGACACCATCATCACCGCTGTTTCCACCGGCAAGGCAGACGTCGGCGCAGCAGCAATGACTGTCACCGAAGACAGATTAAAGAACATCGACTTCTCCGACACCTACGCAACCTCCAAGCAGGTTATTGTGGTAAACAAGACCGGCGACAAGAAGATTGAGTCTGACGCAGACTTTGCAGGAGCAAGAATCGGCGTACAGCTTGGAACCACCGGCGACATTTACGTCAGCGACTATGAAGACTCCGCAAAAGAAATCATGCGCTTAAACAACGCAGCAGATTTATTCCAGGCACTCGAAGCCAAAAAGATTGACTGCATTGTAATTGACGAACAGCCTGCATTAAAGTACAGCGCAAAAGCAGACTCTCTTACAATTCTTGAAAAAGAATTCACCAATGAAGACTACGCAATTGCCATTAAGAAGGGCAACACCGAATTAAAGGACAAAATTAACGCAGCTCTTACGAAACTGAAAGAAAACGGAACCCTTGACGCAATTGTCGCCAAGTACATCAACTAACCCTCTTCTTTTTTTCACCTGCAAGTAACAATTCTTAAGTTATCAGACAGCATATAGTATTTCCATCTTTGAGGTAAACATGCCGAGAGAAAAAAAACCCATATCTACAAAGAAAAAAGTTCTCATCATTCTTGCTGTCTGCGTGGTCCTGCTTGCTGCCCTTGCTTTGTTTGTCTATATAGACGACGTCAACTCCGCAGCTTCGGGCACCATGTCCATGAAAGACAAGTTTGTGCAGAACTTTATCGAAAAAGACCGGTACACCTACATTCTCCAGGGTCTTGGAAATACCCTGCTTATAGCGTTTTTCTCCCTGCTGTTCGGCCTGGTGCTTGGAACAATTATCGCCGTTATCAGAACGGTGAACGAACTGATGCACAAATGGACGATAGCAAACGCAATATGCAAAATCTATCTTACCGTAATCCGCGGCACCCCGGTTCTTATCCAGCTGCTGATTATCTATTATGTGATATTTGCCTCTGTGGACGTGGGCAAAATTTTTGTCGCCATTGTCGCGTTTGGTATCAATTCAGCGGCATATGTTGCAGAAATTATCCGCGCGGGAATCAACGCGGTGCCCAGAGGTCAGTTTGAGGCAGGCTCGAGTCTGGGCCTCCCCTTCCGACTCACGATGATTATTATCATCCTGCCGCAGGCACTCAAAAATATTCTGCCGGCACTCTGCAATGAAGGAATTACGCTCTTAAAAGAGACATCGATTGCGGGCTATATCGGAACGGTGGATTTAACCCGGGCGGGAGATATTATCAGGAGTCAGACGTATGAGGCGTTTATGCCGTTAATCGGTGTTGCCGTACTGTATCTGATTATGGTTATTATTCTGACCAAACTTGTCGAGAAATTAGAGAAGAGGATGAAAAGAGATGCTGTCTAAAGGCGATGTATTAATTGAGGTCAAAGACCTGCACAAATCCTTCGGCGACCATGAGGTCTTGAAAGGTCTTTCAACGACTATCCGGATGGGCGAGGTTATTGCGATTATCGGCCCATCGGGATGCGGCAAGTCAACATTCCTGCGTTCCTTAAATCTGCTGGAACTTCCCACCAGCGGTCAGATTTTATTCGAGGGCACGGACATCACGGACGATTCGGTGAATGTCAATAAGATGCGGGAGAAAATCGGTATGGTGTTTCAGCAGTTTAATCTGTTTCCGCACATGGATGTGAAGAACAATATTATGCTTGCGCCGGTAAAACTCGGGCATATGACACCTGAAGAGGGGGAAAAGAAGGCAAAGGAGCTGTTAAAGCGTGTCGGACTTTCAGACAAGCTTCGTGCGTATCCGCAGCAGCTTTCCGGCGGTCAGCAGCAGCGTGTTGCAATTGTCAGAGCTCTTGCGATGGACCCGGATGTGATGCTTTTTGATGAGCCTACGTCCGCTCTCGATCCGGAGATGGTTGGAGAGGTGTTGTCGGTTATGAAGGAACTTGCAATGTCAGGCATGACCATGCTTATTGTTACGCATGAGATGGCATTTGCGCGGGAGGTTGCAGACCGTGTCTTTTTCATTAACAACGGGGTTATTGAGGAAGAGAATACGCCGGAAAAGATTTTTGCAAACCCGCAGAGCCCGCGGCTTCGGGACTTTTTGTCGAAGATTCTGTAAGAGGAATCTTCTTTTTTCATCTCAATTTTAACGGTCGCATTGATATTGGTGCTGCTTGAATCGACATCGCCTTTGATTCAACTGTCAAATTCAGGTTATAAAATATATAATCCAATGGATAATTTATGTCAAAAAGTAAATAAATATACCTAAAAAACAATCTTGAAACAGGTATTTCAGATGATTTTTAAATCTGGGACTCAGTGGGTCCCCAATTCCTGCTATTAATGCGTTTTGTCCACCCGCTGCCCCTGCACACACCCGTTGCCGCAAGCCCTGCATCCTCGCGCCCATACACCCCTTTGCGAACCCTTAATCTCTTAGTACAACCAATATATACCCAAGTATGGCAGGATACAAAATAGTAGAGGCAAAAGCCCTTTCAGACGCCGTATTCCAGATGTGGATACACGCCCCTCAGGTCGCACGCCACGCAAAAGCAGGACAGTTCTGTATCATTCACCCCGACGGCTGCGGAGAACGGGTTCCTTTAACAATCTCCGCCACCGACGGCGACAATATCAGAATCGCCTTCATGGCAATAGGAACAACCACCAGACTCCTTGCAACCCTCAAAACCGGCGACGAACTCGCAGACGTTGCAGGCCCCCTGGGAGAGCCAAGCGACATCGCCCCCGGTGAAACCGTTGTCATCGTCGGCGGAGGCGTAGGTGTTGCCTGCACCCCGATTCTTGCGCAGGCGGCAAAAGACGCCGGCGACCATGTCATAGGCATTATCGGCGCACGTACCAAAGACCTCCTTATCTTCGAAGACGACATGAAAGAAATCTGTGACGAACTCTTTGTAACGACTGATGACGGCTCATACGGCATCAAAGGCTTTGCAAGCGGCCCCTTAAAGGAGCTCTGCGAGTCCGGCAGAAAAATCGACAAAGTCTGGATTATCGGCCCCGGCATGATGATGAAAGTTACCTCAGAGGTCACCCGCCCCTACGGCATTAAGACCTACGTATCCTTAAACCCTGTCATGGTCGACGGCACCGGAATGTGCGGTTCATGCCGCGTTATTGTCGGCGGCGAAACGAAATTCGCCTGCGTCGACGGTCCCGAGTTCGATGCACACCAGGTTGACTGGAACGACTTAATGACCCGCCAGAGAATGTACATGAGCGAAGAAAAAGCATCCCTTGAATACCGCGCAGAAGATAAAAACCATCTGTGCCGCTGCAGGAGAGTGAAGTAAATGGACAGAACCGCAAGCGAACGCATACAGGACTTTAACGAAGTCGACACCGGATTTACCGCGGCCGAGGCAGTCGCCGAGGCAAAGCGCTGCATTCAGTGCAAAAAGCCGCACTGCATCGAAGGCTGTCCGGTCAATATCAATATCCCTGCCTTTATCAAAGCAATAGCCGAAGAACAGTTCGAGGACGCGGCCGAAATCATACGAAAAGACAACCTGCTTCCGGCAATCTGCGGAAGGGTATGCCCGAAGGAACAGCAGTGCCAGGGTGTGTGTGTCCTCGGCAAAAAAGACAACCCGGTTTCCATCGGCCACCTGGAGCGCTTTGTCGCAGACAATGTTCCTGCAAAGACGCCAAAGTGCGCTGAGCCCTCCGGCAAAAAAGTCGCTGTTATCGGCAGCGGTCCCGCGGGACTTACCGCAGCCGCCGAACTCGCCCGCCTCGGCCATAAGGTCACCGTATTTGAGTCGCTGCACAAAGCAGGCGGCGTGTTAATGTACGGCATCCCGAACTTCCGGCTGCCGAAGGAGATTGTGCAGGCGGAAATCGCTGAGGTGGAAAAACTCGGCGTGGAAATCAGGACCAACCACATTGCCGGCAAATCCGTAAGCGTTGATGAGCTCCTGGCATTCGATGCAGTTTTCCTCGGGACCGGCGCCGGTCTGCCGTATTTCATGAAAATCGAAGGCGAAAATACGCCGGGCGTCTATTCGGCGAATGAATTTTTGACGCGCGTCAACTTGATGGGCGCAAACAACTTCCCGGCTAACGACACCCCTGTTAAGCGAGGCAGAAAGGTTGTCGTTGCAGGCGGCGGCAATGTGGCGATGGATGCGGCCCGCGTTGCCCGGCGGATGGGGGCGGAAGTTACCTTGATGTACCGCAGAACCGAGGCGGACATGCCCGCACGCATGGATGAAATCCGTCATGCAAAAGAAGAAGGCATTCTTTTCATGACCGAGACCAACCCGGTAAAGATTCTTGCCGCGGAAAACACGGTTTCCGGCGTTGAGGCAGTGAAGATGGCAATCGGCGCTCCCGGCGCCGACGGCCGCTCTTCGTTTGCACCGGTCGAGGGCAGCAACTTCATCGTCGAGGCGGATGTGGTTATTGAAGCCATCGGCCAGGGCCCGAACCCGCTGTTAGTAAAGCGGATGGAGGGACTTGTCCTGAATAAAAACGGCAGTATCAAGGCGGATGCAAACGGGAAAACAAGCATGGCAAAGGTCTTTGCCGGGGGCGACGCTGCAACCGGCGCCGCAACGGTGATTCTTGCCATGGGCACAGCAAAAGAAGCTGCAAAGGCAATCGATATCGCGCTCAGGGAATAAGCCATGCGCTACTACTACACCGAAGACACATTGTACGTCAGAGGCGGGTTTAAGGCAGTAACAAACGGCGCCGGGGAGGTTTCCCGGCTTTCCACTCTTTTTCTTCACGCCGGCTCCGCAGGCGGCGCCGCCCTTCTGCAAAGCCGCGGTTACAGCGCAGACGGCGCGGGATTTGCTCAAGCGGCGCCCCTGCGAAATATCTGCATTCTGCAGTATGATTTTCTCTCGGTGTTTGTATCCGCCGCGGCAGATAAAGTCTATGCCCTCATTGTCACCGAAGAGGGGGCATCCGGTTCGGCGCTGAAAGAAGCATGTGCAACAGCCGCCGCAGCTGCACCATGCTGCTGCATTGCAGCCGCGCCCCTTGACGCGGAAGTGAAACACACCACAGCGGCGGCTGGAAGCAGCCTCGGCTCCCGGATTGCGGCTGCTGTCGCGTTCGGCGCCGCAGAGTCCGGGCAGGCCCGTACGGATTCGGGGCGCGAACCGCGGTATTTCATCTATTCGCGATACGAAAACAACGGCTGGTTTGAGTGGAAAAGAAACGGATGCCCCTATTATCCGTGCCATTTCGCAGGACAGGTCTGTCAGTTCTGCTACTGCCCCTTCTACCCCTGCAAAGACGAATCCTTAGGCGAATGGGTGGAAAGTTCGTCCTTAAAGCGGCCTATATGGGCGTGCACAAACTGCACCTTCCTGCATGAGAAAAAGTACGCGGATTATCTGATAAGCCACCCTGACGCGGATTTTGACGAGGTGAAAAACGCATGATTACTAAAGTACACGGCATAAAATATCAGAACGGCAGAATAGAAGAACTCCAAGACCCGGTTGTCACCGAATCCGTCGTCTCACTGTACTTCAACGGCCGCCGTGTCCAGAATATGGTAGCAACGGCAGAAGCCCTCGAAGAGCTCGGAGCTGGCTTTTTCATCGCAGCAGGCCTCGCCTCCTCGATTACCTCGGTCCGGGTTGAGGGCCTGAATATTTTTGTCGAAGGAATCGAAGGCGCCCGTACCGGGGGCGCCCAAACTGAGGGCGCCGTGGAATCCGCCGGCGGCTTTGACCCCGGCTCAACGATAGAGCCCGTCCCGGACGGGGGCGAAATTACGCCTGAGCAGATTTTTGCCATGCGCGAGACACTCAATACCGGCGACTGGAGCGAGACCGGCGGCCTGCACACCACGGTTCTCTTCTGCAAAGACAGACAGGCGGCGCTCTTTTCTGACATAGGCCGGCATAATACGGTGGACAAATGCATCGGCTATATGGTTTTGCACAGGCTTGCGCCCTCTGACTGCAGCCTTGCGACTACGGGGCGTCAGCCGCGCGGAATGGTGGTAAAAGCGGTCCATGCCGGTATTCCTATTGTGGTGTCCCGCACGGCCGCCACCTCTCTTGGCGTGAAAGAGGCCGATGTCAACAACATCACGCTCATCTGCTTCACACGGGACCGCCGCTTTACGGTCTACACGCATCCGGAACGTATTAAAGGATTAGGGGAAAATCTGTAAGCAATGAATTTTTTAGACCGTCTTTTGAACCGGTGCACGAAGGAAAGCGAGATTAACTTCGAGCTTGGTCTTCGCCTGTATCAGGCAAAGGGCGTGGAGCGGGATATCGGCGAGGCAATCCGCTATTTTATTCTGGCGCGGGACGGGGGAAATGCGGATGCAATGTATTATCTGGGGCTGTGTCTGTATTTCGGCGACGGGCTGCCGGTTAATGAGCATAAAGCGGCGTATTACTGGAAATGCGCAGCAGAGCGGGGCTGTATCGAGGCGCAGTATCAGCTTGGCTGCTGCTATGACAAGGGTATCGGGGTAAGGGTGTCGCAGGAAAAGGCGGCATATTTCTGGAAATTAGCGGCGAAAAAGGACAATGCGGGTGCGCTGTATCAGCTGGGATGCTATTCATACAACGGGACGCTTCTGCCGAAAAATCCGGAACTTGCCTTGAGTCTCTGGAAGCAGTCGGCGCAGCAGAAAAATCCGGATGCGCTGTTCAGGCTTGGTATATGCGCGCTCAGGGGCGATATTATGGAGCCGAGTCTTGACAGGGCAATAAATTATTTTGAGGAGGCGTCGGGTTTCGGGCATCTGGGCGCGAAATTCGAGCTGGGGCGGCTGTATTATGAGGGTGTATGCGGGGTTGTCCGCAACAAATTCCGCGGCTGGAAGCTGATTAACGACGCGGCTGAAGAGGGTCTGGGCGCAGCGAAGGCGTATATTTTGCGTAATGCGGCGCCTGACGCGGAAGAGGAGGATACGGTTATTCTTGCGCTTCCGGCGGGGTCCGGGGTTGTCGAGGGGGTGGAGGAGATTAAGGAAGAGCCGGACGATAGTGAATTGTTGTAGGGGATAGCATCTGTCCATGCTGATGAAAAAAAACGCGGACAAACACGTTTTCTTTCTCAACATGAATATATTACGAAAAAATAGGTAACTGTTCACCCTCCCTCTTTTTATCATTTTATGTAGTTTGTTGTAATGCCAGACTTGGAATGAAATCAAGGCGCTTTCCTGAGGCGGTTCGCCGAAGGTTTGAGCAAGCCTTTGGCTGGCGATGCGACCTCACAAAAGCCTCATTCAACAATCCAAGGTACGTGAACAGTTACAAAAAAAAAACTCAGTTGCTTACAACCTTCGTCTTCTTGCCCATCAGTTTATTACACCGCACCTTTCCCATAACCAGCAGATTTTCCGCATGCACCTCGGTAGACTGCACCCCGTCGCGCAAAAGCACATTGCCTGTAGATTTGATAATGCGCACCGCTGCATTGTCACATACGGTAAGCTGCTCCTCGCCCGCGTTCAGCTCGCCTTTGATAACCGAGCAGGGGCCGATAACCGCACCGTTGCAGGTTACATTGCCGCTGATTGAACATTCCGGACAAAGATAGAGACTCCCTGTTACCACAACGTCCTTCCAGAAAATAGTACGCTTCGGCACTAAAAAATCGCCGTCTATCTTAACGGATTCGCGGAAATAGGAGCCCTTTTCCGCCATATACTGATTGCCTTTTACAAATACTTTCATACTGCCCCGCAAATATGAGTAAATGTATCTCCCTCACCAAATATAATACATTCGAAAGCCGCCCGGGCTTTATGCCCCAAGCAGCGCATTTACCTTGCTCACCACCGAAGGCGCCGCATCAGCGCTTACCGACGCCAGCAGCCGCTCTAAAATGCCCCGCAGCGCGGCGGAAACCTCCGGAGCATACTCGGCCATATGCGAAAAGACATTGAGCATGCCGTTAGCCAGATACTCGTTTACCGGCGCTATTTTCAGAAGCGACCGCTCTAAAAACGCCCTTCCTTCTTCTGTTTCAAGCGAGAGTTTGCGGTTTTCTGCAAAGCGCAGATACATGGCACGCGAATAACCGGACTGCTCGACTTTGAACTCCGGCATTTTTTCGATGCATTCCAGATACTTTACCGTATCAGGCGAGGAAGACAGCGCCGCCGCGCCGATGAAATTCTCAAACGCAACCGCATTGACGCGGGCTTTGCCCGCTTCACGCTCAAGGATGATAAAGCGGTCCGGGGCGGACGAGGAAAGATACTGTGTAAGCGATGCGAGATAAACAGAGGCAGAGGCCGCATGTTCGAGCGATTCGCGAATCATCTTCCAGGTTTGCGGCGTGTCAAGCGCCGCAAGGATGCCCTGAATGGCACACTGCACCGCACGCGCCTTAAAAATCCGCCCGAGTCCGTCAAACTCCGCGGATTCACGGCCGATAGCGGCATAGCGCTCCATAACATGTTTCAGCGAAACGGGACGAAGCCGCGCGGCTTCAAACAAAAACCGGCGGCGCGCAGACCAGAGCTTCGTATAAGAATACGTAAACCGCGCATCCAAGCAGTGTTCAAAAAGCGTCAGGGGAATTGCCCCGCAGGACTCCATAACCGCGTCGTTTTCCGCAAGGCTGATGTATGCCTCAACCAGCCTCCGTTCGGGAATCCGGGACGCATCTTCGCAGAGTTTTGCCATTTCCCGGTCAAACAGCGCCGCAAAGGAAAGAAAGCGCGTCGCGGCATCGCCGGATTTTTCCATCCGGAGATACAGCTCGTTATCGGTGACGTCCTCTTTCATCTTAATATAGGCAACGTGCCCCGGATTCCAGACGGTAAACGCGAAACTGCGCGGGCAGTCGACGGTGAATGCGGCCGACTCGCTTTCGATTTTATGAGTAAACTCGGTTATTATGCCGCCGTCTGCATCGCAGAGCTGTCCTGTCAGATAGAAAATCCACGGCTTTTGCGCGCCGAAACCCTCCTGGCGGACGGTGATTTCCGCGGTTTTATCCTCTTCGCACCAGACGGCTTTCGCAGATACCGTCGGGTAACCGGTCTGGTGCAGCCACCGGTCGGCCATAAAAGAGAAATCGGTTTTTCCCACGTCCTCCATGGTTCGCAGGAAATCTGCAGGGCTCGCATTCGAGCCGTTATAGCGCTGGTGATACAAATCAAGCGCCCAGGAAAACGCCGGCTTGCCAAGCGCGCTTTCAATCATCCGGGTAAATTCAGGCGCTTTTACATACGTAACCGAAGTGATTAGGTCATTGGGGTCATTGAAGCCGGTCGGTTCAATCGGCATGGAAATACTGCCCGTATCAAGCGAAAACGTCCCCGTGCCCGGCGTATGCATCTGCAATAGTTCGGTAAGCCGGATATAGTCTTTGCCGAAATGGAATGCAAGGTAATCATCTTCCATCATTACGGTTACCGCCTCGTTTAACCAGATGGAAAAGGGTGTGTCGCCTGTGACGCCCGAACCGTTTAAATTGTGATAGAATTCGTGCTGTTTGACGCCGAGCATGTATTCATAAGATGCATCCGTTATGTTTGCATCCGGCATAATCCGGCTTGCGATAATGGTGGTGTTGCCGGTGTTTTCCATCCCGCCGAAGTCGGAGTTGTGCATTGCAATCTCGCGGTATACCTCGTAGGGGTACTGGTAGCCGAATACCAGGTCTTTGGCAAGGAGGGCGATTTCCTTACTGAGCGCGGCAATGTCTGCGTCTTCTTTGATGAGCGCCTCGCGCCTGCGGCACTTCTGATAAATTTCATCGCGGAGCGGGAGAGATTCATAGCGTTCCGGCCCGGTGTAGACATAGGTCCACAAAATGGCGTCCGACATGATATCCAGGGCTTTTTCCGCATTGAGCGCGTCCGCGCCTTTGGCGAGCATCAGCTCGAGCATGACCTCTTTTCCGTCCGGATAGATAAAGCGGCGCGCAAAGGTGTCCCAGGTGCCGACGCCAAGGAAAAAGAGATAGGGCGGCATTTTCTCATTGTTGACGTAGGTTATGACATCGCGCCCTGCTTCATAGCGGGTGCGCGCAAGGGCGATGTCGCCGTTTGAGATAAGATTGGTGTAGCGCGCGTCGGCGATTATGGTGGTGCGCCAGGTGCATTTGGCGCGCATGTCGTCGATGCAGGGAGCCATCCGCTGAAATCCCCACTGCTGGCACTGGGTTATCATGGTTTTGGGAAGCCCTGCAGGCGTTACGTCATAATAGAGGCCTTCAAGGATGTTTTCCGTCGGCCGGCATATTGTTTCGGTGCCTATGTGAAAGGCGGTGCCTTCTTTTACCGGGCGCGCGAAGAGGATGGTGAGGATGTCGTTTTCGTATGTCCAGGGGACGGGGTGTTTGTTATGAGTAACGCGCAGGATTTCGAGTTTTTTGGCATTGAGTCTGAGTTCGTTCAGGTCGGTTTCGGCGGTAAATGTCGTATCTGCACTGACTTTTGTTTCGGTTTCATGCATGTCGAAGATGAGGGCGATATTGGTTACGGTGACCGGGGGTTTGGGGAATTCGGACGGGTGGTAGATATAGGTGTCTTTCATGTCTGTAGTATATTGGGCATGGCAGAATAAATAATACTATAATCTTTCGCGTCCAATGATAGTGTATGATTTTAGTTGACTGGGAAATCGCCGACCATATCAAGCGCGGCTTTATCAAAATTGAACCGTACGACCCTGCGTTAATTCAGCCGAATTCGCTGGATATCAGGCTTGGAAATCATTTTGTCTGGTATGACAGATGTGATGATGTTATTGACCCGTATAACAGGGATACGCTGCATTCGCATGTGAATGAGCGCAAGAGTTCGTATTTTGATATTTTGCCGGGGCAGTTTGTTCTGGCGGAGACGCTGGAAAAGGTGACGCTGCCGGACAATGTTGTTTCTTCGATTGAGGGCAAAAGCAGTGTCGCGCGTCTGGGGCTTGAGCTGCATCAGACAGGGGGCTGGATTGATGCGGGTTTTTCGGGCACGATTACGCTTGAGATGTGCAATTCGAATTCGCGTCCGGTGCGGGTGTATGCCGGAATGCCGGTGGGGCAGCTGGTCTTTTATGTGACGAAGCGGTGTGAGTGTCCGTATGATAAGAAGCCGGATGCAAAGTATCAGAATCAAAAAGATGCGACGATTTCACGCTATGATAAGAATACGCTGAAGAATGTAAATACGGAATAAATTTCTTTTTTTTGTAACTATTCACTCCCTGTATTTATCATTTTAAGTAGGCATAGAAAAATACAACCCTTATAATAGGGCTGAATAGTTACTCTTTTTTTTGTAAACTGGTTGAAAAAGAAGGGATGAACAGTTACAAAATTTTGCGTATCTTC
>R15__coassemble_1131_pt1 | contig 14726 bp, 14 predicted proteins | sample R15__metabat2_low_PE_054 | metagenome-assembled genome bin R15 | reverse complement strand
GCGTCTTACGGCGCGGCTTTTGCTATAGCGGCGGGAACCGGGGTTACAAACGGCGCGGCACAGACAGAGCCGCGCGGATACGAATCCGCGGGCTCTGCCGCGCGCGAAATGAAATTGCCCGCGCGGTCGATATACAGCCACCCTTTTGCATCCCGCACTAACGCGCGGCCGTTTTGAAACGCGCGCGCGTCATAAAACCAGATATTGTACAGCGGCTCATCCATTGTGGTGATATGCGTTGCCCCGCGCTTTTTATCATAAACAACCGCGGCACCCTCAAAAAAACCGCCCGCCCACAAAAAGCCATCCGCCTCGATTTTATTGCCCTCGGCATCGATGTGGAAATAAAGACCGTCTGCATCGCGCACCACCGCAAGATCCTCACAAAAATCCCCCGCATACGTGTAACGCTCGTCGTAGAGCGGGTCGCCGAAAAAATTAATGTGATACCAGCCGGAGTCGTCGCAGACCGCCGCCGCTCCCGGAAGGAAAAAATCGCGCACTTTCGTAAAACGCTTCGCGTAAACCGGACTGCCTTCAAAAATATGATGGGTGCCGTCGGCGCTTACTTTTGGAAACTCCATTTCAGCGGATTGCAACCAGGCCGGCACTCTTGTTGGTTATTGCAATCGACTCTTGTGCAGACTTGACCTCGCCAATCATTGCACGGATGCAGTCAACGGTTTCTACAACAACATCGGCTTCCTGGTGAATTGCCTGGAAGAGATACAGGTCAGTGCCGTCAAGAACGGAGAGAGAATCCTCGAAGATGCCGTTTTCCCAGAGATCTCCTCTCGGACGAAGCATGTCGGATGTATATTCCTTAAGCTGGGCAGTGCTTGTAATGCCCGTGCTCTTCTTGATTAAGCCGAGACGGGAATGTCCCCTGATTAACTCTAATACCTGCTCTTTGGTTGCCGGATTCTTGAGTTCCATGTTGATGAAATGCATGTGCATCAAGGTAGTCGGCACAATCATAGCCGAGGTCACAATGTTGATGTGCGGCAGAACGCTCTGCACATCCGGGCCGTGATGTGACGGAATCGTAACCGGATTTAAAACGATTGCATCAATCGGTCCGCGCTTGATGTCGCCCGGGTCGCCGCCGCGGCGAACCATAGTTGCGCGTACCTTTTTCACACCGAACGCTTTGTCAATGAGATTGATAATGCGGCAAAGTCCGGTGGTGTTGCAGGAAACAACCCGCGCAAACTGGCGTCCGACGGCTTCAGCATAGTTGCAGGAGGAGTTGAAAGAAAATCCGGCGACTTCATGGTCCTCTCCGCCTTCCCAGATGGCTTTTTTGCCGTATTTTTCATACAGCGCCTTGTTGGAAACACCGACACCTCCCGGAGTTGCATCGACAACAATGTCGGCTTCTGCAACCATTTCCTCAACCGAACCGGCTACTTTTAATCCCGCCTTTTCGAATGCCTCCTTCTTGGAGATGTCTGCGATGTAAAGCGGGAATCCGCGGGACTGCGCAACGAAAGCCTCTGCTCCCGGCCTGGTCTTGGAAATGCCGATTACTTCCATATCCGGCTGTTTGCTCACAAGATCTGCGACACGTTTTCCGATGGTTCCATAACCATTGACGGCAACCTTAATCATACTCTAATGCTTTCACTTTAGAGGGGATAAACATTTTGTTTGCAGTGCCGCAACTCTTCTTACTCATCCTCAAGTTTTGTCCCGCACGCGGGACAAAACGAGTCGCTGACTCTGACCCGGACCCCGCAGTTGGGACACACCCGCCTCTTTGGAAGAAAACCGATGAACGGCAGAAACAAAAACAGAAAGAAAAACGGCAGACCGAATGCAAAACAGACCGCCGTAATGCCAAGAGACACGAAAAGCAAAACAAGAGAAAGTTTCCCGTTCATTTGCCGGCGTTCGCCTTGTCTTTTTTAATCTTCATTACCGACACCGCAAAGAAACCGCCGACAATACAGATGGTAAGCGCCGGCGTAAACCAGATGGGAAGGTCCACGCCTAATGCCTCAAGACACATCACCACACCAAGACAAAGGATGGAGTACATTGCACCGTTTTTAATGTAGGCAAACCTCTGGATGTTTTTGATGTTATGGATGGTAAGTTCTCTTACCACCAGAGCGCCTATTCCGTTTCCAATCAGAATCAGCGGCACCGAAAGCGTAAACGCAAATGCACCGACAACACCGTCAACAGAAAACGTTGCATCAATTACTTCAAGCAGCATCAGTTTGGTGATATCCGATTGATTTGACGAAGAAACCGAACAGGATTTTTCCATCTCAGCCGTCTTTTTATCAGCGCCGCGGCGCAAAAGCATGATGATAAGAAAAATCACCGCACCGACACAGGCAGCAGCACCTATTCCGATATTTTGCGTGAGAATTCCCATACCTGCTGCAAGCAGAACCAGAAATATTCCGGCAACCGCATGGAAACATCTGATGCCGTGTTTTGTACAGAACCGCTCTCCCGGCACAATACAGTGTTTTTCCTCGATAAACAGCCAGTAGAGGAAGAGGAAAAACATAAACACCCCGCCGCCGGTTAAAAGATACGGCGCGCTTGCAGAAATTGCCGCAGCCGCGGTCTCATCACCGGAAAAGGTCGCCGTAAGCGCGCCCATTAACCCGAGACCCGGTGAAGAAATCCAGATAATGAGCCAGGGAAGAATACCGCGCACAACAAATACGGCGATAATAAGACCCCAGGTTAAAAACCATCGCCGCGCTTTTTCGCGCATCGTGGAAAGAATATCCGCGTTTATAATAGCATTGTCTATGCTGCAGACTGTTTCAAAAACAGCGAGACCGATAATAACTATCAGCGCATAGAAAATGTCCATATCATTTTATTATTTAGCGCCATTTCATATTAATCTATACACAACCGCAACAGATATACCCCAAAACCGCCCAATAAAAAGTGCGAATGGATATTTTTGCCTGCAGCGCTGATGAAGTGAAACGGTTTATCGAAGAAACCGCCGGCGAACTGGAAAAAACAGTATTATCAGAGGACGCAGTCCGCATTCTCTATCATGCCCTGCAAAAATACACCATCTTTGACCTGCAAAGAATCGGCGGACACATGCGCCTCGAAGTCGAAAAACTCCCCGAGCCGTACCGGAAAAAATTCCGCCCCTATGCCGGAGACCTCTTAAACCGCTATCACGAATTTCTCACGGCTGCACGGTCAAAAAACGTCCCGGGGACCATTACCGACCTTGACCTCTGGAAATCCTACTGGGAAGGCGCCTGCTCAGCCTGTTTTTCCGAAGAGGTCTCCAAAAACGACCCGCGCCCGGAATTTGCCGGTCCCGCCGGGAAATTCTTTTACCGCCTTGTCTATGGATACACCATGCTTATTGCAGACAAACCCGGCCACCCGGTGGGTATGCCCTTTCCGGGCGGCTGGACAGTGTATGAAAAAGGCGGCGAAATTTTATGCCCTATCCGCGACAAGGAAAAAGACCTGCCCCAGGCACTGTGCAATTTCTGCCCTGCAGTTCAGGACCCGGACTGCAAATAACACAACACTTTTTTCATCAGAGCACCATATGTAAGTAACGCATGTTCGAAGAAATCACATCCACTATTGAATTTCAGATGAGTCTGCTTTTGTTCGTGGCTTTGGGAGGCTATCTCCTTGCAACACGTATTCATCAGTCGGCTGTTATCGGCGAAATATTAGTGGGACTGATTGTGGGGCCGAGTATTCTGGGACTGATTACCTATACCGATTTTGTCCAGAGCCTCGCGACGCTTGGCTCAATTATTCTGCTCTTTGTCATCGGCTTTGAGTTCGAACTAAAAGATATTACCAACTGGAAATATTTCCTGATAGCCCTTGTCGGCGTAATTGTCCCCTGGATAGGCGGCTACTTCGTCTCAACGTTCTTCGGCTTTGATTTCTTCTCCTGCATCTTTATCGGAACCGCTCTTACGGCAACCAGTATCGCAATAACAGCAAACGTGCTGCGCGAAATGGGAAAACTGCATCAGCCGTTTGCAAAAGCGATTATCGGCGCTGCGGTTATCGACGATGTATTAAGTCTGGTAGTTTTATCCATCTGTCAGGACATAAGCAGCGCCGGTGCCGTGGTGTTTGACACGGACTTTGCGCTCAACGTAGGATTTACCATTCTCAAAGCCGTCGGCTTTGTGGTTATCGCAGCGGCTGTCGGGGTGCTCTGCATCCCGAAACTGATGGCAAAAATGGATGCAACAAAAATTGCCCGCAAGTTCCCGGAATTTTTATTCATCTTCGCTATGATGATTGCATTTTTCTATGCGATGTGCGCGGAGGCTGTAGGCATCTCGGCAATTGTGGGCGCGTTCCTTGCGGGAATGTGTGTCAACCGCGTGAACCTAAAGCACAGCATGGATATCAAACTCGGCTCCGAATACCTTTACATCATCTTCGCCTCGATATTCTTCGTATCTTTAGGTATTATCGCAGACCTCAGATGTATAACCGTTGACATGCTCTGGTTCATTCTGATATTAAGCGTTGTTGCAGTCCTTACCAAGGTTATCGGCTGCGGCATTCCGGCAAAATGCGCCGGCATGGGCTGGAAGGATTCCCTTATTGTCGGCTTCGGAATGGCGCCAAGAGGCGAGGTTGCGATGATTGTAGGCTTAATCGCTTTAAGCCATTTCCAGGAAATGGCGGCAGCTGCTGCTGACGCCGCGGAATCTGCACGGCTTTTGCAGGTAGGCAACGAGATTTTTATTGCCATTGTGGTGGTGTCGCTGGTTACCACTATTATAGTGCCTCTTATCTATAAGGGATGGCTTTTCAAGGGAGAAAAGAAAAAGAAATCCGCGGCCGCGGCCGTGTCAGGGGACGAATAAGTAACCCTCCGTTTTTGCCGGTTCGTTTTATCCGAAACCATATTTTTTTATAGATATCAAACAATACATATATTGTTTATGACTGAAGAACAAATTCCAAGCACACCGGCGCCGCAAACTCCGGCACCGCAGGCAGCAGCAGAAGCCCCCGCGGCTCCTGCAGCTCCCGCAGAACCGGCCGCACCGGAATTAACCGATGAAGAAATTCTGAAACGTGCCGACGGCATCAACAAAGCACGCGCAGAGGCAAAAGCCGAGGAACTTCGCAAGGCCGAAGAGTTAAGAAGACAGGAAGAGGCAAGAAAAGCCGAAGAAATCCGCAAGGCGGAAGAGTTAAAAAGACAGCAGGAAGCAAAGAAAGCAGCCGAGGTTGCAGAAGCGCGCAGACTGGTTGCTGAAGATGATGCCCGCAAAGCGCGCGAGGAAAAAGAAAACGCCCCGCCGAAAAAGAAGCACACCGGACTCAAGGTGTTTCTGACAATTCTCATTCTGCTGATTATCTGCGCCGGAGTTCTGGTCATATCAGTGGGAACGGTTGTGGAACAGACAGGAGACTTCAGCGGTTCCTATGCATCAATCTATGACATCTGGCTCCCGCTTGGTCAGGAAGTAAGCATTGCCGGATTCCCGATTACCGCAGCAACAACAAACGAAGGCCAGGTCAGCGTTGTTGCAGGCGGTCAGGGATATATCATGTCTCCAAACGATGTAAAGTCATTCAACCCGTATCATGTGAAAGTTTCGCTTCTGTGGGGAGCAATTACGATTGCAGACTTCCTCTGTAAAGCCGATATGAAATATGTAAGCAACACCGCAGATGGAAACTACGCTTACATGAAAGCACAGGTTATAAGCGACAAGGCACTGCCGGAAACACTGATTTCAGCATACCTTACCTTCAGCGGAATTCAGTACAAGCCGGCAGCGGCTTTCTAATTTTTTTATGACGGAAGGGCTCAGCAAATCCGCGATACAAACCGCCCTTCCCCCTGATTTTTCAGCAGAGCTGCATATTCTGCAGCAGACCGCATCCACGAATGAAGATGCAAAAGCGCTTGCAAAATCCGGCGCGCCGCACGGCTCGGTTGTTTTTGCGTGCTCACAGACCAACGGCCGCGGCCGGCTTGGCAGAACATTTCTTTCGCCCGGAGGGGGCATATATTTCAGCATGATTTTGCGTACTGCCCCCGCAGATGCAATTTATATAACAACAGCGGCCGCCGTTGCAGTCTGCCGCGCAATAGAAAGTGTAAGCCCTGCCCGGCCGCAGATAAAATGGGTAAACGACATTTACCAAAACGGCCGCAAAGTCTGCGGAATTTTAGCAGAAGCCACACCGGAGGGGGCCGTAATTCTCGGTATCGGGATAAACTACACCGGCGCACCGGCCGAAATCCCCGAAGCCGGTTCTCTCTTTGAAAAAGACACCGCCCCTGACAAAAACAGATTCGCCGCGACCATGATTAGCGAACTGCTGCGTGTATTTGCCGAAATGAGCTGCGGAAATCTCCTCGACGAATACCGCAAACGCTCCTGTGTTCTGGGAAAAACCATTAGATATCTGGAAAATAATCTGTGGCGCACCGCACAGGCACTCGATATCGATGAAACCGGAGGACTCGTTGTTTCATCCGACGGAGAAACAAAAATTCTTCGCTCCGGTGAAATTACCTTACGGGTATAGCCGGCGTAAAAGCAATATGCTTTTACAACCCATTATGCATAAGGACTGGTGAACTACATGAAAATAGCAGTACTTGCAGGAGGCATAAGTACGGAACGGGATGTTTCCCTTGTTTCCGGACGGGAAATTTACAAAGCACTAAAGAAGAAAGGTCACGATGTACTCCTGCTGGACGTGTATCTCGGAGTTGAAACTCCCTCAATCGGGGATATTTTTTCCCGCGGAGACGAATTTTTACCAAAAACAGACGAGGTAAAAGAAGAAAGCCCCGACCTCGAAGCAGTAAAAGCCATGCGAAAAGACGGCGGCAAAACCTTTTTCGGCCCAAACGTACTGGAAATATGTAAACGTGCCGACGTTGTTTTTATCGCACTGCACGGCGAAAACGGCGAAAACGGAAAAATCCAGGCCGCATTTGATTTACATGCGGTTACCTATACCGGAACAGACAGCGTGAGTGCAGCACTTGCAATGGACAAAGCGCTTACCAAAGAAATACTGACGTATTACAACATCAAAACACCCAAAGGATACCACCTGAAAAAAGGTGAAACAGACACGCAACGGCCGGAGTTTCCAGCCGTTGTCAAGGTTACCAACGGCGGCTCCAGTGTCGGCGTATACATCGCAGGCGGCGAAACCGAATATGAGAATGCAAAAAAAGAGGCATTTGCTCTTGGAAACGAAATTCTGGTCGAGCAGTACATTAAAGGAAGAGAATTTTCCGTCGGCGTAATCGACGGCAAAGCTCTGCCGGTTATTGAAATTGCACCGGCCGCTAGGTTCTTTGATTATAAATCCAAATATCAGAGCGGCGCATCAACTGAAACCTGTCCGGCGGACCTCAGCGAAGAACTGACGGAAAAAATGCAGGATACCGCAGAACGGGTTTTCAAGGCGCTGCGGCTTACTCAGTACGCAAGAATGGATATTATAATGGATGCAGAGGAAAACATGTACTGCCTTGAAGCAAACACCCATCCTGGAATGACACCGGGCTCCCTGCTTCCCAAAGAAGCAAAGGCAGCAGGAATATCCTTTGAAGACCTGTGTGAAATGCTGACAGACATGGCACGTGCAAAAAAGAGATAACCAACCCTCTTTTATTATATTTATTTAAGTCAACAGGACCCATACTATAAGTACAAGAATGCCGATGCAATTCCCCGTCAAAAACACCTATTACATAGCAGGACTCTGCGCCATCCTTGCTGCTGTTACGGCCGCTTTGGAACTGCCGCTGAACAAACTCATGTTTTCGTCATCAGGACCCCTGATGACCTTTTCCTTCTGCTGTTTCGGGGCCGCGCTCGGACTCGGCATATGTGCCTTTTTCGGACGAAACACCCCGTTTCTGGACAAAACACGCCACCTGAGGAAAACTGACATTATACATCTTGCCTGCATTCTCCTCTGTTTCACTGTTCTCAATCTGCTGCTCTACAACGGACTGAAAATGACATCTGCATCAGACGCCTCGGTTTTGCAGAGTTTTACAACGGTTTCAACCGCTCTTGTTGCGTTTTTTATATTCCGTGAAAAAATCCCCAAACGCCTCTGGATAGGAATTATCTTCATCACCCTTGGCTCGTTTGCCCTCTCTGTTTCCGGAGAACAGGGCTCGTTTTCCTTTTCCCTTGGTTCAATATTAATTATTGCTGCCTGCATCACCCAGAGTTTTAATTACAACTTCATGAACAAACTCTCAGAACGCAACCCCTGTGAAGTAAATATAATCAAATTCATTGCAAGCGGCGCCGTTGTTTTCACTATCGCCCTTGCAACCGGGGAACAGATACCCGAACTTTCCTCCATACTGATTTGTGTTGTAATCGGTTTTGTTTCCTTTGCTCTTCCGCCGGTTTTTATCATGTATGCGCAAAGGGAGTTTAAAGCTGCAAAAACCGCTGCAATTACCGGGCTTTCTCCTCTTATCGGCTCGGTTTTTGCCTTCCTTCTGTTTTGGGAACTGCCGGAAATCACCTTCCTTGGCGCACTGGTGTTAATTATTCCGGGACTCTACTTTGCCCTCACACGCAACAAAGATGACACAGGGAAAAAAGACGTCGAGGAAAAAACCGAACCGGTACTGTTTCCCACGCTGGGCGATGCAGCACGAACGGAAAACCGCAATTATTTTTCGGCCCTCGGCTTTATTCTCATGGCGCTGATGTATATTCTGGTTTTGTTTGCCTCTCTTGGAACGGATGCGGCTGATGCCACCCTTATTTCCTTCCAGGTGGAGATGGTGGAAATAACCGCCGGAATCGGCGTTCTTCTGCTTCTTACGGGAGTAATTCTGCTAATTTTTGGAAAACGGGTTTTGCATGCGGTTACGTTCCTCTTTTTCGGGGCACTGCAGATTCTTTTTGCAACGGCGGGAAGCAGCGAGGCAATTTCAGGGACCATAGCAGGATTTTCGATTCTCCTCGCGATAATTTTCCTCACCTCAAAAGAGAAAAACAAACATGTATTTGCGGTTATAAATCTGTTTTACGGCATTGTAAATGTTTTATCGCACCATTACATTGAAGGACCGCTGTATTATGTTTCCATGGTGTTAATGATACTTCTTGCCCTCGGACTGATTTATCTTGCCCTTGCCTGTGCCGCGCAGAAACACACCCTTCCTTTAACAAACTATCTTACCTCGGACAGTTCACTCAAATTCCAGAAATGCGGCCCGGTTCTCGGTTATCTGTTCCTTGCAATGTACATATCCTTATGGCTTGCTTACGACCTTGGAAAACTCGGCGTCGATGTGATGAGCTTTGATGCGGTCATTTCCGTTGAACAGGTATGCGTGTTTATGCTGGTGTTTATCGGTCTTTTGCTTCTTTTCATCGGCAGACTGCGGTTTACTCCGGTTATGTTTATTGCAATCGGGCTTGCGTTGTGGCTTGATTTGTATGCTTCCGGAACAATGAAATATGCAGTCGCATTTCTTTTGTTCCTGCTCGGGGTATTTTGCGTACAGCGCTGGTATTCACGGCTGCTTACGTCAATTCTGTTAATCAATTTCGGATTTTCCATAATGCTGGATGTCTTGTATTCCGGTGGAATAACAGAACTCAGCGTGGTAATTCTGCTGATTAATACGGTGTGCGTTGTTCTTTCACTGTATCTTTCCGTCGCGGTGTTTTCGGAAAAGCCGAAACTGCCGCTGTTTTAATCTGGAACCCAAATTTGACAGTTGAATGTTTGTCTGTGTCGCTTAAATCGTAATGCCAACACAGACATCACCACAGAAATCACCACAGAAAACACGGAAATAGAGAAATCAACAGAAAACACAGAAGAAATTGCATTTTAGCCAATCATCAACCGTTGATTCCGTGAATTCCGTTGAATTTTGTGTTTTCCGTGTTTTCCGTGGTGATGTCCGTGGTGAATTCCGTGTTGGAATGACGAGTTAAGAGACACGCCAAAAATGCACCTAACTTTTTCTATTCACTGAATGAGATAGGCTCAACTGTCAAATTCAGGCTGGAAACGGGGTTTTTCTCCCCTCCCCGGTCTTCCTAAAAAAGATTATTTTCTGCCGAGTTTGTCCTGTTCGACAAGATATTGTGCAAGAAGCCTGGGAATCGGTGCTGTCATGCAGTGCCAGTTTGGTGTGCCGTTAACCTCCAGACAGGTGTAGCCGCCGTCTTCGAGCGGAAGAAGGTCAACGCCGCAGTAATCGATATTTACCGCACGCGCGGCAGCTTCAGCCGCTTCTGCCATTTCCTTCGGGATTTCAATGCCGCATCCCGTACCGCCCTGATGAATATTGTGCGTTAAGTGCTCTGAGACCCGCTGAATGGCGCCGACCGCTTTGCAGCCGATAACAAAAATTCTGAAATCCCGGTCGTTTTTCACATATTCCTGGACATAATACGGCGGTTCCTCTTTTATCTCGTTTGCATCATGGAACATGTAGATGCCATTGCCGTCAAAGCCGTAAACCGGCTTGTAAACCGCTTTTCCGCCGTGGGCATCGAGAAATTTCTGCACAACAGAGCGTTCATTAGTAAAGCAGGTGTCCGGGCTTGGCGCACCGATGTGAAACATCTTTGCGGTTGTCGTGACCTTGCTTGCGCAGGTTGCAATCGCGTCTGTTGAGTTTATCACGCGGTTTTCCATTTCAAGCGCTTTCAAGAGCTCAAACTGCACGCCGTCCTGTTTAATGCCGCAGGCCCATATTGTTTCACCCGTTACCGGAAGATTAAACGGGTCCACGGACGGAAGGTCTAAAATGTCGTATTTTACGCCCATTTTGTCCAATTCCGCCATAACCTGACCAGTGGAATTGTCATTGGGCGTGTCTGTCGGTTTTTTGATAATGTATAACATTTAAGTTTTCATTGGCACTCTGACGAGATAAACCCTTTGGGATGTACAATGCACCGGGTCAAAAAAAAGAAAAAAGTCCCGTTTAAAATATCGACGCAAGAAGTGCCGTAACAACCCCGGTAAGGAAAATGCCGTCAAACATCCCCGCACCCCCTATAGAAAGCATCGGCGTGTTTTTGCCGATAACCTTTCGCAGATGCAGCAGATCTCCGCCCACTAATGTCCCCACAGTCCCCGCAAAATACGCGATACCCGCCATTGCAAGACCTCCTGTTCCCCAGCCGAGAACGAGCGCCAAAACCAGCGTAATCAGCGGCATTACAAAAAACGGCAGCGCAACGCCTATCCCCTGCACCGGCCGGGCGACAAAATAAGCGGCGACTGCTGTAAGAACGCAGGCAATAAGCATCTTAACAACATAGAACGGGTCAGATGAAATATTTCCAAGCACCGCCATTACGAGGACATACACTGAAATCAGAATGGGAACCAGCGCCCCGCCCACATTCAGGAAAATCTGCGTGCCCTTCTTTTCTTCAGGCTCGTATGAACTGACAAACCGGTCGGTGTTGTACATTTTGTCATACATGGAGGGGGCGTACTGACCTCTTGGCTTTCGGGGAATGTCTTCTCCGGTATGTTCCTTTTCTGACTTCGGATACAGCGTTCCAAGCGGGATATTGATGAAACTGCCCACAATACAGGCGATAATCAACCCTGCAATCGCCCAGAAACCAAGACCGAGTTTGGCAAACGCTGCCCCGATAAAACCGAAGAACAGCAGCGGAATACCTATAATAACAAGCAAAACGAGTACAATCAGCACTCCTCCTGAAACCGGTGAGAAAAAGAACCGTGACATACTTACAGATTTGTACGGATGCTATAAAATCCCTGCGGTATGAGAAAAAAGGATTAGTGTCTCCTGAATAAGAAGACACCCGCGCCAAGCGCGGCTAACACCGCAGCCGGAAGCAGCGGAGAAGCTGCGGCGTTTGTCGCGGCAGCGGAAGCAGTAGGCTTTGCCGTAATGGTGCCGTTATTTGCTGCAAAATCCGCTTCACTGAGATACACCGGCGTGCTGCCTTCAACGATAGTATCGATTTCATAATCCCAGTAGATAGTTTCGTCATCAAACTCGACCAGCTGCAAATCATTTACCGGACTCGCCGAGAACGTGTGGGTTTTTCCGGTTTCAGAGTGAATCTCGTCATCATCGTCAGTGAGATAATCAACCACCGGCGTGAACCTGTCGCCTGCCGCAAGTTTTTCACTGCCCCAGAGATTCAGCTTTGCACTGCTTGCGTCCGTGTCGGAGGTTAGCGTCAGAGAAGTTACCTTCATGTCTTCATGGTCAACAAATGCCGTAAGAAGCGATTTGTACGTAACATCTTTTCCGTCGATTGTTCTGGTTAAATCACCGGCGATTGTGTAAATGGAATACTCTTTACCGCCTTCCGTGAAATCCCCGTCCCAGAGCATGGTGACAAGAGTGATCTCTTCGCCGTTTACCAGTGCAAACCAATCGCCGTCCCAGTCGTCGCCCGTAGTGTACTCACCGGTCGGAACAGAAGTCCAGACAGAACCTTCCGGTGCCTCACCCATGATTTCCTCTGCATACTCCTGACCGACGATGTAATATTTATCCCCGTCCAGGTACAGATAATCAATCATAACCTCAGATAAACCGTTATCACCGGAAATCGTAAGTGTTCCGGGAGAATTGGATGTTCCGCTTTTGGTTGAACTTTTCGTATCTTCATACCCGCTGTCATTGGCGTCGGAATCTTCTGTTGAAGCCGAATACGAATATTTTGGCTCATACCCGCTCTGTGCCGCGGTAATAAAGGACCGCAGGAAGTTTGCCCAGCCGCCGTTGCTGAGAACAACCGTGCTGTCCACATATTCCGGCTTGCTGTATGCCATACCGGGCGCAATAGTGATGCCGTTTGCAACATCGTGACCGGAAGTGAACTTGGAATAAAGAATTGCGCTTTCGATTGCCGATTTCAGATTTCCTGCGGCATCATGGACGCTGCCTCCGGAATTCTGATACACATTATCCGCAAACTGATACAAATCGATGCTTAAGGGGTTATCCTGACTGCCGTACTTTTCCGTATTCTGATAAATCCGGGAAAGGGCAGCGATGGAATTTTCATCATCTAAATAGCGGCCGGTTTCATCGCCCAGCTTGTCAATAGCCGATACAATGCTGTCAATTTTGCTCAGGTCAATAACAGAAAACGTCTTCTCTTCCTGGTAGTCGCTAAGATAGGAATCGCCAATGAATTTTGCTCCGTCAAGAGCTGCATATTCACCGGATGAAAGTGCTTTTGCAATGCCTTCATAGTTGAGACCGGTACCCGGCATACTTTCTTCAGAGCCAAGAAGGTAAGTGCCGCAGTATCTTACCGGATATGCGGCTTCCAGATTTGCCATCAGGCATGCATCATAGATAATCATGTCGTATTTTTTGTCGGACAAAGACAGGGCCTGTCCTATTTCAGCATTGCTGATCTCTTTTTCATCACTTGGCCCCAGACCATCCGGTCCGCTGCCATGGTCCCAGAGAATAATGTATCTGTGTGCGTTGGAAAGACCGTGTTCTTTTGCATACTCATTGGTATAGCGGATTGCTTCAGCAAGCGTTGCGCCGCTGGTTGTCGCACCGCTCAGTTTGCCGGCAATGTACTGTGTGGCAGCTCCGTTGTCGGAGCCGAATATGCCGTCGGTTTCATAATCTGCTTTCAGATTCTCGAAATTCGCAATAGATGTGCCGTCATTCCAGCCGGCTTTATTTGCATCGCCGTAGAAAACGAGAAGTTCTCCGTTTGCCGGATTCCAGTTCTTAACAAGGTCAGCCATGTTGTCTGATGCCCGGTCTGACTCTTCTTCCAGGTCTACCCCCATGACATAAAATACCAGGAGGTTATCGGTTTCTCCTGCGCTTGCCGGCGCTGCTGCGAAGCAGGATGCGGCAAGAACTGCTGCAATGAGAATGAAAATACGCATTGATTTTGTATTAGTCATAAAATGAGTTCTCATTATACTATGGGGGGTGAGCCGGTATAACTATTATGAATGACTCCGGGGGTGCCGGTTTTGTCTGTCAAAACCGTTATCTTAATTACCTACGAAAGCGTATAGTATAAGGCAACACAGCCCGTTAGTGTAGCGGTCAATCATGCGGGACTCTGGATCCCGCGACAGCAGTTCGAATCTGCTACGGGCTACTTTTCTTTTATGATTATCAGAGAGTACAGCGATGGCGATATCCCTGCCATGCGGGATATCTGGAATGAGATTGTAGCTGAAGGCAATGCGTTTCCGCAGGATGTTCTGTTAAGCGAGGCGGAGGCGCCGGCCTTTTTTGCATCGCAGAGTTACTGCGGGGTCGCTGAAATCAACGGCGCCCTGACAGGGTTGTATATTCTGCATCCAAATAACGTGGGGCGCTGCGGACATATTGCGAATGCAAGTTACGCGGTGAAAAAGTCCGCCCGTGGTCTTGGCACGGGAAAAGCGCTGGTGCTTGATTCGCTAAGACAGGGCGCCCTGCTCGGCTTTAAGGTGCTGCAGTTTAATGCAGTGGTTGCATCAAATGAGGCGGCGATTGCGCTGTATGAAAAACTGGGATTTGTCCGGCTTGGGACGGTGCCGGGCGGATTTTGTAAAGACGGCGGGGTGTATGAGGATATAATTCTCTTTTACCATCTGCTTTGAAAGAGGGGACTGTTTTTTTCTTGGCGGGTTTTGCAAGGCGCTTGCGCGCCATAACACGAAAAACACGAAAAAAAAGCGTAACTATTCAGCCTCCCTCAGTTAAGTGGTTGTATTTTTTGAATCATCTTTTC
>R15__coassemble_1115_pt1 | contig 14972 bp, 18 predicted proteins | sample R15__metabat2_low_PE_054 | metagenome-assembled genome bin R15 | reverse complement strand
ACTATATACATAATTTCTTTCGCTCTCGCGCAAGAAAATAAAAAAAGGTTCGTAAGGTTCGTAAGGTCATACGACCAGACTCCCGTTCACCGTTTCTTTTTTTGCCCAGGGAGTATCAGGTTTCCAGGATAATCCTCTGTAGCACATCACTCTGTTCTTTCCGCTGCCGGTTTCTCCGACAGAGTAACCTGCCCTCGTCATCGCCTGGCTTAATGCCATCTTGCTTGCCGGAATTCTTGCCAGCGCATCCGCATCATCCTTGTAATGTGCATGCAGCGCTTCAAAAAGTTCATCCTTTGCGATAAACCCTTTTGCATCGCCTTGTGTAAACTGTGCAAGGAACTCCAGTTCCGGTGACGCCTCGTTTTCCCAGAGGCATCTTGTCTCATCAAGGTCCTGCGTAAACAAAAGCTCGCCCCCTCTGTCCAGAATTTTTCCGGCAAACTCAACCGCAAGAACGCCCAGGCCCTCCAGGAACTCCGGCGTCACGGTCTTTTGGAACCAGCCCGCCTGCTTGGCAAAGGAATTGCCAAAGACCAGGTAAATCCACCGGTCCCAGAATGCATCATCAATCGAAACCGATTTGGAAAGCGCCGGCGGCCGGTTGCAGGTGAAGACAAAGCATGCCGTGATTCTTGCATTGAACCGCGGTTTGCCCTTCGGCTCCACCGTGTGGGACTTTGAGCCGGTGAGCGACTTGAACACGCCGCAGTCTTTAAGTTTGATGGACTGTAAATCATCACCCGTGTTCATAAATTTGCCGACAAGAGCGGCGGTGTTAAATCGCTCGTCAAGAATCTGCAGTTCCAGGTGCGAGACGTTTCCTTCACCGAAGAATGCTTCGGCGAGTTTTAAGAAGGTGGTCTTGCCGGAGTTTCTCTCGCCGTTGAGCATGTAGGCTTTCTTGCACGGCTGCATGTCTGGAAGCGCCTGTATCATTACCTGGGCAAAAAGCTGGATGAGATAGTCCACGTTTTTCTCACCGGCCCAGGCGGCAAAAAGGGCCCGTACAGGCCCGGTGTCTGCGTCCGGATTCCAGCCGACGGCAAATCTTCTGGTAAAACGCATCTCCGGGCTGTATTTTTCCAGCTGCCAGACTCCGTCGGCATTCCGGTGCAGGACGCCGTTTGCAAAAGGAATCCCCGGGTGGCGGTCAAAGGGGCTTTCATCGCCGCCGATGACTTCCATTGCGGCTGCCTGTTTGTAAATTTCATCGGCAGCGGAGCTGAGTTTGGTTGTTTCCGGGAGAACGACCGCCCATTCCGGTGCAAGGCTTGCGCCGGCAAATAATCGAAGCATTTCCATTGCAAGCCCGCGTACGTCTCCTTTGTCTTCGCGGTAGAGGCCGTCGGCATAGACGTAGAGGGTGTTGTTGAAAAGGACGGGCCTGAGTCTGCTCCAGATGAAGTCGGCAAAGCCGGTGTATTTCGCCCGGTAGATTACGCCTTCTTTGGTTTCGACGGTTTCAAAGAACCGGTCAATGAAGCCGTCTCTTTCCTCGGGGGTATCCAGGTCGCAGCCTTTTTTGACTCTGTCATAGGCTTCTTTGATGTTCAGATTAATCACAGGCCGCCTCCCTTTCTTTTGCCTTTCTGGTCATGTATCCCAGGCGGACAAGTTCACTGTTCGTAAGTTGGTACGGGCAGTTGTAGATGTGTTTTGCAGGGCAGTTGTACTTCCTGCAAAAGCCGTCTTTTAACTGCTGTGCACAGTCACCGAAGAGCGGTTCCTGTTTTTGTGAAATTTTAATTAATTTCATACTATTATATTTGTCGTACATACATATAATTCTTGTCATACGTGTAATACCTGTAATACAAGTATTGCACCAACAACATTTATTGCGTTGTACGCCCAATGAATAGGTATGAAAAATGATGCAAGTACGATAAGTCTGCGTTTGCCTGAGAAGACGAAAGCGCGCTGGAGCAGGGAGGCAAAAGAGAAAAAAAAGTCGCTGAGCGAATGGATTATTGAGATGGTTGACGGGGGTTTTTCCAGTCAGAAATATGAGTGGGACGGGCTTCTCAGAGACTGCATTGAGAACTGGTATTATGATGAATTTGTGCTGGCAAAGCGCGAGTCAGAGATGGAAATGCCAGGTCTGGAGGAGTTTATTATCTCTGCGTGCGATGACAAACTGTATACTCTTCGCTGTCCGCACTGTGGAAAAATGGTGCCGGGAAACCGGAAGTTCTGCTGCGACTGCGGGGAAAAACTGAAAGAGTGGGAGTCGCCTGAAGATGCGGCGGCGCTCTGGTTTTATCAACGATTTACTAAAGGAAGGAAACCGAAATACTCGGATGGGAAAAATATGCAGTTTCAACTTATCTCAGTTACGAATAAGATGCGGAGCGGGACATATCAAATTGTAGAGCTGGCGGGGCCAAACGGCATATATCAGCCGCTCCATACTATAACGCGGGAGGAACTGAATGAGGCGAAAAAAATGATGCGCGAGGAGGAGGAAGAGTAATTCGCCCCGCCCCTGTATTACACAACAAGTTTTTCCGGATTCTCTGCCTGCCCCGCATGCGTAGCCGCAATCTCTCCCGCCAGCTGCCCGAGAATACTTTGCGCGCGCTTCTGCGCAAACGCCCTGAGCTCCGCAAGCCCGGCTTTATATTCGTCGTATGAGAAATACCCCGTCGGGTCGGTCTTTACATACTCGCCGATTAATACGTCGAGCCGGTCGATTTCCTGCCCCATTTTCTCCTGCAAAAATTCCTCTGCCGCCTCTTTCAGATACCGGTGATAGGATTTTTTATACTCCTCATTCGAGAGAACAAGTTTGAGAAGCGGCAGTTCATCGACCTGATATCTGTCGGTCATAACAGGCGAGTCTATCGGGAAATGAATATTGCTGACGCCATGCGATTTCGGACGGTGCAGCCCGAACGACCGGTCGAAATCCCAGGGAAGAATGCGGATTTTGCCGCCTGCTTCATACACAATGTAATTGTTTCCCTTCATATAACTGTCGGTATTGACCATGGCAGTGTTTGCTGCAAGATAGCGGATTATTTCATCTGCATCAATACAGGCATCGGGACTGCTGTCCGTGTTTATCCGGTGAATAATCTCTATCAGCCGTTTTTTATCCTCGTTTGAGACATCTTTTGAGACGGCGCTTTCAAAAATGTCTTCATAGGAAGAGATTTCATCATCAGTATAGGCAAGGACAAACTGTGCCTCTTTGCCGGCCTTGTATAATTTGCCGGCGTCTGTGTTATAGGTTCGTTTGATGAAACTTTCATTGACTGACTCCACCATCAGGTAGAGTCCGAAATATTCGCCGTTCAGATACACGGCTGCATAGGCATACAAAGGCGACGGGACGCCAAGGCAGTTGAGCAGCTCGTAGGAGAGATACTCGCGCATATACGTGGGGTCTTCGATTTCATTGCGGATGACAAACTCATCGAGCCCGGCAAAGCTCTGGCCGCTCACGTATTTATCGGCTTTGAATTTAAAGCTGAAGCGGGTGCTGTCTGTTTCTGCAACGGAGGTCAACGTCATGCCACCTTGAGTCCGGATGCCGGTTTCTTTGTATTCATCGCCGTTTAAGGTGAGCGTGCAGGTGTGCCATTCCTGGTCTTCGGCATTTTTTATCATCTCCTCCCAGTCTTCGGGGCTGATGGTGATATCAAGCCGGGTAACGGTGTCGGGATTGAAATAGCGTGTTTCGTAGGTGGAGTCGCCCGGATTGATTTGCAGTGCGGGGATATTCAGGGCGAAAAATATGCCTGCGCAAAGCAGAATGAGGAAAGCGATAGCGATGAGGATAACCGGTTTTTTATGCATGTATGCATAACGTATTCATTCTGTATGGAGATAAACATTCTGCTGTCGCAAAACAACCCAAAAAAGCCCCCGCAAAAAAAACAGAAGAGACGAGGGGAATATCCCTTCTGTGGAAATAAAATTACTCGAGATAGTCCTTCGGAGTGGGGATTTCTTCCTTAAGACCCTTTCTTCTTCTGATACCCTTAACGATTTCAGCAAGCATGCCCTGGGGGACCGGGGAGAAACCTGCGAACTCGGTGGACCACATTGCGCGGCCCTCGGTAGCAGAGCGGATGTCGCCTGCGAAACCGAAGAGCTCTGCAACCGGTGCTTCACCGTTGACCACAATCTGGTCGCCTTCAGCGTCAGTGGTAGTCAGCATTCCGCGGCGGCCCTGAATCTGGGAAATGGCTGCGCCCATCTGGTCCTGCGGAACGGAAATCTGAATCTTCTGAATCGGCTCGAGAAGGGTGTCGCCTGCCATAAGCAGAGCTGCCTTGATACCGCCGCGCACTGCCGGAATGACCTGTCCCGGACCACGGTGGATTGCATCTTCATGGAGCTTGACATCGTGCAGTTTGATTAAGACATTCTGCACTTCCTCGTCTGCGAGCGGACCGCCTGCAAGAGCCTCATGGATACCGTCGATAATAAGTTCCATGGTTTCGTTAAGGTACTGAATACCCTTGGTGCAGTCGATGAACATGTTGGTGCCCTGGATATCTTTGACACCCTTTGCCTCTTCCTTGTCGATGCCAAGACCGACAAGCACATCACGGCGGGCGATGTTGTCCATGTTCATGGTAACCTCATTGTTCTGGATTGCCTTGACAATTGCCTCCGGCATCGGCTCAACCGTCATGAAGAATCTGTTGTGTCTGTTCGGGGACTTGCCTTCGACCGGAGTGGTAAGGGCCTGGGCAACGGTCTCGCGGTAAACAACAATCGGCGGGGAGGTAACAATGTCAACACCCTTGTCACGGGTAATACGGCCGGTAACGACCTCAAGGTGCAGTTCACCCATACCTGCGATTAAGTGTTCACCGGTCTCCTGGTTGATGTTGACTCTGACAGTCGGGTCTTCCTTTGCAACCTGGTGAAGTGCTTCAATGAGCTTGGGCAAGTCTTTGGTGTTCTTTGCTTCGACTGCCACAGTCATGACCGGCTCGGAGTAGTGCTTTAAGGACTCGAACGGGGTCATTTCCTTTAAGGAAGTAACAGTGGAACCGACGATTGCATCGTTTAAACCGGTGACAGCTGCGATGTTTCCTGCAACAATTTTTTCTACATCAACACGGGTTGGACCCATGAAGATACCGACACCCTGCAGTCTGTTCGGCTTGCCTGCGGTACCGGAAACAAACAGTTCCTGTCCGCGGGTTAAGGTACCGGAGAATAAACGGCCGGTTGCGACTTCTCCTGCGTGCTTGTCAAAGGAGATATCGGTAACCATCATAGCTACAGGACCGTTTTCATCGCAGGCATACATTGCCTTGCCCACAGTGGACTCAACATCGCCGTGCCAGATAATGTGGCATCTCTTGCCCTGGGCCTGAATCGGGCTCGGGAGGAAGGTAACGACCATATCGAGAAGGACTTCGTGAAGCGGGGAGTTCTTCTTTAAGAATTCTTTGTCGCCTTCATTGCATTTGTCAATGATGGTCTGAAGGGTAACGCCGGACTTTTTCATGTAGGGAATCGAGATTGCCCAGTTGTACAGAGCAGAACCGAATGCGACGTTGCCTTTCATTGCGTCGAGTTTCCAGCCGCCGTGGTTGTAGAGCTCTTCGTTCATGCCTTTGATAAGTTTGTTCACCTTGTCAATGACGTGACCGAGTCTGATCATCATATCCTGCGGGGTAACTTTCAGCTCGTTAATCAGTCTGTCAACTTTGTTGATGAACAGAACCGGGTGCACACCTTCTTTAAGTGCCTGGCGCAGAACTGTTTCGGTCTGCGGCATCGGGCCTTCGACTGCATCAACGACGACAACAGCGCCGTCGACTGCTCTCATCGCACGGGTGACATCGCCACCGAAGTCGACGTGACCCGGGGTATCAATCATGTTGATTAAGTATTCCTGGCCGTTGACTTCGTGAACCATGGAGACGTTGGATGCATCAATAGTGATTCCGCGTGCCTGTTCTTCTTCATCAGAGTCGGTCCAGCATGCCTTGCCTGCAAGTTCTTCGGAAAGCATTCCGGCACCTGCAAGAAGGTTGTCGGAAAGGGTGGTCTTTCCGTGGTCAATGTGCGCTACAATACCGATATTTCTGATGTGGGACTTGTCGTTCATCAGGACAGAAATCCGGTCTACCATTTTCTTTCCGCGTGACATTTTACACCTTGTAAGTTAGCTTATGTGAATTCGATTAGCGGGCGGATTTTGCAATACGCTCGACTTCTTCTTTCTTGCCGACAGAGAAGCATTTTGCATCGCCTTTTGCTGCCATGATTAATTCGTTGGCAAGGACAATGTGTGCCGGCTTCTTGGTCTTGTGGGAACCCTTCCAGGTTGCAAGGGCGATGTATCTGAGGGCAGTGTTGACTCTGCGAATAGGTGCAGAGTCAACGGACTTGGGGACGTTGATACCGCCGTACTTCAGTCTGACGGTTTCCTCGCGCGGTCCTGCGTTGGCGACTGCGTCGACTAAGACCTGGAGCGGGTTCTGCTTGGTCTTTTTGTTGATTTCGTCGAATGCGTCCATTACCATCTTGGTGCACATCATCTTTTTGCCGGTGTTGTGCTCGGTCTGCATTAAGCGGTTGATGAGTCTTTCAACAATTGCCATCTCGGATTTGGTGAACTGCTGCTGGGTAAGTCTGCCGCAGGAGCTCGGGACCTCGGTGGAGGTGACGGTGATGTAGCGGACAAGTCCCTGGTCTTTGACAACGATTTCGGAGGTGTCCCACTTGTTGAAGAGAAGGATTTTTGCGGTTGCGGTTTCTTCTGCCATGGTATTTATCTCCGTGCTTTCTCCTTGCGTCCGATGACTAATTCATTTAAGGTAACGCCGTTGACGCCGATGACAACGAAACGAACGCCCGGAATATCGCCTTTTGAACGGCCTGCACGTCCGCCGATACCGCAGATGGTAACTTCGTCGTGTTCGTCAATGAAGTTGATTGCGCCGTCGCCGACTGCAAAGGCAGTGACCTGGCGGCCGTTTTTAATTAACTGAACTCTGACGCACTTTCTGATTGCGGAGTTCGGCTGTTTTGCTTCGACACCGACCTTTTCAAGGACGATTGCGCGTCCGATTGGTGCTCCCTCAAGCGGGTCTGCCTTCAGTTTGAGCTGAAGGGCGCGTCTTGAGTAGACTGAGTCGCTCCACCGGAATTTTTTGGCGGATTTGACCATTTTTCTTGCTGCGAATTTTCCATTTGCCATGTAGTTTCCTCGTGTTGGAATCTGGTTGGTTTATTTATGCGAATCACTGTCAGCCCTGCTAGCCGGGTTGTGACATATTCTCTTACATGTTGATTCTGTGAGGTTATAAGGTTATTGTGCGCCCTTTCAGAGGGATTGGAGGGTGTTTTCAGGGGCTTTTGAAAATTTATGCGGTTTTTGTCCGGCAGGTTTAAATAGGGGTTTTCAGATTTGTCCGGCGCGGTGGCGGGATTTTGTGAGGTCAGGGGGAATTTTTATGCGCGGCGGGTTCAATGACAAAAAGGGCGGGGCGCGCAAAGTGCGGCGCGGGCCCAAACTAAAAGATTGATGTAATCCAAGCACATACATAATACGTACTGATGCCGGACAAACAATCGCTTATCAACTGGTCACGGGGCTGTCTGATTTCTGCCATGCTCTGTGTCTTTATCGGGCTGCTTGGCAAACTTTATCCGTTTTATGCGATAGCAGTCGTGCTCCTGATTCTCTCATTTGTCCTGTTCGGATTCGCCCGCAAAAAGGAGGATACGTGAATACATGAAAAAAATCACCTTCTCCCGCAATGTCTTCCTGCCTCTGACAAACGTATGTGCAAACGCCTGCGGCTACTGTTCATTTAAGGAGCAGGTCAAGCCGGGCTGTGTTATGCCTGCGGCAGAGGTCAAAGCGACGCTGGAACGCGGGGCTGCCTTTGGCTGCACCGAGGCGTTGTTTACATTCGGCGAGCGGCCGGAACGCGAGCGCGGATTTACGCCGTACATCCGTGAGGCAGGCTTCGAGACGATACTGGATTACTGTTATGCGATGTGCGAATATGCCCTGTCGCTTGGGATGCTTCCGCACACCAATGCAGGGATAATGACGTATGAAGAACTCGAGCGGTTCCGCCGCGTCAACGCAAGCATGGGTTTGATGCTTGAGACCACGGCCGAAATTCCGGCACATGAGCACAGTCCGGGCAAGCGCCCCGAAGTCCGCATCGAAATGCTCGAAAACGCCGGCAGGCTTAAGATTCCGTTTACCACCGGCATCCTGCTTGGCATCGGCGAAAGCCGGGACGACCGGATTGCATCGCTGAAAGTAATAGCTGACATTGCCAAAAAATACGGGCACATCCAGGAGGTTATCATTCAGAATTTCTGCCCGAAGGAGGGAACGGAAATGGCGTGCGTTCCGGGTGCATCTGTAGAAATTCTCGCAGACACGCTCAAGATTGCAGCAGAGATTCTGCCTGATTGCGTCGCCGTCCAGATTCCGCCCAATCTCGCCGATGCCGGGGCGCTTCTGCCTTTAGGCGTTGACGACCTCGGGGGCGTTTCGCCGGTCACTATTGACTACATCAATCCGGAACACCCCTGGCCCGGTCTCGATGCCCTGCGCGAGATTACAAAGGGCTTTGCCCTCTCGGAGCGCCTCTGTATTTATGAACACTACTGCACGGGAGAATGGGTGGACAAATCCATTCTGCCTCTGGTGCAGAAATTAGCCCAAAAGGTATACTCATGACACTCATCTTTGAAAACCCGCGTCTGAAAATCGAAACAAAACCCGTTCACCTGCCCAACGGCAATGACCGCGAATATCTGTTTGTCCAGCCGGTGGAAGCCGTCTGTATTCTGCCCACCGATGATCTCTATGTCTATTTGGTGCGCCAGTACCGCGCCGTAATTGACAGCTATATTCTGGAAGTGCCTGCAGGAGGCATGGACCATCCGGGTGAAAGCCCGTTTGAGTGCGCAAAGCGTGAACTCGCCGAGGAGGCGCGGTTTTCGGCAGGAAAATTAATTCCGCGCGGCTATATTTATTCATCGCCCGGTTTTTGCACGGAAAAGCTCTGGCTTTTTGAGGCGCAGGGGCTTACCCCTTGCGAAGACCTCCCGCGCGATGCGGATGAAATTATGGATGTGGTCCGGATTCCAAAGGAAAAAATCCCCCAGATGGTTTCCCGCGGTCAGATTAATGATGCTAAAACGATTGCGGTGTTAATGCGCAGCTTAAATCCGGTTCATTTCTGAATTCATGTCCAGTCCGCGCGAAAAAATAGAAAAACTGCTGCGGCTTGCAAGTTCGGACAAAGCAGGGGAGTCAGCCGCCGCCCTTACTAAAGCGTATGCGCTGATGGAAAAATACGGTTTTTCCGAGGCGGATTTTGCAATTGAGGCAACACATATCAACGCGGGTTTTGAGGCGGAGGTGTTTCGGGTTCTTACACGCTTTATTCCGGAAAAAGAGGCGCGGATTTTTGTCCGGTCGCATGCGTTTGTCAATCCGGACTCTGAATACAAGGCCGGAGTCCTGGACGGGCTGCGCGAGGCGTGTTCGGTGATTCAGTCTGAGTCTGACCTTTTTTCACATGAGCGGGCGGCGGACTCGCTTTTTGTCAGTGAAGATGATTTGTTTGAGGGGGACACGGGCGTCACGCGGGCGGAGACGCCTGAGTGGGACAATCTGTTTGAGGAACATACGGCGGCGGATTCGCTTTTCGAGGGGGCGGAGCAGAACCCCGCGCTGTGGAAAAAAGGATATGATGAAGCGTATAATGCGCTGTATCTGTATCTGAAACGGTGAGCCGGTTATTTCGTCGTAACCAGCGCGCCGTCTTCGGTTACAATCATCGTATGCTCAAACTGCGCGACAAAACTGCCCGGAATATCGCAGAGGCAGTGATAGCAGTATAAATCGCCCTGGCGAATCAGTGTCGGCAGAGCAAGCTCCGCCTTGGGTACCCCGAGCCAGCGGCGCGCAAAAGGCAATCCATGCATTTCCGCCGCCTTTTTCATAATCTTGCGGCCCGCGGGCGAACGCACCGGCGCATCGCCTGTTACCTGATAAATCTCCCCGCGCGGCGATTCGTGGACATAGCCGCTGCCTGTGGTTGCAAACGGCTCTATGGCAATGACATTGTCCAGGCGCAGAACAGAAGAGCCGTAGGCGCCCGTGTTTGGAATCGAAAGACCGTGATGCAGCGAATAGCGCGCCAGCGCGTGACCCGTTAGATTTACAATCGGCAGGCAGTTATAGGATTTTATCGTATCTTCCACCACCTGACCGATTTCAGATACAACAACCTCCGGTTTTACCACGCCGATTGCCGCTTCCAGCGCTTTTTGCGACGCCTCGCACAGCACCGCATGGTCGCCTAAATCAACGGTGACCGCCGTATCGGCGATATAGCCGTCAATTTCAGTGCCGATATCCAGTTTAACCAGGTCGCCTTCTGCAAACGTGCGCTCATCATCCGGTGATGCGGTGTCATGGGCCGCGCAGTCGTTTAACGAGATATTCGGCGGAAAAGAAAGCCCCGCGCCGGCAGAGGTAATTTCCTCAATTACCCTGTCAAAAATGGAAGCAAGCGCAACACCGGGCTTTATTTCGGCAGCGCATTTGTGCAGTACTGCGTGGGCAATTTTTCCCGCTTCAAGATAATTATCAAGTTCAGTATCGTTCATTCTATAATTAATTCCTCTTCATAGTTTGTAAATATTTCAAAACCGTCGTCGGTCACCACACCCATGTCTTCGAGACGCACGCCGCCTGTTCCCGGGTAATAGAGGCCCGGTTCTACCGTTACGACGTCGCCCGGCTTTAAAACGCCGCCGGACGGCGACAAATTCGGCGCCTCATGTATTTCCAGCCCGACACCGTGGCCCAGGCTGTGGATAAATCCGGAGTTGCCGGCTGTTTCAAAGCCCTTTTCCGTAAAAAAGTCCGCAACTGCGTTGTGGACCTCAGCCCCGGTAATCCCGGGGCGAATCATGCTTTCGCCAAGCCGTTTTGCTTCGCGCACGGCCTCATACATCCGGATGATTTCGTCACGGGGCGCGCCGCGTGAAACAGTGCGCGTCATGTCCGCAAAATAGCCGCTTTTCATATCGCGCGGAAACAAATCCATCACAATCGGCTCACCGGCGCAGAGCTGCTTTTCGCCCGCGGCGTGGGGCATAGCGGTCTCTTCTGCGCAGGAGACGATAGTATCCATATCCAGGCATCCGCCTTTATGCATCTCAAAATGAATGATGTCGCGCACCAGATCAGACGTGAGAGGCGCGCCTTCTAAAAACAGCAGCCCGTCGCGCACATCCGCGCGCCGTATTGCAGAAACCGCCGCGCCAAGCGCGCGCTCATTGACTTTTTGCACCGCGCGGATTTTTTCGAGTTCTGCGGGGCTTTTTTCCATCCGGATTTTTTCAATCGTGCTGTTTTCATCAACAATTACCAAATCCGCCTCCGCCATGAGCTTTTGCGCAAAGCCGATTTCCATGGTGCGCGGGATTAAAAGACGCGCGCCTGCAAACTGCACAATCATGCGCGCGGTTGCGCGCTCAATATCGCCCGTCTCTTTCAGGAGCGCGGGCAGATTCAGCGCGCTTCGTGTTACCACGTTACATGCTGACTCTTTGCGCGCTCTCAACTCCTCCATGACGGAAACGATGATGGTTGCACTGCCGTCCGGCTTATAAACAAATATGAACGGGTCCCCTGCTGAAAACCCGCTAACGTAGCGCATATCCGCATTTGACGCCGAATTATAGATTACATACGCATCACAGGAATGCTTACAAATTTCGTCTGCAAGACGCTTCATGATTATCACTAATGTATAGGTGTTAAGAGATGTAGTTTTTATCTATAAACTACAGATGTATTATAAATGGATGAAGAAGAAAGAGCGCAGTTCAAGGTAATGTTTCGCACATGCATCCTGCTGCTGAATGCTTTCAGCATAACCTGCGCAATCGGGCTTTGTTTTGTTATTATCCCCCCGGTAATGGGCAAAGCAGCCGTCTGGACCTGGGCAGTTGCAGCAGTCGCGTTTGTTTTGTTTGCCGTCTCCCTGTATTTTTTTATCCGCAGATACAAGGCAACCAAGGCATGGCTGGATATTCACGGAACCACCAAAGAAGAGCGCAAGGCAAAGGAAAAAGCCGATCTCGAAACCCAGCGTTTGGAAATCCGGCGTGAAATGTATCAGGAGGCAGCTGACGACCTGAAAAAAGAAATCGGAGAGCTTACGGCAAAATCAGCCGAAGCCGGAGGCGAAGAGGAGCGCTTAGCGATTCAGACGCAAATCACGGAAAAGATTGCCGAATTAAAGCTGTATCAGGAAAAACTGCAGGAACTGGAGGAAAAAGATGCTTGAAAAAATCAGCAGCGAAGTGGATTTGTTAGAGCGGCACCTGGCGGTTATGCGCGTGGTTGCAAATCAGGGTCCCATCGGCATTATGAAACTCACCGACGAACTGAATCAGTCCCAGCACCGCATCCGCTATTCGCTGCGTGTTTTAGAACAGATGCAGTACATTCAGGCAACGCAGGCGGGGGCTGTTGCAACGCCGAAAGCGTTTGAAATGCTGAAAAACTTCGATTCTGACCTGGACGCGCTCCTGAAAAAACTCAGCCGTCTGCGCCCCGGGGATGCAGACCGTAAATAAAAACCTTTAATACCTATAACCACCAATTTATTTAGGCAATACAGTTGTGCCGCCATAACTCAGTTGGTAGAGTGTTTGGCTGTTAACCAAAATGTCACAGGTTCGAGTCCTGTTGGCGGCGCTTGTCTTTTCTGGTTCGATTCCCTTACAAACTATTAATCCGTTAAACCACCTATATACTACCTCACATGAAACCCGAGGAAGAAGTCGACTGGACACTGTTTCACCTGGTGCCGGAAACAAACCCCGTTACCATATCCGAACTGATGGAAAAAACCGGATATGCGCGAAGCGTCGTAGAAGAATCCCTTATGCGCCTGGAAAACTCCTGTCTTCTCACCGTTATCGGCGAAGAAGTCCATGCCATGTCAATTCAGGACTTTCTCTTTGCAAATGAAATCAAAAACAGCATGGAAAACGACCCCTTCCTCGAAATAGAAAACGGCGTAATCAAGGTAAAAAAATGAAACTCAGACCAGAATCCTATATTTTGCGCATCGGACACCGGCCCGAGCGCGACCCGCGCGTAACCACCCATGTGGGCCTTTCCTCACGCGCGCTGGGCGCCTCAGGCATGTATCTTTGCGCAGACGATGAAAAAGTAGCACAGAGCATTGAAGATGTTTCTCACAGGTTTGGCGGCAGCTACTTCTGCAAAAACGACGTAAAATGGAAATCCTGCGTCAGACAGTTCCAGAAGGAGGGCGGAAAAGTGGTGCACCTCACTATGTACGGTCTGCGTCTGCAGGATGTAATCGCCGACATCCGTAAAGAGGAAAAAATCCTCATTGCTGTAGGCTCGGAGAAAGTCCCCGGGGATATGTACGCCATGGCAGATTATAATGTAGCTGTTGCAAACCAGCCGCATTCGGAAATCTCCGCGCTTGCGCTCTTTCTTGACCATCTCTATGAAGGAAAGGAGCTGGAACTCTCCTTTGACAACCCGGAAATAGAAGTAATTCCGACCGCGGTTGGAAAAACCACGAAGCGCCACGATTTGGCGGAAAACAATGAGTAAGGGTGCCGTTTTAGTCGCGGGATACACCACGCGCCATGTGGCGCGCTCTGCTGCGCGCGCGGGATATGCGGTATATGCCGTCGACCACTTCTGCGACGAGGATTTACTTCCCTTCTGCGCCGGCCATATGGTGTTTGATGAACTCGAAGAATTACCGTTTGCAATCGAATCCATGCTGGAAAAGCACGCCATTGACTACGTCGTGACCACTTCCGGCGCCGAGCTCCTTGCAGTCCCCCGCCGGATTGGAACGGCGCCGGAGGCCGCCGCGCCTTATATGAACAAGGGCGCCACTCAGGCGTTTTTCGAGCGCATCGGCGTGCCGGTGCCCGAACTGCTTGCTCCGGGTATTTACCCTGCCATGCTGAAAACAACCGCCGGCAGCGGCGGATGGCGCAATGCGCTGGTGCATAACGCCGAGGAGGAAGCGGCCTGGTGCGAATTTGTGGAGGGAGCGCCTTATCTGCGCCAGCGGTTTGTGACCGGTCAGCCGGCAAGTGTCTGCTGTCTTGGCACCCCGGACGGGCGCGCTATTGTTCTTTCCACGAATGAGCAGATTCTGCGCGGCGGGGATGCATGTCAGTATGCTTTTTCCGGCTCGGTAACGCCGTGTTCGCACCCGTTGGCGGCCCGCATGAAAGAGGTTGCTGCAAAAATCGCGGCCGCCTGCGGATGTGTCGGCACATTCGGCATCGATTTCGTCTTAACAGACGATGAGGCCTATGCCATTGAAATCAATCCGCGGTTTCAGGGAACCGTGGAAACCGTTGAGAAGTCGCTTGGCATTAATATGTTTGCCCTGCACAAAGATGCGTGCGAGGGCTGCCTCCCCAAAGAAGTGCCGGTGCCGAAGCAGTATGCCGTGCGCAAAATTCTTGCTGCGCCGCGTGATTTAACGATGAAAGCGGACCTTTCAGTTCTTGCGGATTTTATCACCGATATTCCGGCGCCCGGCACCTTTTTCGAGGAGGGAGAGGTTATGTTTTCGGTAACTGCGTGCGGAGAGAGTCGTGAGGCGGCGCTGGAACAGTTGCATAAAAATATTAGTGTTGCCGTCCAACATATAACTAAATGACCGCTAAGAAAAAAGCCGATACAATAGATGTTTCGAAACCGGTAAAAAAAGTGGTGAAAAAACCGGTGAAAACTGAAGCAAAATCTGCGGCAAAAGCCCCTGCAAAGAAAGCGGAAAAGCCCGCGGTAAAGGCCCCTGCCAAAAAGGAGGCAAAACCGGTCGCAAAAACTCCTGCAAAGAAAGCGGCCTCAACAGCTGCTAAAGCACCTGCAAAGAAAGCGGAAGATCCCGAGGGAAAAGCACCTCGAAAGAAAGATGACGATGCGGCTG
>R15__coassemble_1077_pt1 | contig 15391 bp, 15 predicted proteins | sample R15__metabat2_low_PE_054 | metagenome-assembled genome bin R15 | reverse complement strand
GCCGTGCGACTATTCCACTGCCGAGCGCGCGCTTGTTCTTGTTGCAGGTCCGCCGTCCGAACTTGACCGTAAAGGTGTTGAAAAATCCAAGAGCTGGGTTGAAGAAAACATCGCCGGTGTTGAGGTCCGCGGCGGAGATTATCCGGTTGAATCCGGTTATATTGCATCCGTTGTGCTTCTTGCAACAATCGGCAATGCACCGCGTATCCGTGAATTAATGGAGCTTGCAAAAGAGGCGAAAGAGGAGGTTGCAAGATCCCGCGAGCGCACGGCAAACACCATGTTCGATGATACAGCGATAGACCCGTTGTTTGAGTGAGTCCCATGAAAAAAATACTCTATGCAATACTGGCAGTGCTTCTGGTAGCGGTGGCGTTCACCGGAAGCGCAGCGGCATTTACAGTTGATGAATCAACGGTTGTAGTAAATCCAAGCGGTTCATTAAGCCCGAAGGATTCAGTTTCAGCCACAGTAACGATTGATCTTCCAGAAAATTCAGAGGCAACATTCAGTTTTACCACACCGCTTGATAAAGCATCATGGCACATTGAACTTATAATGGGCGGTGTTACGATGACATACACGGATTTGAGCGGTAAAACTGCTTCACCCTCGGATTTCTGGACAAAGACATATGCAGATGCATATTCATTAAAAATTACACTGAATGGAGTTGTCGGCAGCGATTTAGCCGGAAATCAAATCAGAGTAATGACGATTATGCAGTCCGGGACAGCTGCAGGCGGTCTGACTACCTATTCAACACCGGAACAGGTAGTTTACAACCCGTCAACTGTTACCAGCACAGTTGCCGAGAAACAGAGTGAAATTACCTCCATAAGGGAGGATGCAGTATTTTACAGTGCATTTGGCATTGATGTAACTGAAATCAACGACCAGATTGCATCCGCTGAATCCTATCTAAGCAGTGCAGAGTCCTACCTTGCAAACAACAACCTGAATGCAGCATACACTGCACTGGACAATGGTAAAACAGCAGTTACCAACGCAGACCGCGGCGTTGCAAGACTCGCACTGGACAAAATTGCCGATGACGTAACGGAAACAAAAGCGATTATCGAGGAACTGCTGAACAAAAACTGGACAAACGAAGGCAGTATTCTTTCCTCAAAACTGACCGAGGTAACAAGCAATTACAATCTGATAAATACAGAGTATAATGCCGGCAATTCTCCGGACTGCAGAGAGACACTGCAGAGTGCTGAAGATCTCCATGCCCTTGCCGATGAGTATCTTCTTAAATCCAATTCAACGCCGGACATCCTCCAGTACTGGTGGGTTCTGTTAATTGTACTTGGCGTTGCAGCGGTTGTTGTCGGAGTGATCTTTATCATTAAACGCCGCGGCGGCGGATGGGACGAGTTGGGATAATCTTCTCCTTCCCTCCGGCGGACACCTTTTTTCTTTTTTTTACTGCAGCGGTTAGCGAAATACAGTATTACTTCTGATTCACTGATACAACCGGAATTTTTTCGCAAATACCAGCCAGAACAGTGCAAGAACTCCACCCGCGACCGCGCATAAGAGAAACATCCCGGAATAATTTCCCGCGCCGACTATACCTAAAAGCAGAGGACCGGCAAACGTGGTACAAAACAGCCCCACAAAAACAGAAACCGTTACCCCGCTCATATATTTGCCAAGCACCCGTGCGGGTGTAATTTTCCCGACCCATGCAGATGCATTCGGAATTGCAAGCCCAAGCGCAAAACCGATGAAGACAAGCCCCGCACCCATCAGAACAATAATCTGTGAAACACCGATACATACGAGACCAGTAGCCTCAAGTCCGAATATAAGCGCAAAAATCCGCCCGGTCGAAAGATGTGCTGCAACCCGCCAGAAAATGATTCCCGTAACCGTGCTGCTGATGCCGAAGATGCCAAGCAAAAGCCCGGTCCAAAATGCGCCGTCGGAAATACCCGCGGATGCAAGATAGTATGACATATTCACCGTCGGCAGATACATCAGAACTGCGGACAAAACCATAGTCAGATAAATCAGGATATATACACTTGCCTTAGGCATCGGTTTCTCATCGCCATCCGCGCCTTTTTCTGAAATGCGGCGCGCCGGTTCTTTGAGGAAGAAAATAACAAACGGCAGTGCGACCAGACCCAGGATATAGATAAGAAATGAATAATGCCAGCCGAGAATGGCAAGAGCGCCGCACACCGTCTGCAAAACCGTAACACAGATGCCGTTGGAGGCGGAGAGGTATCCAAGATAGCGCGCCGCATCTTGCGGCGCATAATATTCGGTGATAAGCGCCGAGACCATCGGAAGAAGTCCTGCAATACTTACCCCGAGCACCAGACGGCATGCAATAATTGCATACAAGTCTTCGAGGAAAAAACCGGAGACGCCGGCAAGACCGAAGAAGAGAAGCGCGCCGCCAAGTATTTTCACCCGTCCTATTTTATCCGACAGCGCGCCGATAAAAAATCCAAAGACCGCGGTTGCAAGCGGCGGCAGAGTCAGCACCAGATTAATTAAAATTTCCGGCGCGCCGAATGCTTCACGCATCAGACCTAAAACCGGCGCAACGGCAGCGGTGCCGAGAATAGAGGGCATACCTGCAAACAGCAGCACAAACAGCGTAAACTTTCCGGCGTGAAACGGGCGGCTCATATAATTAGTATATGCGCTGAAAGAATAAGAAACTGCGTCATTAAAAGACAGGGGAAAACCCCTGCCTCAAAAAGGATAATGGTTTATCAGAACGGATTTACTCCGGCTTGCTGATAAGTGCGACCTTGGAGACAATCTCACCGGTCTTCTTGTGCGGCTTGCGGATGACACCGTCGCAGCCTTTCTCGATCTCGCGTGCTTCGTCGCAGAGTTTTGCTGCTGCGCGCATAACTTCGTGTGCAGAGCAGACGATTGGGATGTAGTCGGTCCACTCTTTGGTCATGAAGCAGCCCTTAACGTTGATGCCTGCAACAGACTGTGCGAGTTCGTATGCTGCCCGTGCCTTTGCAAGTGCGTACGGGTTGGTGAACTGGTCTTTGACTGCCTTGTCGGAAGTGATGACAATCTTCGGGAGCTCGAGTGCGTCGCCTGCTTTGCCTGCCTTGACCTGGTCGGTGACTTTGTCAAGTTCGGTCTGGAGTAAGCGGAATGCGCCGGTTCCTGCGAGGACTTTGATAAGGTTTCCGTTGTAGTCTGCCATCTCAATCGGGTCGAGGAATTCACGGCGTGCACCGATCATTGCGTCTGCCTTTACGATGATGTAGCCGAAGCCGGATGCCTTGAGTGCTTCCCAGCCTTCCTTTTTGTTGGTGACATCGTCAGTGATAACGATGACCGGAATGCCTGCTGCCTTAAGTGCTTCACGTGCTCCAACCGGGCCTTCGAGGACACCGTTCGGGGAAACAACGATTGCGAAGTCCGGTTTCCATGCAATGAGGTTGGTGACAACGCGGTCAACATCTTCCTTCTGTAACTTGGTTCCGGAGGTTGCCATGAAGGTCATCATGTCTTCACGGTCTGCACGCTCATCGAGAAGAAGCTCAGCCATTACACCGGATGCGATGTTGCCGAGTTTTGCGACTCCAATTTTTACTACCATATTTGATACACCTCTCATTTGCAAATGAGATAACAAATTTATCTACGGGAAGCAATATAAGGTTTGTGAATGGTTGGTTTGCATCTCAATTCTGGTAGTGCAGAGGTTGTTTGGATATTCTGAGAAAAATCCCGCGGTTTTTTCAGAGAAATGCGCGCGGGCGGGCGGGGCAAAGGTATGCAGACGTGTATTAAAACACCCTGGAGCGGTAAAATTTTACGCGCGGCGGACATCTTTAAGGTGTTTAACCAATTCCTTTATTATTAAGCAAAGATAATTACTATTCATGAAAGATACTCTCTTAACCGAACGACAGATGGAAGTTATCCGCTACCGGAAAAACGGCATGACACAGCAGCAGATAGCAGATATTCTCGGTACATCCAAGGCAAATATCTGTACCATTGAGAAATCAGCGAACGAAAATATCCGCCGCGCAAAAGAAACGCTGGAATTTTTATACACGCTGGATGCAACCGAACTGTGCACACTTTCCCCGGGCGTGGATTTAATGAATGCGCCGAAGATGATTTTCGAGGCGGCAGGGCCGCTTAATATCAAAGTGCGCTATGACACAATTGGATTAATCAACCGGTTAAACAATGCGGTGCCGGAAAAAGTGCACGGGCGCCACATTAAAGAACCCATCTGCGTGTATCTGAATAACGACGGCGACTTATACTTCAGTTAAGCCGCGCTCTTTTTTTATCATGCGCCGGTTTTCGACATCCGGCGAAATGATTCTCGACAAAGTTTATATATTTCAACGACGTATAATATAGTAGAGAAACCCGGGCAGGGGTAAAAAGCCGGGTTTCTACAGGTGGTGCATCCTGCGGCAACTCACCGCAAAAGGGATGCACGCCTGTTTTGCTTCCTCGAGCCTCTTTTGAAAATTTCTGTGTGATTTCAGTTTACCAGCGCGCGCACAAAAGCATACTTATTCATTCTCAAAAACCAATTATATTGTATGAATTTATTTCTGCATGCAGCAGATTCGCTGAAATACGGCTTTGCGAGGATGGCAAAACATCCGGCGCGCTGGCTTTTGTTCAGCGTACTTACGCTTATTCCGGTTGCAAATTTTTTTGTCAGCGGCGCGCTTTTGAAAATCTACCGCCATGAAGAGCCAACGCTTGCAGAGCCGAAGAAATGTTTTGTACAGGGATTCTTTTCAGTGATTATCAACGCAATCTACATGATAATACCTCTGATAATTATCTTCGTCTTCCTGCTCTCAGGCCTTCTTGTCGGTGGAGAAACAGGAGATATTTCCGGTCTTTTGGAAGGGCTGCTTTACGGTGCCGTGCTCGGGCTTGGATTTGCGGCGATTCCGGCAGTCTTTTTCAGCATGGTTGCAATTCCTGCGATTATTAATTATGCGCGCGCGAAAAGTATCATCGCGGCATTTAATTTCTATGAGATTCCGGATTTAATCCGCGCGCTTGGCTGGGGCAGATATTTCCTTTCATGGATTGTCATTATTGTCTGCAATCTGCTTATTTCCGTGCTGTATTTGGTTGTCGGACTCATACCCGGTGTCGGATTTATCCTTTCCGCACTGGTATGGTTTGTCTGTCTTGTGCCGGTTTCGGTGTTCAACAATACCTACTGGGCAAAACTGCTTTGACAAATCCGGCAAACCTTTAAGAAAGTATAAAAATATCTATAAGAAATGGCAACTCTTTCCGAAATAACCTGCTGTGCCTTCGCTGATGCCTGCAAAAATATCTTCAAAAGTACCGGCATCTGGCTGGGGCTTACCATTCTGACATTGTATACCGTATTTGCAGCTGCTGCACTTGCGAACCCGGAAATAGGCATATGTGTCACGTCATTTCCCGGCATAATTCTTTTAGTCCTGAGCATCTTTGTATGGATATTCCTTACCGGCATCTATGTCAAACCGCTCAGGGGAGAAAAAGCGGATTTCAAAAATCCGGGCAAATCATTTGTCCAAGGCATCTTATTTTCGGTAATATATCTTGTCTGGACAATTATTCCGCTGATTTTAGCAGCTCTTCTCCTTTACGGAGGCATAGTAAGCGGCAGTATGCTTTCCTCGGCACATGACCATATTTCATACAATATCGCCCTTGGTGTTGGCTGGGTATTTGCAGCAGCAGTCTATCTTTTGTTCTGTATAATCTGGATACCGGCAGAGGTAAACTTCGCCAAAAGCGGCAGATTCCGCGATGCTTTTACCTTTGCAAAGTACCTTGAGCAGATTCAGGCAGCAGGAACCGCAAAATTCCTGCTCGGACTGCTTCTTCTGGTCGTTTTGGAAGCTGCAATGCTTTGCACCTTGATTTGTACCGGAGGACTGCTTTCCCTTATTCCTGTCGCAGGCCCCTGGCTTGGCATGCTGGTAATTTCCGCATTCATCCCGTATTTCTGGATTTTTGCCGCGGCATTTTCAGCGCGTCTTGTTGCGGAGGCAAACCATGACTGAAAGCGCGGTCAAACCAAAAGAGGCGGGCGTCTTAAAAGCCCTGATTGTAATTGCCATCCCTATCATTCTCGGCAATGTGCTTGAAAGCTTCATGGAAATTGTGGACATGCACTTTATCGGTACCCTTGGTGAACTTTCCATGGCCGCAGGTTCGACCTCGATTTCAGTCATCATGCTGTTAATGACCGTGTTTATGGGTTTGTGCATTGCGACCGCGGCTTTCATTTCACGCGCGCACGGAATGGGGGTCAAAGATAAAATTCCGTCCATTCTCGGACACACGTTCATTATCGGCGTGATTGTCTGTATAATTCTTGCTGTCGTCGGCATTTTCTTTTCCAAAGACATTTTACTGCTGGTAGGTCATGGAAACGCGGCACTGGCAGAAGAAGGCGTGAACTACCTGATGCCGCAGCTGGTCGGCTCTTTTATCTTTCTCTTCATCCTTGTTCTGACCTACGCATTCCAGTCGGTGGGGGACGCCATAACACCGATGTGTGTGCTCATCGGTGTGAACATATTAAACGCATTCTTAAATCCGCTGCTCATCAGTATCTTCGGCCTCGCAGGTTCTTCTTATGCAGTATTGATTGCGCGCGGACTCGGCGGGCTCGCCCTTCTTCTTCTGATGTATGTTATGCCGAAGCACAAAAATGACGGGCTGCGTTTTCCGCGTCATTTCAGATGGGACTGCAAACTCTTTTCATCCCTCGCAAAAGTTGCCGGCCCTTCAGCAGTCCAGAGTGCCATCAGGAACCTCGGCCTCCTGATAATGACCGCAATTATAGCAATTTACGGGCAGGCATCTATTGCGGCATACGGCATCTGTACCAGGACTGATATGATAGGATTAATGATAGGCATGGGTATTGCACAGGCCGTCTGTATTCTGGTCGGACAAAACCTTGGCGCCGGAAATATCCGGCGTGTGGAAATTACGGTGCGCTATGCGGCTGCGTTAAATGCAGTTGTGATGATTCTGATTGGCGTCTGTTTCGTTGTATTTGCCCCGCATATTCTCGGATTTTTCGGCGCGAAAGGAGAAGAGCTTTCCATCGGTCTGCAGTGGTTTGAACTGATTCCGTTTGCCTCTATTTTAATGGGGGTTGCAATCACCTTCGGTTTTGCAATGAACGGTGCGGGACGCACCTGGCCGGGCATGATTGCGGCCCTTGCCGGTCAGGTTATTATTCCAATAGGGGTTTCTGCATACTGTGCTGCAAACGGGCTGCCTATTATCTTTGTCTTCGGCGCGGTTGCACTCGGTATTGTGGTCAACTTTATCATTGACTTTGCCTTCTATATACAGGGAGGGTGGAAAAAACAGCAGATTGCAATGGAGTAAGATGCGTTCCGGCATACATATCGGAATGCTCCCAGCCTGATTCTGACGGCGCCAAAACCCGCCTCTTCCATACCGCAAGGTACAAAACCAACAGCATCACCCGCACCGGTATTGGGACTTATCGCCGTTATCGGATGCGTGCTGATTGCAGTAAGACGGAACTAAAATCTTTCAAACGAAATTACACAAAACAGATTTTTCTAAAAGGTAAAAAGGGGATAAAAAAATTTATCCGAAGAGTGCGCCAAGGCCTGCCATGGCGTTCTCTTCTTCTTCTTCCTTGTTCTCTTCCTTTTCCGGTGCTGCTTCTGCTGCTGCCGGTGCTGCTCCTGCTGCCGGTGCGGCTGCTACTGCTGCAACCGGTGCTGCTGCTGCCTTGGAGATTGCTTCCTCAATGTCAACACCCTCGAGTGCTGCAACGAGTGCTTTGACACGGGAGTCGTCAACTGCGATACCTGCGGCAGAGAGAACTGCCTTAACCGATTCTTCATCTACAGTTTTACCTGCAGAGTGAACTAACAGAGCTGCGTAAATGTACTCCATTTTTCTTTCACCTTTTTGTTATATTGTGTATGCCTTTTGGGCGTGTATTGGACGTAAGTCCGAAATCAGCTGCACGCGTCTAAACCTTACTGGTTCAGTGCAGCCGCCTGTCTGTATGCCTTGCTGATGATCATCTCGATGACACCCTTCTCGTAGACAGGTGCCTCTACACCAAGGTTTCTTGCCTCGCGGACAGCCTTTGCGATCTGAGCCTCGGTAACTGCCGGGCATGCGGTCGGAACTGCTGCGTTGACTGCGAGATTGAAAGCCTGAGATGCTGCGAGAGTAATCTTTGCTTTGTATGCCTCGTCGTCGATTGCTAAAACATCCGGAAGATACACATCGCCTTCATAGCATACTGCTACAAGGTTAAGACCAACCGGCATCGGTTTGATGTCGAGTTTAGCAAGGACGTCTGCCTGCTTTTTGTTAATAACTCCGCCGGCTTTAACGACAGTCTTGGTCTCGCTGATCTTGACCTTGCCGCCGTCAATCTTTGCAGGGATACCTGCCTGGCCGAGTTCTCCTACAATCGGTCCCGGTTTGAAGGAAGTCGGACCTGCCGGAACAACGATATCTTCCGGTGTAGTCTCGCCTGCTTTTGCAACACGCTTGGTTTTGGTCTGCTCTAAGGACTTGAACAGCTTAAACGGATTGCCTTCAGCGAAGATTAATGCAGAGTGCTCGGTAACCTTCTCGTTTAAGTCAACAAATTCATTGCCGAGGGCTTTGAATGCGTGGTCAACGAGAGTGTTTCTTGCAACTTTCACAACAGCATTGCCGTGAAGGCTGCGTCTTATCTGCTGGAACTGTTTTGCCGGGATACCGTAGATGTCGACTAAACCGACTAACGGATACTTGCCTGCAAGTTCCTTAATCTCTTCAACTTCTTCCTGTTTCCAGGCCGGTAAGTGATGAGTATAGATTGCCATGTTTACATCACCTTAACTGCCGGACCCATTGTGGTCTTTACATAGACAGAACGGATGTTTAATTCTCCGTTTTCGAGTCTTCCAAGGACACGCTTCATGACAGCGTCGATGTTGTCTGCAACTGCTTCCGGTGCCATTGAGGTGTTTCCAATCTTAACAGACATGTTGAGTCTGTCTTTTGACCGGATACGGATGGAGTTGCGTAAACGCTCGACGATCGGAGTGATGTCCTGCTGCGGCGGAATCGGCTGCGGCATTTTACCGCGGGGACCGAGTCTCTGACCGAGCCAGCGACCAACAAGCGGCATAACTGCAGTCTCTGCAAGGAAGTAATCGTACTGACCGGCGAGTTTTCTTGCTTCGCGCGGTGCACCGCCGAGTCTCTCAATCTCTTCAGGGCCCATAATTAAATCGACACCTGCATTGCGAGCCTGGGATACGATATCACCTTTTCCGAGGACTGCGATTTTCTTTACGCCCATTGCCTGCGGCAGAAGAATCGTCTCATCAATACGGTTTTTCGGCTGTGCCATGTCAACGTGCTTCAGGTTGATAGTGATATCTACCGATTCCTGGAAGTTACGCTTCGGGGCCTGCTCGAATGCTGCCGTAACAGCGCTTATAATTTGAGATTTCTCAACCATTGATGAATCCTCCCATAGTTCTTCGACCGGAATTTCACCGATCTCCTATGGCTTTTGTTCTCTACTGCTGTACATTTTTACGTGGTTGCCCACGTACCCGTTTGATGCAGAACACAAGACTTATGCAAGCTGTGCGTCCCATTCGCCTGCGTTGACTGCGGCAATTGCCTGCTTTGCGGTCTTACCTTCGATGGTAACACCGACAGAAACACAGGTGCCCATTACTTCTTTTACTTCCTCTTTGAGGTTGTAGGAAAGCATGGAGCCTGCCTTCATCTTTGCAATGCGGATGACTGCATCAAGCGACAGATTTCCAACTGCCTGAGTATTCGGGGTGCCGGAACCCTTTTCGACTCCTGCCTCTTTCATAACAAGTGCAGTTGTCGGCGGAATACCGACTTCCAACGTGACGTTCTTTTTGTCGTCAACCATGACCTTTACCGGGACAGACATTCCGTTGAACTCTTTGGTTGCAGCGTTGATGTCGTCAACGACTTTTTTCACGTTGATACCGAGTGGACCCAGTGCAGGACCGAGCGGCGGTCCTGCAGTTGCCCTGCCGCCAGGTACTAAAACCTCGACAGTTTCTGCCATTAGTATCACCTTATGTCATCTCAGGGCCATAGCCCCGACTAACATGGGTTAAATAAGGTCGACGTCTGAGGTAATAAAGTTAGTGGTAACAATGCCAAAAAACAGAGATGAAATATACATACAGGAAGGGTTTTTCTTCTGTCGCGCAGAAAAAAACTGGAGGGGTGTCACAATGGTTTTTTATAGTTATATCTCCCATATAACTGCATTCAACTGATTGCGATAGAAAATAAGAGGAGGAATATGTCTAAGAAAAAATCCATTGCCATACGCGGTACAATCCTGGTATTTTTGTGCCTTGTACTGGTAATTTCACCGGCATCCGCAGTAACACCAGACGACCCGTATTATGAAAACAACGCATGGCATCTGCATGGCGAAAGCAGCACCTCACCGGGAATATCAGCAGAAACCGCCTGGGATATATCCACCGGAGACAACACCATAATTGTTGCCGTAATTGATGACGGAATTGACCTGGAACACCCGGACTTAAAGGACAATATCTGGACAAATACGAAAGAAATTCCCGGAAACGGAATTGATGACGATGGAAACGGATACATCGACGACATACACGGATGGAATTTTGTAACCAACACAACTGATGTGAACGGGTACGGAAATCACGGAACATACTGTGCCGGAGTTATCGGCGCTGTCGGAAACAATTCTGAAGGTATTGCAGGCATCTGCTGGAATGTACAGATTATGCCGGTTGTTATCTATGATTTATCCGGCTACAGTGTTTTGGATATTTACCCTGCTGTAAAATATGCAGTAGATAACGGTGCAAAAATAATCAATTTTTCGTCAGGCAGTGATGCAGGTGCCATTCTTAACCGCATGGAAAAATCCGATTACATAAAATCCCTGGAATATGCAAGAAGTCATGGCGTGCTGTTTGTAAACTCTGCCGGAAATGAAGGAGAAAATATTGATGTCTGGTCAGTATATCCGGCTGCCTATAATAACAAAAAATCATCCCATTATTTTGACAACATGCTTGTTGCCGCTGCAAGTGATGAAAATGACCGGCTGGCTGATTTCTCAAATTACGGCAAAAAAACGGTGGATATAGCAGCGCCCGGAACAAATATTTTTACCACCAGCGGTGAAGTGCATGTTGATTCGGTTCAGGTCAGTTCACCAGAGCTGCAGCATCTGAAAGTACTTGGCGACAATGACTGGTCGGTGAATGAATATGACGAACTTTACATCAGCGGGTCCAAACGCTCGTTTATTTACAATGCAGATTCCTGCATACCGCTTGATTCGTCAAGCGGAAACGACGTCGTGTTCTCCTATTGCGCGGCATTAAATATCAGGGAAAGCAGCCCGGACTGCGGTTTATATTACATACTTTCCGACAAACCCTTTGATGCGTATTCTTCTTTTGATGAACTGTGGGATGCACTGGACAAAGACGGAGGAACGGCAATATTTGACTCAAGAGTCGGAGACAGTGAAGATTACTATGATGAATACAGTGTAATGATTTCCGTAAACGAAGTAAGAGACCTTCTGCAAAACCCTGATGCGGACAAATGTTATGCCGGGGTTATGTATGTTCAGGAGAGAGGATACGACAGCAATTACGCAGGCGTTCTGCTTTTTGATGTGTCAACAAATTACCGGATTACCGGCCATTCATATGAATCCGTCGAGGGAACTTCATTTTCAGCGCCGATGGTTTCCGGAGCGGCAGCTTTATTGTATGCAGTAAATCATTCTCTGACGTATACAGAGGTAAAAGAAATTCTCACGAGCACGGCAGATACATCCGATGCATTCAAAGACAAGGTTTCTTCCGGCGGCAGACTGAATCTTTCTGCGGCGGTAAAAAAAGCAGCGTCATATAATTCTGCGGTTGACAGTGAAAAATATCTCCTGTCATACGCTGAAACAGATTCTGAGACACGTGATGAAAATATCCCTGCAAGTCCGGCAGCACTCTTTGGATGCCTTGCCGGTTTGAGTGCGGCGGCATATCTTTTCAGCCGCGGAAAAAAGTAAAAAAATCAGGACGCGGCGGAAGGAGTTTGTCCTCCCTGCTGTCCTTTGCCCCCGCCGTGATTTTTGCCGTTATTAGTATCGTTTCCGGGCTTGAAATCCCCTCCCGGAAATCCCCCGCCCATACCTCCGCCGCCCATGCCGCCGGAGATGACAAGGTCGCCTGTTTCAATCAGCGCTGAAGAATCAGTCGACTGACCGTCCCAGGTTGACGGAATAGTACCGTTCAGCTGCCCGCGCATACTTTCAACGCGAAGCGTGATATACTTTTTCAGATTGGAAACACCGCTTTCATACTCCTCGTACGTATAGAACGCAGTCGGGTCGGTTTTTACATACGGGGATATCAGCGCATCGATTTCATCGATTCTGTTGAGCATGGTGTTTTCCATATAATCACAGATTTCACTCAGGTACTTGTGATAAGTTTCCTTATAAGAATCCACCGCAAGAAGCGAGCCAATCATAGGACGCTCGGACAGTTCAATGCCGCTTGTAACCGGTGTGTCTATCGGGAAGTTCACCGCACCCGAAGTACTTGTCTGGAATGCGCCAAATGACAGGTTCCAGTCCCATGGAATCATGGAAAGTTTGCCGTCATCCTCATAGAGGTAGTAGTTGTGTTTCAGGCTGCTTACATAACTGTCGAGATTTACCAGGGCAGTGTTTACCGCAAAGTAGCGCAGGACCTCATCGACATCAATATAGGTCTCAAGGTCGATGCCTTCTTTGAGATTTTTCAGCGCGGCGATAACACGCTGCTTGTCGGCATTTTTCACACCGTCAAATACAGCATTGTCAAATATGGTGCTGTAACTGTCATACTCGTCGTCAGTATAGACAAGGTCGGCACCGCCGCCTGAACCGCCGAAACCTCCCGGACCGCCGCCGTGAGATCCTCCCTGACCGTCTTTGGAATCTTTACCGGACCCGGTTGGCATATTCTGCATATCCGGAGGAGTCTGCATATTCTGCATGTCCGGAGGGTTCTGCATATTCTGCATATCCGGAGAGGCCTGCATATTCTGCATATCCGGAGGAGTCTGCATATTCTGCATGTCCGGAGAATTCGTTTCAGATTCAGTCTGATTTTCGGCATTTCTGAAATCCTGCATGAAATTCCGCTGCCCTTCCGCATCTTTTTGCATAAACTGCTGCATCAAAGCCTCGCGTTCCTCATCAGTCATCTCCGCAAATTTCGCAAGTTCCTCATCGCCGAAACCTTCCGGCATCTGCATGCCCTTCTCTTTATCATCTCTTCCGCCGCCGAAATTCATAGTCTCCGGCTTGTAGAGTTCACCATAGGCAGAGCCGTAGTTTCTCAGCAGGAAATCATCTTCAACCTCTTCAATCATCAGATACAGACCCCAGTACTCGCCGTTGATATAGACCGCGGCATATGCATACAAAGGAGTAGGCACACCCATTTCTGTCAGGAGATCATACGACAAATACTCGCGCATATACGTCGGGTCCTGATAATTGTTGTTTAAGACGAATTTGTTCAGACCGGCAAAAGACTGCCCGCCTATATATTCATCCGCCTTCAGTTTGAAACTGTACCGGTCCGAATCAGAAGAGGCAACCTGGGAAAGACTTGTCATACCCTTGGTGCGTATAGCAATTCCCTCATACTTGTCGCCGTTGATCTCGACATTTGCAGTATGCCACTCTTCTGCCGTGGGATTTTCAAGCATGTCCTGCCAGTTTTCATCTGAAATGGTAAGATTTACTGTAGTAACCTTGTCCGGGTCAAAATATTTCGTGTAGGAGGTGCCGGCCTGTGAAATGCCGAGCGCCTCCGGTGCGAACATGAAAACGCCGAGAAAAATCACGGCGAGTACGACCAGGACGATGGTTATAATGTTGATATATTTCATTTCTTCTTATGACATGTATTCCCCGTTGTAACTGACTAACACTGCTTTGCTGACGCCCGGAATCTCCGAGACACGGTTGACAAACCCGCTTTCCATTTTGGGAAGGCGGACTTCGATGGTAAGTTCAATAGAGCCCGGGTTCATCGTCTTGGAGCGGAGAACCTGCTTTTTGACCGACTCTTTGAGGACGTTTTCGATGGATTTTTCCGTCTCCTCGCTGTCGCAGTCCACAATTAAGATGTAAGGCTTGTCAGTCGGCTTCTTCGTGGAGAAGATGTATAAGATAATGCCGATGAAGATGGAGCCAAGGAGTGCGAGCGGAATTAAGCCTGCGCCGATAACGATACCTGCTGAGATTGCCCAGAAGAGGTATGCAATGTCCATGGGGTCTTTAACAGCGGAACGGAACCGCACAATCGATAATGCACCGACCATACCTAAGGATAAGATGATGTTGGAGCCGATTGCAAGAATAATCATCGTGGTGACCAGAGTCATTGCAATCAACGATATTGCAAATCCCGATGAATACATTACACCGTTGAAACTTTTCTTATAGACGAACAGGATAAACAGACCTACCACAAAGGATAAGGCCATGCAGATTACCATATCGATAATCGAGAATTCTCCGACACTTGCTAAAATGTTGGAGTTGAATAAATCATTGAATGTGAGTGCCATACTAAATTATCCGAATACTCTTGCTGCCGCATATTTGGAGAATGCGGTTACTCTTCTGTTGGGAAGCTGTACTAATTCCCTGATGATATAGGGAAGGAAATTGTCATATTTGACTTCCATCAAAAACACCAGCTCGTTTGCGCGCGCAAGCGGCAGGCTGGGATTGAAGATGTCAGTCGAAGACACACCGGTGGAAATATTGGTGTCAAGCGTAACACGCACATTTCCCGGCGCATAAATAAATGTCTCCCGGTCATAATCGACAATGGTCCGGGGCTTTAACTGCTGGTACTTCATTTTGGTGTAGAGTTCCATGAGAAGTGCCCTTCCCGACTCAGCCATCCAGTCAAGGTCGCCTGCAATAATTTTCTCCACTTCCGCGCGGGTTACCGGGCACGAAATTTTAGAGGTTGCATTGACAATTTTCATTTTCTTTTCAAGCCGGATGAAATCATCTTTGTTGTCGTAAAGCCGGATGCGGAATTTTTCCCGTTCCGCAACGCCGTACATTTTTTCATTGAGAATTTTGTCTGAGGGCGTTTCAAAATACAGACTTCTGATTCTGTATTTTCCGTCCGGCCCCGCGTGGGAATCGAACGATGCAATCTGACGCAGCCGGCTTTTTATCACCAGATAGTCAGCATAGCTGAGGTAATACTTAAGTTCATGTCTGAACTTCATTTTCTTCTCCTGCTGTTGCATACAGATATGT
>R15__coassemble_1069_pt1 | contig 15639 bp, 14 predicted proteins | sample R15__metabat2_low_PE_054 | metagenome-assembled genome bin R15 | reverse complement strand
GGTACGGATTACCAAGGTGTCCGGTCAGGTTGCGTTTACGCAGAAGATTCTCTAACCCTTTTTTGTTTTTTTTTTGCCGGGGCATTTTTTCAAGAGACGGATGGCTGATGCTGCTAATGGTTTTTGCAAATGCTGCTAATGCTGCTAATGAAATATGGCTTATCTCGCCGAATGGAGCTAGATTTAGGGGGGAGTGCAGCGGTGCAGCATTTTGGGTATTTTTGCTGTGAGTGAGATTTTTCGGGTGTCGAAGATAGTCAGCAGGTAATTTTTGTTTCATGTACAGACCGGTGACCTATTACCTCCAAAACAATCAGCAGACATTACCATTCACCGGACCATACGGAAAATCAGGAACAAGGTAACACAATCAAAGACAAAAATGTAAAAAACAGGTGACTCCACCCCTGCTTTGTATGTTCACCGTCAGGTGACCGTCGTCCATTTCAGGAAAGACGCACTCACTTGCAATAATTACTTGCACATCTGAGATACTATACTTTTTCCAGATGCCGCTAAAAATTTTGTACGCGGCTGAGTTTTCCTTTACTTGCCGAAGAAAAACAAATACTGAAATAATGCCTTAACTTACCAAAAAACACGATTTACACAGGATTATCTGCACCACATGCAACATGGCGCAACCTGACGCAAAATCTCATGCACAGCAAAAATACCCAAAATGCTGCACTGCTGCACTCCCCCCTAAATCTTGCCCCGTTCGCCGAAATAAGCCATTTTTCATTAGCAGCATTGCAAAAAACATTAGCAGCATTTTCACACAGGCACAAAATCTTCAAAGCTGCCATGAGCATGTTGCCTCCATGCACAGCATGCCAAATGATGGAGAAATTTCCGTCCAGATGATGTGAAAATATCCCCTTCACTCACCAAGAGCAATCTATCATCAACTGAAAAACAAAGGCCGCAAAATACTCAAAAAAAGAGTAAACTTACTCCATCACCAGCCTCGCCCCTTCCATCTCCTTATCCTGCAAAAGCCGGTAATCAACCTTATTAAACTTCGTCATCGGCATCTCAGAAATTACCTCCACCTTTACCGGCGTACTCCAGTGATTTAACTTATCCTTCGAATACGCAATCAGCTGCTCTTCGATATGCTCCGCCGAATACCCCTCATTCAGCGTAACATACAGCTTAATCTTTTTATCCTGCTTGTACGGCATCGCAACCGCACACACCTGCTTCACCGCCGGATGATGCTGAATCTCCTCCTCGATAATAAACGGATACACATTAAACCCGTTGATTTTCACCATCCGCTTCGACCGCGAACGGAAACAGATATTCCCGTCCTTTTCCCGCACAACAATATCCCCCGTATGCAGCCAGATTTTACCGTCCGGATGTTTTTGCATAACAGCATCCGTTGCCTCCTGATTATTGTAATACCCGTTCATCATCGCAGGACCGAAATAACACAACTCCCCCTCCTCGCCGTCAGGTACGACTTTCGTCGTCCCCGGCTCCACAATACACACCTTTGATCCCGTCATCGGCACCCCGATACAGCCTGAAGGGAGAAAAATATAATCATTCGGCGAAAGCGTGCACGTACCGCATGCCTCCGTAAGCCCGTAGCCCGCCCGGAACTTGACAGCAGCCCCGTCGCGCTTCAGCAGCTTATTGTACTTGTCCATTAACTCAAATGCAACCCGGTCACCGCCGGAAACCAGCAGCTTCAAGTCCCCCAGATAATACTTTACAAAGTACGGATACATCCGCTCGAACAGAGCCGGCACCCCCGGAAGGAAGAGGACATGCTCCTTTTTAATCTGCTCAAAGCAGCCCTTCGGGTCAAACCGCGGCACCAGAACCACCTTCATACCAGAGATAAGCGGCGCATGGATAGTGACCGCAAGCCCGAACGCATGGAAAATCGGCAAAATCGCAAGGAACCCGTCTTCGACATCCGTTTTGCCCGCACCCACGTCAAGCAGCATCTGGATGGAAATCGAGTTCACCGCATAATTGGACAGCATCACCCCCTTGGAAATGCCCGTGGTGCCGCCGGTGTACATAATCACCGCCGTGTCTTTTGCATGCCCGTCCTCATTGGGAAGCACAACTCCGCCGGCAAGCGCCGCAGATCCCTCCTTCAAAAACGCATCCCAGGAAAGTACGCCGCGGACATGTTCCGCATGCCCGTATTTGCGCATGACAAAAGCATAGCCGGCCCTCAGCGCCGGGGCTTTTATGCCGCCGAAATAGGTGCCCGTTTTGCAGCGGATAACCTCTGCATCGAGCCCGCTTACATTTTCCTCATTGATTTCCGCGGTAAAGACTATTTTGCTTGCGGTTAAGGTAACCGCATGCTTTATTTCCTGCTTGGGCGAGAGAGGATGTATCATATTTGCAACGGCGCCGATTCTGTTTGCAGCGTAGAGTGCAATGACCGCCTGGGGGACGTTGGGCAGATAAATCGTAATGCAGTCGCCTTTTTGCACGCCGTGCTGCAAAAACGCGGCGGCGGCGGATTCAACCTCCGCCATGAACTGCTTCCAGGTTATGTGCCGGTCGAAATAGGCAACAGCAACTGCCTCGTCTCCGGCCCGGTGGTATCCATATAAGAGAGCCTGGAAGAGACTGCGCTTGTCGTCTTCAGTATAGTGTAAAGGAGTATTTTTTTCAGACATATTATCAAACTTTATACTGTATCTATCTATTGGTCGTCATGGGTTAATAATGTGACAGTCTGACCGGGGTCCTCCGGGAAAATCGGGTGAATATTTTTTTATACCGGTACAGTGCAATATACTGCTATGAAAAAAGTACTACTGCTTATCACAGCTGTTCTCCTCGCAGCCGCTCTTATCTTTTGCGCAGGATGCATCACCATTATAAATTCACCAACGCAAAACACCGGACAGCCGACACCGGGTGAAACTCCCGCGGTGACGCCGGAAGAAACCAACGCACCGGGACTGACACTCGACGACATCGCGGGAAAAGTCTATGCCGTAACAAATGTGGACGGATTTGACTCGGAGATGAAAGTATCTGTCAGAAACGACGCAAAGGGCTTTACCCTGCGCATTACCCCGGGCAAAAAAATTGACTACACCATCCATTCCCTGGGACTTGCGATTGGTGAAGACGATGAACTTACCGGCGGTGAAGACACAAGTATCGAAGGAGACATTTTGTACGCAGGAGCAACGGAAAACACCTTCGTCTGCACACCGGCAAAATACTCCTCCCACTATGATGCCGTAATGACAGCCGCCTGGGTTTACACCTATGACAAGCGCGGCGCACACGGAACAAGCGGCCCGTCTTTGAGGACAAACGAGCCCGGGGACGACGCGACAGGTACGCTGATAATCATCGATGAAAACACCATTGAAGTATCCTTCAGCAGAACCAATCCGTTCACACAGGAAATACAACTCTTTGCAGGAAAGGAACCGGTAATTCTTACCGGAATCTAAATTTTTACCTGCAGTCAGGTCTTTAGAGAAGCCGGACCTCTATTTCCTTCTTTTTTACCGCATAGATGAGATAAACCGCGCCGATTACAAGCCCGATTCCGGCCATAAGCAAATCATAATAAATGAAATGCCCGAAGCAGTCATAGACCATGCCGGCGATTATTTCATTAAAGCAGTAGCCGAGCATGTAAGGGATGCTGATAAGCCCGAAGACCGCCGGAAAAGCGATAAGCGGAACGCTGTCCTGCACAATCGAGGAAAAGAGCGGAAATCCCGTACCTATTGCAAACGCAATAAGACACAAAAACAGCGCCGTAGTCACAGCCGAAGGACCGAAATACTGCATCAGAAGCGAAAAAATGCTTACCGAAAGAATGACCGTGCCTGCTATTGCATATTTGTTTTTCGCCTTCGAACAGATGTAGCCGGCTAAAAGACTGCTTGCGATAATAAGAGCGCAGGTCGCCATCACAACAAATGATGCATCAAATTCCCCGAATCCGCTCAATAAAAGCTCCATAAAGCCGTGATTTGCAACATCTCCTTCGATGAACCCAACATACATAAACCCGGGAATAATCAGATACGTTACCGGGTTTGAGAGAAGCGGCTTGTAAATCGAACGGATGGTATATTTGCGCTTTTCCGAGGGAGTGGCCGCCGCAGCGGGCGTAAACGCCTTCGATTTCCGGAAGACAAAGGCAAGCGGAATCATGCAAAGCGACACGGCGGCCACAATCATGAAATAAAAGCCGATATCCGCGTATTCCGAGACGCTTTCCACAAGCGGCGCGGAAATCAGGGCAAGAAGCCCCTCGCCGCCCACTAAAAGACCGCCGAACATCGCACCGTGTCTTTCCCCGATAAGCGGGATTGCCGCGCCGAATATAACAGAATATGACAGCGCACCAAAGCCGAGTCCGGTTAAAAGACCGTAGAACAGCACAAGACCGGCAAAATCGCTGCATACTGCCGTTCCGAAATAGCCGGCGGCAGACAGCAGGGCGCCTGCAATCAGCACCCGGAAATTGGAGATTTTAATGCCGAGATAGCCGAACAGCGGCTCGGCAAAGGTTCCCACCATGTCCCCCGCAAACAAAACAGCCGATACCGTGCCGTAGGTAAGACCGGTTTTTTCCATCATGTTTACGGATAAGACGCCGTTCAAGCCCGCAAATCCTTTCATTACGCAGTATATCAGAAGGGCGGCAGCGAGATACGGCAGTATCTTTTTAAGAGGCCGGGTTGCGGATAGTGCGGGGGTGTTACTCATTTGAATTGTATAGGATGGGTTATATTTGGTATTAAAATTATTGAATGGGATAAAATCTAAAAATCAAACAGCGTTTTCTGCTCCCGCATCTCCTTAACCAGCCCCATGCGCGAAATCCAGAAACGAGACCCAAGCAGCTGCGATGCAGCTGCCAGCGCCTCGGCGAGCGTCCCGGTTTTTACCGGACGCGAGGATAAAGAAGCATGTGCCGCCTCCCGCACCACCCAGACACCTAAAGGCGCCCAGTAATCGCCGGTGATATCACGCACACAGATAACGCGGGCGCACCGGCCGAGCGAGTGCAAATGCTCCAGGGCGGCAAGCCGCGCCGCATAATAGCCCCCTGCAATCGGCGAATACTCCGACTTCGTCATGCCCTTCTCCCCGTCCACAATCACCGAGCCCTCGTCGCCGCCCCACAGCGAATTCTTCTGCCAGCGCTCCAGCATCTCGAAACGCCAGTCATTTGCCGGAATCAGAATAAAACAGATGCGGTTTCCATGAAGCATCCCGCAGTAGACCTCATAGTCAAGTACCGAAGGATACTTCACAATCTCATGCTTATAGGAGTCCGCAAGCATGGAATCCGCGGCCGTAATCGCCCAACGGGTTGGAACAACCCGCCGGTTCTTTTCAAGCCCCATCAAGCCTGATGTCAGCAGATTCGTAATTTTATAAATATCCGTGCCGTTTTCAAACATCACCCGGGCCGCCTCGTTCGCGCGCAAATCCGTATCCGAAGTGCATTTGTCGACAATCCGGCTCACCGAGGCATTATCAATCACATCGATTTTTTTCATCTGCCCGGATAAACCGGTTGGCGTTACCTCGCCGTCGAAATTCAAATCAAACAGCACCGGCTTTTCAAAAGCAACCTCAACATCCAGCGGCTTTGAGGAAAGAGCTATCTCCTGCACCTTGCCCAAATCAGGCACATGCAGATCGATATCTTTGCCGCCGCGAATTGTGCGCGAGCGCACCGATACGATATCGTCTATGGAAAAACCCTTGGCAATCCAGTCCAGCGGATTGTCCGAGTCATTTATCATCAAAGGCCCGCCGACTACTCTGGGGTAGCCGAAAGAGCCGACAAAAACCGAAGGCGATGCGCCCATATATTCTGAAACCGGGCGCGTGTCCTGTAAAGCGTGAAAGCGCGATGAAATCGGGCATTTGGGCAGGCCGCACATTCCTTTTCCTTTACAGACGGCGCATTGTTTGGGCATTTAGTATCTGATTGGTTGTGTGAGGTAAAATACCTGCCGAATGTGCGAAAAAATTCGCAGTTTAGAGAAGTTATTTTTAAACACAGAGCAAATAATAGGGTATGAAAGGAAAAGGTATGCTTGGCGCACTCTGCCTTTTGGCTGTACTTGTTTTCCTCGTCTGCCCTGCGGCGGCAGAGGAAAACGCTAACGACCAGGTGATTAAAGTCACGGGCTTTGGCGAATCAACCACCGCCCCGGACAAGGTCACGGTAAATCTTGGTGTCGAATTCACCGACACCAATGCAGCGACGGTACAGAAAAAGGCCGCTGATGCCATGAAAAAAATTATTGCCGCAGTAAAGTCTGCAGGTATCAAAGAATCGGACATTACCACGAATAAGTATTCGATGTACTCGTATACCGTGGGCGAATACAATGAAGGAACCTACCCGAAGGGAACGGTTGTCTATGCAATCAACAGTTCTGTCAAGGTGGTTTCCTATGATGTGGATGCAATCGGAACTGTAATTGACAAGGCTGTTTCAGCCGGTGCAAACAGCATCGGCAGCCTCCAGTTCGGGCTTTCCAATGAAAAACAGATAAGCGAGCGCAAAGCCGCTCTGCAGTCCGCGGTAAAGGCTGCCCGTGCCGATGCAGATGCAGTAGCCGAAGCGCTCGGCATCAGAATTACGGCAATCGGACTTGTATCCATCGGACAAAGCTCTACTCCGGTTTCGTATGCGGAAGTGCCGATGGCAGCCGAAGATGCTGTTGTAATGACCGCCAAAGCTACATCCGGGGCAAATGACCTGACTGTGTCGGCCGGAGAGCTTTCCACAACGGCTACGGTGTCTATTGCATATATCTACTAATCTCTTTTTTTCCCTCCCGCAAAACAAAACCTTAAAAACTCATAGCACACTATATCTAATCAATGATAGAACTCCACTCCTCGCCCAAAGTCTATTTTGGCTGGACCGAACGTGCAAGCACTCCTGAAAATACGCTCGCCCGCATTGAAAGCGCCGTGCCTGCGGCCGGAATCACCCGTGTTGCCGATATTACCGATTTAGACCGCATCGGCATTCCTGTCTACTCCTGCATCAGACCGACCGCGGCAGACGGCGCCATATCTGTCTACAACGGTAAAGGCGGCACCGAAACAGAGGCAAAAGTCGCCGGCATAATGGAGGGAATTGAGCGCTACAGCGCTGAAGCCGTCCCGCGCGATCCGGAGGGATTTATGTACTCAGACCTTTTGCGCGCCGGAAAAACCGCCCTTGACCCGCGCCAGTTAATTATCCCCAAAGAAAGCGAATTCGATAAAAATATGCCCTGGATGGAAGGATACGACATCGCAAACAATGAATCCATATTTGTCCCCCTCTGCGCCGTGGTGCACCCCAACCCGTACTATTTCCCCTCCCTTTTCCGCTCCAGCTCCAACGGGGTTGCCTCGGGCAACACCCTCGAAGAAGCTATATTTTACGCGCTTACCGAAGTAATCGAGCGGGATTCCTGGTCGCTGGTGGAAGCGACCAGAAACACCGGCGCAAAACTCACTGACTTCCCGCCGCGCGTCGCGGAAATGGTGGATAAATTCACCAAAGCAGGCGTTGATGTGATCTTACGCGACATTACCTCGGACCTCGGTATCCCAACCATCGCCGCCGTATCCGACGACGTCGAACGCAAAGACCCGCGCCTTTTAACCATCGGCATGGGAACGCATACCAATGCGGAAACCGCGATGATTCGGGCACTCACCGAAGTTGCCCAGAGCCGGGCAACACAGATTCACGGGGCGCGCGAAGATGCGACTCTCGCCCAGTTCCGCGAGGCTATGGGCTATGAACGCGTCAAACGCCTGAACGCCTACTGGTTTAAAGGCGATGAGTACAAACCGGCATCCGATGTCAAATCCTGCGCCACGCCGGATTTCAAGACCGATATCGAGGAAATGATACAGCGCATCCGCGCAGCAGGGCTTGACCGCGTGATTGTATTTGACCTCACCGACCCGGAGATTAAGATACCGGTGGTCCGCGTGGTTGTGCCCGGGCTTGAATGTTTCACGATTGACAATGAACGGAAAGGAGGGAGATGTCGTGCCGCAGAGCGTGCGAATTTACGCCGGCCCAAGCATAACGCGTGAAGAAGTCCTCGCAATTTTACCGGATGCAGACTATTTCCCGCCGGTAAAACGAGGCGTTGTGTCGGCCGCTGCTGCGGCCGGGGCAAAGGTATTAGTCCTCATAGACGGCGTCTTTTTCCAGAATGAAGCCGTAGCGCACCGGGAAATTCTCGCCGCAATTAAGGCCGGCGTAAAGGTATTCGGCTCTTCGTCGATGGGCGCCCTTCGCGCGGCAGAACTCGACACGCTTGGCATGACCGGTTCAGGTAAGATTTATACCTGGTACAAATCGGGCAAAATCATCGCCGATGACGAAGTTGGCATGGTTTTTGACGCGCAATCAGGAACGGCTTTGTCGGATCCCATGGTAAATATCAGGGCGAGTTTTGCAAAAGCCGCGAAAGAGGGCGTTATTTCAGCAGAAGAAGAGGCCGCGCTTCTCAAAACCTGCAAAGGGATTTATTATCCGGAACGCACATACCGCAAAGTGATAAAAGAGTCGCCTCTGGCGGAAGAGAAAAAAGCCGCGCTGCAGGCGTGGCTGAAAGAAAACAAGGTAGACCAGAAACATCTTGATGCAGTCGAATGCCTGCATTTAGTGAGGAACAGTATATGAGCGAACGCTATGCGCGCCAGATTCCTTTAATCGGCGCGGAAAATCAGAAAAAACTCCGGGATGCAACCGTATTTGTCGCGGGAGCCGGCGGGCTCGGCTCGCCGGTCTCGTATTATCTTGCGGGAGCGGGTGTTGGAAAAATCAGGATTGCCGATATGGACACAGTGGACGAATCCAATCTGAACCGCCAGATTCTGCATTCACAAAGCCGTGTGGGAATGAAAAAAGCGTATTCGGCAAAACTCGCGCTGGAAGCGTTTAATCCGGAATGCGAGGTGGAGGCATTCACCGAAAAAATCGGGGACGACACGATAAAACGCCTTGCAGATGATGCGGATTTGCTTATCGACTGCATGGACAATTTTGAGGCGCGGTATGCGCTGAACAGATATTCGCAGAAAACCGGCATCCCGCTTCTCCACGGCGCGGTCTCGGGCTACGCCGGACAGATTACGCTTCTTATTCCGGGAAAGACACCGTGTCTTTCGTGCATTTTCCCCAATTCAGAGCAGTCTTCAACGCAAAATATAATCGGCGCGTATGCAGGGGTTGTCGGCTCAATGCAGGCCGGAGAAGCGGTAAAATATCTCACTGGCGACCCTTCCCTTGCGGGAAAGCTGCTTATCTATGACGGGCGGGCCAATTCGGTGGATCTGTTTTCGGTAAAGAAAAATGCGCGCTGCCCGATCTGCGGCGGGAAAGAGTAAGAGGGTTTTTCACCCGCCCTCATCCATTTCCAATCAGCAACCATATTTTCTCATACAGCAAATACTATTGCCATGACTCACTCCGGTGAACAGAAAATCCAGTGGGCCTGGCAGTATATGCCGGTGCTTCAGGCAATCAAAGCCCGCTTTGAAAAGGAAAAACCCTTGGCAGGACACCGAATCGGCATGGCGCTCCATGTCGAAGCAAAAACTGCGTGTCTTGCGCGCACCTTAGCCGCAGGAGGCGCAGATGTTTCCATAACCGGCTGCAACCCGCTTTCAACGCAGGACGACGTTGCTGAAGCGCTGTCTTTGGGCGGCATCAAATGCTATGCAAAGCGCGGCTGCACAAGCGCGGAATATTATGCCGCAATCGACAAAGTTCTTGACGCAAAACCGACATTAACCATCGACGACGGCATGGATTTAATCAACCGCGTGCACCTTGACCGCCGCGATGCACTGGAGCAGCTCATCGGCGGCTGCGAGGAGACTACTACGGGCATCCACCGCTTGAAAGCGATGCACAAAGACGACAGACTCGAGATTCCGGTAATCGACGTCAATGACACCCCCATGAAGCATTATTTTGACAACGTCCACGGCACCGGCGAAAGCGCGCTGTCCTCTATTATGCTCACGACAAACATCCTTGTTGCCGGAAAACACGTCGTTGTCGGCGGATACGGCTACTGCGGCCGCGGAGTTGCAGCCAAGGCGCGGGCACTGGGCGCCCGCGTTATTGTGACCGAAATAGACCCGCGCAAAGCGCTTCAGGCGCATTTTGACGGCTTTGACGTCATGAGCATGAACGAAGCGGCAAAAATCGGCGACCTCTTTATTACCACTACCGGAAACTGCGATATCGTAACAGACCGGCACTTCCCGCTGTTAAAAGACGGCGCGCTTTTAGCAAACGCCGGTCATTTCAACACGGAAATCACCATTCCCTGGCTTGAGGCGCATGCCGAAAAAATCGAACACCGCGACAGCATTGACACGTACGTTGTAAACGGCAAAAAAATCCATGTGCTTGCCGAAGGCCGCCTGGTAAATCTTTCAACCTCCAAGGGCATGGGACACCCTATTGAAGTAATGGACCTGAGCTTTGCCGTCCAGGCGCTTTCCGTCGAATACATGGCTAAAAACGGGAAATCGCTGAAACCGGGCGTTATTGATGTGCCGACGGAGATTGATGAATATATTGCCCTGCTGAAACTGGAGTCGGTAGGCGCATCCATCGATGTATTGACGCCGGAACAGACTGCATATATGAACAGCTGGAATCACGGGACATAAGGTCCCATACCTGCTTTTTTTATTTGGTTGGAGAAAAAAGAAGGTTATCTGATTAAAGTCAGTCCTTCGGAATAACCGTCAAATATTACCAGATACCGGACGCCGTCCTGCTCAACTATCGTAAGATAACTTGTCTGCGCCTGACCGCTCGACTCCCGCGGAAGTCCGGTGTATGCAACAAGATAATACTGCACGGTTTCGCTTTCTTCCACATGCATCCAGCGGAAATTAATCGATTTTACCGCGATGCCGTTGGAGCGGAACTCCACCACACCGGTATTGTCGTCATTGAAGATGTAATAGATGCAGGCAACCGCATCGCCGATATCCATAGCCTGTGGATTGTACCATTCGCCTGAAATTGCCGACTGAGGGTTTGTCTCCTGAGGCGTTTTTTCCTCAGCCACACAGCCCGCCGTGCAAAGCAGAGCGGCTGCAAGAAGCAGGGATATGCAGAGAAGATATTTTTTCATCCATGTATATTTACCCCGCCATCTATAAAAATATCTGTTTTCAAAAAGCACCAACCAGTTACTATTAAACCCTTTAAATACAAATTACTATCCATATATCCGCCGGCATCACCGGCAGGAGACATTTCATGAAATTCGACACAGAAGCATTCAAAGAACGCAGAAAGAACGATTTTGAAGGCGCATGGCACGCGGGACCTTCGGTTGTTACCCCGCCAGCCTCCGCAAAAATATACCCCAGATACACCTATCCGAAAGCAAAAGTCCACCCGATTTTTGACACCATCAACCGCCTCCGGGAGGCCTACATGGCAATGGGCTTTGATGAAGCCATGGTCCCCACATTCATCGAAGATACCGATGTCTACCGCCAGTTCGGCCCCGAAGCCGCCGCAGTCCTGGACAGAGTGTACTATGTCGGCGGCCTGCCGCGCCCCAACGTCGGCATATCCAATGAACGCCTGGACGCCATCGCTGAAATTGTCGGCCACCCGCTTGCCGAAGGCACCGACAAAAAACTCATGAAATGTCTGCAGGGATACAAAAAAGGCAAGTTCGACGGCGACGACCTGACACATGAAATGTCAGTTGCCCTTGAGACTGATGACGGCATCGTTGTCCACATTCTCGACACCGTCTTCCCCGAATTCAAATCCCTGGAACCCGAATCCTCTCACACTACGCTTCGCTCCCACATGACCTCCGGCTGGTTCATCTCCTTATCCCAGATGTGGGACAAAAAGCCGCTGCCGATTAAAATGTTCTCCGTTGACCGCTGTTTCAGACGCGAGCAGGAAGAAGACGCAACGCACTTGAGAAGCTACCACTCGGCCTCCTGTATTGTTGCAGGCGAAGACGTAACCGTGGAAGACGGAAAAGCTGTAGCCGCAGGTCTGCTCTCGGCATTCGGCTTTACCGAATTCAAGTTCCAGCCGGACGAGAAACGCTCCAAATATTATATGCCCGACACCCAGACGGAAGTCTACGGCAAGCACCCGGTGCACGGCTGGGTCGAGGTCGCAACGTTTGGCCTTTACTCGCCTGCCGCCCTCGCCGAATACGGCGTCGGCATCCCGGTAATGAACTTAGGCATGGGTGTCGAGCGCTTAGCCATGGTCTTAACCCAGGCGGAAGACGTGCGCAAACTCTCGTTTGCGCAGCTCTTCCCGCCGGAGTACTCAGACCTTGAAATCGCCCGCGGTGTCGGCTTAAAAGAAGAGCCGCTCACAGCAAGCGGCCGCGATGCGGTGAATGCCGTCATCAAATGCGGCGCGGAGAATGCAAAAGCCCCGTCGCCCTGTAAATTCGCCGCATGGACCGGTGAACTCTTCGGCCGCAGGGTGGAAATCTCCATCGAGGAACCGGAGGAAAACTCCACGCTCCTCGGTCCTGCCGCGCTCAATGAAGTATTTGTGCGCAAAGGAGCGGTACTTGGCGTTCCTGACAACGAGAAATTTGCCGACGTGCGTGCCGAAGGCACGCCTGTCGGCATTTCTCTTATCTACGCCGCCGCAAACGAAGCGGTAGCGAAAATCGAAGAGGCGGCCCGTCTCGGCGAAGAGACCTCGGTGCAGTTCAAAATGTCCAAGCACCCGAGCGATGTCAATGTGAAGATTGAAGAGTATGCGATGCGCTTTATCACCGACAACAAGCGAAAGATTGACCTCCGCGGCCCGGTGTTTATGACCATCTCCTCGAAACTTCTCTAATCCAATGACATCTCTTTTTTTTGAAAACGTTGCGGCCGCCGTTGAGCGGGCGATTCAAAGCGCTGAAACCGAACTGCCGGCCGATGTGCTCTCCGTCCTCGCGCAGGCGCGCGACGGCGAGACAAAGACCCAGGCGCAGGGAGAGTATGCAAATATTTTTGCAAACCTGGCCTTAGCCAGAGAAAAGCAGGTCCCCATCTGCCAGGATACGGGGATTATTGTGCTCTATTTCACCCTGCCGCCGGAGGTGCCCTTAACAGAGGAATTATATGAGGCAGCGCGGGAAGGCGTGCGGCGGGCAACCGCCTCGGTGCCGCTTCGCCCCAACACCGTTGACGCGGTCGGGCGCGAAAATTCAAAGACAAACTGCGGCGCCGGTATTCCGGCGGTTCATGTCGCACCCGGCGAGCAGTTCACCGTAACGGTGATGCCCAAAGGCGCGGGCTCGGAGAACATGTCGCAGATAAAAATGATGCTGCCATCGGAAAAAGACCGCATCGCCGATTTCGTTGTCCAGGTCGTGCGTGAAGCCGGTTCGCGCCCCTGCCCGCCGGTAGTGGTCGGTGTCGGCATCGGCGGCACCTTCGACACCTGTGCCGCCATGGCAAAAGAGGCGCTGCTCGAAGATGTATCCGTGATGGACGCATTCGAGCGGCAGATTTGCGACGCGGTCAACCGGCTTGGCATCGGGGCAATGGGACTCGGCGGCGATACCACGGCGCTTGCAGTAAAAGTAAAGCGGGCGTCCTGCCACACGGCAAGTCTGCCGGTGGCAGTCAACATCCAGTGCTGGTGCTGCCGCAAAAAGACGGTGGTGATAGAGTGACCGCCGCGACCGCGGAACTTACCGCGCCGCTTTCAAAAGAAGCCGTCGCCGCGCTTCGCGCAGGCGACCGCGTTCTTTTGTCAGGAACCATCTACACCGCCCGAGACGAGGCGCATCTGAAAATACAGGAATGCGGCTTTCCCTTCGACCCGGAAGGCGCCGTGATTTATCACTGCGGCCCGGTGGTCAAAGGAGGCCGCGTCATCGCCGCCGGCCCCACCACCTCGGCACGTATGAACAAACTCACCGCCCCCGTGCTTGATGCAGGAGTGCGGGGACTCATAGGAAAGGGCGGCATGTCGCCGGAGGTGCTCAAAGCCATGGCGGGCCGCGCCGTATATTTCGCTTTTACCGGAGGCTGCGCCGCACTGGCCGCGGACCGCATGACGCTTGAAACCTGCCATTACCCGGAACTCGGCATGGCAGAGGCCGTCTGGCAGATACGCCTTGATAAGCTGCCGGTAATCGTGGCGATGGATGCGTATGGAAACACGCTGTATAAATAACAAACACTTATCTTTTTTTACTGACAATATAGTATTACTATGGATGCGCGCATAAAGCAGCTGGTACTGGTACTTGTTACCACCCTCATCCTGCTGCTTACCCCGATGTTTACACCGGTCGTTATCGGAGCCGCGGGCATCATATTTTCCATAATCCTGTATTTCATCTTTAAAATACGCTACTTCTCGATAGCCGCGGCGGTTCTCGCTCTGCTCTATGCCATCAGCTTTATCCCGGTAACGGCCTTTATCGGGCCGATGATGATGATTGTCTGGGGCGAGGCATTTATCTCCGCATTCAAAAAAGCAAACCATCAGATGGGATTCTTCTTCGCCGGCTCAACTCTGGCCCTTCTTTTAACCGTGGTCTATCTCAAAGACACGCAGCCGCTGATTATTGTCCTCGCCGTATTAGTCCTGCTTCTTTTGCGCAGCATCCTGCAGGAACGCACCGACGGCTCCATGATAGCCTTAATCGGCGTCGGCGCTACCATCACCCTGTTTGAGGACCTGGAATTTTTAGTGGACAACATGACCCTGGCCGTTGCCGTAGTCTTATGCATTGCCTTCGGCTATTTCGCCTACAGGGCAAAGACGATTGATTTAAGCGGCGTATTTGCAGCGGTATTAATCGGCGTCATATTAATTTCGTTTGCCAATGTCATGTGGTTTTTTGTGGTGCTTGCCTTTTTTATCATAGGGTCGCTCTTTACCAAATTCAAGTATGCGGTAAAAGATAAAATCGGCGTCAGCCAATCGCGCAAAGGGGTGCGCGGCTACATGAACGCATTCGCAAACGTCGGCGTGGCTGTTATCGGCGCAATTTTATTCGGACTCACGAATAACGTCATATTTGCCGCGATGTTCGCCGGTTCCGTGGCAGTAGCCACAGCAGACACTCTGGCAAGTGAAATCGGTGTTTTGGGCGGAACGCCGCGGATGATTACTAATTTCAGACCGTGCCCGATTGGAACCAACGGCGGGGTGACAATGACCGGCGAAATCGCCTGTATGTGCGGCTCGGCATTTATTGCCCTGCTTTCCTATTCCTTCGGCATTATCCCGGGGTATGCGGCAGTAATGGTTTTCCTTACCGGTATTGTCGGAACAAATCTAGACAGCCTTGTCGGCGCGCTTATTGAAAACCGCGGCGTTATCGGCAACTCGGGAACGAATTTTATCGCAACAGCGCTCGGAGGGGGCATTGCGCTTGGTCTTACCGTGCTGTGCATTGCGGCATTCGGGCTTGCGTAACCGCATCCGTACAGAATCTTTATCTTCTTGCAGGAGAAATGAGTTAGTATTATGGCTGATTTAGTAACTACAATTATTATGATTGCGGCCGCAATTATAATTCTCGCGGTGCTGATATTTATTTTCAGGCACATCGGCAAGATTCTGATAAATTCGGTCTGCGGTATCGTTTTGTTGTTTAT
>R15__coassemble_1068_pt1 | contig 15640 bp, 27 predicted proteins | sample R15__metabat2_low_PE_054 | metagenome-assembled genome bin R15 | reverse complement strand
CCTTTGGACCAACCCCGCAAATTTCCATCAAAGCTTTTTTCGCCTCCCCATACGGCAGCGTTCCGACACGCTCTAAAAAATCCGACCCCGCACAACGCATTGCAGCATCCGGAATATACACATCTCTATACCCCGTCCGGCACGCCCGGATATCCTCCGGCGAAGCCTCTGCAAGCGCCTCGGGTTTCGGGAACGCAAACCTCCCCCCGCCGACCGGAGACCCGAATTTCTCCGAAAGATTTTCAATACGATTCTGAATGCATGGAATATTTGCACACGACGAACAAATATACGAAACAAGACACTCCCATTTCGGCTGGCGCAAAATCCGCAGACCCCGGCACCGCTCAATCGCCTGATGAATCAATGCATCCCGGTCGATATCTGCTAAAATCTCCTCCAGGTCAATGTCCAGAGCAAAATAGCGGACAACCTCCTCCTCCTCCGCCCCCGCGTAATATAACACATCCCCCTTCTGCCTCACCCGCCAGAGCTTGCCATCAACCGGCGCAGACCAGATGTCCGCATCTCCCGGACGCCAGCGAAACGCCTGCCCGCACGTAAGCGAGAGCGAAAGATTGAACGGGATATTTTCCAGAGAGAATTTCTTCATCTGCATATACTATTGGGCGCCGCAGAATAAATAATCCGCCAAACCGCATTGCCCGCACTGCCCACCCCCGCCGGCGACCGTCATATTTATATCCTCAGAGAACGAATAACATAGCGCCTTTTATTAGGCTGATCAGCACAATTCTGCTGTAATGTGGATATCCAGTTGGTACAAATACGACTCATTTGGGCGACGATTTGTAATTGTGAACATCTGAGCGGAAAAAACCGCGGCAGATGAAGACCTATATAGGTCTGATAAAACGCGCAGGGCCAACGTCACACGATGTGCCCGTCCGGGAAATCGGAACGCGTTAATGTCAGGTTCTCTTTAAGCGAGACTTGGAAACAAAAGCTGTGAGACAACAGCGCGCAGAAAAACTTCCTGCGTAATCGGGAAAGAACCACAAGGCAAGACGTTGCCGGTTCGAATCGGGATATCCAGAAAGGATTATCAAACACACCCGTCTTTCCATCTGCAGACGCGAACGCGCAAAATATCTGCAGAACTGACAAGGTTAACGTCCCACAGGTCGATTTGCAAAACGCAAAGCCGGTGGTGAAAGAGCGGCTGTCACTTGATGACAACCAGCAGAACGCAGTCAACACTTTACGGTACGCAAAGATTGCACGACATGCACGTACACGAAAGAACAGTTGACACATCAAAGGAATTGAAAAAACATGAGAACAGTGAGACCTAGAGCAGGTTCACTCGCATTCTATCCGAGAAAACGGGCGAAAGGATACGTACCAAAATACCAGTCCTGGCCCCAATACGAAGGACAGCCAATGCTTCAGGGCTTTGCCGGCTACAAAGCAGGCATGACCCACGTCATCATGATAGATGACCACAAAAAGAGCCCGACCGAAGGCAAAGAAATTATGGTTCCGGTAACCGTAATCGAAATCCCGCCGATGTCGGTTGCAGCAATCCGTGTCTATGTCAAAGACACCTACGGCAAGCACCCGCTTACCGAAGTCTGGGCAGAAAACACCGAAGCACTTTGCGGAAGAATCACCAAAGCAAAAGTCAACAACGCTGCAAAAGCAACAGAGAAAATCAACGCAGCCATCAGCGACGTCGTTGAAGTAATGGTCTTAATGTACACCAAACCCTCGGCACTCACCGGCGTTTCCCAGAAGGTCCCCGACCTCATGGAAATCCGCGTAGCAGGAGGAAGCATCGAAGACCGCTTCAAGTACGCACTCTCCATCCTTGGCACTGAAATCGACATGAACACCATCCTTGCAGAAGGCCAGTTCGCCGATATCACCGCAATCACCAAAGGAAAAGGCTTCCAGGGCGCAGTAAAACGCTTTGGCATCACCCTGAGAAAGAGAAAGCACTCCAGAACCAAGAAAACCAGACACATCGGCACACTTGGTCCGTGGACTCCGCACCACGTCAGATGGCAGGTCCCGATGCCCGGTCAGACCGGTTTCCACCAGAGAACCGAGTTCAACAAACGCATCATTAAGATCGGCACCAACCCGGACGAAATCAACCCCGCAGGAGGTTTCCTCCACTACGGTCTTGTCCGCGGCACCTACGTCTTAATCAAAGGCAGCATCCCGGGCCCGGCCACCCGCTTAGTCAGAATCCGGTCTGCAACCCGCATGGGACAGCAGAAGTCTGTACAGACACCGGTAGTCGAATTCGTCAGCATCCAGAGCAAACAGGGGTAAACGAGCATGAAAGCAAATGTAAAAGCAATTGACGGCTCAGTCTTACGCGAAATTGAGCTCCCGGCTGTCTTCGACGAAGAATACCGCCCGGACCTCATTAAAAGAGCAGTACTTGCATTCCAGAGCAACCTCTACCAGCAGTACGGCGCAAACCCGTATGCAGGCATGAGAACCTCCGCAGAAGGCTGGGGTTCCAAGCGCGGCGAATCCAAGATTCCGCGTATCAAGAACGGAAGCCGCGGAGCAAAAGTACCGCAGACCAAAGGCGGACACCCGGCACACGCACCGAAAGCAGAAAAGATTCTCGTTGAGAAAATCAACAAGAAAGAGAAAGCAAAGGCAATCAGAAGCGCCATTGCAGCAACCGTCAACACCGAACTTGTCACCCTCAGAGGCCACAAATTCGAAGGCGAGGCAGCAATCGTTGTCGAAGACAAATTCGAGACTCTTGCAAAGACCGCAGAAGTCAAAAAAGCCCTTGCAGCACTCGGCCTTGCAGCAGACCTTGAGCGTGCAAAAGAATCCAGAAAGATTCGCGCAGGCCGCGGAAAGACCCGTGGACGCAAATACAAGCAGGCAAAATCCGTCCTTATTGTCACTGTTGAGGACTTCCTCGCAGGCGCAAACATCGCCGGTGTTGACTGCGTAAAAGTTGACTCTCTCAACGCAAACGTACTTGCACCCGGATGCGACGCAGGCAGACTCACCGTCTGGACTGAGGCAGCCGTCAAAAAACTCGGGGAGGCATAAGACATGACTTTAGCACACCCGATTGTCAGTGAAAAGGCAATGGTTCTCTTAGAGAACGTGAACCAGCTTTCCTTCATCGTTGAAAAGGAAGCAACCAAGAACGACATCAAAGCCGCAATTGAGGGCACCTTCAACAAGAAGATTGCAGCCATCAACACTATGATGACTAACAAAGGAACCAAGAAGGCAGTAATTACCTTCGTTGAGAAAAACGCAGCTGAAGAGATTCTCTCTCAGTTAGGAATCGTGTAAGGTGAGATAAAATGGGACACAGAATCAGTACTCAGGCACGCGGAAAAGGCGGTTCAACCTACCGTGCACCATCACACCAGTATAAAGCAGAACTCAAACACTTCGGCTCTGCAACCAAGACCGTCAAGGCAGTTGTTCTTGACATCGAACACGACCCGGCACGCCACACTCCGATTGCAGTCATCAAGATTACCGAAGGCGAAGTCAAGACCGACGAAAAGAAACTTTACGCACTCATCACCGAGGGCGTTGGAATCAACCAGGAAATCGCCTGGGGTCCGGAGGCAAAATTCGCAAACGGCAACACCTTACCGCTTAAAGCAATTCCTACCGGAGTTGCAGTCTGCAACATCGAGGCACGCCCGGGAGACGGCGGCAAATTTGTCCGTGCATCCGGTGCAGAAGCAGTTGTTATCGGTAAAGCAGACGGTAAAGTCGGCGTCAAGATGCCTTCGGGAAAACCGAAATGGTTCAACGAGGACTGTCTTGCAACCATCGGACTTGTCGCAGGCGGAGGCCGCGTTGACAAACCGATTCTCAAGGCAGGAAAACAGTATCACAAGATGCACTCCTCTGCAACCCGCTGGCCCAGAGTCCGCGGTGTCGCAATGAACGTTATCGACCACCCGTTCGGTGGTGGAGGACACCAGCATCCGGGTAAGCCAAAGACCTGTGCCCGCGGAACTTCTCCGGGTAAGAAGGTTGGACACATTGCAGCCCGCAGAACCGGTTGCCGGAGGTAAATAACATGGCAAAGAAAACTACAAAGAGAATGCCAAAGCGGCGGGAAGAGTATACCTACCACGGATACAACCTCGAAGCTTTAAAGGCAATGTCCATGGAGGAGTTACTGCCGATTATGCCTACCGGTGCACGCAGAAAAGTTCTCCGCGGATTTACCCGTGATGAAGAAGACGTCCGTGCGAAAATCGCCGCAGGCGACCACGTAAGAACCCACGTACGTTCAATGATTATCCTTCCGGAAATGGTCGGCAAGACCGTTGCAATCTACACCGGCAAGGAATTCTTAGATGTCGAACTCCCGGTCGAGGGTGTTTTCCACTACTTTGGAGAATTCGCGTTAACCCGTAAGAAGGTTACCCACGGTTCTGCAGGTGTCGGTGCAACCAGATCGAGTAAGTATGTCCCGCTGAAGTGATTATCATGGCAAGAACAGGATACAGCAACCAGCTTACCGGCGACAACATCGCCCGTGCAAAGGCAAACGAGCTTTCATGCTCTCCTAAGCATGCAGTCGAAATTGCTCATCTCGTCCGCAACATGATGGCAGATGACGCAGTCGCATACTTGGAACAGGTAGTCGCTCTCAAACGCGCCGTACCGTTCCACCGCTTTGCAAGAAACGTAGCCCACAAGAAGAGCTTAAACGGAAAGACCTTCGGCACCGCATCCGGAAGATACCCGGTCAAGGCAGCAGCAGAGTACATCCGCTTAATCAAATCCGCACAGAAGAATGCAGAATATGCAGGACTTGCACCTGAAAAGATGGTTATTGTCCACGCAGCTGCAAACAAGGGACGCTGCATGAAAGCAATCTTCCCGCGTGCAATGGGCAGAGCAACGCCGAAACACAGAGACACGGTGAATGTAGAAATCATCCTCCGCGAGGTGCAGTAAGATGACCATTGAGAAGAAATTTGTAGCAGACGGTGTAAGAAAGGTCCGTGTGCAGAAATACCTTAACAGGGAACTCAAACGTGCAGGTTACGGAGGCATGGACATTGTCAGAACTCCGGTGGGCACCCAGGTCACCATCTTTGCAGAAAAACCGGGTCTTGTCATCGGTAAAGGCGGCAAACTTGTCCGTCAGATTACCACTGACTTAACCGGCGAGTTCGGCATCGATGCACCGCAGGTCGAGGTCCAGCAGGTCCCCAACCCGAGCTTAAACGCTCAGATTATGGCTGAAAGACTTGCAAACGCACTCGAACGCGGATGGTACTTCAGAAAGGCAGGAACTTCTGTTATCCGCCGTGTGATGGATGCAGGAGCTCTCGGCTGCGAGGTTATCATTGCAGGAAAATTAACCGGTGCACGCGCACGTGTACAGAAGTTTGTCGAGGGCTATATCAAGCACTCCGGCGAACCGGCTGAGTCCGTTGTCGTTACCGGCTATGCAACCGCAGTGAAAAAACTCGGTATCATCGGTGTTCAGGTCAAGATTGTCCCGCCGGGAGCAGTCCTTCCGGACCACTTCGAAATCCGCGCTGATGCCAATCCGGCACCGGCGGAACAGGACGTTTTCGATGAGTTTGATGCAGAACTTGCAGCAGAACCCGACGTGCCTGTCCAGGAGAACTAATCATGGCAATCTTCAGAGCAAAAGAAATAGCCCAGTTTTCCGATGACGAATTAAAAGAGAACAAGGAAAAACTTGAACTCGAATTAATTCAGAACTACGGAAAAGTAAGCGCCGGCGGAGCGCCGGAAAACCCCGGAAAGATCCGGGAAGTTCGCAGAACTATCGCACGCATTGCAACTGAGCAGAACAAGAGAAAGCAGCAGGCATAAGTCTAAATGAGAAATCCGTCGAACATTCTCCGCCATGAATTAATCGGGCTTGAATGTTCGATTCTCTCATCACCGAACGCCTCCGATATAGGGATTTCTGGTCTCATCATCGATGAGACCAAAAACACCATCCGGGTACAGACAGCCAAAGGTATTAAGACCTTTGAGAAACAATATAAGTTACTCCGGGTTACCCTTCCGGACGGCACAGCGGTGCAAATAGACGGCAATGCTTTGTCTAATTCGCCAGTGCGTCGCGTAAACATGCGCGTTAAGGGGGGACGGAATTAGAACTTTCGTTCTCAATGTCAGCAGGTCAGTCCTAGGTGACCTGCCACGAGGGTTAGAAAATATGGCAAGAAATATCGGCTTAAATGTTGCAGTTCCTGAAAAGGAATGCAACGATGTAAATTGTCCGTTCCACGGCAGCTTACCGGTGCGCGGCCAGGTGATTACCGGTAAGGTCGTGAGCGAACGTATGCAGGGAACCGTTGTTGTAGAGCGCAGTTTCCTTCACAAGGTCGCAAAATATGACCGTTATGAGAAGAGAAACTCCCGCATTTCCGCACACATGGCTCCATGCCTCGACGCAAAAATCGGCGACGAGGTTAAAATTGCAGAGTGCAGACCATTGAACAAAACAACCTCTTACGTTGTTGTTGAGGTGACTCGCAAATGAAGGGATTAACTTCCAAAATCCCGCGCGCACTTCAGACGGGCTCAAAGATGGTTTGTGCAGACAACACGGGCGCCCGTGTTGTTCAGATTGTATCCGTCTACGGCTACCACGGTGTCAAGAACCGGCAGCCGAAGATGGGACTTGGAGACCTTGCAACTGTTTCAGTTAAGAAAGGCACTCCGGATATGAAGAGAAAACTTGTAATGGGCGTTGTCGTCCGTCAGAAGAAAGAGTTCCGCCGCCCGAACGGACTGCGTGTCTCTTTCGAAGAAAACGCAATGATTCTCTTAAACGAAAACCACGATCCGCGTGGAACCGACATCAAAGGTCCGGTTGCACGTGAAGTTGCAGAGCGCTTCCCGAAAGTAGGCTCTATGGCAACTATCATTATCTAAGGTGAATAACATGGCAAGAATTTCAAGCACTCAGCCCAGAAAGCAGCGGAAGTTCCGGTACAATGCACCGATTCACGTAAAAGGCGCATTCTTACACGCACCTCTCGCAGCTGATCTTCGCGAAAAGTATGGAAAGCGTTCTTTCCGTGTTGTTACCGGCGACACTGTCAAAGTAACCCGCGGTGAATTCAAAGGCACCGAAGGCGTTGTTGACAAAGTCGACGTCAAGAACACCAAAGTCATGGTACACGGCGTCTCCGTTAAGAAAGCAAACGGCGAAGATGTCCCAAGACCGGTTGACCCGTCCAAGATAATGATTACCAAACTCAACACTAAAGATGCCAAGCGTGTTGCACGTCTCGAGGTGAAGGCATAATGACCAGAACAAAGAGAATGTCAGCATCATCCCGGTGGCAGCTTGCACGCAAAGAGCACAAATATGTTGTCTCTGTTGCAGCAGGTCCGCATGACGGCTCAGCCCTCCCGATTGGTGTATGGCTGCGTGACCACATGCACATGGCAGAAAACACCAAGGAAGTCAGAAAGATTCTCCACGACCGCCAGGTTGTCTTAAACGGACACATTGTAACCGACGAGCACATCGGAATCGACGTCTTTGATGTTATCAGCTTCCCGAAGATTAACAAGCACTACCTTATCCTTGTTGACGCAAAGGGAAGACAGAACCAGTATGAAATCTCCGAGGAGACTGCAAAAGTCCAGCTCGTGAAAGTTGCAAACAAGACCACCATCAAAGGCGGCAAGACCCAGATTAACTTAACCTCGGGCGCAAACTTCATCGGCGAAAACACCTACAACGGCAAAGACTCCCTTGTCATCGGCTTAACCGGCGACGACCGCTTTGCAGTTATGCAGCACTTCCCGTTCGCAGTCGGCAGTTTAGCCGTCATCATCGGCGGTCAGCACACTATGAAGACCGGTAAGATTTCCAAGATTTACACGCAGGCTTCCTCTCTTCCGAACCGCATCATCCTCGAAGATGCAAACGGCGGCGAACTTGAGACCATTGAAGACTATGTTTACGTCATTGGAACTTCTGAGTCTATCCTCAAAACCTGGGGTGTTGACGCATGACCGACATGCAGACTCCGTACGTTGCAAAAGTCGTTGTCCACATGGGCGTCGGCGAAGCAGGAGAGAGGCTTGTCAATGCTGAAAACATTATGTCCGACCTCACATACGGTTCCAAACCAATCCGTTCCTACGCTAAAAACACCCTTCCGGCATTCGGTATCCGCAGAGGACAGCCGATTGGATGCAAGGTAACTCTTCGCGGACAGAAAGCAATTGATTTCCTTACCGTTGCATTAAAGACCTATGCAATCGAGCACGTCTTACATGCACGCCAGTTCGACGCAACCGGAAACTTCGGTTTCGGTATCGAAGAACACACTGACTTCCCGGGTCAGGCATATGATCCGAAGATCGGTATCTACGGTATGGATATTATCGCAGTCGTCGAGAAGAAAGGAACCAGAACCGCACGCAGAAAGATCCAGCAGAAGAAACTCAACAGCAAACTCCACGTATCCCGCGAGGAATCCATGAAGTTCGTGACTGAGACTTTCGGAATTGAGGTAGAATAAAATGGCAGCAAAAGACAACGGCAAAGTCCAGCAGAAAAAGTATGGCCGTGGTGCAAACCAGTGCCAGCTTTGCGGACGCAAGCAGGGTCTTGTACGCAGATACGGTATCTACCTCTGCCGCCAGTGCTTCCGCGAGTGGGCACCCACCATGGGATTTAAGAAGATGAACTAAGGAGGAGAGGAAATATGACAAAACAGAATCCTATCGCAGACGCAATGAGCGCCATTAAGAATGCCGGCGACACCGGCAAACTGAAAGTGACCGTTGAGCCCGCAAGCCGCCTCTTTGGTGACATGCTTAACGTAATGAAGGAATACGGATACATCGCAGACTACGAGAAAGTTGACGACGGCAGAGGCGGTCAGTTCGAGATCACCTTAACCGGCGGCATCAACAAATGCGGTGTTATTACTCCGCGTTTCTCGGTAAAAGTCGCAGAACTCGAAGACTGGGAAATCAGATACTTACCCGGAAAAGGATTTGGCATTATCATTTTGACCACTTCCAAGGGTGTCATGTCCCATGAACAGGCACGTAAGCTCGGTATCGGTGGCGAGCTCTTAGGATACGTCTACTAAGGTGGTTGCAATGTACGAACAGATAACTGTAATCCCCGAAGGCGTAACCGTTACCTTTGACGGCGACAACGTAGTCGTAAAAGGCAAGAAGGGCGAACTCACCCGCAGAATGTTCCACCCGGCAATCACCATGAATGTCGAAGACGGAAAGTTCACTGCACAGACCGAATCCGTCAGACGCAGTGTCAAGGCACTCGTCGGCACCTACGCAGCCTTAGTCAAGGTAATGGCACACGGTGTCTCCGAAGGCTACGAGTACCACATGAAGATTGTCTACAACCACTTCCCGATTCAGGTCAAGGTCAACCCGACTGAAGTCGTTATCGGCAACTTCCTTGGTGAAAAACAGGCACGCATTGCAAAGATTGTTGAAGGCGTCAAGGTCAAACTCCAGGGCGATGAACTCATCTTAACCGGAATCAACCGTGAAACCATCGGCAACACCGCAGCAAACATCGAACAGGCATGCAAAGTCCGCAACCGGGACCCGCGTGTTTTCCAGGATGGTATCTACCTTACCAGCAGAGGTGCTTAAATCATGGTATCTGAAATCAAGAGATTACTCAAAGCCCGCGAGGCAAAGAGAGCAAACTTCTACCGTCAGACACTCCAGACCAAAGTAAAGCTCGCTGACACCTGGAGAAGACCAAGAGGTCTGCACTCCAAGCAGCGGATGTACTTCCAGGCAAAGGGCGCACACCCGCAGACCGGATTCGGTTCCCCGAAGGCAGTTCGCGGATTCCACCCGAGCGGATACCGTGAAGTTCTCGTCTTCACTGCTGCAGAACTTGCAGATGTCGACCCGGCAACCACCGCTGTCAGAATCGGCGGCTCCGTTGGCGGCGCAAAGCGCATCGCAATCCAGACCGAAGCTGAAAAACTCGGCATCAAGGTCTTAAACAAAAAGGAAATTGCAGCACCGGTAAAAGTCGAAGCAGCACCGGCACCGGCAGAAGAGCCGAAGGCAGAAGACAAGAAGGCCGCAAAAACAGCCAAGAAAACAGCCAAAAAAGCAGCAAAAGAAGAGGTGAAGAATGACTGATTTAGCTTCCCAGAGAAGACTTGCAGCAGCTGTTCTCGGATGCGGTGAAAACCGTGTCTGGTTCAACCCGGAGAAACTTTCCGACATTCAGAATGCAATGTCCCGCGAAGATATCCGCAACCTCATTGCTGAAGGTGCAATTTCCACCCACCAGAAACAGGGTATTTCCCGCGGAAGAGCACGGGTAAGAGACCAGAAACGCTCTTACGGCCACATCAAGGGTGCAGGACGCAGATCCGGTGCCAAGGGTGCACGCACTCCGTCTAAAGAGCAGTGGATCAAAAAGATTCGTGCACAGCGCCGCGAGCTTCGCGCGCAGCGTGATGCAGGAACTATCACTGCAACCGAATACCGCAGACTTTACCGCCGCGCAGCAGGCGGTCAGTTCAGAAACGTTGCTCACATGAAAACGCAGATTGAGCTCGTTACCTCCCGGAGGGACTAAACTATGGCAACTAATGGAAGATACTTTGTCCAGTTCAGAAGACGCCGGGAAGGCAAGACTGACTACTACCAGCGCCAGCGGTTAATTGTCTCCGGCGAAAACCGTATGGTTATCCGCAAGACCAACCGTCATATCATCATTCAGCTTGTTGCTGCAAAGATGGAAGGCGACTACACGCTCGTTGCTGTCAACAGCAAGGAACTTGAGTCCTACGGATACAAGGGATACCTTGGAAACACCCCGGCAGCCTACTTAACCGGCATGCTGTTTGCGGTCCGCGCCAAGAAGGCAGGATACGAAAACGCTATTGCCGATATCGGACTGCAGGTTGCATCTGTCGGTGCACGTGTGTTTGCAGCAGTTAAAGGCGCTGTTGAGGCAGGATTCGAAGTTCCGGTCGGAGAAGACATTCTCCCGGACGATGACCGCTGCAACGGTTCTGTGATTGCAGAATATGACGACCGCTTCAAGGACCTCAAGGAAAACGTTGAGGCAACCAAGAAGGCAATTATGAAGGAGCTGGAGTAAAATGGCTTACGAACAGGAGGAATGGGTTCCGGTCACCGGTCTTGGCAAAAAAGTCATGGCAGGGGAGTTTGCAAACTTCGATGAAGTTCTTGCATACGGTGTCCCAATCAAAGAGGCAGGCATTGTCGATGCAATGCTGCCGGATCTTGTTGACGAAGTTCTCTGCATTGACATGATGCAGCGTATGACTGACTCCGGACGCCGTATTAAATTCCGGGCTGTCGTCGTAATCGGCAACAAGGATGGATATATCGGATTCGGCCAGGGCAAGGATGTCCAGGTCGGAACTGCAATCAAGAAGGCAATCACCGCCGCAAAACTTTCTATCGTCAAGGTAAAGAGAGGCTGCGGTTCCTGGGAATGCGGCTGCGGTCAGAAGCACTCTGTACCGTGGGAGGTTACCGGCAAGGCAGGATCTGTCACCGTTACTTTAAAGCCGGCGCCGAAGGGAATCGGTCTTGTGACCGGTGATGTCGGTAAGAAGGTACTTGCACTTGCAGGCATTCACGATGTCTGGGTTATGACCAGCGGTCAGACCAGAACCACGCTGAACTATGCAAAGGCAACCTACGAAGCACTTCGTGCAACGAATGAAATCAGAATCGGAGGAAGAGACTAATGTACGCAGTAGTTCAGGTCAGAGGTGTGGTTAACACCCGCCGCGACATCAAAGAGACTCTGAAGATGCTCAGACTCCACCACATCAACCACTGTGTCTTGATTCCGGAGACTCCGGAATACCTTGGTATGATCCGCAAGGCAAAAGATTTCATCGCTTTCGGTGAGGTCGATGCAGCAACGCTTGCAACCATCCTTGAGACCAGAGGAAGACTTACCGGCAACAAGCCGTTAACTGATGAATACGTCAAGGCAAACACCAAGTACGCAACCATTGCAGAACTTGCAGCAGCAATTATCAATGGCGAACTGCGCATGAAAGATGTTCCGGAGCTCAAGCCGGTGCTTCGTATGCACCCGCCGCGCAAAGGATATAAATCTACAAAGCGTACATATGTACAGGGCGGTGCCCTTGGATACTACGGCAAGGAGATTAATGAGCTTCTTGTCAAGATGAGGTAAGAAACATGCCAGTAAATAAGCGTTCAAAGTTCCGGGGTTCCCGCACTTGCGGCGGAGGCACTCACAAGAACCGCCGCGGTGCAGGTAACCGCGGAGGCCGCGGAGCAGCAGGATGGAGAGACCACAACTTCACCCGTTTCTACTTCTTAGGAAGAACCGAGGGCAAGCACGGTTTCGTTTGCAAGACTTCCTATTCCTGGGAGGTTCTTGACATCGGCGACATTGACCAGATGGTCGATGACCTTGTAGCACGCGGTATCGCAACTGCAAACGGTGATGTAATCACTCTGGATGCAGCTGCAATCGGTGTCGAGAAGGTTCTCGGCGGCGGTCAGGTCACTCACAAATTCGACATCACTGCAGAGGCTTTCTCTGAGAGTGCTGTTGCAAAAATTGAGGAGAAGGGCGGAAACGCCATCTTCTCAGAATAATTTTAAAGGTATAACTCATGGGACAACTGTTAGATCGAATGGAACCACTGCTGGCTAGAATGCCGACAGTCAAGCCGCCGGAGGGGCACGTGCACTTCAAGAACAAGCTGCTGTGGACCGCCGGCGTTCTGCTTATATACTTTGCATTAACCAATATCCCGCTTTTCGGGCTTGGCGGTACTGCAACAGATATGTTTGAGTACTACCGTGCGCTTCTCGCCGGTACGAGTGGAACTCTGATGCATTTGGGTATCGGTCCTATTGTTACTGCATCTATCGTTTTACAGCTCTTACGCGGAGCAGATCTGATTAAGATTAATACGTCTGATCAGCGCGGTCAGGTTCTGTATATGGGTCTGCAGAAGCTCCTTATCTTCGTAATGATTATTATCGAGGCCGTTCCGAACTTATTCGGATGGATTACGGCTGATACGTCCCTTTTCGGCGGTAACACTGTATTGGTTACTTTCCTGCTTTTCCTGCAGATTTGTATCGGCGGTGTTCTCATCATGTTCATGGATGAGGTCGTTTCGAAGTGGGGTATCGGCTCGGGTGTCGGTCTTTTCATTATCGCAGGAGTTGCCCAGGGTCTTGTTAACGGTCTGTTTAACTGGGAGATTACGGCAGGCGGGGACGGGTATCCGACCGGTTTCTTCCCGCGTCTTGTCATGGTGTTAATGGACGGTAAGGATTTCATCGGCTATTTCGGTCTGTATATTCTTGCGCTTGTTACAACTGTGGTGCTGTTCTTCGTGATTGTTTACGTTGAGTCGACGAGAATCGAGATTCCGCTCGCTCACGCAAATGTGCGGGGAGCGCGTTCCAGATTCCCGGTTAAGCTTGTGTATGCCAGTGTTTTACCGATGATTTTAGTGCGTGTGCTTCAGGCAAACGTGCAGATGATTGGTATGATTCTGTCCAGAGCGGGATGTAATGTCCTTGGTGAATTCAATGGTACTACGCCGTTAAACGGTATTATGTGGTTCCTGGCACCAATCAACCAGCCTCAGGACTGGATGTGGTGGCTGAGTGATTTCACGGGCGCGGGTCATGCTGTATGGGAGGTTATTCTCCGTTTAGGTATTGATGTCTGTGTCATGGTTCTGGGCGGCGCTCTGTTTGCAGTGTTCTGGGTTAAGACTGCGGGTCTTGATTCCAAGCATGTTGCAGCGCAGATTCAGCGTTCCGGTATGCAGATTCCGGGTTACCGCAGAAGCCCTGCAGTACTTGAGAGATATTTAGACAGGTATATTCCACGTGTCACTGTAATAGGTGGTGTGTTCATTGGTCTGTTGTCTGTTGCGGCCAACATGCTTGGTATCATTGGTTTTGTCGGTGGTACGGGTCTGTTGCTGACGGTTTCGATTATCTACCGTCTGTATGAGCAGATTGCCAATGAGCAGATGATGGAAATGTATCCGTTCATGCGCGGTTTCTTCAATAAGGAGTAAGCGCGTTGTTTGTCTTCTGAGGGGGTTTTACCCCTCAGGTTATACCCTTTTGTGTTTTTGTGTTCTTTTTTCTGGTTGTTTGTTTTTCGTGAGAGCGCGTAAGAGACCTTAATACTCGCATTCAAAAATACAGCCGGCTGTGTCCGGTTGAGAAAAAAAGACGGGAGGATAATTATTTATTTCTTATTTCCGCCCGCATTCAGCGTAATCTTCCATATAGATGCGTTGGATGTTCCCCATGCTGTTATGGTAAACCGGTGGTCGTGGCTTGCGAGTTCGGTGATGCAGCGGGCGGTTACGCGGGAGGTGAGGTTTAATTCTTTGGCGATGTCTTTTGATTTGAAGAATACGGAGCCGTTTTGTGTTTTTTCGAGGAGGTAGGCGATGACTGCTTTTTCCGCGTCGGAGCTGGTGACTTTTTTCGATGCTGCTTCGCGTGTTGCTATGGCGCGGGAGATGCGTGATTTGAGGACGGCGTGGTTGAAGGGTTTTCGAATAAAGTCGACGGCGCCTGATTCGATGCAGAATGCTTCTATTTCGGCGTCGGTTTCGCTGGTGAGAAATATAACGGGGATGTCTGCCCAGGAGGGGTTTAAGGAGAGGGTGGTTATCATTGACATGCCGTCTTCTTCGGGCATGTAGAGGTCTAATAAGATGCAGTCGGGTTGTATTTTATGGAGTATTTGGTAGGCGGTTTGGGGTGAGTCGGCTGTCCGGGTGGTGTATTCTTCGCTGAGGAGGTCTGCTGCGAGGGTCCGGGCTATTTCTTCGTCGTCGACTATAAGGATGGTTTTTCTCTCAGGCATTGGGCTCTCTTTTCTCTAAGAGTTATGTATTGGGGGCGCTGGTATATAAATGAGGCGGGTTTGGAAGAGGAAAACTTTGCATTGGGTTGTTACAAAAGGATATAGTGCTGCAAAATATAGTAAACGTCATAAAGAATTTTTTGCCACCCTTGAAAATGAGTTCAAAATTACCAAATGAACCGCGTTTTGACCTTCGTCGAGAGTGATTTTTAAAAATTTAATGTCGTTTACTATCTTTGAGCGCGGATTGCGTCAAGTTCTTCAAAGGTGCAGTATTCACTTTCAGGTGTATTGTCCCAACTATCTTTATTTTGTTCAATATATGCATCGTTAATGACTGGAGGAATGGATATGCCTGTTTCTCTCATTAAGGCATCTATGGATTCAGATACGACATCTCCGCAGGTCTGTCCTTTTTTTCGCAGAGCCATTATTCTGCGGTGAACTTCGGGAGAGATTGTTATAGTTTTCCTTCGTTCAACTGCTTGCATATAGTATTCTTTGTTTTGGCAGGTAATGAGTTTTTCCTTCATTCATGGAGTTGAGGCAATTTCGCGCCAACAACAGCGCCTCGTTCAAGCCCGCGCGCTTTCCTCTCTTCTTTTACTTCGCGGATGAATGCGCGTCCCTTTTTGCGTAAAACAGGGTTTGCTTCATTTTCTTCAAACCGTTTCGCGGCTTTGCCTTCCGGTACGAGACCTAAGTCTGTCATTTTTGCCTTGTGTCTACCTCAGCTGCTGTATTATAATCTGTATCTAACCC
>R15__coassemble_1047_pt1 | contig 15900 bp, 18 predicted proteins | sample R15__metabat2_low_PE_054 | metagenome-assembled genome bin R15 | reverse complement strand
GCGCTTGGTGTCTATTCGCATCTGCTGAACAGTCCTTTTGGGGCGCTGCCGATTCATTTCACGATTTATGCGCTTGCAGCCGGTGTTCATGCGATGATTGTGGTGAGTCTGCTTACAAAGCGCAATTCGGAGTCTGCGCTTGAAAAGACGTACACGGGGTTGTATCTTATTCCGAAGGATTTGAAGCAGGGCGGGGCGGGGGAAGAGAAGGAGGAGTAATCCTTTTTTCCAGAATTATTTTTTCGATTTTTTTACTCCCATCCTGTTTTGTTTGGACGCTCTTACTGCTGCACCATCCTGCAAAAGAACTCATTGAGCTCCGTCCAGCCGCATTTCACTGCCTCTGCCTCTTCAGCCGCCTTCTTTACCGCATCCAGTTCCCGTTCGATGAACGCATCCAGTGCTGCAATTTTGGGCGCTTCTCCCATCTCCGGCATAGTCTGCTTCATTGCAAGCAGTTCATCGACAATGCCCTGCAAATCCGCCGGAAGCTCTGCCTCAATTAATTCTGAAAAAAGCATCGGGGGCTGTATGTTCCTTTCTGCAATCCATTTGGCTGCAAGAAGCGGCCGAAGCACATAGAAATATTTCTTTACCGGCACCATATCCGGCTGAAGATAATGCCGGTAATTGCCGTTTGCCATTGACCAGTAATGAAACAGACTCTTCTTCGGGGAAAAATACCGGTGCCTGAGCTCTTTCAGTTCTTTGAAGGCTTGCGAATCCCGGTATACAATCGGCGATGCGCACCATTCAAAAACCGTCGGATTGGAATCATGCATCAGAACCAGTGCCTTTTTCAAATCCCAGCCGTTGATATCAAGTGTTTCGTCAAGCTGCCATTCGATAACATCTCTGGTTTTTTCCAGGCGCAGATATTCTTTTAAAGGCCGGACATAGATAAATCGTACATCATAGTCGCTGTCAGGGGATGCAAATCCCCATGCTCTGCTGCCGGATTCAACAGCCATGAGGACGCGGACATCTTCTCTTTCTTCTATTTCTTTTATCTTTTCCCGGATGCGTTCTTTCATCTGTGTGTCTCCTGAATGGTGCTTTGTCTTTGGTTTGCTTCTCCTGCAGGATTTTTTCAAAGGATGCCGTCAAACCCAAGTTCTTTGGCGATGTCTTTCATTTTTGCATATTCTTCTCTGGACATAGTCTGTTCTGCCGGCGTGGAATCTATCATCGTGCGCCTGAATTCCTTTGCTTCATCTCCCTCAAGTATCACGCATGTGGTAAAAGCTTCTGTCATACTACTTGTATATATTGACTGACCTATCACAAATATTTTGCCTGTTCTGTTTCACCGTTGGATGGTATGTATTTTTTCATCTGCCCTCCCCCCTCCAAAACTAAATGTTTACTATCTATCAAAACAAATAGTATATACTTATCGAGGACACCCCACACCAATGCGACACGAAATACTTTACCAATATGACCTCCCCGTCGAGATTTTAGACGAAATCCCCCGAACCGAAGAGGTTTTGGAAGTCATTTACGCCCGCAGTCCCGACAAATTCCTCCTCCCTATCCTCTTAACCCGCCTCCGCATTGTGTGGGCATACCCCGAACGCCAGACAGTCTACAGAATCTTTGAAATGAACTACGTAGACCTCGTAGACGTCCGCCTCAAATACCCGCCTACACCCGCAATCCCCGCCGTTTTAACGATAAACACCGTTACCGGCGAAAAATACACCTTCAGAAACATCAAAACCTCAGTCGAACACATGCGCGGAGCACTCCTTACCCTTCGCGACATCATGCACGCAAGAGTCGGCGGCAACTGGGGACTGCATGTGAAAAAATCCATCATCTCCGAAGAATACATCCTCGAAGAAACTGACACCGTCCTCTCCGACACAAACCCCGCCGCTGCCCCGGACAACGACGCAGACCTCTTTGAAGAAAAAACCCTGCCCGGCGCCGGCTGCTATGAAGCAAACGACCAGCTCTTCTCCCATTTCCCGGAAGAAGCCGAATCCGCCGGGCAGTCTGCGGATGTATTTGACGCCCCTGCCGTCGAAGAAGAAGACGAACAGAAATCCATGGAGCAGTTTCAGGAAGCACAGGCGGCACACCTCCAGCGTATCATTGAAAGCACCATGCCGCCTGAGCCAACAGAAGAAATCCTTCCCGAAGACGACGACTCGGTTGTCATGACGCGCGACTCCGGCAAAAAAGATGACCAGTGGGAGCGCCATGACGGCGGAGACGCCATGATTCTGCCCGGCTCGCACAACCGCGTCGGCGCTGCAAAATACAAACACCTCAACACCGCCGCGGAACATTACAATCCTGAAGACGACGACTCCGTGGTTTATGCCTCAAACGAGCCCAAACCGCCGAAGAAAGTAATCGACCCCAGAAACGTCGACCCGGTAACGCTTGAGCCGCGCGATGAGTTTGACGACGCCGCAATCGACAAAACCCTGGAGTCTTTGAAGCAGCTGCGTGAAACCGGGTTAATCACCGACGAAGAATACAAGGCAAAATGCCTGAGTCTCTTTAAAAAGACCGGGCTGTAACGCCATGGCAACACAGAATCCGGCACGCCCCCGGTACTGGGAAATTGATGCGGTCCGCGGCATTTCTTTAATCGGCATGATTTTAGTTCATGCCGTTTTTGTTCTGGGCATATTTTCTGTCATCAGCACCGGTGTGTGGGACTGGGTGTGTAATTTTATCGCACTCGGGACCTCGGTATTTGTTATTATTTCGGGCATGGCGCTTGTTCTGCGCCACGGGCGAATGGAAGGCTCGCCCCGCAGGGCATATTATCTTGCCATTGTAAAGCGGGGCGTGCAGGTTATGCTCATTGGTGTCGCGATAGCCGTGGTATGCTCCATCTTTTTGTATTTCTTTATGCAGGACGGAAGATACATGTTTTTCAATTTCCTTCAGATGATGGGCTGGTCCATGATTATCTGTATTCCGTTTCTGCGTTTCGGCAAATGGAATTTTATTCCGGCAATCCTGCTTATTGTTCTGGGACTGTTCTTAAACACCCTTACAGGGCCTGCATGGCTTATGCCTTTTGGCATAACGCCGGAAATTGTCCCCCGCGACTGGTTCCCGCTGCTTCCCTGGACCGGGATTATGCTTTTGGGTGTGGCGCTTGGCTCGGTGCTGTATCCAAAAGGCGTCCGGCGTTTTTCCTTTCCCGAGGCGGGGAAGGTTGGCAAAGCGCTTGCGCGCTTTGGTCAATTGTCGCTGCAGGTCTATATTCTTCATCTGCCGGTGCTGATTCTCTTAACCGGACTTGTTGTTTTACTCTGCGGGGCATTGGGATGCCCCGTCGGTTCTATCCCCGGTTTTTGAACAACATTGATAGTCTCCCAGCACCAATATATAAGGCACAATGGGCGACATCGCAAGCAAACCCGAACGCTACTGGGAAATTGATGCACTGAGGGGTGTCGCTATTTTGGGCATGCTTGTCGTGCATTTCTTTGCGTTCATCGTGATGTTTCACTGGATTGAGGAAACGCCGGAATTCCTTGCGGTTTACAATCTGTATGTCTTCGGCACCGCCATTTTTGTCATTGTCGCAGGGATTGCCATGATTTTGCGCCATGACCGCATGAAGGGAAAAACCAACCATGAGTATTATATTGCGCTGTTTTCCCGCGCGGCGTTTTTATTCGGCGTTGCCATGTGTATTACTGTTGCAACGTGGATTGGCTTTAATACCTTCATGCATCAGAATGCGGCAATTGTCTTCGGATTTTTGCACATGCTTGCAGTTTCCATGATGATTGCAATACCGCTTCTGCGTTTTGGCAAATGGAATATTATTATTGGTCTGTTTCTCATGGCAATCGGCATTTTCATCATTCCGCTCTTTGACGGGCCATGGTGGCTTTTCCCGCTTGGCATTCAGTCGCCGGACTTTTATGTGGGGCCGGACTATTTCGGTCTGCTTCCCTGGTCGGGCGTGCTTTTGCTTGGCATCGGTCTTGGCAGCATATTTTATCCAAACGGAAAGCGCGGCTTTTCGTTTCCGAGCCCGAAAAAGCTCGGAAATTTTTTCCAGACGGTTGGAAACGGCCGCGTAACGCTTTTTATCTATCTCACCCATGCGCCGGTAATGCTCGTTATTTTGTATCTGATTTCGGCATTCACCGGTTTTGGATACCTTTAGGATACTACTATGATTATCGATATTCTCAACTCATCCATTGACCCGGCAGGTGTCAATATCAGAAAAGCGATTGATTCGCTGATTGAAACCGGTGAATCGTTTCCGCTCTTTGAGGGAAATGAAATTACGTTTCATACCACGGACCAGCGCATTATTCATGCGGACAACTCCTGTGTCAATCCGAAAGCGGACTTAATTATCGTTGTTTCGCGCCATTCAAGTGTGAATCCGGTTCCGGTTTTAACGGTGCATCCTGCCGGAAACTACAATATTGCGCAGCTTGGCGGCCGGGATTTTATACAGGGAAAAACCGCTCCCGCCTGGATGAAAGCGGTTTTGCAAAACGAAGCAAAGTTTGTTCCGGCAGGATACCGGGTCTCCTATGAAATTACGCATCACGGGCCGACTGATTTTCCCGCGCCGTTTTTCTTTGTCGAGGTGGGCAGCACGGAAAAAGAGTGGAATGACGAGGCTGCCTGTACCGCGGCTGCCAAAGCGGTTTTGTATGCAAAACCTGCGACTGACACTATTCCTTTAATCGGATTTGGCGGAACCCATTATGCTGTGCGCCAGACTGCAATAGGTCTTGAAACGCGCGGCGCGTTCGGGCACATTATGCACACGCGCGACGTGTGCAATGTGAGCGCAGAACAGGTCGCGCAGATGGTGGAAAAATCAGGCGGTGTTTTCGGCGCGCACGTTGACCGCAAATCGCTTTCAAAGCCTGATGTCGCGCGCCTCGAAGGGGTGCTTTCCGCCCTGAAAATACCGGAAATCACCGAAGGCGATCTGCTGAAACTGAATGCAATGAGCTATGATTCCTGGGTGAAATTCAGCGAATTTGCCAAAACTTTCAACAAAGACATCAAACTTTTCCCGCATGGAAAGATTGCAGAAGGCAAGCCTGCTGTGGTACAGATTCCGGATGATTTGTTCAGTTATGCCTTTGCAAAATACAGCGAGGTGCTGACAGGCTACCTCGAATCCCGCGGAAATGCCTTCCATTCGACCGGAACGTCCGGAAAACTGCTTCCTTTCATTTTCACAACAGAGGATTTTCAGAAAATCGTATACGCTGATTTAATAGCCTTGGCGGTACAAAATATTACACGTACACAGGAGAGTGTGGTGCGTGATGATAGTATCATCATAACACGTCAGGTGTTTGACGCCAGGCTAGCGCGCAGTCTTGGCATCAGGTCAGGTCCTTTATTCGGGCAGTTGTCTGCCGGAAAAAGTGTAACGCTTGAGGACGGAAGAGAAATCACGCCTGACATGGTCATGCAAAAGACCGAGGTAACCATACACATCCCGGGATTGGAGTAAAAACTCATGAGATCAATAGTAGAAGAAGCTTTATCAAGAAAGCGGTTTGAAGACGTCGCCCGCGATGATTCCCCGGTATCTGCAATATTTGACGCAGAAACCGAGACCGAAATCGCGAGCCCGAAGCAGACTTCGGCACCGGCACAGGCATCCCCTGCCCCGACTCCGCGTGCGTGGCCGGCTCAGGAAGCAAAGCCTGTTGCACAGAAACCTCTGTTTTCCAGTGCAGCGGCCCCTGCGCCCTCTCAGCCCGCAGCGAAGGTGGATTTATCCAGCCAGTATAAATTTACCGCGCCGAAAACAACCGCCGCTCCCGGCGACGACTTCGATGACGATGAACTGGATAAAATCCTTGAATCCCTGCAGACCAAGATTACTGTGGTCGGCTGCGGAGGCGGAGGGTCCAACACCGTTGCAAGAATTTACGAAGAGGGAATCGAGGGTGCGGAAATTTATGCACTTAACACCGATGCCCAGCATTTATCCATGCTCCGCGGACGTGTCGGCCGCCGTATTTTAATCGGCCGCCAGACCACCAAGGGACTTGGCGCGGGCGCAATCCCTCAGAGAGGAGAGGAGGCCGCAATCGAGTCCGAGGACCAGATAAGACAGGCTCTTTCCGGCAGCAACATGGTGTTTGTTACTGCGGGTCTTGGCGGCGGAACCGGTACCGGTTCTGCGCCGGTTGTCGCAAAGGTTGCAAAAGAGTGCGGCGCACTTACGATTGCAATCGTTACCCTGCCGTTTACCAGTGAATCCGCAACCCGTATGGAGAATGCGGAAATCGGTCTGGAGCGGCTGAGAGAGGTTGCAGACACGGTTATTGTTATCCCCAACGACAGAATTCTGGAAATCGTCCCGCGTCTGCCGCTTATTCAGGCATTCAAGGTTTCTGATGAGGTTTTGATGCGCGCGGTCAAAGGAATTACCGAGTTAATTACCAAGCCGGGTGAGGTTAACCTTGACTTCGCCGATATCAGAACCATCATGGAACAGGGCGGTATTGCGATGATTGGTGTCGGTGAGTCCGATGCTGAAGACAAGGCAACCGAGTCGGTCAAGAAGGCACTGCGCTCTCCGCTGCTTGATGTGGATATCACCGGCGCGACTGCAGCACTGGTGCATGTTATCGGCGGCTCAGACATGACTATGTCCGAGGCGGAATGCATTGTTCAGCAGGTTTATCAGAGAATCGACCCCGGAGCACGGATTATCTGGGGTGTTCAGATTGACCCGGAGATGCAGGGCCGTATCCGCACCATGCTTATTGTAACCGGCGTTCAGTCCCCACAGATTTATGGCAAAGAAGAACAAACATATACAGCATCATCAGCACAATCCACAGCAAGTCCGATTCAGAGATCCAAATTCGAGATTGACTTTTTAAGGTGAGACAATACAATGGCAAAAGAAGAAAACAAGCAGACCGCTGAAAAGAAGGATGCAAAAGATACGAAGGCATCCGCAGCAGGTATCAATATCAAGAAGCCGGAAATTACCAAAGAGAGTGTTTCCGAATTCTTTAGAAAATACATTCGTGTATTAAAGCTTGCAAGAAGACCGACCAAGGAAGAGTTCTGGAAGATTTCCGCTGTCGCGGCTATCGGAATTGCTCTGATTGGAGTAATCGGTTTTGTAATCGCGTTAGTCTTTAAGATTCTCCCGTAAACATGACTGCAGAACCATCAGAGTTTGGCAACCACTACTATATTGTAAAAACCAGCGCAAAACATGAGCGCGCGGTTGCCGACAATATCAAAGAGGCAATAGACAATGAGATGACCGATGTTGTTGTCTCCTCTATTGTTGTTCCTGACGATATCAAAGGGTATGTCTTCATTGAAAGTCCGGAAGAGCATGCAAGAATCGAGCAGCTTGTAGAAACAATTGCCCATGCTTATACGGTTTTGCATGACGAGACTTCGATGGAGGAGATTAAACATTTCCTGGTGCCCAAGCCGGCTGTTTCCGGTATTGAAGAGGGTACTATCGTTGAGTTGATTGCAGGTCCGTTCAAGGGTGAAAAGGCGGTGGTCAAGCGCGTAGACCATTCCAAAGAAGAGATTACTGTTGAACTGTATGAATCTATTGTTCCCATTCCAATCACGGTACGCGGCGACAATGTCCGTGTGATTGATAAAAGTCAGGAATAATTCTGACTTTTGTTCTTTTTCATTCTGTTTTCGTTTGGTTACTGGCCTTTTCTTTTGTACGCAGTCTGAAGTTCACGCACAATGTCTTCACTGAAATCGGAAACGTCCGGCAGCAGTTTCTTTAATGCCTCGGGCAAATCGGAGGCAAGCACATATTCGGCTACGCCAAGCGGTTTTTCCAGGTTGCGAAGAGCGTATTCAGCGATAAGTCCTCTTCTGTCTTTGCATAAGATAAGACCGATTGAGGGTTTGTCTTCCGGTGTTTTTATCATGTCATCGACAGCGGACAGATAAAAATTCATCTTGCCGGCATATTCCGGGGTAAATTTGCCGGTTTTTAAATCAACAACCACGTAGCAGTGCAGCCGCAGGTGGTAAAACAAAAGGTCGATGTAGAAATCTTCGCCTTCCACTTCCAGATGCACCTGGCGTCCTACAAAGGCAAAGCCGCTGCCGAATTCAAGAAGCGTTCTGGAAACATTTTCTACCAGAGAGTCTTCCAGTATTTTTTCACTGCACGCCTTTCCAAGATCAAGGAAATCAAACACATAGGGATTTTTGAAAACCGATGCAACCTCTTCGGCTTTTTCAGGTATGGCGGATTTGAAGTTTGATATAATTTCACCGCGCTGCAGTGAATACAAGTCCATGCCGATATAATGTTCCAGCTGGCGTGTGCTCCAGTTTGCTTTAATGCACTGGGTCTGGTAGAATTCACGCTCTTTTTCAGTCTCAATTTTGATTAACAGCCGGTAATGCGTCCAGCTTAATTCGCCACGCAGTGCGTGGCGAATTGGATATGTCAGATAAAACTGGCGCATGTACTTCAGGTTGGTAACACCAAATCCGTTTCCAAACTCTTTCACCAGTTTTTTCGAGAGATACTTTAGTAAATCCGCGCCATATTCGGAGCGCTCTCCTGCAGATTCATAAATAATCCGCCCGATTTCCCAGTATGCCAGAACCATGGCTGAATTTACCGCGCGGTTTACTGTCTTTCGTGCTGCAACTATTGCGTCACGCACCGATGAATAGACTTCTTCTGAATCCGGAAGTGAAACAGTTTCTTTCTTTTTCATATTGATTCCAACGCCTCTTTTACCATCGCAAGCACCTTGTAATATACATCTTCCCGGTTTTCCTTTGTCACCTCGACCACCCGGGTCCCGGGATGCTCCCGCACCGTATCCAAAAACGCCGTCCGCTTCGGCTTAATCACGCCAAGCACCGGCGTATTGGAATCCAGCACCGAAAACACCGCTGCTTTGAACACCTCCGCCTCATTTTCAAAGAACCCGAGTTCATCCATTAAAACAAGCTGCGCCGGTCTTTTCAGCAATTCCGCTCCCGCCGAATCAAACACCTCCGCAAAACCGCGGCGGCCTGCAGCGCCCCGCACGGCGACAAGATTATTTTGCTGCGGCGTCTTCCCGCTGCCTGCATAAATCCGCACTTCATCGCCAATGCCGATGGTTTTAAAACCGCCCGGAGAAATTTTGAGTTCCTGCAAAACCCGGTTGATAAGAAAACTCTTGCCGACCTGGATTTCCCCGGTCAGAAAAATATGAGGTTTAGTAATCCTCGGGGACGAACTTGGTGCCGTAATGAATCACTCCGTCATCTCCCTCGCGGTCAATCACCCGGAAGACCGATTTCACCCGCATGCCGATGTGAATCTCCTCCGGCTCGCAGATAACATGCGAGGTTACCCGTGCTCCTTCGTCAAGTTCGATGATTGCAAGAACATACGGCTTCATGTCTCTGTACTGGTCCGCAGCGGAATAAAGAACCGAATAGGTAAGCACCGTGCCTTTGCCGCTGAACTTGAACGGCACAATTTTTCCCGACCTTCTGCAGTGGGGGCAGAATGTTCGCGGCGGGAAATACACTTTTCCGCAGGTCTCGCATTTTGTTCCGACCAGATTGTATCTCTGCGGAATCTTTCTCCAGAATCTTGCAACGGTCATTTTTACGCCCTCCCGAAAATATGGGTGACCACAGTTGCCCCTGTGCCGCCGACATTTTGCGTCATGCCGATTTCGGCTCCTTCAACCTGGCGCTTTCCTGCTTCGCCTCTGAGCTGCTGCACCACTTCCCAGACCTGTTTGATACCGGTGGCACCAACCGGATGGCCGCAGGCCTTAAGACCGCCCGAGGTGTTCACCGGCAGGCTTCCGCCTATGTGCGTCTCGCCTTCTTCGGTGAACGTTCCGGCGGTGCCTTTGGGTACAAAGCCGAGGTCTTCGATGGCGCAGATTTCTGCAATGGTGAAACAGTCATGGACTTCGACAAAGTCGATGTCTTTTCTTTCCAGCTTTGCCTGGGCAAATGCTTTGTTTCCGGCTGCAACGGTGGCCCCCATCGTGGAAAAGTCAGGTCTGTCATGCAGTGCGATAGAATCGCCCGCCTGACTTGAGGCAAGGACTTTTACCGGGGTGTCGGTGAACTCGTGCGCCCGCTCCAGCGGGCACACGACTACAGCTGCCGCCCCGTCTGAAACCGGCGAGCAGTCAAAAAGCCGCAGCGGCGATGCGACCAGGCTTGAGTTCAGCACGGTGTCAATCGTGATTTCGTTCTGGAACTGCGCGTATTTGTTGCGCGCGCCGTGATAGTGGTTTTTCACCGAAACTTCTGCAAGTTGTTCGCGGGTAAGCCCGTATTTGTGCATATAGTCGGTTGCTATCATCGCATAAAGCCCGGGGAAGGTCGCCCCTGCAAAACTCTCCCATTCGCGGTCCGCTGCGCCGGCCAAGACATCGGTCGCATCCCCGATGTCCGTCATTTTTTCGACACCTGCGGCTATTACGACATCAGACATGCCTGAAGCAACAGACGCCACAGCGCAGCGGAAGGCAAGACCTCCCGAAGCACAGGCGGCCTCAACGCGGGTCGCAGGCACATGAAATTCTCCGCCAAGACCGGCGGCATCGGTGACCAGCGCGCCCACATGCTCCTGGCCGACAAATCGCCCGGCCGACATTGAACCTACATATAATCCGTCAATCTGGTCGGCAGAGACATTTGAATCTTCAATGGCGGCAATTCCCGCCTCTGTCGTTAATTCCCGAAGCGATGAAGACCACCGCTCGCCGAATCTGGTGATTCCGGCGCCAATTACAGCTACTTCTCTCATATTTCTCACACCTTTATTTTTCCTTTGTGCCGTGCGTACACCGCATAATCAAGGTACTTCTTTTTGCCAAGCATCTCCTGTACAAAAGGCGCCGCTTTGCGGTCGATTTCGGTTTCAATCGCATCGGTGACGGTGATATCGAATGCATCGGAACCCGCGCCGCTGCCGTAGCTTGTAACAAAAATACGCTCTCCCGGTTTTGCAACGTCCAGGACCGCGGAAAGACCCAGCGGCACCGCGCCGCTGTAGGTGTTTCCAAGGTACGGGGCTAAAAGACCGGTTTTAATCTGTTCCGGGGTGAATCCGAGTTTTTTGGCCGCATTGCGGGGGAACTTTGCGTTCGGCTGGTGGAATACGGCGTAATCGTAGTCAGAAGGCCTGGTTCCGCGCAGTTCAAGCATCATTTTTGCCGCTCCCTCCACATGCTTGAAATATCCCGGCTCGCCTGAGAATCTGCCGCCGTGGCGCGGGTAATCCTCGCCTTCGCGGCGCCAGAAATCCGGCGTGTCCGAGGTATAAGAACAGGTTTCATTGATTTCTGCAATGGGGTCGTCGCATCCGATAATAAATGCGGCGCCTCCCGCCGCGGCGGTGTATTCAAGCGCATCGCCGGGCGCGCCCTGGGCAGTATCTGCCCCTGCTGCAAGCGCATATTTCATCATGCCGGATTTCACCAGGCCCATTGCGGTCTGAATACCCGCGGTTCCGGCTTTACAGGCAAATTCATAGTCCGCCGCCGTCATCACAGGTGTTGCGCCTATGGCCTCGCCTACGGTGACAGCTGTAGGCTTTACTGCGTAAGGGTGGGATTCCGAGCCCACGTAGACCGCTTTTAAGTCGTTTAGATTGATATTTCGGCGAAGAAGCGCTGCCCGGGCGGCTTCAACAGCGATGGTCGCGGTATTTTCATCATAGTCAGGCACGGCTTTTTCAAAAACGCCCAGACCACTGGATATATCTTTTGGATTTGCGCCCCAGACGCGGGCGATTTCTTCCACGGTTATTCTGTAGCGCGGGATATAGGCGCCATACGTTATTATTCCTACCATTTTGCTTTCCTCAGCACGGTTACAATTTCAGGCACGCTCATTTCGGTGCACAAGACACAGATATGGTCTTTTTCGGCTAAAAGCCGCACAAGGGGGTGGACTTCGTCTTTTTTGATTCCCTGCAGGACGACATAGGGCGGTTTAAAGGGGGTGACGCGGATTGCAATCATCGGCGATTTCCCTGATGAAACGTCGGTGAAAATCAGGGCGCGTTCGGTGCTCCAGCCGTATATTTTGTTGAATTCGCTCGGGGTGAGGTTGACGATTGCATTCAAGCTGTTTACCACGGTGTAGCCGAATATATCGGAGTGGAGTTCGCCGCAGATAATTTCGCAGTCAAGAAGCTCTGCGAGGTCTTTAATGGGGACGCTTGATGCAAAGTCATGGATGTCGTAGATTACTTCATCGTCATAGTCGGAGAAGAGGAGTTTTGCAAACTTTTTGATGAACTCCGAGCCGTTTTCTTCGTCGATTGCAAGAAGGGTGTCCACAATTTTTCCGACAACGCCGGTTCCGGGGCTTTTTCTGCGTCCGCTTTCATAATCGCTGATTACCGACGGAGATACGCCTAAGCGTTCTGCGAGTACTCCGGGGGTTATCTGAAAGCTGGTGCGCCATTTTTTCAGGGCTTTGCCGGGTGCGTCTGAAAGGGTTATTTCCCCTGCCATTTTCTCGGCAAGCTGCTGTCGAATTCCGGGCTTCATGTGGGGATATATATTTCGTTACTGACTTAAATAAACGGCGGTCGAATTCGTGAATTGACGAAGTATTTTTTTATATGGGCAGGGCTGAAAAATATCCGAAAATAATTTACTGATACAATACGAAATATAAGGAATATGATTGAAGAACTGCATGAAACATCACCTTCCTATATCCCCGCCGGCAGGAAATATTTCTCCGGCATTGAGGCAATAGTCCTGAATAAAATCGGTGATTATGCGTTGGATGTACCTCTTACATTCCAATCATGGTTTGATGCAGATGACAATCTTTTCTGCATCGAAAATGAGGAGACCTCTCTTCATGGTTATGGGGAAACGTATGTGGATGCTCTCTCATCGCTTGCGGACAATCTTGAAGGGTGGGCTGCAGGGTTTGCGCTGCATCCGGAAAGTGAGCACAGCAGTGAAGCAGTCCTTGCAAAAAACAACATTGAAAAGCATGTCAAGCTCACTGATGTCTATGCCGGAATGCAGAAAAAATACGGGGAAAAATAATGTCATCAACGGTAAAGGCGCGTGATTTTGAAAAAGCAGCACAGAAGAAGGGATTTTGTCTTGACCGGTGTCATGACCATATTTTCTTTCGGTTAATCAAACCGGACGGCACATTTGATGACCGCATTCAGACAAAAATCAGTCACGGTGCAGTTGATATCTCAGCATCAAATCTCTCAAAAATGAAACGGCAGCTGAAATTCACCAGTATGGAGCAGTTTCAGAATTATATCTCCTGTACGCTGACGCTGGATGAATATTACGTTCTTTTGAAAAAACAGGGTTTTTAATACAATCCGGGCGCATCCCACAACGAAGCGCCCGTTACGATAATGCGGTCTTTCATATGCTTTATCGTATGTATAGTATGTTGACGTGACAGATATTAAACCCGCGTGTACCGGCAACCCCCCGCGGGAGCGTTAGTGACTTGCAAAAACTCATCCTTATCTTTCAAGAGAGCAAATACTACATAGAATACCATGCAGCGCCCCCAGCCGAAATACCTCCCCGCAACAAAAGAAGAACTTGCGCGCCTCGGCATTGCAAAACCTGACATTATTTTAGTCAGTGCCGATGCCTACGTGGACCATCCCTCGTTTGCCGCCGCCCTTTTAGGGCGGCATCTGTGGAACAAAGGGTTTACTGTTGCGGTTATCTCCCAGCCGGACTGGAAAGACCGCACCGGCGCGGATTTTGCAAAATTCGGCGCGCCCAATCTCTTTTTTGCTGTGGTCCCGGGTGCCGTCGACCCCATGGTCTCCGCCTTTACGCCCGCCCTGAAACGGCGCCATGACGACGCCTATTCGCCCGGAGGAAAGGTTACCAGACCCGACAAAACGACACTTGTTTACACCAACGCGCTGCACAAACTCTTTCCCGCGACCCCTATTATTATCGGCGGCATCGAAGCCTCGCTCCGGCGCTTTGCGCATTATGATTACTGGTCAGACTCGGTCCGGCAAAGCATTTTAGCCGACGCTCCCGCCTCGCTTTTAGTCTACGGCATGGGAGAGGTGCCCCTTTTTGAAATCGCAGAGCGGCTCGCCAAAGGCGCTGCAATCTCTGACCTCCGCGATATCAGGGGCACCTGTTATACGATATCAGTCAAAGAATTCCGGGAGCATCCGCCGGAAGGCGCCATCCTTCCGGCATTTCCGGAGGTCTCTGACAAACAAAAATTCGCCGGGGCCTGGCAGATAATGAGCGAAGCAGACGGGGTCATAATCCAGCCGCACCCAAAGACGGTGGTGGTCTGCAACCCGCCGGCCCGGGCTCTGAGCACCCCGGAACTGGACGAAATCTATGACCTCCCTTATACAAGACGGGCGCATCCCTCGATACAGGAGCCAATCCCCGCCCTTGCCCCCGTACAGTTTTCCATCACAACCCACCGTGGCTGTTTCGGGGCATGTTCATTCTGCGCTATAACCCATCATCAGGGAAAACGGATTGTCTCGCGCAGCCCTGAATCCATTCTTCGCGAAGCACGGAGTTTTACGAAGATGAAAGAGTTTCACGGGACGATTTCAGACGTCGGGGGGCCTTCTGCGAATATGTATGCGTCACACTGCGCCCGCTGGGATACAGCCGAGCCCTGCAAAGATAAAAACTGCGCTGCCTGTCCTGCTCTGCATTCCGGTATTGAAGAGCAGACTGCATTGCTTAGCGCCCTGCGGGAAATTTCCGGCGTAAAACATGTGTTCATCGGCTCGGGCGTGCGCTATGATTTGATTCCCGAAACGCCCGCGGGCGACATATATCTTGAAAATCTCTGTAAATACCATGTATCAGGACAGCTCAAAGTTGCCCCGGAACATATCAGCGACCGGGTGACACAATTAATGAACAAACCCGGAGCGGCGGAATTTGAAAAATTCCGCAAACGCTTTGCCAAACTTCAGGAAGGGCGCAAGAAAAAGCAGTATCTTATCCCGTATCTTATGTCCTCGCATCCGGGATGCCGGATTGACGATATGGTAAAACTGGCGCTGTATTTGAGAGACAACAATATGTTCACCGAACAGGTGCAGGATTTTACCCCTGTGCCGATGACTTTGTCTACGGCGATGTATTACACCGGGCTGCATCCTATGACCGGAAAAAAAGTGTATGTGCCTCTTGGCGGGGAAAAAAGAATCCAGCGGGCGCTTTTGCAGTGGAAAGACCCGAAACAGTATGATTATGTGGTCTCAGGGCTTTTGAAGGCGGGACGGGCTGATTTAATCGGGGATCTGGTGCCAAACCGCGGCATCCCGCCGCGTAAAAATACTCAGGCGGGAAAAAGAACCAGAGCCCGCGGGGAAAAATAACGGGATGCTGAAAGGTGAACCGGTTCTTTTCTACCTTTCACGTATCAGCCATTCAATCAGATTCACCGTTTTTATCCCGTCATACTCTTCCGATTCCAAATCAAGCGAGAGAATAATTTTTTCATAATTATCCTCGATTTTTTGCAGCGGCAAAAGCTCGCGTTTGCGCACATCAGCACTTTTGAGCGATTCCGCCACCTGAATATAGATTTTTTTCTCTACCGAGGCCGCTATGAAATCAATTTCCGCATCGCCGATTTTGCCTACTGAAACATCAAATCCGCGCCGTTTTAGTTCAAAGAAGACGACATTTTCCAGAATATGACCACGGTCACGGTTTCGCATGCCAAGCAAAAAATTGCGCAGACCGATATCGGCGATGTAATATTTTCCAAGTGTTTTAAGAAACTCCTTTCCTTTAATGTCAAACCGCTTGATGTCATAGAAAATAAACGCATCGCATAACGCGGTTACATACGCCTGAATCGTCATCGGTGTTGCTTTTTCATCTGATGCAAGACCGACAGATGCAAGAGCTTTTCCGATTGATGAAAAAG
>R15__coassemble_1024_pt1 | contig 16167 bp, 17 predicted proteins | sample R15__metabat2_low_PE_054 | metagenome-assembled genome bin R15 | reverse complement strand
CCGTAAACGACTGCCCAATTACCGAATCGCCTCCAATACCGATAATACCCGACTGACCCATGCCTGCATTGGAAAGCTCCGAAATAACCTGATACGTAAGCGTGCCGCTGCGCGAAACCACGCCGATATCGCCTTTTTTGCAGAGATTTGCCGGGATAATGCCCAGTTTGCACTCATCCGGAATCAGCATCCCGGGACAGTTTGGACCGATAACTTTTGACCCGCATTTTTCCGCATAGCCGATTGCTTTCATTACATCGTGCACCGGAACATGCTCGGTAATCGTTACAATTGTAGGAATTCCTGCATCGGCCGCTTCCATAATCGAGTCGCCGCATCCCCCTCCCGGAACAAAAATAACCGAAGCGCCGATTTCATGCGCATCACAGGCTTCTGCTACTGTATCATAGACCGGCACCCCAAAGACTTCCTGACCGCCTTTTCCGGGCGTCATGCCTGCAGCAACGCCGCACCCGCCCACAGCACGGGCGTATTCATTCATCAGATTTAAGTGGAACCTCCCCTGAGAGCCGGTTGCCCCCTGGACTAAAATTCCTGTGTCTTTTCCTGCGTAAATCATTTTGCCGCCTCCGCTACAGCCGCGCGCAGCGCTTCATCCATTAAATCAATCATCAGATATCCTGCCTTTTCCAGCATAGCGCGGCCTTCTGCTTCATTGGTTCCTGCCATCCGCACGATAATTTTCTGCGCCACCCCCGCGTTGATAATGCCTAAGGCTACCTGGTCGCACTGGGTAATGCCCCCGAGCAGATTTACCACAATGACTTTTACGCCCGGCATTGACGAAACAAGACGCACAGCGTGCGTAACACGCTCTGCGTTTGCCCCGCCTCCGACATCAAGGAAATTGGCCGCTTTGCCGTTGTAATGAGCGATAATATCCAGCGTTGCCATAGTAAGACCCGCGCCGTTACCGATAACGCCGATGTTTCCATCCAGTTCCACATAGGAGAAGCCGTGTTTTTCCGCTTCAGCCTCGCGCGGAGTTAAATCGCGGTTTTCTGCAATGCCCTGGCGTGCAAGCGAATTGTCGTCAAGAATGATTTTGCCGTCGGCGGCGAAAAATCCCTGCGGGGTTTTTACAATCGGATTAATCTCGGCAAGGACCGCATCTTTTGTGCAGAAGACCTCATAGAGTTTTTTCACGAAAACGCCTAATTCTTTCGGGGATTTGCCGATAACCTTTCTGACAATGAAATCCGGCAGCTTTTCAAACTGCGGGTCGACATAGGTGCGCGTGATCGCATCCGGCCGCTCTTTTGCAAGGACTTCGATTTCCACGCCGCCTTCGGCAGAGAATAAGATAACCGGGCACTTATGGGCGCGGTCAATCGTGATGCTTAAGTAATATTCATGCTCTATTGAAAGCGCCTGCTCGACAAGGATTTTTTCGACAGAAAGCCCTTTAATCTGCTTTGCAAAGAGTTCTTTTGCGGTCTGCTCGACCGTTGCGGCATCTGCAAGTAAAATGCCGCCCGCTTTGCCGCGGCCGCCTACATCAACCTGGGCTTTTAAGACGACTTTTTCTGCTACCTCTCCTTGCGCCTTTTTTGCCTCGTCCGCGGAGGTGATTAATACACTGTTTGGAACCGGAATTCCTGCGTTTCTAAATATCTGTTTTGCTTCGTATTCTCTGAATTTCATAATGCATCCTTTGCAAGCTGTATGCCGATGGCAAGGGCTTTCTTGTTCGATTCTTCGGTTCCTTTGGGCACACTGTCCAAAACAGCGTGTTCCAGCGCCTCGTAGGAAACAACATGTGTTGTTTCCAGAAGGGCGCCAAGCATAATCACATTGGCAAACACCGTCTTGCCAAGCCGGGCTTTGGCTTCAGCGGTTGCCGCAATTTCAAGATACCGGCACGCAGGGCGGCTGGTTACATATCCCGGGTCAACAAGCATTACCGCGTCTGCTGCCGCATTGCGGCCGTATTTCTGGAAAGCGGCCTCAGACATAATGGCAAATATCTTCGGGTCGGTTACTTTTGGATAAAGAACCGGCTCATCAGAGATTATAACCGCAGATGCCGAAGCTCCGCCGCGGGCTTCCGGGCCGTAACTTTGCGACTGCACCACGTATTTGTCGGTGTAAAGCGCCGCAGCCCGCCCTAAAATAACAGCCGCTGTGATAATTCCCTGACCGCCAAGCCCGGAAAATCTGATTTCCTGTCTCATTCCTGCACCCCCATGGGCGGGTTGTGCCGGCGCACAAATTCACCGACGGCAAACTGCCCTGGCGCAAGGCCAATGGCGTCTGCCTTTGCTTTGAGCACGGCACTGTTTTTGAACATATCAATCATCTGACCGACCTGTTTCATCTTGTTCTTGCTGCCAAACGAAGTCGGGCACTGCGACATCGCTTCGATAAAGGAAAGGCCTTTGTTTTCAAGACCCGCCTCGATTGCCTTCGTTAACTGTTTCACATGATACGTGGTCCAGCGGGCGACATAATTTGCGCCCGCAGCCTCGGCAAGCCGGCACAAATCAAATGGCTGTTCTCGCATTCCGTACGGGGTTGTGGTTGAAATGGCGCCGTAAGGCGTGCAGGGACTTCCCTGACCTCCTGTCATGCCGTAGATATTGTTATTCATGCAGATTACAGTTAAATCGATGTTTCTGCGGCAGGCGTGAATGAAATGGTTTCCGCCGATGGCAGAACAGTCCCCGTCGCCGGTGAACACAATCACATGCTGCCTGGGCTTTACCAGTTTGACGCCCGTTGCAAACGCAAGTGCGCGCCCGTGGGTGGTGTGCAGCGAATCCGCTGCAGTGTAGCCGCCGGCACGCGAAGAACATCCTATTCCCGAAACAAATGTCGTTTCTTCGAGTTCGTATCCCAGATTCTGCACCGCACGGAGCGTACAGTTTAATACCGTTCCATTGCCGCATCCCGCACAGTAGATATGGGGCAGCCGGTCGGCGCGGTACCAGTCTTCAAGGTTCATAATCTCACCTCGGTTACGTATTTTTCAGCGGTTTTTGCCGCTTCCAGGGCTTTTTCAAGGTCTGCTGCTGTGTGCAGCAGTCCGCCGAGTTTTGGCACGGTGACAATCGGTACATTCGTGTGCTGGCGCAGTTCTCTTGCAATCTGGCCCAGGTTCATTTCCGGAATGATAAACGCCTTCGCATTTGCAAACTCATCCAAAGCAAATGCGGGAAACGGCCAGACAACGCGCATATTTAAGTGTCCTAAAGTATCGTCTGATTTATCATGCAGAAGCTGGCGCACCGTTCTTGTCGGGGCGCCGTAGGAAACAAACACATATTCCGCGTCTTTATTGGTTATATCGAAATCGGCTATCTCGCGGACGTGTTTTTCGATTTTATCCACCTGACGGCGCACCATTTTTTCATGGATTTCAGGCGAGTCGGTAGCCGGATAGCCGTTTTCTCCGTGTGTGAGACCGGTTATATGGATATTGTGACCGTTTCCAAACGTGCCAAATCCTGCAACACCCGATTCGCCGCCTCCGCACGGCGCCTCGCCTGTTTCAAGCTCGCGCCGCGGCGTGACTGCAACCGAGTCAGGGATGGTGATTTTTTCGCGCATGTGGCCGATGGTTTCATCCGCCATCAAAAAGACCGGCGTCCGGTATTTGTCGGCAAGATTGAACGCTTTTACCGTTAAGTCAAACATCTCCTGCACCGATGACGGCGACAGAGCGATAGTGGCATAATCGCCGTGGGAGCCGAAGCGCGCCTGAAGCATGTCGCCCTGCGCCGCCATGGTAGGCTGACCGGTCGAAGGACCGCCGCGCTGGACGTTTACCACTACGCAGGGGGTTTCAGTAATCGCAGCATAGCCGATGTTTTCCTGCATAAGGGAAAATCCCGGCCCGGAGGTCGCGGTCATCGTGCGTGCTCCTGCCCAGGCGCCGCCGATAATGGCAGCCATACTTGCCAGTTCATCTTCCATCTGAATGAATGTGCCGCCGATTTTGGGAAGACGCAGTGCCATGCGTTCGGCGATTTCAGTGGAAGGCGTAATAGGATAACCTGCAAAGAATCTGCATCCTGCGGCAAGAGCGCCTTCCGCACAGGCGGTATTTCCGTTAAAGAACTCAAGTCTGCCGGTCAAAATTCAATCACCGCCTTATGCTCTTCAAACGGAGCTTCGTCAATCCAGGAGATTGCCTGGTCAGGGCATATTGTCTGGCACATGCCGCAGAGCTGGCGCTGATACATTTTCTGCAGACGGCAGTTGGTGCAGCGTTCCGGCCGGTCGAGAACCGGGAGAATGTAGCCGCGGGCTCCGGGTGTTTTTCCTTCGGTGAAGATGCGGTAAGGGCATACTCCGGCACATAAGAGACATCCCTTGCATCTTTTTTCATTGATGATGAGTTTCATAATTATTAATACTGTTATTATTATGGTGTCTGCATTGCTTATATGAGTTATCTTTGAGGGAGGTAAAAAGGGATGGGAAAAGAGAAGGCGGTTTGCAGACCTGGAGAGAAAAGAATATCCTTTCCCGCCCCTACTCCTGTGTATAATCCGGCAGAGGCTTTTTTCTCCTGAAAAACCACCAGATGACATACACCGTAATCGCCGCCACCACCCCGAGAATTATCCAGGACAGGGGATTGGAAAAATCAAGCCCGCGCACTCCTGCATGCATGCCGAAAAGCCCGAGGGATGCAGTCATTCCGGTAAGAGAAGGCATGATAAAAAAAGTTAGTAATACTCTTTCCCGATTAAATACCGGTACAGCACCATATATTTCACCGCAGAACGCAGATGCTTTGACTCAACCTCGTAATAAGTCCCGTCTTTCATGGTGAACAGCAGCTTCATCTGCATTGAAAAAGCAAACCCGATAATATCTGCAAACGGGAACGAAAACACACCCTTTTCCCCGTTAAATTCCAGCCGGTCGGTATAAATGCCAAACGTGCCGGTTCCGAGATTTTCCACCGATTTCAGCGCCCCGATTTTACCCAGAACCTGTTCGGTGTCCATGCAGACCGGCTTGTCTGCCGGATACTGCATAAACACCGGAAGCTGCTCTTTGAGATAATCCCGCTGCCAGTGATCCCAGTCGCGCACATTGTCATAAATCATCGCATCAGCGCCGTCCTGTTCAAACAGCCCGTGCTCGTTGAATTTAACCGAATACCCGCATTCGCATGTTAATTTGTCGTCATGACTGTGCAGCGTGCCTATTGCGTGACATTTCGGACACACATAGAGAACGGTTTCCAGACCGCTTGCAAGGTCGTGTCCCTTGTACACATAGTGCTTTTCCTTCTGGTCCGCAAACGTGTTTACATACATATCCTCATTGATATGCCGGTTGATTTCCTCAAGCGACATCGCTTTGAGCTCTTCCGGACTGTATTCATGGACGAATTCGCCCCACATCCGCCCCTTTCTGATAACCGTGGACCACCGCGGCCGGCGAAGATAGCCGCCGTGAATTCTGTAGGTAATCAGCCCCGCGCCGATTTCTGCGCATTCCTTGACAAGTTTTCCCGTATTCGGCGAAATAAACGCAGACTCGCCGTTTAATGACCGCGTGCCCTCAGGCGACATCCAGACATTGCCGCCTTCGGTGAGGCGCTGTTTCATCTCAAGAATCATATCGCCTGCAGGCGCTCCCTTCTTTCTGATAATCAGACCGCAAAGGCATAAAACAACCCGGTAGAGCAGCTTGTTTCTGAAAAGATGCTCGCCTGCAACATAAAACATCTGTCTTCTGCTCGCAACTCCGACAAGAATATAATCCCAGTAGGTGGTGTGATTCGAAAAATACAGATACGGTTTGTGCTTCGGCTTTACGCGCTCATAGCGGTAGTTCAGGAAAAAGTATGCAATCGGTCTGAGTACAAGTGCAATTACCGGATATGTTATCCGGTACCAGATAATGCGGGCAGTCACCATTTGTTCCTTTTATATTGGGTCTGATACTACATAAGGTTAGGTATCCTGCCGTGCAGAGCCGCCCAAAAGACCCAGGTCCCCTACCACATAGATTATCACCTCATGCACGAAATAATATACACAACTATAGTGATGAAAATGTCGGACTACCGCGTGACACTGGAAGCCGCCTGGCTGGTTAAAGATGTAGATACCATAACCGATGCAGTCGGCATCGCCGTAAGCGAAGCAGGGAAACGCCTGCAGAAATCCGCTAAATTCGTAGATGTGGACGTAATGAGCGCTCCCTGCCCCTACTGCTCACAGGAGATAAACAGCGCTATCGTAATTGCGCGCACAGGACTTGTCGGACTATTATTATCCATGCGCGTATTTAATGCAGGCTCACCGGAACACGCCGAGGCTATCGCAAAATCCGTTATCGGCAAAGCCCTGCGCGACATAGCGCTATCCACCTGCAGCGTCGAGGAAGTGCCGGAGGAAACCGATGCATAATACCACCTCCAATACCATATCCGTCTGTGGCCACCTCTGTGTGGATTACATCATAAACGTCGAAGAATATCCGCCTGTGGGCGAATCCCGCCGAATTGCCAGCCGCAAAATCTATTTCGGCGGAGGCGCCGCAAATATTGCCGTCGGTATTGCAACATTGGGCGGTCAGGCCGAATTAATTTCCGCTGTCGGCGCGGATTTTCGAGGAAGCGCCTATGAAAAACACCTGCGGGACTTGCATATTGCAGCGCATTTCTTCGAAAGCGAAGAGAACTGCTCGACCGCGTTTATGGTAAATAACGCCGCGGGAGATCAGATAACCTATTTCGAATGGGGTGCAGGAGAAGCCTTTGCCCGCGCAAACCCCCCGGCGCGCGACTTTGTCCACATGGCAACCGGCGACGCCGAATTCAATCTTAAAATCGCGAAACAGGCGAAATTTGCCTCGCTTGACCCGGGTCAGGACGTAAAATACTATACCGCGGCGCAGCTCAAAGCGCTGTATGATGAAATAGATCTTCTCATCTGCAACAATTTCGAGATACAGATTATGAAAAAAACCCTCGGCGAAAGCGAAAAATCCATTTTGGAGTCAGTTCCCATGGCGATTGTAACCGCTGGAAAAACGGGAAGCACGCTGTATACTGACGGCGAAAAAACCAAAATTCCCGCGGTGCTTGTACAAGCTGTTGATCCGACGGGTGCAGGCGACGCTTACCGCGCCGGACTTTTTACCGCGATGAAAAAAGGTCTTCCCATTGAAACCTGCTGTAAAGTGGGCGCGGTAACCTCTTCTTTTGCCGTGGAAAAAACCGGAACCCAGACAAATCTGCCTGACTGGGAGACGATGCGCACACGGTTTGAAGAAAATTTCGGGAGCCTCGCATGAAGTTTGCCGCGCTCACCTCCGGGGGAAAAGACTCCATTCTTGCCGTCTGCAAAGCGCTTGATGCAGGTAAATCCGTATCTTCTATGGTCTCGGTTGTTCCGGAAAACCGCGAGTCCTACATGTTTCACTCGGTAAACTTAAACGCGGTGCCTGTTATGGCACAGCGCGCCAATATGGTATACATCGCTGTCAAATCCGCCGGAGAAAAAGAAGCGGAAGTCGCTGATTTAGAGGCAGGGCTTGCGAAACTCGATATCGACGGCGTCACCGTAGGTGCCATTGAATCCGAATACCAGTGTTCGCGGGTTGCAAAAATCTGCGATTCCTTAGGAATCACCATGTTTGCCCCGCTGTGGGGCGCCGACCCCCACACAGTTCTGGAAGACACCGCGCGGCTTTTGGACGCCCGCATTGTAGTCACCGCGGCTGATGGACTCGGCGCCAATGTGCTTGGCAAACGCATCGACGCAGAACTCATCCAAATCTTAGACGACGTTGCGCGCCGCAGACGCATTCATATCGCCGGAGAAGGGGGCGAATATGAATCGCTCGTCTTAAACGCCCCGTTTTTCTCCGCGCCCCTCAATCATTCGGAAATGAAAATAACCTGCGGCGCGATGAGCGGCAAAGCCGAAATAGAGAGGTTCTGGTAACATGGCGCGCAAAAAACAGAAAGGCGGCGAATTTACGCCGGAAAAACTGACACGGTTCTTTTTCAGAGCTTATCCCTGGTGGGTCTGCCTGATACTGATACTTGTCATCGGCGCCATCGTGGAGTTTTTCATCTGGTTTTTTAACGGTCCGCGCCTGTTTGGACTCGCCCTCGCAATCCCGGCCCTCTTTGGCTTACTGCTTACCAAACCCCTTGCAAACCTCTTTGGCAAAAACCAGTTCCGCTGGAAATATTCCGGGATGCTTTCCTTAGTCTCCGAAGCATTCTGCGCGCTGCTTTTAATGCTTTCGGCATTTTCCGAACTGCTGTTTGCTTTCGTGCTCGGCGCCGGATTCATCCTGTTTGTCCGGCTCTTTGTCTTATGCGGCGTGGTAAACCACAAATCGTCAAAAATGCTTCCCGCAGCAGCTGTGCAGCCTTTAGCTGCGGTAATATGCGGCGTCTGGTTTTTCGGAGTCGCGGGACTTGTCTGCGGACTCATATCTCTTATAATATTCGGCGCCGCCATGGTGTTATTCATCTGGCTCTTTGATTTACCGCTGAAAAAATCCCTTGGAATTAACGGCATGGAATTTGCCAACGTCTATTTCGATCAGATGCTTTATGGCAGAAACGACATGGAAGTCTATCTGCAGAAAATCACCGAACTCGCGATTGTTCCGGAAACAACCTTTTTCTTTACCCGTGAAAACAAAAAAGACATCTGGTTTGTGGTGCCAAACCTGCACCCGGGACCGCTGGCAGATATCGGCGGAAGCAATTTCCCGAAAATCCTCCATGACCAGCTTGCAGACCGCGCCGAGGTTGTTGTCTCGCACGGCTCGGCAAGCCATGACATGAATCTGATTTCCAATGACGAAACAGACAAAATCCGTGACGCCATTTTACAGACAACAGACAGTGTTGTCTACAGTGAAGGGGCAAGTTTTGTCCAGCGGACAAAGTTCGGCAATGTCTCGATTCTGTCGCAGAAGTTCGGCAACTCGCTTCTAATGGTTACCACGCGCTCTCCTGAAATGACAGAGGACCTTGATTATCCTTTGGGACGCATTATTTTAGGCGAAGCGCGCCATTTGTACGACAACATGGGTCTTGTGGATGCACACAACTGCATGCCTGCAGCAACTCATGTCTTCTATCCGGGAACAGAGGAAGGAACCGAGTTTATCTTAGGTGCGCGGGAGGCGATGGAAAAAATCAAATCAGCACCGCTGTGGCCGTTTAAAGCGGGTGTTGCAAATAAAGAGCTGCCTTTTGACCGTGCGGAAGGCTTCGGCGATATGGGAATTTCGGTCTTTGTAACCGAGGTCAAAAACAGAAAAACGGCCTATATTGTCTTTGACGGCAACAACGTTGAGGCAGGGGTGCGCGAGGTTTTGCGCGATGCAGCACTTGAACTCGTGGATGAGGCGGAGATTTTAACCACGGATACCCATGTGGTAAATTCTTTAACCAGCAGAAATCCGGTCGGGATGGTGATTCCGGCAGAAGATATTGTGCCTTATGTGCTTGAAACACTGCGCGAGGCAATCGCTGACCTTGCACCGGCAAAAGGCGGGGCTGCTACGGGAATATGTCGTGATGTAAAGGTGTTCGGTCCGGGCAAGTTTGCAAAGATTGCGTCTTATGTGACAGGGCTTGTGATGACGATGGCGCCGTATGCGATTGCATTTCTGATTATCAGCATTCTGGTTACGTTTATCGGCTGCGCGGTGTTTACATAGGTATCAGGAGAAAAATATGACCGGTACAAACGAACAAAACACTCCTCTTACCCTTTTCCAGCTTTGCTGGCGATCCGGTGAGGATACGCTGGAACAACCCTGATGGAAAAAAGCGTTCCCTGAAAACAAAATCACAGAAAGGCAGCCGGAAAAAGAACGCGCTCTGATAAAAATCCATATCCTTATATTTTTGCTATGCTAATGTATATCACTTAATCGTGATACGAAATGCTGCTTGACAGTGCAAATGCACTTACTGATGAAGAGACTGTTGCAGAGTTTAAGAAGAACAACTGCTGGGGTCTTTGTACGTCTATTGATTTAAAGAACTGCAATCCTGATTTTATCCGGAGCCGCGACAAGATTCATGATTTTGTCATTGAACTTGTTGATCATGTAATTTTGATGAAGCGTTTCGGCGAGCCGCAGATTGTGCATTTCGGCGCGGATGAGCGGGTTGCAGGCTACTCGATGACGCAGCTGATTGAAACGTCGCTTGTTTCGGCGCATTTTGCAAATGAGACGAATGCGGCGTATATTGATATTTTTTCCTGCGCTGAATACAAACCGCGTGCGGCGGCTGAATTTTGTAAAGAGTTTTTTGAGGCAGAGGATATGCGGCTAAGTGTGGTGTTTCGCTCGATTTAATTCTTTTTTATAAACCGCCGCGTAAAAAAATTATGCCCAGGGATCCGCTTCTTTTGGCGTGCGGATGTCGGAAAGCATCAGAAGTTCGTTTACAAACCACTGCCCGGTGCTCGGTTTTTTGCGCAGGCGAATCTGTCTTGGCGCGTCTGCGCCGCTCGACTGCATGTGCAGCGTGACGTAATTTTCCCCGCCCTCATAGGAATGCGGATTTTCAGCAATCGAAATGGTATAGGGAACCGTTGGCGTATAATTGTTGTCCGGCGACGTTCCGGCAAAATACGACCGGATAACATACATTTTTCCGCCAAGGCGGTCGCGGAGGAACTGTTTCTGATACGGATTTACCGGCTCGGGACCTTTGAGATAGTTGAGCATCTCAATGGTTTCTTCCGTATTTTCCTCATAATGTGCGAGCACCGCCATACACAAAGCCGATACAGCAAAGGGATTGGTTAAATCCGCTCCGGGCATGGCTTTGAGTTCAGCAAGGTTTTTCGGCAGAGCGGAATACGTAAAGGTCTCGCTTTTGTTTGCGGCGGCTGCGGCGGGTGAAGCTGCGGCCGCGGTATTCTTTGCAGACTGCGCAGTGTTTTTGAATGCGTCAAAAAATCCCATAGGTAATTTCCTGAAAAAAGAATATGATGTATGGAGATATAAATATGTGACTATTCACCTCCCTTTTTATGCCTCGCTTTTTTCTCCGCAATCTCCTCCGGAGAAACCCGCTCCATCATTTTGGAAAACTGCCGGGTGGTAACCGAACTCTCCTTCCCGCAGAACCACTCGACAAACCCCTTCCAGAGACTCATTTTTTCTCCCAGAGATAATCCGCGACCGCACAGACGCCCGCAGCCGTTTTTTCGCCCACGCCGCTTACGGCAAGCAGCTCCTCTTTGGATGCAGAAAGCACCGCACGAAGCGAGCCGAAATGCGCAAGAAGCGTGCGGGCTGCTTTCGGCCCCACATCCGGAAACGCAGTCAGCACATATTCGGCTGATTCATGCAAAGATTTGCGTGATTTGCCCTTATGCTGCGTTCTTTCCTTCTTTTCAGATCCCGCCTCCCGGCGTGCAAACGCATGAAGCATGTCGGCGGTTTCCGCCGCATCCCGCGTGAAAACAAGCGAAACATCGAAATCCACCGCAATAGAGGCAAGCGTATTGCGGATTGCATTCGGATGGACGTTTCTTACATCATACAAATCCGAAAGACTGCCGCCTTCCACAATCAGAACCGGACGGGTGCAGTTTGAAGCAAGCTCCTTCATCTGCCCAAACAAATCGCGCTCTACAAGCGTGTCAACAAAATCCGCAATCGTCTTGCGTTCGACTAAAATCCGGTCGCCGATGGCGTAATCGCCTACCGGAAGCTGTGCAAGCGTTATTTTTACCCCGAGCCGGCTTAAACACTCGGCCACTTTGGAATGCGTTTCACGATTGTCCACCACAACCGCGGGACGCTCTTCCTCCTCTTCCTCCTCTTCTGCCTTGCGCAGTTCGGCGGCTTTGAGCACCGCCTCCGCCAAAGAAAGCTGTGTATCAGACGGCGTTTCCAAAACAGGCGGCACTGCCGGCGTAAACACCGGCACAGCGCCGTTACGCATGACCTGCACATTTTTGTGCATCGCCTTTTCCTTCGAGTTGGAGACATATTTGTACGTCTCATCCATCGTCCCTTTCGTTACCAGAACAATAACACGGCCCGTGGTATTGCGCCCCGTCCTTCCTTTTCGCTGAATCGAGCGGACCTCAGACGGCACCGATTCATAAAACACAACCAGGTCGGTCGAGGGAATATCCAGGCCCTCTTCGCCGACCGAAGTGGAAACAAGGACAGGATAGGCACCCTCCCGGAACTCTTTGATGGCTGCAATCTGCTGCTTTTGCGAAAGCCCCTTTTCATAATCCCGGGACGCCTGACCGACAAAACGCCGCGCCTCGATGCCTGCTTCGGTTAATCTGTCCACTAACATCGCAACCCCGTCGCGGAACGAGACAAAGACAATAATCTTTGACTCGGGCGCTTCCATCAGCTGCTCGCGCATAATCCGGACAACCTCGTCCGCCTTCGGATGAATTTCCTTGGTCCAGCCGGCGGAAAGCATTAGAAGACGCTTGAATCCGTCGTCTTCATACACATGCTTTGCCGCCTTGCTTTTACCGGTTACGCCTTCCATCTCCAGTTTTGCAAGATAGACTTTGAGCGCCGTAGATCCTTGAGATTCTGCAAGCAGGACTCCGTGACGCAGTTTCATGATTTCAGCATGGGTTGATGAAGCCGCATAGGCCGAGGAGTCTTTTTGCTGCATGCGCATCTGAATCATGGCCATAACGGCATTTAACGCCTTCATTGAAAGCCGTTCACGCGGCGGAACCTGATAATTGTACGAGCGCAGTTTTTCAATGCGCTCATCAATCATCCGGTTCATGACAGAAACCGCAAGCCAGAGCTGTTCGGGCAGTTCCACGGTCACATACTCGAGTTCCCGCTCATGCACATAAGGCCGCACATCAGGGTCGTCTTCGGTGCGGCTTTCTACTATCGTGATGCCGAGATGTTCGCATATCTGCGCAACCGATTCGCGATCCGAACCCGGCGACGCCGTCATTGCAAGCAGAAGCGGGTCGCGGGCCGTCTCGTTGTAGCGCTCCCCGATAAAGACGTAGGCATAGTCGCCTGTGGTCCTGTGACATTCGTCGACGATGAGCAGACTCACGTCTTCCAAGGTATAGCGCCCGCCAATCAGGTCGTTTTTGATGACCTCGGGCGTCGCCGTGACAAACCGCGCCGTTTGCCAGAGTTTTTCGCGTTTTTCCGACGGCATCGTCCCGGTAAACATGACAATGTCGTCAGATTCTATGCGCAGGTTGTTTGAAAAATAGCGCAGATGCTGCTCGACTAACGGTTTGGTCGGGGCAAGCATCAGGATTTTGCCTTTCTCAAGGCGTTCTGCTGCAACTAAAAGCGCTACCGCTGTTTTTCCCATGCCTGTCGGAAGCACCACAAGGGTGTTTCCATCCAAAGCATGGCGGGCTACTGCTGTCTGGTATTTTCGCTCTTCGACGGTGTTTTCCGGGATATTGCGGTGCGAGATGTAACTCATTTATAAGGTGTTTTCGGCGAACTCTTTTTTGCCGGCGAGAAGCGCCGGGATTTCAGTAACAAGCCGGTCCCAGGGGACGCGAATCTGTTTCATGGAGTCGCGTTCGCGAATCGTTACGGTGCCGTTTTCCAGTGTGTCGTAGTCGATGGTAATCGCAAACGGCGTCCCGATTTCATCCTGTCTTCTGTATCTGCGGCCGATTGCGCCTGCGTCATCGTATTCGGTCTGGATTCCCTCATCCTGCAGTGCAAGAACAACTTTGCGGGCAAAGGCGTCAAGACCGTCACGGGCCATAAGCGGGAGAACAGCGACCTGAACCGGCGCAACGGCGTTTTTGAAGCGCATGACGTTTCTTGCCTCGCCGTCGGCGATGTCTTCGGCAAACGAGTGTTCAAGGACCATGTAGCAGATCCGGTCAATGCCGTAGGACGGTTCAATAACATGGGGCATAACCTCTTCGCCGAAAACGTCGACCATTTCGTCTTTTACGGTGTACATCTCAGGCGCTACGAGGATTTCCTCGCCGTCAACTGTTAAATGAATGCCGTCTGCGGCCGGCTCGGCGGTCTTCATGGCCTCGGAGATTGCCTTTGCCTTGCCGCGGTAGACCGGGCCTAACTTGCCGAAGTTGGGGACAACCGCCTTGTGGTGAACTTTTTTCGGCTCGGCGTACTGGACGAATACGGTGTTTTTCTCGCCTGATACGCGGGAATGGGCTTTGAGGTCATAGTTGGTTCTGTCAGCAATACCGACGATTTCGACCCAGCCGAATCTCTCGGAGTAGGCCTCTGCATCCCAGCAGTCTGTCGCATAATGGGCGCGCTCATCAGGCATGTGCTGGCGGAATCTGATTTTGTCCGGGTTGAAGCCGACGGTTGTTAAAATGTCATGCGTCATGGCGACATAGTAGGCGACGTATTCATTGGCGATGATGCCTTCGTCAACCGCCTGGCGCATGGTGCGTACAATGGCAGGTGCGTCTTTTTCCTGCTGGGCGATGCCGCATAAGGGCATGGAGTAGTTTTCATACCGGAAGAACTGGGGATGGTTCTTTTCTTCGGGGTGGACGAAAATTTCGGCTTCGGCCTGGGTGAATTCGCGAAGCCGGATCATTCCCTGGCGCGGGGAGATTTCGTTCCGGTAGGATTTTCCAATCTGCACAGCGCCAAAAGGCAGGTGGTCGCGGTAGAACCGCAGGAGGCGGGGGAAGTCGACGAACATTCCCTGTGCTGTTTCGGGGCGGAGATAGCCTTTTCTCTGTCCTCCGGGGCCGATGGAGGTGGTAAACATGAGGTTGAAGTCGAAGACTTCGAGGTCGCCGAGGATTTTGCCGCAGGAGGGGCAGGTTTTGTCTTTTAGGACGTCGCGCAGTTCTTCTTTGCTCATGGTGCCTGCATGGGGGATGCCGAATGCCTCTGCGACATGGTCTGCGCGGAGGTATTCCTGGCAGTGGGGGCACTGGAACATTTTGTCGGAGAATCCGCCGACATGGCCGGAGGCGACGTAGATTGGTTCTATGCCGACAGTGGGGCATTCGATTTCATAGTATCCTTCCTGGACGACGTAGAATCTGCGCCAGACGTTTTCGATGCGGCGTTTGAGCATGGCGCCAAGGGGGCCGTAGTCGATGAAGCCGGCTACTGAGCCGTATATTTCGGAGGAGGGCCAGACAAATCCTCTTCTTCTGGCGAGTTCGGTTACTTTGTCGTATATATCAAGTGTTTCTGCCATGATAAGTGTATATGTATGGGTTGCAGAAGGTTATCTATGTTGTTGTATGGGGTGTTCAGGCAGGGGTTTTTTCTGCGGCGCTGGCGGCGGAAACATATTATGGTATGCAAACCCATTGTATCTTTACAGAACACAGCAGTGTTTTGGAGGTACATACAATGAAAAAAGCAGGTATCAGATTATTGTTCTGCATTTTGGCAGGGCTTGTTTTCGTATCATGTCTTGCAGGTTCTGCTGCTGCTGCGGATTCTCAGGTGTCTGACAACGGTATTGGTTACATTCAGGTCAACTGTAATGTTGAGGGGGCTTTGGTTAAGTTATGCTGGCTGAGTTGTGATGTATTCAGGACGGCCTATATTCAGGACGGCAGCTGCACGTTTGTTGTCCCTTGCAGTCCCCGGCCGGGTCTGAATGTGCTGCCGAAACTGATGGCGGTATTTGTAGAGATGGAGGGGTATGCGCCTGCCATGAGTCTTGTCGTGGTTCCGGAAAACAATATGACCAGCATTGTTTCTGTTGATCTTGTTCCTGCTGTGTGAGTAAAATACTTTATCTCTTTTCTTTTTAGTTTGTTTTCTTTCTCCGGTGCTGTTTGGCTGTGTATGTGTCCGGGGATTTTGGCGGCGCGGGCGGCGGAAACATATTATGGTATGCAAACGCATTGTATCTTTACAGAACACAGCAGTGTTTTGGAGGTACATACAATGAAAAAAGCTGGTATCAGATTATTGTTCTGCATTCTTGCAGGAATTGTTTTCGTATCATGTTTGGCAGGTTCTGCTGCTGCTGCGGATTCTCAGGTGTCCAGCGATGACTTTGGTTACATTCATGTCACCTGTAATGTTGACGGGGCTTTTATAATGGTATGCGGCAAGGACAAATCCATATATGATATGGGATATATTCATAACGGCAGCTGCAAGTTTGCTGTTATGGGTCCGGGCATTTTCCTGGTATATGCATACGCTGAAGGGTATGCGCCTGACATGTGTTATACCAAGATT
>R15__coassemble_981_pt1 | contig 16748 bp, 15 predicted proteins | sample R15__metabat2_low_PE_054 | metagenome-assembled genome bin R15 | reverse complement strand
GGCATTGTACCGCCTTGGCTTTGCCTGGCCCCTGACTGATATCACCTACATCGTCAGGATGATAAAAGGTCTTGCCGGTCTGCATTACTTCAACTGATATGTTCAACAGATATATTCAACTGATATGATAGCCCCTGAGAGAATGTCATGAATTTCAAAACATCAAAGGATGACTCCCTGATTTTTCGTGAAAACGAAATCAGGGCAAATAAAATATGCACGATAGCTATTCTGATAGCAGCAGCAGTGGACCTGCTTGACTGGTCCAACGGATTTTCCGGATTTGCGTATATCCTGGAGGAAAACGCTGAAATTATTTTTATCGCGCTTCCGGCAATAGTAATTGCCGTCATTATTTCCTGCGCAGTCCGTTTTAAAACATGGTGGCTGAAATACGTTCTGTTAGGCGCGCTTTTTCTTTATAATGCGTTCATTATGCTTGCATCCTCGGGTGTTCTTTACATCGGATTCCTCTTTCCGATACTTATCAGCTGTATTTATTTCAGCCCGCGCATAACACGGATTTTCAGCGCGCTGACGTTAACAAAAATTGTTGCGGTATTTATTCTTGCACTTGTCACCGGCAATGTGTACGAATACTTTACGTATGTGGTTGATTACGATGCATCTGCCGGGGGGACATCAACCATCGATTTGTTCGGCTTAAATATCGTGCGTGTGGTTGTTATTATCCTGGTAATGACAATATGTCTGTTCATTGCCAAAACCGGGCGGATTCTTATTGAAAAACAGGCGCAGACCGCACTTAAAGATGCAGGTATTGACCGGGAAATTTCGTTTGCGGCAGCGATTCAAAACGGCATGCTCCCGGAACGCATGGCAAAGCGCCCGGAGTTTGATACAACGGCCTCCATCAGTTCGGCAAAAGTGGTTTGCGGGGATTTCTATGATTTCTTTATGCCGGATGAAAAACATGCCGTCTTTTTAATCGCGGATGTTTCGGGAAAAGGTCTTCCGGCGTCGCTGTTTATGGTCAATGCAAAGGCATATATTTCTGCCTTCCTTCACTCGGGACTTACCGCAGACAAGGTATTTGAAAAGGCAAACAAGGCACTGTGTGTCTCGAATTCGCAGAAACTCTTTGTTACTGCATGGCTTGGCATCATCGACCTTGAGACAGGTGTCTTAACCTATGCAAACGCGGGTCACAATCCGCCGGCTATTTCGCGAAACGGCGGCGACTATGAGTTTATCGAGTCCAGAGTTGATTTCGTATTAGGCCGGCGCCGGCTTACCAAATTCCGCGAGCAGCGGCTCAAACTCGAGCCGGGGGACAAACTGTTTATCTACACCGACGGGGTCACGGAGCTGATGGATAAATCAGGCAAACAGTTCTCCAATGAGCGGCTGCTTTCGGTGTTAAACGATGGCAAAGACCTTGTCAGTTCCAACCGGATTGCAAACCTGGAACTTGCGCTTCGCGCGTTCCGCGGGGATGCCGAGCAGTCCGATGATATTACGATGCTTGATTTCGATTACAAGCAGCGCTATGTTTCGCAGAATACTGACGTTCTGGATGTTTTGTGCGATGCGGCAGGATACCGGGAGGTAATGACATATGTGCGTGAAAAACTTGTCGCAGCAGGCTGCAAGAGGGCTATTTTGACGAATGTTGAAACGGTTGTCTCGGAGATTTTTGCAAACATTTCGATGTATGCGTATCCGGATTCGCTGACGCCGGGAAGAGTCTGTGTGGATATGCGCATTTTCGAGCGGACGGCGACGATTACGTTTATCGACAGCGGTGTGCATTTCAATTCGCTGAATGCGAAGGTGCCTGACCTGGATACGCATGTGAAAAATCATGTCAAGGGTAAGCTTGGCATTTTCATGGTGCGCAAGCTTGCTGACGACATCATGTATAGATATGAGAACAATCAAAATATATTGACAGTTGTAATGGAATTCTAAGGAGGATACAAAATGAAGATTGGTATTGAAGAAAACGATGGTATTGTAACAATAAAGCCGGAAGGCAACATTGATTTCCTAACAGCGCCGGAACTGGACGCGGTTATTGAAAAGCAGGCGCTGTCGGCAAAATCTCTGGTGTTTGATTTTGCGGCGGTGCCGTATATTGCGTCGGCGGGCTTGCGCAGCATTTTGAATGCGGATGAGTTAATGGAGGATAAGGAGGGTATCCGTATTATTCATGTAAACAAGAATGTTATGGCGGTTTTTGAGATGACAGGGTTTACCGCCGAACTTGATATTGAATGAGGATTTATACGGTCTCTGTCGATGAGCTGTTCAAAGACCGGGACTATACGTTTTTTTATCCGGCGCTGCCAAATGAGCGGCGCAAGAAGGTTGATGCGTTTTTGCGGCGGGAGGACAGGGAGCTTTGTACGGGTGCATGGCTTGTGCTTAAGCGGGCGCTGGCTGATGCGGGGATTGATGCGGATTCGGTCTCGTTTTCCTGCGGTTCCCGGGGAAAGCCGCGGCTTGCTGCCCGGCCGGATTTTCATTTTAATTTGTCGCATTCTGGGCGGATGGTTATGTGCGCGGCGGGGGGCGCCCCTGTTGGCTGCGATGTGGAAAAAATCGCGCCGGTGTCTCTGGAGCTTGCAAAGCGGTATTTTTACCGCTCAGAGTTTGAGCGGATTTTAGCTGAGCCGGCAGGGGAGGCGCGCAATAAGATGTTTTACCGGCTCTGGACGCTCAAAGAGAGTTTTATGAAGGCAACGGGTCTGGGGTTTTCGCTTGCGCTGGATGCGTTTGAGGTCGGGTTCGGGGAGGAGGGGATTTTTGTGCGGCAGAATGTGTCGGATAAGGGGTTTTCGTTTAGGGAGATTGAGCGAAATGACGGGTATTGTTATGCGGTGTGCCGGTGTGAGGGGTAAGGGCAGCAAAAAAAGTATATTTATTGGTCAGATACCGTTTTTACGGCGGCGTCAAGCGTCATTTCCTTTTGCTCTGCGGCAGCCAGATCTTTGAGCATGACCACGCCTGCAGCCGCCTCTTTTTCTCCGAGGATACAGGCATAGGAGGCGCCCGTTTTGATTGCAGAGGAAAGCTGTGCCCCAAAGCCGCGGTCAAGCAAGTCCATGACAGCTGTTATGCCTGCGGCGCGGAAGGCGGCGGCAGCTTTGTAGGCCGCGGTGCGGGTTTCGGGCGTGCAGATTATCGCGACGACCGGTTTTGCCGGCGGTTCGAATTCGCCGATGGATACTGTGACCCGGTCAAATCCGATGGCAAATCCGCAGGAGGGTGTGTCTTTGCCGCCGAAAAGGTGTGCCAGGCGGTAGACGCCGCCGCCTAAAATCTGGTTTTCCGCGCCAAGGTTGTCGGCAAATCCTTCAAAGACCATGCCGGTGTAATAATCCAGGCCGCGGGCGATGCCGAAGTTCAGCAGATAGGGGATGCCCTGTGCATCAAGAAAGCCGAAGGTTTCGCGAATCCGCGGCATCTCGGGGATGTCGCCGGCGATTTTTGCGACTTCGTCGACTGTTCGCGCTTCGGTAAGTCCTTTCAGCGGCTCAAAGAGTTCGGGGTGCTCAAGTGCTGCAAGGGTGTTTTCAAGCAGTTCCATGTCGCGTTTGTCAAGGGCTGCCATGACTTTTTTCTGTGCAAGGGCGTCAAGGTCCTGCAGCAGGAATTTCATAGGGGCAAGGTGACCTACTTTGATGACAAAGCGCACGCCGGTGGTTTTGAGCATTTCGTAGGCGAGGCTGATGATTTCGGCGTCGGCTGCCGCGCTGTCGGCGCCGATGAGTTCTGCGCCGAACTGCCAGAACTGCCGGTAGCGTCCTTTCTGGGGGCGTTCGTAGCGGAAGCATTCTTCGAAGTAGAACCAGCGAAGGGGTTTGGGGGCTACCTGGGCTTCGTTGACGTATGCGCGGGCAACGGCGGCGGTGAGTTCCGGGCGGAGGGCGATTTTTCTGCCGCCTTTGTCTTCAAAGGCGTACATTTCGCCGATTATGCCTTCGCCGGATTTCAGGGTAAACAGTTCTTGTTCTTCAAACATCGGGGTTACGATTTCGCCGTAGCCGAAACTTTCTGCAACGCGGCGCAGTTTGTTTTCAAGGTATCTGCGCTGGGCCATTTCTTTGGGTAAGAAGTCTCTTGTTCCTCTGGGTTTCTGTAACATATTTGTGTAGGTCCGGTTTTGTAGGTGATGGTTATTATTTGGTTGTCGGGGGGTATATGTGTTTGGAAGCGGTGGCGGCAGGGGGTTTGCGGCTGTTGACCTTTCGCCCCCTCCCGCGTTTTTACTATTTTCGCGCGTATCTGCTAAAATCACTCAAAACCCCCTCCTCCACCAAAGCAGACCCGACAAACCGCCCACACCCTTATATCCTTAAATAACATATATAATATTAAACCACACCCACAGAGCCCCGGCTCTGTAAAAAACCCGGGGACACAGGAGACCAAAAACCACATGACAGACAACTATGATGCCTCCCACATCACCGTCCTCGAAGGACTCACCCCCGTCAGAGAACGCCCGGCGATGTACATCGGAAGCACCGACACCCGCGGACTGCACCACCTCGTCTACGAAGTCGTAGACAACTCCATAGACGAAGCCCTCGCAGGCTACTGCCGCCACGTCAGAATCATCATCAACGCAGACACCAGCGTCAGCGTCGAAGACGACGGACGCGGCATCCCCGTCGACATCATGCCCAAACAAGGCAAAAGCGCACTCGAAGTCGTCCTAACCGTCCTTCACGCCGGCGGAAAATTCGACAAAAACACCTACCAGGTATCCGGCGGCCTCCACGGCGTCGGCGTATCCGTCGTCAACGCGCTATCCACCAAACTCGTAGCAGAAGTCTTTCGCGGCGGAAAAATCTACACCATGGTCTTTTCCAAAGGCAAGATAGTCCAGCACCTCGACTCCCGCCCCGAAACCCCCGACGAGTTCAAAGCCCGCATGCTCAGAATGGACAAGGCAGCTGACAGCACCGCCGGCGCCACAGGCACCCGCATCACCTTCTACCCGGACGCAAGCATCTTTGAAACCACCGAGTTCGACTATGACATCCTTGCCCACCGCTTCAGAGAGCTCGCCTACCTAAACAAAGGCATCGAACTCAAAATCGAAGACCGCAGAACAGGCGACACCGACACCTACTGCTATGAAGGCGGCCTGCGCGAGTTCGTGCTGCACTTAAACGAAGGCAAGGAAACCCTCCACCCCGCCCCGATTTACATTGACAAAGCCGACGAGGAAAACAAAATCGACGTGGAAATTGCCATACAGTACAACACCACCTACACCGAAACCCTCTACACCTTTGTCAACTCCGTAAACACACGCGAGGGAGGAACCCACCTCGAAGGATTCCGCTCGGCCTTAACCCGCGCGATTAACAAATCGGCGCATGAAAACAAACACCTCAAAGAAGAAATCTCCGTCAAAGGCGAAGACGTCCGCGAAGGGCTTACCGCTGTCATCAGCGTGAAAATCGCCAACCCGCAGTTTGAAGGCCAGACCAAAATGCGCCTTGGCAACTCCAATGTCAAGTACCTTGTCGACTCCATGGTCTATGCAGCCCTCCTTGAATTCTTCGAGGAAAACCCCAAAGTCATCGCCGCCATCGCCAAAAAATCCCTGGACGCCGCAAACGCCCGCGAGGCCGCCCGCAAGGCAAAGGAACTCGCCCGGCGCAAGAGCACCCTTGAAATGGCAGGCATGCCCGGCAAACTTGCCGACTGCTCCGAGCGCGACCCGGCAAAATCCGAACTCTACATTGTGGAAGGAGATTCTGCAGGCGGCTCAGCCAAACAGGGGCGCGACCGCAAATTCCAGGCAATTTTACCGCTGCGCGGTAAAATCTTAAACGTCGAAAAAGCCCTTGAGCACAAAGCGCTCAAAAACCAGGAAATCCAGACCTTAATTACCGCAGTAGGCGCCGGCTACGGCGACGACTTCAACCCGGAAAAATCCCGCTACCATCATATCGTTATCATGACCGATGCCGATGTCGACGGCGCCCATATCAGAATTCTTCTCCTGACCTTCTTCTACCGGTACATGAAAGGACTCATCGAGGCAGGTTTTGTCTACGTCGCCCAGCCGCCGCTCTTTAAAATATCCAAGGGACAGAAAGTGGAATACGCCTACACCGAAGAAGCCATGAAAAAATTCGTCGCCGACTTCGGCGAAAAAGGCGTCAACGTCCAGCGGTACAAAGGTCTTGGTGAAATGAACGCAGGACAACTCTGGGACACCACCATGGACCCCAAGAACCGTATCCTGAAAAAAGTCTACATCGAAGATGCAACCTATGCCAATGAAATATTTGAAAAACTCATGGGCGACGACGTGCAGCCCAGAAAAGATTTCATTAAACGCCATGCAGCGGAGGTGAAGAACCTTGACATCTGAGAACCCGAACCCGGGCGCCGGCGCCGGCGAGCCGGAGGAGATCATGGGTGTAACCACCCACAGAGTGCAGCCAACCAACCTCGAAGAGGAGATGAAGACCTGTTTCATCGACTATGCGATGAGTGTCATCATCGGCCGTGCGATTCCCGACGTCCGCGACGGTCTCAAACCGGTACACCGCAGAATTTTATATGCAATGTACCATGACGAGTCCAACACCTCGGACAAGCCGTACAAAAAGTCCGCCAAAGCGGTAGCCGCCACCATGGGTAACTACCACCCGCACGGAGATGTAGCCATCTATGACACCATCGTCAAAATGGCCCAGCCCTTCTCCTACCGCTATCCCTTAGTCGACGGTCAGGGCAACTTCGGTTCCATCGACGGCGACTCTGCTGCGGCCATGCGTTATACCGAGGCGCGTCTTACGAAGACGGCCGAGTGTCTTTTGGAAGACATCGACAAAGAGACGGTGGACTTCAGCCCGAACTTCGATGAATCCTCGCTGGAGCCCGACGTGCTCCCGTCCCGGATACCAAACCTGCTGGTAAACGGCAGTATCGGTATTGCAGTCGGTATGGCAACCAACATGCTGCCCCATAACCTCGGCGAGGTCTGTGATTTGGTCAATGCCTACATTGACAAGCCGGACATGAACCTTGAGGAGATGATGAAATACCTGCCGGCACCGGATTTCCCGACCGGCGGCATCATCATGGGAACCGACGGGGTCAAAAATGCGTACCTCACCGGTCAGGGCAAGGTAACGGTCAGGGGCGTATGCGAAATCGAGGAGCGCAAGAAAAACTTCGAGCAGATTATCATCACCGAGATTCCCTATCAGGTCAACAAGGCGGAGATGCTCAAAAAGATGGCCGAGCTTGTCAAGGACAAGATTATCGAAGGCATTGCCGACATCCGCGATGAGTCCGACAAGGACGGTATCCGTGTTGTCATCGAGATGAAGCAGAATGTCCAGGCAAACATTGTCTTAAATCAGTTATACAAGCACACCGCCCTTGAAAGCTCCTACGGCGTGATTAACCTTGCCATCGTCGACAAGACGCCAAAGATTTTATCCCTTGCCGACCTGCTGCGTCATTTTATTTCCCACCGGGCAAAAGTGGTCCGGCGCAGAAGCGAGTTTGAGCTGCGCAAGGCAAACGAGCGGATGCACATTTTATCCGGCTTCCTGAAAGCCCTGGATATGATTGACACCGTGATTCAGACCATCCGCAATTCGCCGGATGTGGCCGAGGCCCAGGATGCCTTGGTAAACAAGTTAGGATTTAGCGTGCCTCAGGCGGATGCAATCTTAAAGATGCAGCTGCGCCGGCTTGCCGCCCTCGAGCAGAAGAAAATCGTAGACGAGGCGGATGAACTGCAGCTTACCATCAACAAGCTCCAGTGGATTTTGGAGTCCGAAGAGCACATCCTCGGTGTGGTAAAAGAAGAGACCTCGCAGGTCCGGGACGCTTACGGCGACAAGCGCCGGACGAGAATTGATTATTCGGCGAACACGGATTTCGATGTGCTTGACTTTATCGAGGAAAAGCCGACTCTGGTCATGCTCACCGAGCAGAATTATATCAAACGGGTGCCCCTTGATGTCTACCGCCAGCAGAAGCGCGGCGGGCGCGGCGTGGCGGGCATCACCACCAAGGAGGAGGATTCGGTAAGCAAGGTCTTCACCGCATCCACGCACGACTCGCTTCTCTGCTTCACGAACAAGGGCCGCGCCTACTGGCTCAAGGTCTATGATATCCCGGAGGGCACCCGCACCGCGAAAGGCAAGGCAATCGTTAACCTGCTCAACCTCACCGATGAGGACGTTTCCGCGGTCATTCCGCTGCGCGAATACAAGGAGGACCATTACTTCCTGTATGCGACGAAGTCCGGCCGCATCGGCAAGATGAGTCAGGAGCTCTTCAGCCGGCCGCGTCAGGGCGGAATCAACGGCATTACCCTTTTAGAGGGCGATGAACTTGTCACCGTGCTTTCCACGAACGGCAATGCGGAGGTTGTGCTTACCACGGCGTTTGGTCAGTCGCTCCGGTTCAACGAAAGCGAGGTCAGGGCAACGGGCCGGGGCTCGCAGGGTGTTATCGGCATCCGTATGAAATTCGACGGCGACCGGCTTTGCGGCGTGACGCTGGTGGAAAACGAGACTCTGCTCTTAGTTACTGACCGGGGATTCGGCAAGCGGACGAAATATGAGGAGTTCAACGGTCACGGCCGCGGCACGCAGGGTGTGCGCTCCATCGCGGCCAACTTTGAGCGCGGCCCGGTTATTGCTGCGCTCGGTGTCAGCGACTCGGATGAGATTATCATCACGACGGCTGCAGGCGTCGTTATGCGCACGGCGGTCTCGGCGATTTCCGTCCAGGGCCGCGCTGCGCAGGGTGTGCGTGTTATCAAGCCGGATGCGGGCGACACGGTGCGCTCGGTTACGGTAGTGCCGCGCGATGATGAGACAGAGGCCGGGGCAGGCGAGCCTGCCGCGGCCGATGGCGGAGAAGAGTAATGGCGGTTGACCCGGCGCAGGTTACGGCAATAATCGGGATGGCTATCGGCATCTTCGGTGCCCTTGCCGTCTCTTTTTTATGGCTGCGCGACGCCCGGATTTTCGCCCGCACCGGTCTGCAGGGCTACCGCAGCGCGGCCTATAAGGGAGTTCTCTTCACAGCGCTCGGGTGGCTTGGGGCGGCCTTTTGCAGCGGGATGATTGGCGATGCGACGCTGATGTATATCGGCTTCGGTCTGGTGCTTCTTGCGCTCTTTTTGCAGTCACGGATTAAAAAAGAAAATGTCTGGACGGGAAGCGAGTCCGGCTGGCAGCGGTTTATCGGCAGTGCGCCAAGACAGGGAAGGAAGTAAAACCCGCCCGCTTTTTTTAAACCTGCTCAAGGAACGCAAGCAGCGCATCCATCCGCTTTGCCGTGTCATTATACCCGAGGTCATAGAGCACTTTGAGCTTCTCCTTTGAATGCGTCACCACCCCTATCGGAAGTTTTTCCTCCGGTGCAATAACAAACGCACTGCCTGCTGCCTCCTGCGATGCGATATGGTCAAGGCACGCGTTATAGCGTGTGTGCCGCGTGGCGCACTGCCTGAGGAAATGCGGATACATGAAATACCGCAGGGCAAAGACCGGCAGGAAATAATTCGGCTTCTTGCGGTAATCCCGCGGCCGCGTCAGCACAACCACATTTTTGCGGTTCCCGTCAGACTCAGACTTTTCCAGCGGAATGGAATCCGCAATGCATCCGTCCAGATAATGCTTCCCCTCGATTTTAACCCGCTTTGCAAGCCACGGCATCGAACTCGACGCATTGATTTTCGGCATACCGGGCGCCATGTCCTCAAGTTTTACCGGGAAATACGCGGGCCCGCCCGACTCAAGACACGTTGCAACCACATAGAAGTTTCCCTCGTATTTGGCAAATGTGTCGTAATCGAAGAAATCCAGCTCGTTGTGCAGCCGGTCAAAGAGCATCTTTGTCCCGAACAGATTGCCGGTTGCAAGAAGCGAGCGCACACTGCAGTAATGCCAGTCGTGCAGATAGTTGGTGCTTATCCGGTATGCCCGCTGGTACTGCTTTGATACAAAACTTGTTGCATGGCATGCGCCTGATGAGACCGCATAAATCGAGGAAAAATCGATGCCGTTGTCTAAAAAGGCATCGATAACTCCCGTTGTGTAACCTCCCCTCATTCCCCCGCCTTCGAGAATGAGTCCCGCCTGATACATCTTACTCGTTTTCAAGCACCTTGTAATCAGTCTTGTTCATTTTGGTAAGCGGCATCTTTTCAAGAATGCGCACTTCCTTGGGACAGCTCCACCTGTTCACATGCTCGCGGGCAAACTCCATAATCTCTTTTTTTGCCTCTTCCTGATTCATCGAAGGGTCTTTGAGCGTTACAAACAGTTTCACGCGCCGGTCATCGTTTTTCCACGGCATCGCAACGGCGCAGACCTCTTCGATAAGAGGACACAGTTCCATTGCGGTCTCAATCATCGTCGGATAGACATTGAAGCCGTTTACTTTAATCATGCGTTTGCACCGGGACTTGAAAATGACATTCTTTTCGGCATCAACCGTGACCACATCGCCGGTATGCAGCCATATAAGCCCGTCTGCATGAAGGCGCAGCACATCTGCCGTCGCCTTCGCGTTTTTGTAGTATCCGGTCATCAGGGCTGCATTTCTGATACAAAGTTCTCCTTCCTCGCCGTCTGCGACTAATTTCGTCGAACCCGGCACGGTAACGCAGATATCGACTCCGGGCAGCGGCTGACCTACGCAGCCTTCGATAAGCTGCTCATATTTGTCGTCGCCTAAAATGCAGCAGCCGCAGGACTCGGTAAGACCGTAGCCCGGTCTGAACTTGGTTGACGGCAGAATCTTATTGTACCGCTCGGCAAGGTCGCGCGATACTCTGTCGCCGCCTGCTGCGACATATCTGATGAAGGATAAGTCATGGTCTTTGATTAACGGATACAGCCGTTCAAAGATGGAGGGCACCCCTGCAACCGTCTCGATTTTTTCTTCAAGGATGAGTTTGGCGCATTCCTTTTCATTGAATGTAGGCCGCAGAATAATTCTCATTCCGCCGGCTAAGGGCTCGTGGATAACGAGCGAGAACCCGAAGGCATGGAAAACCGGCAGGATGGATAAAAATGCCATGCCGATGTGCGGGATGCCTTCAAAGCAGAGTTTCATCATAGTGGTGGTTGCCGCGTTAATCGCCGCGTTGGAAAGCATCACGCCTTTTGCGTCGCCGGTGGTGCCGCCGGTGTACATAATCGCAGCGGTGTCTTCTGCTTTCATGGTGTCTTCAGGGAGTTTTCCGCCGCGTCTGAGATATTTTCTGCCGGCATTAAAGACGTCTTCCCACTCTTTTGCAAAGGCAGCCTTTTCTTCATTTCTGATTGAGAAGTTATAGTAGGTCTTCATCGCCATTCCCTTGGGTGTTTTCGGGAAGTACTCAGGGGTTCTGCAGCGGATTACCTTTGCACCGTGCCCGGCGGCTTTGCCCTCGTTTCCTTCAAAGGCGAGAATATATTTGCTGCCGGTAAGTGTCACGCAGTATTCCACTTCCTTTTTGCTGGATAGGGGATGCACCAGGTTGCACACGGCGCCCAAACGGCTTGTTGCATACACGGCAAAGATGCACTGGGGGATGTTCGGGAGGTATATGGTTACAAAGTCTCCTTTTTTCACGCCTTCAAGCATGAGTCCTGCGGCGAATGCATCCACGGTCTGCATCAGCTCGCCGTAGGTGATGCGTGTGCCGAAATATTCTATTGCTTCTGCGCGGTCGGTTCCGTGTTTTGCCCCGTAGGCAAGCATACTGTAGAGAGAGCGTGTCACTTCGGGGGTGAATTCGTAGTGGGTTACTCCCGGGTCTTTATACACCGTCATATTTCTACTAATAGATTAAACTGTTAGTTTAAAATACCTTGTGGTCTATGAAACCCGTTGGGTTACAAAAATGTGTTCGGAGAGGGTATTTTTCAGGGCGGCGCGCAACCCGTTTAAACGCGACAGGAATTATTTTGCTTCGGGTACGATGCAAAGCATAACCAAATCTTTTGTACCGGTGTTTATCAGTGAGTGAGCTGCGCCTTTGGGTCAGTAATGGGCGGTGCCCGGAATCAGGCGCTTACGCGCATTACAAAAGCCAAAAAGATAAAATATGCAGCATCATATATAAGGCTGAATAGTTACTCGATTTCAAAGCTTGTTTCATGCCGGTGCATGCCTATTGAGGCGCCTATAGGCGAGACGGCGTGCATACTTTTTCCGGCGGCGTCTTTGTACATGTGTGCGCGAATCGAACTGTTTCCATTTTGGAAAGAGTTCAGGGCGGTTTCCGGGAGGGCGGCAAAATCTATGTGCATATGGGTATTTTGAAAGCAGCAAATCAATGGCGCAACAAAAGACCATCCCGCTATTTTTATATCCCTGCAGGAAAAATACTATCCCATGAAAAAAGTACTTGTTTTTCTTACCCTGCTTGCACTTGCCTGTGTCTGCATAAGTGCAGGATGCGTATCTTCTGTTGAATCCACGACTCCGTCAGGAGAGCCTGTTGTCGAACAGACAGCCGCATCTCAGGCAGGCTCTGCGTCTGAATCCGCCGGAAACGCCGTAAGCTACAATGACTTATTCGGCGGCAGCGATATCGGAAAAGGAAAGACCACCACCTATGAACTCAAGCGTAGAGGAATACAATGCATTAAGCGATGAGGAAAAGGCAAAAATCAAAATTGCCTGACGCCCTCTTCTTTTTTCTCATTACCTCTGTTTATCCATTGCCGCATTCAAAATCCCTTCAATAAAGAAACACGCCCCTTCAATGCCGCAAATCGGCCGCTCTGCAAAGGAAACCCTGCTCCGGTCGGGGCTTGCGATACCGAAAAAGGCCGCCTCGGGCGCGAGATTTGCTTCAAAGGTGGAGCCGGCAACGAGGTCGGGGCCGAACTCAGCGACTGCCTGCGCAATTTTTTCCAGGTCGGTGACCTCAGACCGGGGCAGGCACAGGACGTCTGAGCCGAAATAGCGCTGCATCATGGATTTGGCAAACGCGGCATAAGAGTCGGGTCCGGCGGCAAGAACACGCGGCGGATTGTATTTGCGCAGGAATTTATCCGCATAATAATACATCTTTTCGTCAGCCGCCTGCCAATCTTTTAAGAGCGCATCCGGCGCTGCGTTGCTGAACGCATCGCAAAGCTTTGCAACAGTCGCGCGCAGTTCGGTGAAAAGCAGCGAGCCCTGCATCTCGCCGACGCCGGATGCAAAGCCCGGATTGACTGAAACCGTGCGGGCAGCGGCGCCTTTTTGCAGATTCTCCCAGGAATCATAGGCAAGCGTCAGTGCAGCGGGAATGCCAAGTTGCGCCAAAATCCTCTTTGCCTCATGCACATTGCCGCGCGCAAACAAATCAAAGCGCGAGACGCCGTCTATATTTACGCCGTCCCGGCCGGTGACCGGGATTGCAAGAGCCTCGTATGCCTTTTGCATGCCGGTTTCAAGGCCGCCGCAAAATCCCGGCGCATCGACAAATATCGTGTCCTCCGGTACGGCGGAGGCTAAATCCTCGCCGGTGAGCGCCGGAACGCAGGTGTTCAAAACGGCAATGCCTCCCTTTCGCGGCACCTGGGAAATTACCTCGGCAAGCCGGCGCGCGCTTCCCATGACCACCTCGGATTCTATCAGGAAGGTGGAATAGACCGGCACTTTCATCAGCGATTTCGGATAGAAATAGCAGCCGGAGGAGCCGTGGATAATCACTGAAAGGCCGCTGAAACCGCAGAGCACTGAACACGCCCCGGTCATGGCGCAGGGCCAGACCGGATTGCCCCCGGCCCCGTTCGCCTGCTTATCCATAAAGCACCCCCCGTTTCCAGAGATTGAGCATCTTCACCGTGCCGGCGCAGCCCACCGGCAGATAAAACGGCAGCTTTACGGAGATGCCTTCGGCCGACTCCGTGATGCCGGTTTTTTCCATTGCCTCGCGGGCGACTGCAAATGTCCCGGCGACCAGTTCCGCACCGGGGTTAATGCTTGTTCCTTTCAGCGCCGCAAACGGCGCGAGGGCTTTTTGCTGGTACGCGGACTCAGTCGCGGCCGCGGCCGCGCCCCCCGCTGCTGAAAGCCCGCACGCGTTGCCAATCACTCGCAGAAAAGAGATGCTGCAGCCAAGTCCCCGCGGAAACTCCCGTACCAGGGGGCGGCCAAATTTTTCAGCGATGAACTCGGCGGCGGGTACCACCCGCTCATCGCGGGCGATAAAGCACTGGGCCGCCCCCATTGTTTTTATTTCAGCAACCGGGGATTTGCGGCAGAACCGAAGCATGACGCGAAGGCCAAGAAGGGAAAGCAGCCGCACCACCTCTGCATAATTTTCCTCAACCTCGGACTCAAGATTTTTTTCGCCGACCAGAACAACCGTGCCGGGGAGGGGCGAAGCCGGCGCGGCGAGCCCGGCAAGCGCCTTCAGCGCGGCGTTTTCTCCGTCCATCGAAGAGCCGCCAAGAAATCCCGAGGCAGGAATCAGAATTATTTTTTCCGCCGCCGGATGCGAGAGGCAGACTTTAGCGCAGTCATCGCCGATTGTTTCCGGAACACAGGAGGTGACCACCGCAATCAGGTCGGGATTTTTTGCAGCCGCCTTGTCCAGAGCAGCGCTTAGCGCCTGCTCGCCGCCGAAAATGACCTCACGGTCTGAGATATTAGAAACAATGATGTCAGGCACCGCACAGACACCCGCATCATTCATCAGCGCATGGAGCATCGAAAACGTCTGATGCGCGCATCCTGCCGGGGCATGAATAACCGTTACCGTATTTTTGACAAAGGACGTCACCGACAGGGCGCCGCCAAGCGTGCAGCCGCCGAATCGCTGTTCAGAGATAGTTTCTTGCAAGGTCTTCCAGTTCTTCGGTTTCCAGGGGTTTGGGGATGACAAACTCCGTGTTGTTCAAAATTGCCTCGGCACAGGTGCGGTACACCGCCGCCTGTGCCGAATCCGGGGCATGCTCGACTACGGTCATACGGTTTACCTCGGCAGCCTGCACTTCGCTGCTTCGCGGGATATAGCAGAGCAGCTTCGAGCCGATACGCTTCGCAAATTCGGTGACGAGCGCAGACTCGTTTGCAAGGTTTCTTGCATTGCAGATAACCCCGCCAAGCCGGCACTTTGCACTGCTGCGCGATGACAGCCGCGCAATCGCTTTGCAGATATTGTTGGCCGCATACAGGCTCATTAATTCGCCGCTGGTGACAAGATATACCTCTTCTGCATAGCCGTCGCGCATCGGCATTGCAAACCCGCCGCAAACGACATCGCCTAAAACGTCATACACGATAACATCGCCGTACAGCGAGTTCAGTTTCTCCAGCGTCTGAAACGTTGCAATAATGCCGCGGCCCGCGCAGCCGATTCCGGGTTCGGGCCCGCCTGCCTCCACGCAGCGGACGCCGCCGAATCCTTCGAATATGATATCTGACGGGACAAGGTCTTTTCCTGTATACATCTGCTCAAGGACGGTGGGAATCCATTTGCCGCGCATAAGCATTCTGGTGCTGTCATGTTTGGGGTCGCAGCCTATCTGCATGACGTCGAGCCCTTTTAGCGAGAACGCTGCGGAAAGATTGGCTGAGGTGGTGGATTTACCGATGCCGCCCTTCCCATACAGTGCAATTTGTCTCATTGCAATAGTATTGGTCGGCAAAACAGATATAACTTAAGTTATGTTGATATTATGTCGGGAAAAAGGAGGTAAAGGTCTGGTTATCCCTGTTTGAGGAATCTGCCCTTGTCAGCGCCGCAGGTCGGACATACCCAGGATGCGGGGAGGGCATCGAATTCGGTTCCGGCAGGAACAGTGAATCCTGCGCCTTTTTCAGAGTCATAGACATATCCGCAGATTGAACAGATGTATTTGGTCATTTTCTATGTTTCCTACCTTTAGTAAGGTAATTTTATATTGGTTTTCCAATATATTAAACCGGGGGGTTGCGGCAAAATTTCAGGGCGTTTTGCCAAGCGTTTTATGCTTTTACGTCTTATTAATGGGTATGCAGATTTTTTGCGGTGTCGATATCATAGAAATATCCCGGTTTGATGCCGGACATCTTGCAAATCAGAAGTTTCTGGACCTCTGTTTCACAAAAGATGAGCAGGCGTACTGTTTTTCGATGAAAAATCCGGCGCTGCATTTTGCAGCGCGGTTTGCGGCAAAGGAGGCGGTGGTAAAGGCGCTGTCGGGTTTTGGCAAATCGCTTGTTTACTGCGCGATTGAGATAAAAAAAGAGGCAAACGGCCGCCCTTATGTGGTGCTGTTGTCAGATGATGAAGAACTTTGCCGGGTTAAAATAGATGTAAGCCTCAGTCATGCAGAGTCGCACGCTGCGGCGAGCGCGGTGGTGTATCTTCCTTAATATTTCTTCGTCGTTTCCACGAATTTGTCCACGCGGCTGAGTTTTTTAAAGATTTTAAACTTTACCTTTTCCCACCGTGTGTAATTGAAAGAGCCTCCCGATGCATTCGGATGGCCTCCGCCGCCGAATTCCTTTGCAATCATGTGACTGATTTCCGGAACGCTTCTTATGCTGAACTTGCCGTTATCAAAAACCAGCAGTTCAATGTCGGTGCCGAATTTCTTGCGGCTTTCTGCCGCCGCCTCGCTCGGGTAGCCGTATGCCGGCATGACGGCAATTTTATATTTGCCGTCGTCAAAGACCTGCGCGCGCTTCTGGCTTTTTTTGATGCACTTGTTCTTGGCGCGCTCGATTTTCTGATAGATTGCATCAATTTGCCCGTCGACGATAATGCCCTGTACAAATTTGTCGCGCACCAGTTTGAGATTTTCCGC